>JAEEGG010017790.1_pt1 | contig 14565 bp, 10 predicted proteins | sample 9134161 | NCBI WGS metagenome assembly JAEEGG01 (sample SAMN16246543, study PRJNA631951) | gut metagenome | biome: gut microbiome; feature: rumen; material: CR-attached | host: Bos | place: Iran: Karaj | collected 2018-10
CCTCTCCTCCCCCGCCGTCGAGATGGTCTGGTTCCAAACCGAGCCGCAGAACGAACCAACCCCGACATTTGGGGTGAAGTAGACGGCGCGACCCAAGCGTCGCGCCATCCAGACGCATTCACTTCAATAGACGCCGAATGCGCTTAGGCGAATGGAGGCGCTCCCGACGGGGTGTCGCTCGTTGATGTGGACGGCATTGTCGCCCCAGGCGAAGCCGATTCCAAGCAAACTCACGGGCGGCACCGGCGGCGACCACGCGGAGGAGGGACCGACCATGTACCAGTTGGCGAGATCCGGCGCGTGCGTTTGTATCCGAACGGGCGAGACCTCGGTCAGCGGGAAGCTGATGAACCGCCAGCCGTCGTAGTTGAGCATCATCTTGCCACACCAGTCATAGCACCAGTACTGCGATGTCGAGTAGAAGCGGCGGCCCAGCGCGTCGCGGATGTCGAAGTAGACCCGGCCCGTCGAGGAGTTGCCCTTGACCCAGAGGCCAATGGTGTCGGCTTTGCCGTCGAGGACGACTGGCTCGCGGAAGCGGACGCCGCCGAAGGCGTCGCCCTTGTTGGAGGCGTCACGTACGAGTTCCAGGCAGTTGCCCCGCGCTTGGTCGTCTGCCTCGCGCAGCGTGAAGGCGCCGTTGGCCGCTTTGACACGCGGATAGGCGTTCGTGTCGAGCGAGACCTCGTCGAGCGAGGTGAGCGGTGCAACCGTCCGCACGTTTTCGATGCCGGGGTAGCGGTCGAAGCGGAAGTCGCGGTCGCCGGGGACGACGGTCACGCCCTTCAGCGGCTCGGCCGTCGTCAGGTAGATTGGCTCCTCGCAGACCTCCACGGGCGCTCGCTTCCCGAACGACAGGCCAAGGCGGGTCTCCTCTCCGTAGGTCCCGGTCTTTACGACCTTTCGGCTGGATGCGGCAACTTCCGCCTTGACGGTACCGCGCGCCGTCCAGAGCGCGGTGACAAAGCCACCCCCAGCACGCCCGTACTCGACGGCGTAGACCGTTTCGGAACCCGTCGGGAGGATGCGGGAGTATTTGGCCTGGTCGAGGGCGCGCGTCATCGTGGCCAACGCGGCCGCCGTAGGATATGGGTAGCCGTATGGGCGGTGCGAGAAGGCGCCGGCGCCCCACGACGACATGAAGTAACTGGAGTCCGCCTCGTAGCCCCCTTCGAGCGTGACGTGCTCCGCGCCCCAGGCGAGGGCGATGAGCGCGTCGCGGACGCAGTAGGCCGCCAGCAGCCGGCGGGAGTCGAAGTTGCGCGCGGGGCGGCTCTTCCACTCGTAGCACGGCGTGACGGGCAGGTCTGTGTAGCCGTACTGGTCGGCCAGGTCGCGGTATTCCTGGAAAACCTCCCCGACGGCAATCTCGGATGGTGACACGCCGCCTGTGGCCTCCTCGCCCATCGCGTCTATGAGGTCGCGCGGGAACTTGTTGCGGAGAATCTGCGCCACCTTGTCGAGGTTGCCATTGCCCAGAACCAGTTTGACCTGCGGGGCGAGGCGACGCCAGGTTTGGCACAGCTCGGTCGCCTTGCGGATTTCCTCCGCGTCCTGCGCGGGGTCTGGCGGCTGGTTGCGGCTGCGGCAGTTGCCGCTTTCGTGGAAGATGGTCGCGGCCGTCGCGTGCGGGAAGCGCGTCATGTAATCGCGTATCCGCGCCTCGTATTCGGCAATGCGCTCCGCCTCCGTCGGCTTGGCAGAGAAGCCACCGGTGAAGGGAAGCGGGGAAAGGGTCACGCCCCATTGCGCGGCGTCGGCCTCGGAGAAGGTCCCCATCTGTCCCTTCCGCACCCCGAGGCGGTGGAGGTGGTTCATCGCGCGCTCGAAGGCCGCACGGTCCTTGCTGTGGGTGCCAAGTCTCGTCCAGAGGAAGAAAGGCGACTCGTAGCCCGCCTTTCGGGTGTCCTCGGCGAGCGAGACGTATGATGCGTCATGTCGGAGAATTGTCCGGCCCTGCGCGTCCTGCAAACAAACGGCGACGCCGTACCAGCCCGGCGTGCGGGTCTTGAATACGATGCGGCGCGTTTCGCGCGCGCCGGCGGCGAGGTCGAAGTCCTCGGCGCCGCTCTCGCGGACCTTACCGCCGATGTCCGTGACCTCCCAGGCAACGCGATAGCGTCCAGCCAGGAGCGCGGCGACCTCGGCGGTGACAAACGCCTCCTCGTGCGGCCAGTACAGAGGGTCGAGCGGGGCGTTGCCGCTGCGGACGCACATGCCGGCCGGCGCGAGCTCAAGCTCCGCGCCGACGACCACCACGTCGCTGGTCCCGACGGGCATGAGGAGCTCGTAGTCGAAGTAGCCGTGCTTCGAATTGGAATCGCCGAGGACCTCGAAGTCGAGGTAGTCGAAGCCCCGCTGCCAGATGACGTCCTGGATCTTGCCGGGGTCGAACTGGAAGACGACGTTCGTCTCGCCCTTCAGGTCGCGCGGCAGCTCGATTGTCTGCTGCGTGATCGACTCCGGGGAGCGCCCGGCGGTATTCGGCGAGTAGAAGTTTGTGAGCCGCGCCGTGACCTTCGTGTTGGCGTTGGTGTCGCCGGCCAGGCGGCAGCGCACCTTCGCCCGAACATAGGTCCCGATCGGGACGCGGCGCAGGAAACTCTCGCCTTGGCGCTCGAAGGCGCCCCGGCTCAGATAGCCGTTGCACTCGAGGGCGAAGGAACCGAGGTTCACGCGGCAGACCTTCGTTGCGAAGGGTTCGAAGTCGGGGATATTCACGACGCGCGGGTCGGTTCCCTCGGCGGGCGGCGGCACGTCGACGCGCCAGCAGCCGCCTATGGGGAGCGAGAGCGTCAGGGCGGAAATCGGGTTGGTCGAGCCGATTGTCGCCGCGTAGCTGCCGTCGACGTAGAGGAGGTTGCGGCCGTTGCGCCGCATAAGGGAGCAGTTGAAGGCGTGTTCCGAGGCCTGCTCTCCGTAGGCCGTGAGGTTCGTCATCATGTGGATGATCTGGACGGCGCCGTAGCGTCCGCCAAGCCTCGGGTAGGTGTAGATCGGGAAGTTGGCGCGCCCCGAGGTGAAGTTCATGCCGTAGTCGGGGATGCGCACGTTGCCGCCGAAACCGCCGCGCTCGAACTCCTCGACGCCCGCCTTGTCGCGCCGCTCGATGTTGTAGAGGTAGTGGGTGAACGACTCGCAGAAGGAGACGAACTTGGCGTCGAGCCGGTTCGTCGTGCCGTCTTTGAAGTCGAGCATGACCTCGACGGGGTAACCGCCGGGGATGAAGGCGAAGGACGCCTGTCCATCCTTGAGCGGAATGTCGACGGTTTGCGGCGTGCGGCAGACAGTGTAGCCCGCGCGCGGCGGCGGGACGTCGCCTTCGTCGAAGGGGCCGATCTTGACGTTGGCGACCTCGACTCCGTCGGGGAGGATGAACTCATAGCCGGCAAAGGAGAAATCCTTACGCAGGACATTGGTGAGGGTGCGCTGGAGCTTGTCGCCGAACTGGACGAAGAAGGTGACATAGCCGCCGTCGGAGACCACGCGGACGTGGCGCCATTCGCCGTCCGGCACGTCGAACGGGAGCAGGAAGCGACGTTGCTCCATGAAAGGCGTGCCGGTGTAGCCCGAGCCGATGAAGTCGAGCGTCCGGGTCCAGTTGCCCGCGAAGTCGATGGACGTCTTCGAGAAGGACAACTTGTTCGGCTGGACGTCGGGACGGCTCGCCGAGCCGAGGCGAAGGGTCAGGTTGCGCGGGGCGCCCTGTGCGAAGCGGGCGTCGAACTCCATGGTGAAGTCGCGGCCACGCCGTTCCTCCGGCAAGACAACGACATCCGCCAAGGCGCCGGCCGCGAATGCGGCCAACGTCACAATGCACAATGCTGAATGTAAAATGCAGAATGCAGAATGCAGAATGCAGAATGAGGAGCGCCAGCTACCGGGCGCCGAATGTCGAATGGCGGCAGAGGGATGTGGAGTGTCGAATGTCGAATGTCTTTTCATGACCGTTTTCACCTCGTTTTCGATGTTAGTCACCCACCCTTCGTCCCCCACACAGTCATTAAGCCGTCAACTGTCAGACGGCGGCTTGGCCTCGCCGAACGGGCGACGTGGACGGAAGCGACGGCGGCGCGGTCGAGAACGGAACGAGCGCTCTTCGCGCTCCCCGCGATCGTGGCGCGGGGCGTCCGTGTCGTCACGCGGCGAGTCGGGAACGACATCGCGCGTCTCGTCGCCGTCGGCGTCAGACGGGTGGCGCGGAGCGGCGATGACCTTTAGTTTGGCCCAGGCGTCGATTGTATGCGTCGGCAGTCCGTCGACGGCGGCGCGGATTCGGGCCAGCATAACGGCGTCGGCGAACTGCGCCGCGCGGGAGGCGCGGATTGTGCGGTCGCGCGGCGGATTCTTCTCGAAGCAGGCGAGCTCCTCCAGCAAATGCACGGCGTGGTAGTAGGCCGCCTTGGGCATCTTGTACTGCGAGCCTACGATGCGTAGGACCTCCTCGGCCGTCCGTATGCGGTCGCCGCGGTTTGGTTCGCGGCCTTCCTCCGATTTCCTGGCGAGCGCATCCAGGTATGGCGCCAGATAGAGCGCGGCAATACGCAGTCCGTTCGTCGCATCCTCGCCCATGCCGGCCGTCGCCTTGTCGAACTCGCGGAGGTACGACCATACGGCGCAGTTCTTGCCGCCGTGGGAGTCGATGTAGCCGTTGAGAATCGGCAGAAGGTCGGACAGAAGCCCCGTCGACCACATGAGGCGGAAGGACTTCTCGGCCGCCGAGAACGAGAAGAGGCGGAAAATCTCCTCGAGGACGCGCGCCACGGCGGCCTTGGAGATTTCGGAGTGGTGGCGTGAAATCGCCTTGAGCGTGCCGCGCTCGATTGTCATCCCCAGCTTGGAGGAGAGGCGGATTGCGCGCATCATGCGCACGGGGTCTTCGCGGAAGCGGATGTTGGGGTCGCCAATCGAACGAAGAATGCCCTTCTCCAAGTCGGCAAGCCCGCCGACATAATCGATGACATCGTATGTCTTGATGTCGTAGAAGAGGCCGTTGATCGTGAAATCGCGCCGCTGTGCGTCCTCCTCCGGGGTGCCGAAGGTGTTGTCGCTGTCCTGGTAGAGTTCGCCGGGGCCTCCGACGTCGTCCTGCTCGTCCGGATCGGGCTGGCGGCGGAAGGTGCTTGTCTCGATGATGGTCTTGCCGAAGACGACATGGGCCAGCCGGAAGCGGCGGCCGATGAGGAAGCAGCGGGGAAAAAGCTTCCTGATTTCGCGCGGAAGCGCGTCGGTCCCGACGTCGAAGTCCTTCGGCTGGCGGCCGAGGAGGAGGTCGCGGACGCCACCTCCGACGAGATAGGCCTTGAACCCGGCGTCAGAGAGTCGGTAGAGCACTTTCAGCGCTTCGGGCGAAATGTTCTTTCGCGATATGTTATGGTCTGCGCGATGGCGAATGACAACTTTTGGTGTCTTCTTGAAGAAGGAAAACATGATATAAAATGATAGCCTATTTCACCTGTTCCGTGCTAGAATTTTCCAGTATGTCTGAAGAATCGAAACAGTCCGAATCGAGCACGCCGCTCCTCGACGTCCGCGACGTCCACGTCTGGTACCCTGTGCGCACAGGGGTCCTGGCGCGCGTCACGGACAACGTCCGCGCCGTCAACGGCGTCAGCTTCACCCTCTCAAAAGGCGAGATTCTCGGACTGGTCGGCGAGTCGGGCTGCGGCAAGACGACGCTGGCCCGCGCGCTGCTAGGTCTTGAGCCGCTCCATTCCGGACAGGTCCTCCTGGACGGACGCGACATAACCTCATTCGCCACCCGGGAGGAGCGCCGCGCCTTCACCCGCGCCGTGCAGGTCGTCTTCCAGGACCCCTTCGCCTCGCTGAACCCGCGCCACACCGTTCTTGACCTCGTAACCGAGGGGATGCTCGCGCACGGCCTCGCGACACGCGAAAACCGGCGCGACCACGCCAAGCGGCTCCTCCGCGCCGTCGGTCTGCGCGACGACATCCTGGACCGCTACCCACACGCCTTCTCCGGCGGGCAGCGCCAGCGAATAGCCATTGCCCGCGCCCTCTCGCTGAACCCTCGTGTGCTGATCTGCGACGAGGCCGTCAGCGCGCTCGACCTCTCAGTGCGCGCCCAGATTCTGAACCTCCTGGCCGACCTGCGCGACGAGTTCGGCCTCGCCTACCTCTTCATCACCCACGACATCAGCGTCGTCCGCCACATAGCCGACCGCATCGCCGTCATGAATGGCGGACAAATCGTCGAAATCGGCACCGCCGACGACATACTGGACCATCCGCGACACCCCTACACCCGCGAATTGCTCGCCGCGGTACCAAAAGTCAGATAGATCTTTGGCATTCCATGGTAATTGACGACATCATCAGGAAAGCACTTTCCCAACCACGCTCCCTCGACGTAGCGGAGTTGGCGGAACTTGTCGCGCTGCATGACGAAGGCGCCATTCGCGAGGTCCGCGCCGCCGCCTACGAACTGAAATGCCGCCATTGCGGGAAGACCGTGTCGATGCGCGGCCTCGTCGAGATCGGCAATGTCTGCGCCAAAGACTGCCTCTACTGCGGTATACGCAAGTCCAACACGTCGCTTGCCCGCTACCGGCTGTCAGCCGAGGACATTGAGCGCATGGCGCGTGTCAGCGCGTTGCAGAACTACGGTTCTCTGGTCCTCCAAGGTGGCGAGATAGAAGGCGAGGCGTACACCGCCTTCATCGAGGATTGCCTACGCCGCATCGCCCCTCTTAACCTAGGCGTGACGTTGTCGCTCGGCGAGCAGACCGAAGAGGTCTATCGGCGCTGGAAGGATGCGGGAGCGGCGCGCTATTTGCTTCGTATAGAGACATCGAACCCCGAACTGTATGCGCGACTCCACCCTGCGGACCACAGCTGGAAGCGTCGCGTCGAATGCCTTCGGGCTTTAAGGCGATGCGGCTACCAGGTCGGAACGGGTGTGATGTCGGCGCTCCCTTGGCAGACGCCGGAGGACCTCGCCCGCGACATCGTCTTCTTCGGCGACATCGACGCCGACATGATCGGCATGGGACCATACATCCCCCACCCCGACACACCGCTTGGGCGCATTGCGCCGCCAATGGACAACGCGGAGCGGCTGCGTCTCGGGCTGAACATGATAGCCGCGACAAGGCTTTACCTGCACGATGTCAACATCGCCGCGACAACCGCGTTGCAAACCCTCGCCGAAGACGGGCGGGAGCAGGGTGTTCTTGCAGGGGCGAACGTCATGATGCCCAACGTCACGGACGTCAAGTACCGTCGCTCATACCAGCTCTACGAGGGCAAGCCGTGCCTCGACGAAAACGCCCTCGTCTGCCGCTCATGTCTGGAGAGGCGGCTTGCGCTAATCGGCGAGTCAGTCAACTACGGACAACGCGGCGACTCCCCGCATTTTCACAAACGTGCAACAATGTGAAGCGAACTGGTCATATTTTCCACCCTCGATAACGCGCTTCCATTTCGGTAAATATCTTGCTATAATACTCTTATCGTAGTTTTGGGCGAGTGGTGAAATTGGCATACACGTAAGACTTAGGATCTTATGCCGCAAGGCTTGCGGGTTCAAGTCCCGCCTCGCCCACCATTTTTAGTGTCATAGTTCCCACCAAGGAGACAAACATGATCGCAGAGAAAGCGAAAGAGACAGCGAAGCAAATCTGGAATTTCTTCCGTGCGGCAGGCGTACTGCAGGCCGTCGTCGACGGAAAGGCTTTCCGAAACCTAAAGGACCTGCCCAATGAAAACTGGGCCGTCCTCAGCTGCCCCACGGCAGGACTTGACTTCGACGCCAAGACCCTGGCGTTCATCGACGACAACAAGGACGGCCACATCAGAATCGAGGAGGTTCTCGGCGCCATAGCCTGGCTCGACAAGCGCATCGTGGACATGGCCGTTCTGCTCGAGGACTCCGATGTCGTCAAGCTCTCCTCCTTCGCGGACACGCCCGAGGGCAACGCCCTTCGCACCGCCGCCCAGGAACTTCTCAAGACCATCGGCAAGGAGGGCGCGGAAGAAATCTCCCTCGCGGACGTCATGGCGCGCCAGGCATCCTTCCTCGCCGCCGAGTTCAACGGCGACGGCGTACTCGTTCCCGATGCCGTGAAGGACGCCGTCCGCGCCAAGCTCTACGGCGAAATCGTCGCCGCTACCGGCGGCGCCGCCGACCGCAGCGGCAAGCCGGGCGTGGACAAGGCCACCCTCGGCGCCTTCTACCAGTCTTGCGCCGACCACCTCGCGTGGATTGAGAAGGGCCGCGCAGAGGCCGCGACCCTCTTCCCGCTCGGCGACGCCACCGCCGCCGGCGTGGCAGCCCTCGAGGCGGTGCGCGCCAAGGTTGAGGACTACTTCCACCGCTGCCGCCTGGTCGACTTCGACGCCGCCGCATCCGGCCCCCTCAACAGCAAGGAGTCGGACTACGCCGCCGTCGCGCAGGGCGACATGGCGGACGGTGCCGGAACGATCGCCACGTTCCCGCTTGCCCACGTTGCGGCAGGCGCTCCCCTCCGCCTCCGCGAGGGTGTCAACCCCGAATGGGTCGGCCGCATCACCGCCTTCGCCGATGCCGTCGTCAAGCCACTTCTCGGCGACGTCGACGCCATCTCCGAGGCCGACTGGCGCAAGCTCTGCGCCGCCCTCGCCCCGCACATCGCGTGGAAGGCCGCAATCGCCGGCGCGAACGTTGCCTCCCTGGGCGAAGCCCGCATAAAGGAAATCCTTGCCGACACCAAGGCGAAGGATGACATTCTCACCCTCATCGACAAGGACCTCGCCTGCGCAGGCGAAATCAACCAGCTCGACGACCTCGAGAAATTCGTGCGCTTCCACGCCAACTTGAACCTACTGCTCAACAACTACGTCAACTTCTCCGCCTACTACGACCCGCAGCGCAGCGAAATCTACCGCGCCGGACGCCTCTACATCGACGGGCGCGTCTGTCGCGAGTGCGTCTACGTCGCCGACGCCGGCGCCCACTCGACTCTTGCCGCCGCGAGCAAGATGCTGCTGCTCTACTGCAACATCGTCCGTCCCCAGACCGGCGAGAAGCGTGTCGTCTGCGCCGCCGTCACGGCCGGCTTCGCATCGACGCTCTGGGTCGGCCGCAACGGCATCTTCTACGATGCCGAGGGCAAGGACTGGAATGCCGTCATCGTCAAGATCTGCGAGAGCCAGACAAGCCTCAAGGAGGCCTTCTGGGCCCCGTGGATCAAGATCTGCGACCTCATCAACGAGCAGATCAAGAAACTTCTCTCCTCGAAGGAGTCCGCCATGATGTCGGCGGCCACGACCAAGGTCGGGACAATCGGCACCGAGGCAACGCCACCCGCCCCGCCGGCGGAACAGAAACGCGACGGCGCCGCAATGGCCTCGTCCGTCGCCGCGATCGGCATCGCACTCGGCATCATCGGCTCCGCGATCGGCGGTCTCATCTCCGCGCTCAAGGGCATCTCGTTCTGGTACGGCATCCTCGGCGTCGTGGCCATCATCCTCGTCGTCTCCGGCCCGTCTGTGATCCTCGCGTGGTTCAAGCTCCGCGCCCGTGACTTCGCACCCGTACTGAACGCCTGCGGATGGGCCATCAACAAGAAGATGCGCATGCCGATGCGCCTCAGCCGCATCTTCACGCACGAAGCCGTGGTGCCGGAGGGATCCAACATCAACATGGAGGACCCATACGTCGAGAAGCACTTCTGGCGCAACTTCTTCATCGTGCTGGCCGTCATCGTCGTTGCGATATTCTCAGTCTGGAAGTGGCGCTACCACTGGATTCCCGAGCAGTACTGGCCCGGATTCATGCAGAAGCCGGCACCCGTCCAGGCCGAGGAGCCCGCAAAGGAAGAAGCCCCGGCTGAGGCGACAGCGGCCGCAGACGCCGCAGCTGAAGCCGCCGCTCCAGCCGCAGAGGCGCCTGCCGAAGCCGCGCCCGCGCAGTAATACGGAGGCCAACCGTCCGTGACCGGCTACGAACAGCCTCCACGCGACGGGGCAGAAGCGCTCCGCCAACGCCTTGGACAGGCGCTGGCGGAGCGTGCGATTTTGCACGCGCTCACCATCGGCCTTGCAATCGCCGCCTTCGCAATCCTCGTCGCGCGCATTGCCACTCCCACCCTCGGGCGGTACTGGCTTTTCGCTGGACTCGCAATGGCAATCGCCATCTGCTGGGTGGTTGGACGCTTTCGCTCCGCCCGCCAGACACCGTCCTACGCGCAATGCCTCGCCGCTGTTGATTCAGCCTCGCACGGAGGCGGACTCCTAATGGCCGGAGACGCCGCCCGCCGCGCCGGCTGGGACACCAACCCATTGTCCGCTTCCGTCCCCGAAGTCATCTTCAACCCTGGACGTGCATTATGGCCGCCCATCCTTGTCGCCGCAGTAATCGTCGCCGTCCTGACGCCTTCGTCGAACTTCTTTGCGCGCACTTTCAACCCGCCGCGCGAAGACGGCATCCAAACGCTCCTCGAAGAGGAGGTACAGAGACTTGAGGTCTACCGCGAACAGGAGGTGGTCGACGATGAAACCGCCGACCGCATCCAGGAGTGGCTGGAGTCCGCAAAAGCGGGCGACGAGCATTCGACAGGCGAGCTGCTTGAAATCCTAGACCAAGTCAAGGAAGAACTCGACAAGGCTGGCGAAGAGGCGGCAACCGCAGCCGACGAAGCGCAGGACGCCGCACTTGCCGCGGCCGAAATGACCGATCAGCTCTCCCGCGCGCTTGAGTCCGGCGCGCTCGACGAATCAAGTCTCGCCGCAGCCGCCGAAGCCATGCGCGAATTCCTTCAAGAGTCGGGACTGCAATCCGATGTCCTTTCCAACCTTCTCGCTTCCGCCTCGTCAGGCGCCCTCTCCGCCGAAATGCTCTCCGCCCTGTCCAACGAACTCGCCAATGCCAGTTCCGCCGCATCTGACCGTTTGCGGCAACTGACCGAGGCCGACATCCAGAAGCTCTCGAAATGCAACGGCGGTAACGGCTGCTGCACCAACGGCGCCGCCGCACTCGCGGCCTTGCTTGCCCGCAACGCGGAAAGCGCCGCCTGTGCCGCCGCGCTCGCGGAAATGTGCGGCGAGCCAGGCGAAGGCGGCATTGGCAAAGGCTACGCACGGTCGGAACTGACCTGGCGCGACCCGGCATCCAAAGACGGCACGGAATCAAAGGAAACCTCTCTCGGCGGCGGCATGCGCTCCGGCGATGATGGCCCGCGACTCATCGGCGTTTCGGCTTCGGCACCGCAAGACGACGGCAAGGCGGATGTCGCGCCTGGAAAACTCGGCGAGGCCCAGGGCGCGGCTGGCGACGCTCGAACACCAGTCGTGCTTCCGCGCCACCGGGAAGCAGTCCGCAAATATCTGGGGGACGGGAAATGACCCCATCGGATGCTCGGCTTGTCTTCTTCGAAAAGGTCTTCCTGAAGCGTCTACACCCCGATGCCAAGCTCCGCGGCGTTGAACTCTTCAACCTCGGGCTTGTCCGTGACCTAGCCGCCGCCGGACAGCGACTCTTCATCCCCGCACATCCATCATGGTGCAGGGTCCTCGCCGTCAATGACGCCCCGTCCGTGACAATCCACCCAGTCGCAAACCTCGGGCACCCCGTCCTTACCGCGCTTGGCGCGGCATGGTCGGTTGTCCGAGCGTCACGGCACAGCGGCCCATTCCCCTTTCTCTTCGTCGCAAACAACGCCGAAGGACTTGCGCCGGCAATTCGGATGATGTGGCGGACAAGAGCCTTTCGAAAGCTCGTCCTCTTTGCCCACAAGATTCCGAGCAGGCGCTTTGCCGCCTCAGTCGCGGACATTCCGGGCTCAATCGTCTGCGTCTGCTGCGCAATCGCCGACGCCTTCCGCCAGTGTGGCGTGACGGCTGGTGTCCATGTCGACTACGGCATCGTCAACGCCGACGCCTTCCACCCCTGGGAGCGCGGGCATCCTGCCCGCGAAAGCGACGGCGGGGATGCCGCCGCCACAACCTGGGAGCGCGGGCATCCTGCCCGCGGCGGCGACGGCGTCGCCGCCGTCGCCGCAACCGTCCCCCTGCGCGTCTGCCTCCTCGGCGACATGGCGAGCGACTGGAAGGGCGCAGACACCGCCATCGCCGCGATGTCGCTTTTGCCAGAGGCCTATCGCGGACGAATCGAGCTCCACATAAAGGCCTTCCGCGACAAACGCGATTTCCCGGCGGACTCCGGCATCGTCTCCCATCCGTGGTCAGGCGCGGACGAGGTGCCGGACTTCCTGCGCGGAATGGACGTCATGCTCGCCGCCTCACGCAACCGCGAATCGGATGGACGCCTCATGGAGACATTTTCGCAGACCACGGTCCAGGGAATGCTCACGGGCCTACCAGTTGTGCACACCTCGATTCCCCCGTTCATGGAGAAGTTCGACGCCGGCGGCGGCATCAGGGCCGACACCCCTGCTGAAATGGCGGCCGCCCTCGTCCGCCTTGCCAACGATCCCGAGCTTCGCGCACGACTCGGTCGCGAGGCACGCGCTACGGCAATGGCCCGCTATGCGTGGGACACTGGCCGATTCATTGAGCGCTACCTCGTCTCGGCGCAGTAGTGATTTGGCCTAAGGATGCATCGCTACCGCGGTTTTACGTTGCCATCTAACAGTTCCTCGCCGTCCTTCTGCCAGAGGCGGACCCAGTCGATTTCGTAGTCGATGGGGAGAGGGTCGGAGGGGAGGAGGCGCTTTTCCTCCGGGCACCAGCCGTGGCCCGGTGTGAAGATTTCGTTGTTGAAGATGACGTAGTGCGGATCGTGGAATCCGGCCATGCCTGAGAGGGGTTGCGGCGCGAAGTCATGCGCTTCGTCAATCGGCACCGTCATGTAGCGTGTGCCGTCGACGAGGAATGAAATGGCTTCCGGTGTCCACTCCATCGCATAGACATGGAACTCGTCGTTGAGGTGCGCGGCGTCGGCGAAGATGTACGCGCGCTTCAAGCTCCCCTCCCCTCCTGGAAGCATGACGTGGTCCTTCCCGCGCCACTTGTGGAGATTTGAAACGACTGCGTTGGTGCTGGCAAAGGACTCCAGAACGTCGATCTCCGACAACCAGTCGGCTTTGCGCAGCGGCGGCGGCACAGACTGCAGCCAGAAGCTCGGCCACGCGCCGTGTCGGAACGGAACTCGCGCCCGCATTTCGAGGTAGCCGTAGCGGAAGGCCATTCGGTCGCGCGTGACAAGTCCGCGTGGGAGCATCGCCACCTTGTCTGGGCGGCCTGACGGCAACACGCGAAGCCGCAGAAGCCCGTTGGCGACCTGCACCGTGCGCGCATCGTTAGTGTACACGTTGTCCGTCGAGGACATCGTGCCCCAGACCTGCCACTTGGACAGGTCGAGCGCGTTTCCGTCGAACTCGTCGCGCCACACAAGTCGCCGCCCGTCGGGGCGCTGCACCGCCACGACGCCTCCGCCTTCGGCCGCCTCCAGCGCAAAGGCGACAAGGAAACTTGCCCAAATAAGGTGCAATGACATGCTATTATTCCTTGCCATGGTTGATAATTCCTCAATCGTTGTTGTCCGGAGACGTTTCTGAACTTAGCGCATTGCGGTGCCGAAGGTCACAACATGGTTGAGAAGTCTTCTGGGGAAAAGGCGGGAACAGGCGAGCCGGAAAAATGAGTGGCGTTGCGCGTTACAATGACATCGCAACCTGCGGAAACTGCGGCGGCTGCAACCATCGCGTCTTCGAAGTCCGACATCGCATACGTTCTCGCGGCGGACAACTCGACATCGCCGACTGCGGCGACGGAGAAGGAGTCGAAAATCCAGTTCATTGCCTCATGCCTCCTCTTCCTTGTGGCGGATGCTCCAAGCAGATAGTAGAGGGTGGCGTACGCATGAGCCGAAAGAAATGGCAGTCCCGACAATCCAACCGCATGAAGATATGCCTCCGACGACTGTTTAACGAAAGGCTCCCGCCGTCCGACTATGTCGAGAACGACATTGATGTCGAACATCGCCTTCATGAATGCTTCTCCATCAGGGCGTTCATCCTGACATCGTCGTCTTCAATGCCGATCGGTATTGAGAGGCCAAGTTTTCTTATGGCGGCGAGGCGGGTCCTTGCGGCTTTAACGCGCTCCTCCACGGTTTCAGAGATTCGCTTCGATTCCGCGATGGTTTTCGTGAGAGCGTTTTCGCTAGGCTGCGGGAGAGATTGGATGACCAGCGAATCGTCAGTTCCAATAAGCATGAGTGTGACGCCAGGAACCCAACCGTAACGCTTGCGGAATGAATCGGGAATGACCATTTGCCCCTTGGAGGACAGTTTTGCTGTTTCAATGGCAAACATTTTGCTCCATTTTCAACTGTAAATCAAGTAAGAATTATACCTATTGTCTTACCGTATGTCAAAATTAATTTTGCTGGACGCTGAAAAGGCCATGCCGGCGGCATCGGAACTCAACGGAGAGACTTCGGTGTGGGTACTACTGCACGACAAGTGTGAAGCCGCGCGACAGCAGATGGACCCACCCCTGGGCGTCGAGATAGCCCTTCTGTCCGTCCTTCCGCAAAGCCCGCGCCTGTGTCCGGATCAGCCCGTTTTCGTCCGCCCCGAAGCGCAGGGTCTGGTCCGACTC
>JAEEGG010017792.1_pt1 | contig 14564 bp, 6 predicted proteins | sample 9134161 | NCBI WGS metagenome assembly JAEEGG01 (sample SAMN16246543, study PRJNA631951) | gut metagenome | biome: gut microbiome; feature: rumen; material: CR-attached | host: Bos | place: Iran: Karaj | collected 2018-10
AGGCGACATCGCCTTCATCCTCACCGGCTCGGTACAGAGCATGCTGACCGCCGAGCGCACCGTGCTCAACTTCATGCAGCGGATGAGCGGCATCGCCACGGAGACCAACCGCTACGTGAAGATGGTGGAAGGGACGCATGTCACCATCCTCGACACCCGGAAGACCACCCCCAACATGCGGTACTTCGAGAAGTACGCCGTGAAGGTGGGCGGTGCCCAAAACCACCGCTTCGGCCTCTTCGACATGATTATGCTGAAAGACAACCACATCGACTTTGCTGGCGGCATCGAGCAAGCCATTGACCGTACTCATAAATACCTGAAAGAAAAGAATCTGAACCTCAAAATCGAGATTGAGACCCGCAACCTCGACGACGTGCGGCGCGTGATGGCCCACGGCGGCGTGGACCGCATCATGCTCGACAATTTCACCCCTGACCTGATCCGCGAAGCGGTGAAAATCATCGGCGGGAAGTACGAAACCGAAGCGTCCGGCGGCATCACCGACCAGACCCTCCGCCAGTATGCCGAAACCGGCGTGGACTACATCTCCGTCGGCGCCCTCACCCACCACATCAAAAGTCTGGACCTGAGTTTAAAATTTCGTAAAAATATATGAAACGCCCCCTGAAAAAACCCGTTAAAGTTGTCCTGATTATCGCAGGTGTCCTCGTCGGCCTTTTCCTTTTGGTCGCCGCCCTCGTTTCCCCCATCGCCCATCATTATCTTGAAAAACACAGCAAAGAGTTGTGTAACCGAGTGGTGACGATGGACAAACTGTGTGTCAACCTGTTCAATGGCTCCGTCACCATCCAGGGATTCAAAGCGCTGGAGGAGAACGACCAAGACGAGTTCCTCACCTTCGACAAGTTGTATGTGAACATGAGCGTGTGGCGATTGTTGGATAAAACAGTGAAACTCACTGAAATAACTCTTGTCAATCCCGATGTCTCCGTACTGCAAAACGGGAACCGGTTCAACTTTTCGGACATCATTGACTTTTACAAACCCAAAGAGCCCAAAGAAGACAAAGGCCCCAGCGAGTGGGATGTGGACTTGCGCAACATCACCCTGGACGGCGGGAACGTGCTTTATCGGGACCTGGCTGTCGGAAGCCGTTTCAAGCTCAATGAGCTGGCCCTCGCCATCCCCCGTATCTACTTCAGCAGCAAGAACACCGACATTGGCCTCGACCTCAAGTTCGATGACGGCGGCGACTTGAATGTCAAATTGCTGTATGCCATCGAGAACAACTCCTACAACTTAGACGTGAAACTGAACCAGTTCTCCGTCGCTGCAGCAGCACCTTACGTCAAACAATTCCTGAATGTAGGCGATGTGGGCGGACGGCTATCCACCGACCTGAACATCGTCGGCGACCTTGACCATATATTAGATATTGTAGCGAAAGGAGATGTCGTTTTCCAAAACCTGTTCGTCACCGACCCGAAAAGCGGAGAGGTTTTCTCTGAAATCGGGAAACTGGACATTGGCATCGAAACGATTGACATAAAGAAGAATATCTACCATTTCAGCAGAATTCTCACTTCCGATGCCAACTTCATCTTCGAAATCACCGAAGAAGGGAACGCCATCAGCCGGATGTTGGCGTTGGACGACAAAATCGACACCACGGAAACCGAAACGGAGGTTGACACTGCCGCCCCCATCACCACCGAGCCGATTGACTTCCTCATCAAAGACCTGGCAATCAAAAATTCCCGTTTCTCCTATTGTGACTACACGCTGCGCGACACCGTCCGGATTCCTGTCAGCCAGGTTTCCAGCGGCATCCAGAATTTCCGACTGGACGGTCCCATCACTGCCGACCTCAGTGCCGTGGTGGGCGAAAGCGGCCAGCTGACCGCACATTGGGAGGGGAACTTCTCAAATCTTGAAAATCAAAAATTTGGAGTCCTTCTCAAAAATTTCAAACTGAAGACGGTTTCCCCCTATAGTGTCCACTATCTCGCCCATCCCATCAGCGACGGTGTGATGTCGTTTGCCGACAAGAGCACCATCGTCAACAACTACATCACCAGCGAGAACAAAATCGACATCTATAACTGCGTGGTTGAAAAGAAGATAAAGGGTGCCGAGAAGGAGTTCAACATTCCGTTGCGGGCCGCCGTTTATATCTTATCTGACCGAAATGGCAAAATTGCCTTTGACCTGCCCGTAAAAGGCGACCTTAAATCCCCTGAATTTTCCTACGGCAAAATCATCTTCAAGACCTTCTGCAATTTGATGGTGAAAATCGCCGCCGCACCCATCGACCTCATTGTCAAGAGTCTGAACAAGGAACCTGACATCTTTGCCGACATCCAATACGAAATTCATCCTCAGGGACTTGGCAGCGAAGCCGATGATCAGCTGAACAAGATTGCCGACGCCCTCAAGGAGAAAGATGAACTTATTCTGGAGGTGCAGCAGTCGCTGAACAGGGAGGAAAACCAGAAGGAGTATGCCATCTTCTCCGCCAAGATGGACTACTGCCGCCAAAACGGGACTGCCGACGGGCCTGCGCTTTTCAATGCCGCAGCAGCTGTCAAAAACTCCGACAACAAATTCCAAAAGTATGTTGAAAAACGGCTTGAAGGGACTTCCGTCAGCGGAGACTTGGGCGACAAATGCCTGAAACTTTACGATTTAGAGACCATCAATTCGCATATCAACAAAAACATAGAACGTCGCAATGAGCACATTCTGAGCGTTTTCACCACGCAGGGTATCGCCGCCGACCGCATTCAAATGCAGCCACTTGGCGACAAGGCAACTCCCAAAGGAAAGACCATCGTTTCGTTTAATGTACAAGTTAAAGATGAGTAAACTCCGTTACATCGCCTCACTCGCCCTGCTGCTTTGGGTTGTCGGTCCGGTTTTCGGGCAGACGGCCAAGTACAGCAACGAGTTCCTGTCGCTCGGAATCGGGGCGCGGGGACTGGCGATGTCGAACACGATGACCTCCATCGCCAACGACGTGACGGCGGCCTACTGGAACCCCGCCTGCCTTTCGATGTCGGACAAGAAATACGAACTGGCCCTGATGCACGCCGAATACTTCGCAGGCATCGCCAAATACGACTACGGCGGCATCGCCTACAAAATCGACTCCACCTCCTCGGTGGCGATTTCCTACATCCGTTTCGGAGTGGACAAAATCATGAACACCACGGAGCTGATTGACAATCAAGGAAATATTGACTACAACCGCATCACCTACTTTTCGTCCGCCGACAACGCAATCCTGCTGACCTACGCCCACAACTTTCGTCAAGTGAAGGGGCTTTCGGTCGGCGGCAACGTCAAGATCCTGCGCCGCACCATCGGCAGTTTTGCCGGCTCATGGGGCTTCGGGATTGATGCCGGCGTTCACTACACCACCAAGGGATGGCATGTCGGCGCCAACCTCCGCGACGCCACCTCCACCTTCAACGCATGGAGCTACCACCTCAGCGACCGCGTCATCGAGGTGTTCGAGCAGACGGGCAACGAAATCCCGACAAACTCGCTGGAACTCACCATACCCAAGCTGTTAGTGGGCGCGGGCAAGTACGTCAACTTCGGCAAGGGCTTCAATGCCACCTTCGCCCTCGACTTCGACTTCACCTTCGATGGTGCACGCCACACGCTGATACACAGCAAAGTGCTCTCCATTGACCCGCATTTCGGGATGGAGTTTGCCTACAAGAAAATCGTCGCCATCCGCGCCGGCATCGGCAACTTCCAGCAGGAGCTGGACTACGACGGCAAGAAACGCACCACCCTGCAAATCAACCTCGGTATCGGAGTATGTATCAAGGACATCGTCACTATCGACTACGCCCTGACCGACATCGGCAACCTGTCAATTGCACAGTATTCCCACGTATTCTCCCTGAAGGTGGGGTTGAATAGCTTCAAGAAAAAGCAGAAAGATGCGCCAAATGACGAGCACTTCATCGGAACTCCCAACTTTTAATGTCAACCTGAACGGAGCAGTGACAGAAAAATCGGAAAACCTATTGTAATTATCTGGAAATGAAATACTACGTAATAGCTGGCGAAGCATCGGGCGACCTGCACGCTTCCAATCTATTGAAAGAGATCAAGGCTCGCGACACGGAGGCACAGTTCCGTTGCTGGGGCGGCGACCTGATGGAGGCACAGGGCGGCGAAATCGTGAAACACTACCGCGACCTCGCCTTCATGGGATTCTGGGAAGTGGCCACCCACCTCCGCATCATCCTGAAAAACATCGCCTTCTGCAAAAAAGACATCCTGAATTTCCAGCCCGACATCGTGGTGCTGGTGGACTATCCGGGCTTCAACCTGCGCATTGCAGAGTGGGCCAAACAACAGGGTTTCAAGGTGATATACTACATATCCCCGCAAATCTGGGCGTGGAAGACAGGGCGTGTCCACAAGATCAAACGCAGCTGCGACCATGTGATGCCGATTCTGCCGTTTGAAAAGGATTTTTACAAAAAATACGACTACGATGCCGATTTTGTAGGACACCCGCTGCTGGACGCCATCGACGAGAACATACGAGAGAGCCGCGAAGTGCGGGAGTTCCGTGCCGACAACAACCTGGACGAACGCCCGATCATCGCCATCCTGCCCGGCAGCCGCAAGCAGGAGATTGAGAAGATGCTTCCGACAATGCTGGAGGTTACAAAAAGCTACCCGCAGTATCAGTTTGTAGTCTCCACCGTGAAGTGGCTTCCGAAAGAATTGTACAGCAAGTATTTACAAAACCACGATGTAAAGACCGTGACGGGCAGCACCTACCCGCTGCTGCTGAATGCCGAAGCCGCGATGGTAACGTCGGGAACGGCCACACTGGAGACAGGCATCCTGGGCACGCGGCAGGTGGTGTGCTACAAAGGCAGCGACCTGTCGTACCGCATTGCGATGGCGGTAGTGAAAGACACCATCAAGTACATTTCGCTGGTGAACCTCGTGATGGACGCGCCGGTGGTGACAGAGCTGATCCAGTACGACTTCACAGCGGAGCGGCTGAAAGCGGAAATGGACAAAATCCTCTTCGATGAAACCGTATGCCGGAAAATGTCGGAAGAATACACGCAGTTGCTGACCCGTTTGGGAGGGCGCGGCGCATCGGCGCGGGCCGCTGAAATTGTCGTAAATTGCGCAAAAAACTCCGAAATCTAAACATCAGAACGATGAGAATTTGAATCATTTTCCTATATAACAAGTCCAAAATTCATTATAAACGACTGATAATCACAAAATAAAAATTTCTTGAAAAAAATTCACAGAAACGTCTTTGTGAACCAAAAATAATGTATTTTTGCAGCCTCCAAGTGAGACAAAAGGGCCGGTAGTTCAGTTTGGTTAGAATACATGCCTGTCACGCATGGGGTCGCGAGTTCGAGCCTCGTCCGGCCCGCCCTGAAAAAAGAGACAAACAGCAAGTTTGTCTCTTTTTTTTGTGTACTTTTGCGCCTCCAACCAGAAATCATCAAAATCTATTTATATGAAGAAAATCTATTTTTTAATTGCTTTATCCTTACTTGTTTGCGTTAGCTGCAACAAAAAACAGGATGACGAAAAAGTCATCGGAAAACCCGAAGTACAAGTCAACAACGGCCAGTTTACTCCCGAAGTGATGTGGTCGCTGGGCAAGATGGGCGAAACCGCCGTCTCCCCCGACGGCAAACAGCTGGCCTACGCCCTCACCTATTACAGCATGGAGGACAACAAAGGCAACGCCGAACTCTACCTGATGCCCACTGAGGGCGGTGAAGCCGTGCGCCTCACCACCACCGCCGCCAGCGAGTTCAACCCCGTTTGGCAGGACGACAACACCCTGCTCTTTTGCCGCGACAACAACATCATCGCCATGGATGTGAAAAGCAAGAAAGAGACAACCGTAGGCACCATCGAAAACGGGCTGGAAGGCTTCAAACTGGCCCCTGACGGCAAGTCCATCGTTTTCATCTCCACCAAGCAGGTCGTCCGTCCCGGCCACATCGACAAACTGTTCGACGGCCTCGACAAGACCACCGGCCGCATCAACGAAGACCTAATGTACCGCCATTGGGACTGCTGGGTGGACGAGTACCCGCAGATCTTCCTCGCCAGCTTTGACGGCAAAAAGGTGGATGTGGAGAATGCCACCTGCCTCATTGACAGCACCTTCGAGTGCCCGATGCGTCCGTGGGGCGGCGTGGAGCAGTACAACTACAGTCCCGACAGCAAAACCATTGCCTATACCTGCCGCAAGAAAACCGGCGCCGACTACGCCCATTCCACCAACAGCGACATCTTCCTGTATGACATTGAGAAAGGCGCCACCCGCAACCTCTGCGAGGATATCAAGGGCTACGACCAGAACCCCGTCTTCAGCCACGACGGCAAGTACATCGCTTGGGAAAGCATGGAACGCGATGGCTACGAAAGCGACAAACTGCGCCTGATGGTGCTCGACCTCGCTACCAACGAGCGTACGGACCTTTCCACCGACTTTGACTATAACTTCACCAATATCAGCTGGACCGACGATGACAAGGAGATTGTGGGAGTGGTGAACTACCGCGGCATGGACGAAATCTTCGCCTGCGATCCAGCCACCAAGACCTTCCGCCAGATTTCGCACGGCTACCACGACATCCACGGTTTCGAACTGGTGGGCGACAAGCTCTATGCCGACCAGGTTTCCATCCAGTACCCGTCGGAGGTGTATGTCTATAACCTCAGCGACGACAAAGCCGAAGGCAAGAAACTCACCGCCATCAACGACGAGGTTTTGTCGCAGGTGCGGATGGGCAAGGTGGAAGAACACTGGATCACCACCGTTGACGGCCAGAAGATGCTCACATGGCTGATCTACCCCTACGATTACGACAGCACCAAGGTTTATCCGGCGCTGCTCTATTGCGAGGGCGGTCCGCAGTCGATGGTGAGCCAGTTCTGGAGCACCCGCTGGAACTTCATGGTGATGAGCGGTGCCGGCTACTTCATCATCGCGCCCAACCGCCGCGGCACCATCGGCTTCGGCACGGAGTGGTGCGAGGAGATCAGCGGCGACTACGGCGGCCTCTGCATGCAGGACTACATGGCTGCCGCCGACTTCTTCACGGACAGCGTGAAACAGATTGACAAGGAACGTCTCGGGGCGTGCGGCGCAAGCTTCGGCGGCTACAGCGTCTATTGGCTCGCCGGCCACAACTACGACGTGAAGGGCTATCAGGACGGCCGCCGCTTCAAGGTGCTGCTGGCCCACAACGGCATGTTCAACTTCGAGCAGCAGTATCTGGAAACCGAGGAGCTCTGGTTCGACAACTGGGATCTCGGCGGACCCTACTGGGATTGGGACAACCCGCAGATCAAGAAGAGCTACGCCTGCTCGCCGCACCTGTATGTTGACAAATGGAACGCACCCATCTGCGTCATCCACAGCGAGTTCGACTTCCGCATCGTGGCTTCCGAGGGCATGGCTGCCTACAACGCCGCCAAGATGCGCGGCTTGGAGGCCCGCTACCTCTACTTCCCCGACGAGACCCACTGGGTGCTGAAACCGCAGAACAGCCTCCTCTGGCACCGCAACTTCATCGACTGGTTCGACAGCCACTTGAAGTAGGGAAGGGATTCCGTTGCTCTCTACGTTCGCAACGGAATGGTGAAGCCATTAAATAACAACTATAAACACGGCGCGAGACTTCGATCTCGCGCCGTGTTTCTGTATGGTGCAGACAAATAGCTTCATGTTATCTTTTTTTATGATTTTCAGAAAAAAACTTGATATATATGTAAAATTTTGTATTTTTGCCGCGTTATGAAAAAGAAGACAACAATTGATCTGATATGAAAAACCAACAGGAATGGTTTCAAGAAAAAACCGAGAAAGTTTCTCCAGAAATAATGATAGAAGTGCAACTTTCAGCAGATATTATCGCCCGAATTGATCTGCTCCTCAAAGAGAAAAATATGACTCAGCGAGAGCTTGCCCAAAAATTAGGGAAAAACGAATCCATAGTTTCACGGTGGACAACCGGACTTCCTAATTATACATTACGGACGCTGTCCCAACTTTCTGTAGCGCTCGGAGAACCGCTCATTCAAATAGCCGACCACTAGTTTTACCTTTTCCACATCACTACAATGAAGTCCCGCCGCCTGCTCCTTCTGTTATGCATCGCCCTTGCCACCCCCCTGCACGGGCAGGACACCGTGCTTCTGAAGCAGTTGGGCGTGAACGTGTGCAGGGAGAACCAGCGCGCCAGCATTGACCTTGAGGGACAAACCGCCTTCGCTTTCGCACCCGACGGAAAATACTGGCTCGTTTCCAACTACGGACTCGCCTACTTCTCCGACGACTTTGAATCAGAATGGCACAGCGCCACACCAGTCTGCCAGAGAGAACCCTATTACGGTTTTGTGGAGCACAAGCTATTCTTTTTCAGTCCAGATACCGCCTTGCTCACCCCGGGAACATGGGACCCAACGAACTACTATTACCTTACCGTGGACAGCGGCCACACTTGGTCGAAACGGGACTTCGGGAAATCCACCGCCATCCGATACGGATGCATGGATGACCGAAAACGCCTGTGGCTGGCCAGCAGGAAGAGCACCATTTATTACTCCGAAGACCGCGGAGAGACGTTCCAGACGCTGCACTTGCCCGTAGAGGACACTACGCTCTGTCTGACTTTTATTGATATGCAAGACGGACGTTTCGGATTAACCGGCAGCCATGATTACTTTGATGGCCAAACACTTCTGTTCACCGATGACAACTGGGCTTCTGTCCGCAGAATCCCGTCTCCGCAGGACAAGGAGCGCTACACAAAAATTGACAAGGCACTGATTTGGAAAGATTTTTGGATTGTCCGAATTCGTGACGAAGTCTTCTACACATCATCTTCAAGGGTGGAATGGAAGCATTTTCCCTTGAACGTTGTGGACTTTTTCCATGACCATGAAAGCGGGAACCTGATTGCCGTCACCGATGATTTGCAGGTGATGATTTTCACTTCGCCCACGGAGTACCGGCTGTTTTGCGAAGAACCGCTGCCCGCACGCCCTGTGGACGCCACCATGCGCAACGGCATTTTGTACGTTTATGCAAGGGGGCGCATCCTATGCAAGGTCGATAGCAGCCACGTGGATTACGCATCCGATTATTACACCTACGAAAAGAAAATAGACCCCAAAGTAGTGATAGAAGGAGAAAAAATCTTGTGGGGGATTGACAATGACGTGCTCTATATCGCCGGCAAACAAGGCAGGGAATGGTACCGGCATTTACGTTTTCAAGAAAATGCCAGTGACATAACGCTGTTAAATGACACCGTGGCAATGTTCTGGGACGGGGGGCGCCACTACACATGCACCCTTCGAGACGGCAAGACGGCACCCTATACACTTACAGAGCCCTTGCACGACTTCCTCTCCTCCCCCATCCAATCGGTCCTTCTCAACTCAGGATGTTCTGTTTACAGGCAAGACACGCTCCGACTTACTGCCAACAGCGACAGCTCTTTGCGGGCAGGCCATGCCCTTCTGACCCATTTTTACAGGAAAGAGCATTACGAGGAACCCTACCGTATCAAACGCCAACGCATTCGGATAAAAAAAGAGGTGAACAGTCGGGAACTGTATGACATCCTTGCCGACATCGACCGGCGGCCCGAGCAAATGCCCGCCATCGCGGAGTTCCACATCAACCGTACAGACAAAGAACGTTTTGCCGACAAGGTGGAAAAGGCAGACTGCCCGATGAACGACCTCATATATTCCGACATACCTATTGAGATTTTTGTGGAGGCTCTTCTCTATTTCAAAGAATTCTACCTGTCTGTGCCTGAACATATTGACACGTTGGGGGCGGAGACGATGTCCATCATTTTAAAAGATAACTACTATTGGTTTAGCACGGGCGGCGCAGTCTGGTTCGAGGTGCAGATCACCAATGAGAACGGGGATAGTTTGCTCTTTTCGAACATTTCCTATCCTGACGAACATTACGCTTGGTTTCTCCCGTGGACGGTGACATACCACGGCATCCACTTCCGATGCTATCTTCCTGCGCTGTCGCAATGGGTGAACGACATTATTCCAGAAAAATTCTACGGGAAAAAGCAGTTCGACAACGCAAGTTTCCTGATGCAGGCAGCACGCTACCTATGGATGGAAAGCCTGAGAAAGAGGTAGTGCTCACACAAGCGGACGAAGTGAGTGGCGTGCAACTTCGGAATTGCACCGTATTTCAGAAAACGATGGTTATCGTGCCTCACCTCGGAGAGGTGATATTTCAGTAACCCCAGACTAACGAACGTAGTGAGTGCAGTCTGGGGAAGGGCGGCCACTCGCGACCAAAGCGTGTCGGAGACACGCGACTAATTGACTGCGAATTGCGCGGATTACGCGAATGGGAATCACCTCAGCCACTTCTCCAAAATCTGTTTCTTCCGCTCGGCACAACCTGCCATCACTGCTTTTGCTTTGGCGATTTCGGCTTCGTAGGATTCAATTTCGGAAACAATACGTTGCTGGTCTGACAAAGTAGGAATGGGCATCTCTAAATTCTCATAAAATGAAATAGGCACACGACGATGACCACTTGCTCCTGTCATTCTTTTTTCTGCCTCTTTTCTGACGACATCCCGGTTCAAGAAAGCGAACATAAACTCTGTATTGATTTTGGATGTATCGCATCTAAACACGTGAAATTCTGAACTGCCCATACCTATCCCATTAGTTAGATCTTTTGCGATAGCACATTTACCATTTTCCATACAAGGTGTTATTTTAGCAATAATTATATCATTTTCAGCGAAATATGTATAACTACCTTTTCTTAATTCACCTAATGGTTTATCCGTTTTCACTTCTATAAAACCATCATTGCTAATGGACGGCATATCAACAAAAGACACATCCGTATCATTAGGTATATCACGTATAGCTGACTTTGATGGATTTATGACAGAGCACAAGCTTCTTATGCTTTTCTTTTGACCTTCCACTCCATTAATTTCCGTCTCTATCTTCTTCTTGTATTCCTCTATGCTCATTCGGCTGGAGTTGTATTTTTCATCAACCTTTTCACACTCGGAAACAATTTTTTGCTGAATATCAGAAGGAGGAAGTGGTATTTGCAGAGGACTTAAATTAGCTTTTGTAATTTGAGGTTGTGCCGAACCAGTAATAATATGAGATATGTCAGTATAAGATAAATAATTTTTTAGATATAGTTTTAATACTTTTTTCTCTTCTTTTGGAGTAATCACCATAGCATTACCAGTAATCCAAGATTTAGGTTCTGTCATATTTATAGTTCCACATGTAGCACCTCTACATGTCATTGCCACTTCTGCATTTTCGTGATTGTATTCTTCATAAAAACCAATTACTCCATTTGCTCCAAAAACTTTATATTTACCTTTTTCTTTTATTTCATTACCAGATATTGTTTTGGGTTGATACATATTGCAAATTTCGCCCAACTTCACCAACGGATACTTGCTCACAATTTCTATCTTCTTGTCAGCAGTCAGTTTGATTGCCTTATTGAAAGTCGTTCGGCTGAAATCCAGCATATCTTGTGTACGCAGATAGGCATAATATTTCTCTAATGTATCTGGTAATGAAATTGTTCTGTCATTAAAGGAGTGGCGCACAGCGGCAGCTAATGTGTCATTATCGTATCGGTTACTATCATTGTAAAGCATTCCGCCGGGCTGGTTAATCTGGATGCCTTCCGCACCTTTACGATTGCTCCAGTCGTAGCCCAAGAATTTCTTCTGTTCCGCATTGTCGGCAGGTGCAACGATAGTGAGCGTGCTCTGTTTGTAAACCAAGGCGAAATAGGTAAGTTTTTCTCGCTCAACTTCTTTTACCAACTTAAAGAACCATTCCCTAATTTCCTTTTGCTGCTCTGCCTCACCAAGCTTTTTGAATTTGTTGCTCTTCCGTTTGTTCGTCACTTCGGTCAGATTGTCGAACCAACTGATATATTGGGCAAAATATTCATTACTTCCCAAATCATCCTTTGTCGCAGTTTCTTTTGCAAAAGCCCTATACAAATCTTCAGGAACAGCTATTTTTTGCATGTAAATTTTAAAGACATCGGCATCTTCCCAATCGTCGGTAAAATTACCTGAAAGAATGGCATTTACAATATCCTTCACCATTTCGCACTTTTTCGGAGGCTCGTTGTATTTTTCAAGGAAAAGCACAACGGTATTCGTACCGGTTGCCCCGAAAGTCTTACTTCCGAACTGTGCAATAGCACGCAAGTAGAAATTCTGCAAAAGAATTTCACGGGCTGTCATGTAGCTGTTGCTGTCGTTGCTCAATATGGATGACGGAAGAATAACCGCTGCGACACCTTGCGGCTTCAACAATTGGGTTATCCGTTCCACAAATAACGTCTCAATCTCGCTGCCATCATTGCTAATCAAATTACGGTCCAACAATTCAAAACGGTTGTTTTTCAGTTTCAAATGGGCTTTGAAACCACTTACAGAATAGGGAGGATTGGCCACCAAAACATCAAAAGAATAATTGCAGATTTTTTCTTCCTCATATTGTTCCAGTCCATCACCGAACTTTATATTTCCTTGACCCGCACCGTTCATATAGAGCGACACTTTCGCCACTCGCGCCAAGCGATAATCCTTTTCCACTCCGTAAATATGATGCTCGCACCACGCGTTTTCACGTATAGCATCGGCATTATCAGTTGCTGTAAAATAGGCATTTATCGCTTCCACCGCTTCAGTCAAGAAATGTCCGGCACCACAAGCATAGTCAATCACTTTCGGGAAGGCAAAATTTTCGCCTTTGCGGACAATCTTATCCATCGGTAGGCAATCCCATATAAAGCGCGTGATGGGCATAGGAGTAAAAAACTGTCCTTCGTTTTGTTTAAATCCCTTGTTGAGCAACTGTTCAAACAAGTCGCCAAGAAACTGATGTTTCGATGGATAGACAATTCTATATTTCTGAAACAGCTGCACCACCTCAACCAATATTTTGCCATTTTGGAAGAACAATTCCTCATTGTGCACATCCTTGAAAGCAAAATCGTTATTGCTATAAAATTTCAAGATACGGATGGTCTTTTTCAAATCTTCAATTGCGGCTTTTCGGCGATTGTCATTGAATTTTTGTGCAAAGAGGTTTTCAGCATAATCATCCGACACATAAAAAATCTCCTCACCCATAAACTTCTCCATCCCTTCTTTATGAAGCCGTTGCAGACGATCTTGCAGACTTTCGTATGTGTCAGTGCCAGTTTTATACTGAAATTCCACCACATCATTGTCTGTTTTTTGCGTTTCATCCACCAATTTGCAGATAAACAGAGCCACCAACCGGTTGAAAGCGTTTTCCTTGTCACTCACATTGTTATGGCGCAAAATCTCTTCAAAACGGTTTACAATTTTGTCTTCGGGCTTGAAATCCTCCAAATTCTTCTTTCTTAATGGAGGCACACCTATTTGATACGCTTGGGACTCCTCTCCAAAAACAACTCCTTTTTCAAAAATGATTTTGTCGTATGTCTCATCCCAAACATCAAACAAATCCTTTACTGTTTGAGCTTTTTCGTACAATTTTATGGATTTATCCTTTGCTGCTAACTTCTTAACATTCTCATCATCAGAGCAATCGATTACATTATTTTCAAATATTAATTCCCCATCCTTATACTCAGAAGTGTAGAGTGAAAGCCATTTTGTGGAACGTTCCTGCTGCCAATAGGAGAACAATTGCCCGCCGTCCTCTTTCAGGAGTTTCAACGCTTTGGTGTGTTCCACTCCTGCGGTCTTGCACTCGATGATAAGCAACATCTGCGACTTGTCTTGATTATAGACACAAATATCAGCTTTGCCGCCTTTGGCATCGTGTCCGAGATTCCAACGCTTTTCAAGTTCGATATGTTCTGGGCGATAACCCTTTTCGAGCAACCGATGCACACATTCGAAAACCACAAAATTTTCGGGATGCTCGAAGTTGCAGGTCGTGCGGTCGTTTATTGTGAAACCAAAATTTTCGGGGTAATTTAATTGCTTGTTTTTGAAATCAGCACTCATTGTGCACATTCCAAGAGTGGGAAAATCTTTTTTATAAATATTGCCTTGCTCAGCAAAACCGAGGAGCTTAAGTACTTTTGGGAAAATATCTATTGTAATCACAATTGAAACTAATTTGGGAAAATTTAGCTCCCGCTCCAGCTCTCCCAAAAGAAAAAGGCGTTCGCCGTTCCCTTGGTGTGCTTATTTCTGCTGAAGGCGTCTGGAATTGCCTTGTAAGTAAATAAGCACGAAACTGCTCACGCCCAAGACGTGAACTTATCGCAAGCTTATTCTCACTTACATATTAGTTTTCCAGACTTTTCAGCAGGAGAATAAGAGCGTAAAGCTCAGATGGTTATTATACTATATTTATTTGTTTATCTGTTGAATTGTTGGTTTTGTTTTTGGTTTGTACATGATTTGAGGGTGCAAAAATACCATATTTTTGGCATTTTTGAACAAAAAAATGCAGAAAACGGGACGTTTCCTGCAACTAATTCTATACATATTATAAGTAGCGTCTCTCCGAGA
>JAEEGG010017794.1_pt1 | contig 14563 bp, 11 predicted proteins | sample 9134161 | NCBI WGS metagenome assembly JAEEGG01 (sample SAMN16246543, study PRJNA631951) | gut metagenome | biome: gut microbiome; feature: rumen; material: CR-attached | host: Bos | place: Iran: Karaj | collected 2018-10
ACAATCATTTGCCGAAACCTCTCAAAATTCGAAAATTTTCGACCAAAAGTTTTTCAGCGCAGAATTTTCGAATTATGGAGGGGTAAAACGGTCATTTTGTCAAAATCTTTCAAAATAAAAGAAACCAGCAGCCGTGGGCAAAAATATTTCGCAAATTCGCGATGAGTTTTCAAATTATTTCGTAACTTTGCAGCAAACTTATCATAACGACGAATACGAACCCCAAAAACAGCAACACGATGGAAAAGAATTCGCACACACTCACCTCCCCCACCCTGCCAGGGAGCACATGGCAGCACCTCAGGATGATGCTGCTCACGGCCCTGCTCACCGCAACGACCTCACAGGCGGCGATGACACAGGACGACAGCCGCACACTCACCGTGCACGACGGAAACACGACCAATAAAAGTATACCTGCGCACATCTATTATTTCGACTACTTCACGCGGAGCCAGTTCGTGATTCCGGCATCCGAGCTGGGGGCGATGGCCGGCGGCACCATCAGCAGCCTGACGTTCTACACCACAGACAATAAAGTTCCCTGCAAGACGGATTGCAGTGTCGATGTCTACTTGATGGAGGTGGGCTACACCACCATGACGGCATTTGAGCCGAAGGAATTCGGCACCATCGTCTACCAGGGAACGCTCAGCATCGTGGAGGCCGGCGACGGTGGCACGATGACCATCACCTTCACCGAGCCTTACACCTACAGTGGCGGCGGCAACCTGCTCATAGGCATCGAGAACACCGCCAAAGGAGTTTATCTTGATATATATTTCTATGGCCAGAAGGTGGCGGCCGCCGCCAGGTCAGGCTATGACGAGGGCAGCTTAGCCGCCGTCAATGGCTCACAGGTGGGCTTCATCCCCAAGACCACATTCACTTACACGCCCGGCAGTGGCCCCGTCTACTACATGCCCACCAGCCTCGCTTTAGCCGACGCGGACGCCACCACCGCCACCCTCAGCTGGGCGGCTCCCTCGACCGACGTCACGGACTATGCCTACCAGTACAGGCCAACGGGCACCGAGGCGTGGAGCACCGAGGCCAGGGTGACCACCACCACCGCCACCCTCAGCGGCTTGACGGCTGCCACCGCCTACGACTTCCGCGTGAAGGCCATCTATTCCGATGACGACGAGAGCAGATACGCCACCCTCCGCTTCACCACCACCGCCATCGCGTCCGTAGCCGTGGGCGACAGCTGGAGCGACGACTTCGAGGGCGACGCCTGTAGCTGGCAGCTCCTCAACGGCGACCTCGCCAACGCCTGGATATGGGGCATTGCCACCCACAGCGGCGGCACCCACGCCCTCTACATCTCCAACGACGGCGGCACCAACAACGCCTACGTCACCGGCAGCAACCACGCGATGGTCTACGCTGCTAAGCCCTTCACCTTCACCGACGGCAAGTATGAGTTTACCTACGACTGGCGGTGCTACGGCGAGGGCAACTGCGACTTCCTGCGCGTGGCCTTGGTGCCCACCACAGAGACGCTCGAGGCATCCACAAGCGCGCCGTCGGGCTTCGGCCATTCGTCGCTCCCCACTGGCTGGATAGCCGTTGACGGCGGCGGCCAACTGAACCTGACGCAGAATTGGCACAGCAAGAGTGCCGCCATCAGCAATTTGGCTGCCGGCAAATACTACCTGGTCTTCGCCTGGCGCAACGACGGTTATTCTGGCAGCCAGCCGCCAGCAGCCGTCGACAACGTGAGCATCCGCCGCGTGGGCTGTGCGGCCGACGTCGACGACCTGACCGTCAGCTACACGGGCGGCACCACCGCCACCCTGAGCTGGGCGGCGGGCGAAGCCACACAGTGGCAGGTGGCCTACAGCACAAGCAGCAACTTCGCCCAGGCCACGGAAGCAATCGTTGACCTTAACCCTAACCTTAGCGTTCAGACCTACACCCTCACCGACCTGCCCATAGGCAACACCTGCTACGCCCGGGTGCGCAGCTACTGCGGCGGCACCGACTACGGCGTGTGGAGCGAGACCGTCAGCTTTGAGACCACCGACAAGTATGTCATCGGAACAGGCACGCAGACGAGCACCAGCCTGCCCACTAACAGCCACTATAACTATTCCCGCACCCAGCAGCTCTACACGGCGGCCGAGCTGGGTGCGGCGGGGACCATCATGAGCATCGACTTCAAGAACGCCAGCAGCGAAGCATGTACGCGCCGCATCGAGATCTACATGGTGGGCACCGCGAAGAGCAGCTTCGTGAGCGGGGATGACTGGGTCGGCACCACGGCCGACGACCTCGTCTTCAGCGGCGAGGTGACCTTCGCGGCAGGACAGTGGACTACCATCACCCTCGACACCCCCTTCGAATACAACGGACAGGGCAACGTGGTCATCGCCGTCAACGACAGCACCGGCAGCTATACATACAAAGACACGAAGTTCCTGACCTTCAGCGCCACACACCAGGCACTCTACGCTCACAGTAACGGCATCATTGCCGATGACAACAGTGGCAACATCGGCGACAACAAGAACCAGCTCCGCCTTGGCAAGGGGGAGCAGTCTGCCGTGGCGAGGCCTTCCGCCCTGACCGTGAGCTACAACGGCGGCACCACCGCCACCCTGAGCTGGACGGAGAGCGGCACGGCCACCGAATGGGAAATCTGCCTGAACGGCGACGAAGCGAACCTCGTGAGCGTCGGCACAGCGCAATGCACCGTGGACAATGGACAATGGACAATGGAGCTGACCGGCCTGAGCTATGCCACCATCTACCAGGTGAAGGTGCGCGCCAGGCAGGACGGCGGCGTGAGCTACTGGTCACTGCCCACCCGCTTCAACACCGAGCTATGCCCACCAGAAGACCTGTGCAACATCGCCCTCGCGCTGACCGACAGCCGCGGCGACGGCTGGAAGGGCAACGCCATCAAGGTGGTGGACAAACAGTCGGGCATCGTCATCGGCACCTACGCCAACACCGCGGAGGCTGGGGCAAACGAACCACAGACCTGCCTCGTCGCTGTGCCCAACGGCAGGGACATACAGTTCGTGTGGGTCAAGGGTACCAGCACTGCTGAATGCTCGTTCAGCATCTATGACGTGAACGACGAGCTGATCTGCAAGTTCGACAAAAACGACCAAGGCCCGGCAGCGGGCCTGATAGCCACCTACACCGTGGACTGCAGCTACAGCCCGTGGAGGACGCCCGTCGCACTCACCGCCGTGCAGGACATACCCACCACCGCCACCCTAAGCTGGACGGAGCGCGGCGAGGCCACAGCATGGGTGGTGGCCTACAAGGCCGACGGCGACGAAGATTTTGCTGAAGTAGTCGTTAACCAAAACGAAAACCAAAACGTCATTACCTACACGCTGACGGGGCTGGCTGGCTTGACGCAGTACACCGTGAAGGTGCGACCCGACAGCGGCGAGGGGGGCGTCGTGAAGTGGAGCGAGCCCATCACCTTCACCACCATCGATGCCAACCCCGTGCCCACCAACGTCACCGCCACGGCGGGCACCAGGAAGGCCACGCTCAGCTGGACAGCCTACGGCAACAGCTACAACGTGAGGTACCGCCCGGCAGACCATTTCTCAAGCTCACTCTTCACCGAAGGCTTTGAGGGCGGCATCGATAATTGGATACTCAGAGATTGTGACAGAAGGACAGCCATCAGCAACACCAAAGTACACGCTGGCAACCAGGCGTTCATGTTCGACAGTAAGGACAACCAATACCTCATCTCACCGGAACTGACGGACATCGCCGAGGGCACACTGATGGAGTTTTACTACAGTAATTCTTATAACGATGAAGATCAGAACTTGGTGACCTTCCAAGTGGGCTTCAGCTCGACGACCAACGCAACGGATGCATTTGATTTCGGAACAACCATCACCACCTACGATGCGCAATGGCATCTATACAGTGTCGCCGTGCCAGCCGGAACGAAGTATATCTGCTGGAAAGTGCTGTCAACGGGAACGTGGATGTTTTTCATCGATGACATCAAGATAGGCAAGGAGACGGCATTTACGAGCCTCTCCACCCCGACAACCACCGCAACCCTCACCGGCCTCACACTTGAGACGACCTACGAGTATCAGGTGCAGAGCGTGAAGGATGAGGCAGCGTCTGCTTGGACGGAACTGGCCACCTTCACCACACTGCCGCTCATCAGCATCGAGCTGGCCGACGACGGCACCGCCAACGCCACCACCCTGAGCACCTGCGACGGCGAGGAGGATGTCACCGTCACACTCAGCGGGCGCACCATCTATGCCGACGGCACCTGGCAAGCACTCTGCCTGCCATTCGCCCTCAACACCCTCAACGGCACACCCCTCGACGGATTCACCGTGAAGGAACTCGACACCGAAGGCAAATGGGAAAAGATAAACGAACAGTGGACAACAAGCAGCAACGGACACCAGACAGGCATCGACAACGACGGCAAGGTGTACCTGCATTTCAAGGATGCAACAAGCATAGAGGCTGGAAAGCCGTACTTCGTGAGCAAACTCGTGATGGATGAGGGGGGAACGCAACCGACATACCAAGCCACGGAGGGAACGGCGGGAAGCACAACCAGTCAAGAATTCACCAACCTAATTGACGGCTGGGGAGCGGGTTATACTTGGCGCACGTCAGGTCTTCCGTCCTATTGCATGTTCGAAGCCAGCAAGCCTGTGTACGTGACTGGATACACGCTAACAACAAGCAACCAGCGTGTCGACGGCGACCCAACGGTGTGGACGCTGGAGGCCAGAATCAGTGAGAGCGACGAATGGACGGTCATCGACAGCCGCAACACCATCGATAACAACGGCGATGCACTGCCCAGCGGGCGCACTGCAAATAAGAACTACACCATTCAGCAGCCAGGCGTCTACATGTTCTTCCGCTTTACGGTGAAGGAGACCATTGGCAACACTTTCATGTGCCTCACAGAGCTGGCCCTGCATGGCACGCCAGTGGTTGAGGGCGACGTGGTGAACCCCGTGTTCACGGGCGTCACCATCAACGCCACGGCTCCCGCCACCGTCAGCAGCCTCGACGCACAGGTGAGCATCACCGGCAGCTATGATGCCGTAGCCGCCAACGGCAAGGGCCGCTCCCTGTTCTTCCCCGGCAGCGGCAGCAGGCTCTACAACGCCCAAGCAGGAACGACCCTCGGTGCATGCCGAGCCTTCTTCAACATCGGCGACGGCAGCATGCAGCCAACGCTGGGCGGCAGCAACTGTCTGCAGGGCATCGTTGTGCCGAATTTGCTCCCCGGCGATGCCAACAGCGACGGCTATGTGACCATCGACGACGTCATCGCCGTGGTGAACTACATCCTCGGCAACACGCCAGACAACTTCAACGTGGCGAATGCCGACGTAGACACCAACATCGGCATCACCATCACCGATGCCGTAACCATCGTGAACATGGTGCTGACCCAGCAGGAGCCAGAACCCGAAACGGAGTAGGCTGGCACTTGTTGTGGCTCGTAATGGCCGCTCGGCAGGATTTGCAATCCCGTAGGTCTACCGCAGAGCGGTCTTTTTATTAAAAGAGGACCCTCCCCCTGCCCCTCCCTGAGAGGGAGGGGAGTATATAGACCTGCAAGCTGATGATGCTGCGCGACATTTCCGCCGCTCCACCCGCCTCTGCAAGGGGAGGGGAGCGGCTGCGCATAAATAGGTCAAGTGCTATGCCATTGCCTTAATTAGATAGTGAGTCTATATACCCCCCTCCCTCCAGGGAGGGGCGGGGGGAGGGTCTTCTGGGGTACGGAGTCGTTGGCATCGGCGTGGAAATCACACAGAAAAACAGGGCAAGCTGCATTTTCTTCCTTTTTTCTTTGGCATAATTGCAAAAAAGCCTTACCTTTGCGGTTCAATAACATCACACTATGGAAGCTATCACCATCACCAAAGTAGAGAACAAGCGCGACCTGGAGCGCTTCATACAGCTGCACTACGACCTGTATCGCGGCAACAAATACGACGCGCCCAACCTGCACAGCGACGAGGTGCAGACGCTCTCGCCCTGGACCAAAGACCCCAACGCCGCCTTCGACTTCTGCGACGTGGAGTACTACCTGGCATGGAAGGAGGGGCGCGTGGTGGGGCGCGTGGCCGCCATCATCAACCGCCGCTACAACGAGCAGTGGCAGCGGCCCGCCGTGCGTTTCGGATGGCTCGACCTCGTCAACGACATCGAGGTGATGCGCGCACTATTAGGGGCCGTGGAGGACTTTGGCCGCCGCCACCAGATGAAGGAGATTATCGGCCCGCTGGGCTTCACCGATATGGACCCCGAGGGCATGCTCACCTACGGATTCGAGGAGCTGAGCTGCATGGCCACCGAGTACAACTATGCCTACTACCCCCAGCTGATGGAGCAGATGGAGGGCTACGAGAAGGACAACGACTATGTGGAGTACAAGCTCTTCGTGCCCAAGGAGGGGATGCCCGAGAAGTTCCGCAAAATCAGCGAGATGGTGATGAAGCGCTACAACCTGCAGGTGAAGAAGTTGACGAAGCAGGACATCTTTGGCCCCGCACAGTATGGACAGAAGGTGTTCGACGTGATCAACCAAACCTTCGGCCATCTCTATGGCTACAGTCAGATGTCGCAGAAGCAGATTGACCAGTACATCCACATGTATTTCAAAGTGCTCGACCTGACGATGGTGACGCTCATCGAGGACCACTCGTTAGAAGACCATCCCGTGGTGGGCGTGGGCATCACGCTGCCGTCGCTGACGAAGGCGCTGCAGAAATGCCGCAACGGCCGGCTATGGCCCTTCGGCTGGTGGCACGTGCTGCGCGCCCTGAAGTGGCACAAGACCGACATCGTGGACTGTCTGCTCATCGGCGTGCTGCCCGAATACCGCTCGAAAGGTGCCAACGCCCTGCTGTTCTACGACCTCATACCCATCTATCAGAAGTATGGCTTCCTGTGGGGCGAGACGCACGTGGAGATGGAGACCAACGGCAAGGTGCAGAGCCAGTGGGCCTATCTGGAGCACGAACAGCACAAGCGCCGCCGCTGCTACAAGAAAGCGCTGTGAGCAGGTGCCGTCCACAACAACGAATTTGACGAATTTAACGAATTGTTATGTAAATCAGAATGGCACATGGAATCCGTTTAATCACCGCGTTCTTCGTGGGTCTTCGACAAATCTCGTAAAATTCGTTTAATTCGTAAAATTCGTTGTCAAGTTGTCACGCTTTTTGTGGAAGTTCTATAAATGAAGTAAATCTGTAAAACGAAAATATGAAAAGAATTGCATTCTTCCTGTTGCTGGCCTGCGCCACACTCACGGTGCAGGGCCAAGAAGCCGACGACAACGTGTTCACACTGAAGAGTGGCGATGCCACGATGACCATCGACGCCGGCAAGGGTGGCAAAATCATGTCGCTGAAGCTGAAGGACAAAGAGGTGTTGTCGCAGTCGCGCTGGCCCGAGTCGTTCGGCAGCACGTTCTGGACCTCTCCGCAGAAGGAGTGGAACTGGCCCCCCGTGCAGGAGTTCGACAAGCAGGCCTACACCGTGAAGCAGCGCGGCGACAAGCGGCTCGTCATCAGCAGCCCTGTGTCGGAGCGGCTGGGGATGAGCGTGGGCAAGGACTTCGCCCCCGGTGCCACCGACGGTTCCTTCGTCATCACCTACTCTATCAAGAACGAGGGCAGCGAGCCCCGGCGTGTGGCTCCCTGGGAGATCTCGCGCGTGCCCAACGGCGACGGTCTCATCTTCTTCGAGGCTCCCGCCGACAGCATCTGGCCCGCTGGTCTGATGACTTTCGAGTATGACCACGGCGCCTCCTGGTACAAGACCGACGAGGCCCCAGCCAACCGCAAGGTGAACGCCGACGGCACCGGCTGGCTGGCCTACTGCGCCGACGGCCTACTGCTGGTGAAGACCTTTGCCGACCTGAAGCCCACCGAGCCCGCTCCCGGCGAGGCCGAGATTCAGGTCTACGTGAACAGGGGAAAATCATATATCGAACTGGAGAGCCAGGGCGCCTACACCCTGTTGCAGCCCGGCGAGCAGCTCAGCTGGACCGTGGGCTGGCACCTGCTGCCCGTGGATGCAACGCAGCAACCTTCGCCACAACTGGTGCAGAAGGTGCGCAGTCTGCTGCCTAAATGACAAACGACAAAGGATGATATACCATTTTTCTCCCAATTTGTTTTGGGATGCCGACTTAAGCCAATTATCGCTTGAGAATCATGCAGCCTATGTCATCCAGCGAGTGCTCGAGCATGGGCAAATGGACGACTGGCGGTTCATCAACAAGCATTATGGCCTAAAACGAATCGTTGAGGAATGCAAACAGATGCGTACTCTTGACCCTGTATGCCTCGCCTTCATCTGCACCATTTCACACACGAAAGAAGAAGAATACCGATGCTATCATTTCAGGCAATCCTGCCCCACACCCTGGAACTCTTGAAAAGGCTGATGAGCCAACCCTTGATGAATGACATGCGACTGGTGGGTGGCACATCATTGGCTCTGCAGTACGGTCATCGCAGGTCAGTTGACCTCGACCTTTTCGGTAAGACAACAGAAGATGTAGACGTTATGCAGATGCCGAGCCACAGCCTATGCCTGTGATGCTTGCACCTGTTTCTTGGGACGATGTAAAAGCCTATCTCAGAAACATTGTAGAAGAGTACAATGCGAATTGTACTCGGTAAGCAATCGTAAAATCGCCATTCCTAACTCCGTCGCAGCTCGATGCGGAAGGTGGTGCCGCGCCCCACCTCGCTCTGCTTCACGTAGATGCGTCCTCGATGGTATTCCTCTACGATGCGCTTGGCCAGCGACAGTCCGAGGCCCCAGCCGCGCTTCTTCGTGGTGAAGCCGGGGCGGAACACGTTCTTCACGTTCTTCTTGCGGGTGCCCTTGCCGGTGTCCACCTCTTCCACGGCCACGATGTCGTCTTCCTCCAGCAGCCAGAGGTCAATCTTCCCTGGTTGTCCCTCCATGGCATCGACGGCATTCTTGCAAAGATTCTCTATCACCCACTCGAAGAGCGACGCGTTCACCTTGACGATGACGTCGGTGGCCGGATAATGTCCGCGGATGGCCACCTTCTGCGACGTGCGCTTGTCCATGTAGTCGATGACGTGGTCGAGCACCTCTTTCATCGACGTATCCACCGGCTCGGGCATGGAGCCAATTTTCGAGAATCGCTCTGCGATGCGCTCCAGCCGCTTCACGTCCTGCTCCATCTCGGGTATCAGCTCGTCGTGCGGATAGGTGTCCTTCAGCATCTCCGTCCACGCCATCAGGCTGCTGATGGGCGTTCCCAGCTGGTGGGCCGTCTCCTTCGACAGTCCCACCCACACCTTGTTCTGCTCGGCCCTTTTGCTGCTGAGCAGGGCGAAGATGGCCACCACGACGAATATCATCACGATGCCCAGTTGCCAATACGGATATTGCGTGAGTCGCTTCAGCAGCGTCGACTCGTCGTAGCACACCAGCAGATAGTCGCCGCCTCCGATGTCGATGTTGATGGTGTCGCCTGCCAGCGTCATGGCGCGTGCCCGGTCGGCCACGCCCGCCGAGTCGGCAATGTTGCGATACTCCATCACCCGTCCCTGTGCATCGGTGACGATGACGGGTATGGTGGTGTTGCCCTCGATGAACGCCAGTGCCAGGCTCAAGTCGGTCTCGCTGTCGGCCTCCTGCACAAAGTTCATCGCCTTGGCCCAGAGATCCATCTTGGTGCGCTCCTCGGCCTTGAGGTCGGTCACCAGCTGATGGCTGACGAAGAGCGAGGCCGCCGCGATGAGCACCGCCGCCACCACCAGCAGGATTTTCACCTGCCGTATTCTGTCAGTCCATTGCACCATGGTCAATACTCCCTCAGCACGTCTTCGTGATGTTTCTTGCGCTGTGCCTCCTTATAGCTCTTTCGCCATTTCTTGGGGATGAGCTTTCCCAACAGCGATAGCGGTATGCTGGCGGGCTTGCTGGGGTCGGCGGCGAGCAGCTGGGCCTCTTTGCGCTGCAGGCGCAGACTGCGCCGCAGCTCGTCGAGCCCGTCGTCCTCGTAGTGCACCTTGCCAAACACCACCACCTCCTTCACGCTGAGCAGCTTGGAGATGATGAACACGGTGTCGGCAGCCACCTCGTCGATATTCACGATGCGGCTCTCGTAGTTCAGGTGCGAAAATACAAAGGTGCGGCTGCTGTCGGGCCAGCAGAAGTGCCCCAGCGAGTCGGTGATGGCGGCATGGTCGCGCCCCTGCACGCTCACGCCGGCCACGGGGAGCAGCGTCTCCAGGTCGGCCACCACCAACTGGTCGTGGCGCTGGCCAAGGGCTGTCAGCGGGCACGCTAAAAGCAAAGCCAAAACAAGCTTCAACAGTTTCATCGACGCAAAAATAGGCATAAACGCCGAGGCATGCAAATTCTTTATATCTTTTTAGGGCTTTTCCTTTGCCATTTACGTTTTTTTTATCTAAATTTGCATCCACTATGAAGATAGAGCCACGCTATATAGCCGAAACCGCGAGCACCAACAGCTGGATGACCGCTCACGACGACGGCATCCGCGACATGGCCGTTTGGACTGATTACCAGACCGCCGGGCGCGGCTGTGGCACCAACACGTGGGAGAGCGAGCGGGGCATGAACCTGCTCTTCTCCATCCTCATCCATCCCTTGAGTGTCCCCGCCACCAGCCAGTTCATCCTCTCGATGGCCAATGCGCTGGCGCTGAGAGATGCCCTCGCCGACTATGCCGACGACATCATGATAAAATGGCCCAACGACATCTACTGGCGCGACAAGAAGATGGCCGGCACGCTGATTGAGACCTCGCTGAGCGGCAGCAACATCAAGTCGTGCATCATCGGAACGGGCTTGAACGTGAACCAGACAGACTTTCGCAGCGATGCCCCCAACCCTGTGTCGCTCCGCCAGATTGTGGGACATGAGGTCTGCCGCGAGGAGGTGCTGCAGAAGGTGATGCAACGCTTTGCCCATTACTTGGACGAGGTGAACCGTGGCGTATGGAATCCCATCCGCACACGCTACCGCTCACGGCTGTATCGGCGGGGTGAGACGCATCGCTACCGATTCGCCGACGGCTCGGTGGAAGAATGCCGTCTGCTCGACGTCGACGACGACGGGCACCTGCTGCTGCGGCGGGCTGGGGGCGACATCAGCCGTCTGGCTTTCAAGGAAGTAGCTTTCATCATATAAGTAGGTAATCAAAATTAGTTTATACGAACGGTTGTATTTAGTAAAACAGGAAAAAACAAGAAAAACAGAAAAAGGTTTTTTATCTGTATTTAATGTTTTTCATCTGTATTTCAAAAAAACAACAAAAATGATATAAGATATTTTTGCTTGGTCACTTAACATAAACTCAACAAAAACATGGCAAGATTCAAACGAATTCTACTGAAGCTGTCGGGCGAGAGCCTGCAGGGCAAGCAGGGTCACGGCATCGACCCTGAGCGGCTGGGCGACTATGCCCGCCAAATCAAAGAAGTGCACGACCTGGGCGTGCAGATTGGCATCGTCATTGGCGGCGGCAACATCTTCCGAGGCCTGAGCGGCTCGAAGAAGGGCTTCGACCGCGTGAAGGGCGACCAGATGGGCATGTGTGCCACCGTCATCAACTCGCTGGCACTCAGCTCGGCCCTCGATGCCGTGGGTGTGCCCAACCAGGTGCTCACCGCCATCCGCATGGAGCCCATCGGCGAGTTCTACACCAAGTGGCGCGCCATCGAGGCCATGGAGCAGGGCAAGGTGTGCATCTTCAGCGCCGGCACCGGACAGCCCTATTTCACCACCGACACGGGCAGCAGCCTGCGCGGCGTGGAGATCGAGGCCGACGTGATGCTGAAGGGCACACGCGTGGACGGCGTCTACACCGCCGACCCGGAGAAGGACCCCACGGCCACGAAGTTCCACGACATCACCTACGCCGAGGTGCTCAGCCGCAACCTGAAGGTGATGGACCTCTCGGCCATCTGCATGTGCCAGGACAACAACCTGCCCATCTATGTGTTCAACATGGACGTGGTGGGCAACCTGATGCGCGTGATGCAGGGCGAGGAAATCGGCACGCTGGTGCATCCCTGATACCATCGAGGACTCCCGTGGCGAACCCCGATATAACGTTTTGCTGGGGTGCATGAGGGTTCACGTGGCGAGCTGAGCAGTTACCAATAGACAAAAAGCGCAAAAGGATGTGAAATGGAAATTCCCGAATTCTTACAAAATTTTTTTTCATTCTAGAACGAAACAACGCATATTTTGGGCTGTTTGAGCAAGACGACCGATAAGGGAAAATCCATTTTTGACACGATTTTTGCACATCCACGGCAGTTCTGTGCAAGATTTTAGCCGATTTTTAGGCCATTTTCCGTTTCTGCGAGAACGCCAAAAAAGAAAAAGTCAACGCCAAATTTTTTTTGGGCGTTGACTTTTTTGAGCCATCCAAGCGTTTTTATCGCCAAATCGAGTCTATACATCTGAAAGTCAGTGGTTTGTAGGAACCCCTCAAAACTCGCTTATTTTCGGCCAAATATTTTTTTGTGGAAAACGAGCGAGTTTTGAGGGCCTTCGGCGCTTTTGAGGCACCTTGCGTCTTAACACATTTTAACGGAAACGACTTGGCAAGTTAAAAATTCAGAGCGCAGCGGAGAAAGGACACCTATCTGATGCCTCGGCATCCTTTTCCAAACCGTCACTACAGCCAACCTCCACCTGTGCAAACTTTTGCCAAACGGTCGCTACAGCCCGTCACCACCTGTGCACACATTTTGCCTTTTGTGCCAAATCAGACGGCTGAAAAGGCTGCGAAATAAAAAAAACAAATAATTTGAAAAAAAATTGGGGAATTGTGGGGGATTGTGGGAGAAAATATATAACTTTGCAGCGAAGTTGATTCACCCACAATAATAAAAGCGTGCGCATGAGATTTCTGGGCAACATTGAAGCCAAGACCGACTCGAAGGGCCGTGTGTTCCTTCCCTCCACCTTCCGCAAGGTGCTCCAAGCATCGGGCGAGGAGATGCTGGTGATGCGCAAGGACATCCACCAGGACTGCCTGGTGCTCTTCCCCAAGAGCGTGTGGGATGCCCGCGTGGATGCCCTGATGGAGCGCGTGAACGAGTGGGACGACGAGGCGATGATGGTGGTGCGCCAGTATATGAAGGAGGCCGAAGAACTGGCCATCGACGGCAATGGCCGCATCCTCATCCCGCGCCGCTATCTCGACATGGTGCAGGTTGACCAGACCGTGCGCCTCATCGGCATCAACAACACCATCGAAATCTGGGCGGCCGAGAAAGCCGAGAAACCCTTCCTGTCGCAGGCGGAATTCTCAGCCAAGCTAAAGGCTCTGATGACCGCCCCGCAACAATAATCCACCGCAGGAAAAATGATAGCCGCCAACGCCACATATCACGTACCTGTCCTGATGAAGGAGAGCGTCGACGGGCTGGACATCCAGCCCGATGGTGTCTATATAGATGTCACCTACGGCGGTGGCGGCCACTCGCACGAGATCCTGCGCCGTCTGGGGCCTGAGGGACGACTCTACGCCTTCGACCAGGACGAGGATGCCGAGCAGAACATCGACCACGACGACAAGCGGCTGGTGTTTGTGCGCAGCAACTTCCGCTACGTGAAGCAGTGGATGCGCTATTATGGCGAAGAGCACATCGACGGGCTGCTGGCCGACCTGGGCGTGTCATCGCACCACTTCGACGTGGCCGACAGGGGGTTCTCCATCCGTTTCGATGCACCCTTGGACATGCGCATGAACCGTAGCGCCACGCTCACTGCCGCCCAGGTGGTGAACACCTATAGCGAGCAGCAACTGGCCGACGTGCTCTACCTCTATGGTGAGCTGCGCCAGGCCCGCCAACTGGCCGCAACGCTGGTGAAGGCCCGCCAGCAGCAGCCCATAGCCACCACAGGGCAACTGCAGGACATCGTCGCACGCTTGTTCCCGCGCGAGCGCGAGAAGAAAGAGGTGACGAAGGTGTTCCAGGCCCTGCGCATAGAGGTGAACCACGAGATGCAGGCCTTGGCGCAGATGCTCACCGCCGCAACCCAACTGCTACGCCCGGGTGGCAGGCTGAGTGCCATCACCTACCATTCGCTGGAGGACCGCATGGTGAAGAACATCATCCGCACGGGCAGCATCGACGGACGCCAGCAGCAGGACTTCTTCGGTCGCACCAGCAGTCCGCTGAGCGCCGTGGGCAAGCCCATAGAGCCGTCAGAGGAGGAGATACAGGCCAACCCCCGCAGTCGCAGCGCCAAGCTGAGGGTGGCTGAAAAGATTTGAGAATTGAGGTTTGAGATTTTGTTTTTTAGATTTGGAGTATGGCCAAGAGAGACAAGGACATGAAGCAGGACGACGTGCAGTTCGACGTTGAAGCGGCAACTGGCACTGATGACCAGCAACCGGCTGAAGAGCCCGCTGCAGACAGCCAGGAACCTGCTGACGACAGCCAGGAACCGACCGCCGGCGACAATAAGGAACGCCTGAAGGAAAAGCTGAAGCAGATGCGCAACCAGACCAGCGAGGGCGACGAGGCCCCCTCGA
>JAEEGG010017796.1_pt1 | contig 14562 bp, 12 predicted proteins | sample 9134161 | NCBI WGS metagenome assembly JAEEGG01 (sample SAMN16246543, study PRJNA631951) | gut metagenome | biome: gut microbiome; feature: rumen; material: CR-attached | host: Bos | place: Iran: Karaj | collected 2018-10
GGACGACCTCGGGGAGAGCCAGCTGACGCTCACCGTGCCCAATGATTTCTACCAGGATTGGCTGGTGGAGAATTTCATGCCCCACATCCGCAAGGCGCTCTCGGCGGCGGGGTGCGAGAATCCGGCGATCCACTTCGCGGTCGATGCCTCGCGCCAGCTGCGGGAGATGCCGGAGGAGCGGCTGCAGGGCGGGGTGCCGCCGGCCGCGCCGGCGAAGTCCCCCTCGCGCAAGGCCGCGGTGCGCAGCTGCAACGTGGGAAGTCCGCTGAACCCGAAGAACACGTTCGAGAACTTCGTGGTGGGGCCGTCGAACACGTTCGCGCACGCGGCGGCGCTGGCGGTGGTGGAGGCGCCGGGAAGGGCGTACAATCCGCTCTTCATCCACGGCGGGACGGGGCTGGGCAAGACGCACCTCATCCAGGCGATGGGCGACGCGGTGCTCAAGGGCAAGAAGGGGACCGTCTGCTACATCTCCAGCGAGAAGTTCACCAACGAGTACATCCAGGCCATCCAGCAGCATGCCATCGCGGACTTCCGCAAGAAGTACCGCGGGATCGACATGCTGCTGATCGACGACATCCATTTCCTCGCCGGCAAGGAGGGCATCCAGGAGGAGTTCTTCCACACCTTCAACACCCTCTACGAGAACCAGAAGCAGATCGTCCTGACGAGCGACCGGCCGGTGAGCGAAATCGCGAACCTCCAGAAGCGCCTCGTCTCGCGCTTCGAGTGGGGCCTCGTCACCGAGATGGAGATGGCCAACCTCGAAACGCGCGTGGCGATCCTCCGCCGCAAGCGCGAGCAGATGGATTTGCAGGTTCCGGACGACGCGCTCTTCTTCATCGCCGAGCACATCCGCTCGAACATCCGCAAGCTGGAGGGGTCGCTGCTGCGCGTGACCTCGTACCTCTCGCTCACCAAGAAGGCGCTCACGCAGGAAACCCTCGAGTACCTCCTGCGCGACACGCTGGAGCAGGAGAACCAGACGGCGCTCACCATCGAGGGCATCCAGCGGCTCGTCGCCGAGCACTACGACATCCGCCTCGGCGACATGACGAGCAAGCAGCGGCCGCAGAACATCGCCTTCCCGCGCCAGGTCGCCATGTACCTGTGCCGCGAGATGACGGGCCAGTCGCTGCCGGCCATCGGCAACGCCTTCGGCCGCAACCACGCCACCGTCCTGCACGCCCACCGCCTCATCGGCCAGAAGATGAAGACCGACGCCGCCCTGCGCCAGACCATCCTCTCCCTCGAGCAGCGCCTCGGCACCGTCGCGGCCCCCAACTGATGCGCGCGCGCCCGGCAGCCCTGTCGACAACCGCGTGCACCGGCGGTGCACAACCTGTCGAAAACCTCCCCGCCCTGTGGACAACGCCAGGTTGCGCACATTCCGCACAGGGGGGAGGGGGCCTGTTGCGAACAGCCGCGGGACCGCAAAAGCCCCTTGAAAACAAGGCGTTGTGATGATATGCACAGCGTGAACAGGACATAAGAATAAGAGAAATCAAAAACTCTTTTTGAAAACCATCAGTATCCCAACCGGAGACGGCACATGAAAATCAAAGTCAACAAGGACGCCTTCATCACGGCCCTGCAACAGGTCCAGTCGGTGATCAACACCCGCAACCCCCTGCCCGTGCTGTCCAACGTACTCTTCCGCGCGGCGGACGGCCGCCTCGAACTGACCGGCACCGACACCAGCCTCACCGTCAAGACCGCCATCGAGGCCGAAGTCGCCGAACCCGGCACCACCACCCTTCCGCCCAAGCGCATCTTCGGCGTCGTGCGCGAACTGCCCGTCGACACCGCCGAACTCGACATCAGCCCCGAGAACGTCGCCTCCATCCACTCCGGCAGCAGCGACTTCAAGATCAACGGCCTCGGGGCCGAGGACTACCCCGCGCAGGTCGCCCTCGACGGCGCCAAGACCTTCACCCTCGACCAGGGCGTCTTCAAGAACATGCTCCGCCTGACCAGCTACGCCGCCAGCACCGACGCCAACCGCACGCTGCTCAACGGCGTCCTGCTGAGCTTCAAGGGCGGACGCCTGAGCGCCGTCGCCACCGACAGCCGCCGGCTGGCCCTCGTCGAGCAGGAACTCGCCATCCCCGAGAGCGACGAAGCCGACCTCATCGTCCCCCTCAAGACCGTCGACGAACTCCTCCGCACCCTGGGCAGCGAAGGCGAAATCCGCATCTCCGCCACGCCCAAGCTGGCGGCCTTCGAATACGGCAGCATCCTCGTCACCAGCAAACTCGTCGAAGGCGTCTATCCCAACTTCCGCCAGGTCGTCCCCCAGGCCAGCGGCGAGCGCGTCACCCTCGACCGCGACAGCTTCCTGACGGCGATCCGCCGCACCTCCCAGCTCGTCAGCGACGCGGTGAGCGGCGTCAAGCTCACCTTCGGCGCCGACCAGCTCGAAATCCTCGCCACGGCCCCCGACATCGGCGAAGCCCGCGAGCGCATGGCCGTCAAGTACTCCGGCAAGGACGTCACCATCTCCTTCAACCCGGCCTTCCTGATGGACCCGCTGAAGAACCTGACGACCGACGAAGTCTACCTCGACCTCATCGACGACACCTCCCCCGGCGTCATCCGCTCCACCGTCAGCTTCGTCTACGTCCTCATGCCCATCCGCCTGAGCTGACGTACCGCCCCCGGCGAAGGGCGCGCGCCCCATGAGCTGCCGCCTCGACGGCTTCGACTACACGCGCCCGCTCTACTACATGGTGACGCTCAAGAAGCGTCCCGGCGTGCCCGATTTCTCCACCCTCGCCCCGTCCGGCGCCCCGCCGCCGCGCGACGACCGGGGGCGCGAATGCTGGTTGCTCGCCAACGGAATCACGCGGGCATTCGCCCGGACCATCCGCGGCTTTGCGGGGAAGTGGCGGGGCATTGCCCCCATCGAACACTTCATTGTCATGCCCGACCACCTGCACCTCCTGCTGAAAATCGAGGAGACGCCGGACCGGCTCCCGTTGGGCACCTACGTCTTCCAGTTGGAAAAGGCGCTGGCAAAGGCGCTGTGGGAGGTGGTGGGGAAAGGGGGCGGCACGGTGGCCGCCCCGCCAAACACCGATGCTGCGCCGGCATCCGTGTCTGGCCGGGCGGCCACCGTTCCGCCCGTGTTCGAGCGCACCTGGCACGACTGGATCGTCATGAAGCGCGGCCAACTCGCCGCCTTCACCCGCTACATCCGCGAGAACCCCAAACGCGCATGGCTCCGCCGCGAAAACCGCCAGTTCTTCACCCGCCCCGGAACCCTCGCCTTCGCCGGACGCCACTGGTTTTCCTACGGCAACCCGGCCCTCCTTGCCCTCCCCGTCCTCGAACCCTTCCGGTGCTCCCGCTCCTGGCCCGCCGACGGCCCCGAGTGGCGCGAAGCCCTGTCCCGCGCCGCCCGCACCGGCCCGGGCGGCGCGGGCGTGGGAACCTTCCTGAGCCCCTGCGAAAAAGCCTGCGGCAACGCCATCTACCGGGCCGGCGGCGCGTTCATCGTCCTTTCCCCCGAAGGCTTCCCCGACCGCTGGCACCCCACCCGCGCCAAGGAAACACTCTGCGCCGCCGGACGCATGCTCTTCCTCACCCTCTGGCCCCCGCAGGCCGCCCGCCCCGACAACGCCACCCTCCACCGCCGCTGCCACGAAATGGGCGCCGTCATCGCCTCCATCGGGGGCAACGCGAAATAACACCCGGCATGAACCGCTCCGAAGAATGGTATCTGGCAAACGGCTTCTCACCCGAGGCTGCCCGCTATTTCGCCACCGGCGGGCGCACAATCACGGCCGTCTCCGCGGCCCCCGGGTACACCCTCGTGCTGGATTTCGACAACGGGGAACGCCGCATCCTCGACTGCACCCGCCACTTCACCCCCGGCTCCGTTTTCCAGGCCATCCACACCCCGGAAGCCTTTTCCCGGGTGTTCCTCGACGAACGCGGGAACGTCGCCTGGGACATCGATCCGTCCCTCGACAGCTCCGTCCACTGGGACAACCGCATCGACTTCTGCAAGGACAGCTGCTACCTCAACAGCGCACCTGCCGCACGGTAGGGCTGTTTTTCGCGACCCGCTCGCGGTTCTGCCGCCCTCCCTGGCCGCGCCTTTCCCTTTTTCGACTGCAATCGAGTGCAATCGATTGCAGTCGAATCTCTCCCGCAAAATTCCCGCTTTCCCCCCGCGCCCCGTTTCCTGTAGAGTGGAGTCCGGATCGGGCCCGGGCGCGCGGTGCGCCGGAGGCCGCATCCCGGAGGGCAATCGGCCATGGACAAACTGATACTCGAATCCGCCTGGCTGGACGGCAGCCCGCGCGACGTGCTCGTCGCGGACGGCAAATTCGCCAACACCACGGGCGACCTCTCCCCGCAGGACCGCGAAGACGCCGAAACCGTCGACTGCCGCGGCCTCGCCCTCGTCCCCGCTTTCTACAACGGCCACTGCCACGCCGCCATGACCCTCCTGCGCGGCTACGCCGACGGCATGCCCCTCGACAGGTGGCTGCAGGAATACATCTGGCCCTTCGAGGCGCGCCTGGGGCCCGGCGACATCGAGATCGGGACCCGCCTCGCCGTCCTCGAAATGATCAAGTCCGGCACCGTCTTCTTCTCCGACATGTACTGGCAGCGCGAGATTACCATGCGCGTCGTCGAAGAAATGGGCATCCGCGCCACCATCGGCGTCACCATCGCCGAAAACCTCGAGCCGCCCGAGCGCATCGAAGAACACTTCCGCTTCCTCGCCGAACACCGCTTCGAGACCGACCGCGTACGCCTGGCCGTCATGCCCCACGCCATCTACACCGTGGGCGAAAAAGTCTTCCGCCGCTGCGCCGAGGTGGCCCGCGCCGAAGGCTACATCCTGCACACCCACCTCTCCGAAACCCGCCGCGAAGTCGACGACTGCCTCCGCACCCACGGCTGCACCCCCGCCGAACTCCTCGACCGCTGGGGCGCCCTCGGCCCCAACCTCGTCGCCGCCCACTGCGTCCACCTCACCGGCCCCGAGATGGCGCGCATGGCGGACGCCGGCGCCACCGCCATCCTGAACCCCTGCTCCAACCTCAAGCTCGGCAGCGGCATCCCGCCCATCGCGGCCATGCTCTCGGCCGGCATGAAGCTCGGCCTGGGCACCGACGGCGCCTCCTCCAACAACAACCTCGACATGCACGAGGAAATGAAAATCGCCGCCCTTCTCGCCAAGGCCACCCCCGGCGGCACCGCCGAGACCCTCCCCGCCGCGCGCGCCCTCGAACTCGCGACCGCCTCCACCGCGGCGGCCTACGGCCTCCACGCCGGCCGGATTGCCGACGGCTACCTCGCCGACGCCCTCCTCGTGGACCTCGCCGACGAACGCCTCGCGCCCGCCCACGACTTCACCGGCAACTGGGTCTATTCCGCCGATTCCTCCTCCATCCGCTCCGTCCTCTGCGCCGGCCGGTTCGTCATGCGCGACCGCCGCATCCCCGGCGAAGCCGAAATCGTCGCCGAAGCCGAACGCGCCGCCGCCCGCCTCGCCGGCCGCCCCCCGCGCCTCCCCTGAGCAGCCCCCCATGGACACGATCAAGGCCGATTACTGCACCTGCGCCGACCGCGCATGCCCCCTGCATCCCGCGAACCACGGCAAGGGCTGCACCCCCTGCATGATGAAGAACCTCCGCGCGGGCGAAGTCCCCAGCTGCCTCTGGAATCTCGTATCCACCCGCGAAGAGCGCCAGCGGGAGGGGTGCGACTACCGGATCGCCTCCTTCGCCGAGATGGTCCGCCGCAAGACGCCCCCGCCGTCCCCGGCCGCCGCCCCCTCCGCATGACAGGACTCGGAACCATCATCAACGCCGCCGCCATCGCCATCGGCGGGGTGGCCGGACATTTCACGGGCAGGCTTTTCCGTCCCGAACAGCAGAAAGCCCTGACCGCCGCGTGCGGCATCAGCGTGATGTTCATCGCGATCGCCGGTGCGATGCAGGGGATGCTCGCCATCGACGGCGGCGCGCTGGTCGGCGGCAGATCCATGCTGGTGGTCCTTTGCCTGGCGGCCGGTACCGTCGTCGGCGAGCTTGCCGGCATCGAGCGGGGGTTCGAGCGCTTCGGGGAATGGTTGAAAGCGAAGACCGGCAACGGCGGCGACCGCCAGTTCGTCCAAGCCTTCGTCACCGCCTCCCTGACCGTATGCATCGGTGCGATGGCCATCGTGGGGGCGATGCAGGACGGCATTTCGGGCGATTGGTCCACGCTGGCCGTGAAGTCGGTGCTGGACTTCATCATCATCGCGGTCATGACCTCCTCGCTCGGGAAGGGGTGCGCCTTTTCCGCGATCCCGGTCCTGCTCTTCGAAGGGCTCGTCACGCTGCTGGCGGGCCTGGTGGCGCCGGTCATGACGGAGCGGGCCGTGGCGAACCTTTCGCTGGTCGGCTCCATCCTGATCTTCTGCGTCGGCCTGAACCTGGTGTGGGGCAAGACCATCCGGGTCGCCAACATGCTGCCGGCCGTCATCCTGGCCGTTCTGGCGGACCTCGTCCCCTGGTCGTTCTGATCGCCCGCCGCAAGGCCCCCCTCTCCATCCCCGTCCCCGTGACCACGCCCGCCGCCCGGATGGCGGTGGCCCCCCGCAAGTTCTATTCCCCGCCCAGGTAGTACGGGACGCCCCGGCGATAGGCGTCCAGTTGCTTCAGGTCGTCCGGTTCGGCGGTGCCGGCATCCACGAGGCCCTGGAGGAGGGCGATGGCGCGGTCGGTATCGCCGTCCGCGAAGGCGAGGCCCGCTTCCGTGCCGGCCAGCCAGGGGGCGTAGCGGTTGTCGGGGTCCAGGGACCGGGCCTCCGCCAGCAGTTCGCGGGCGCGTTCGGTGTCCCGGAGATCTTCGCGGGGCGAGGCGAGCAAGAGAAGGGCCAGGTTGTTGAGGTTGGCGACGGTCTTGTCCGCGGCCAGGGCCTTCATCGCATCGGAGCGGGCCTCCTCCCATTTCCCCAGTTTGACCCGTACGAAGGCGCGGTCGCTCCAAGCGCCTGCCGGGGCGTGGAGGGCGATGGCTTTGCCCAGCTCCGATTCGGCTTCGTTCCAGCGCTCCAGGCAGGAGAGGGCCCTTCCGCGCATCATGCGCACCCCGCCGGAGTCGCCGCCGGTGCCGATGACGGCGTCGTAATCGGCGAGGCTGGCGGCGCAATCGCCTTTTTCGAGGAGCAGCTGGCCGCGGTTGATCCGGGCCCACGGCGAGCCGCCGGGGCAGGCGATGGCCTTGCCGTAGGCTTCGATGGCGGCATCCGTTTCCCCGCGTTCCCCGAGGAGGATGCCTTCGAGGAAGTATCCCATCGGCTCCTGCGGAGCCAGTTCCTGGGCGCGGCGGTAGCAGTCCAGGGCGCGGTCGGATTCACCGTTTTCCGCGAGGACGTTGCCCCGGCCGCGCCAGGCGGCGGCATCGCGGGGATCCGCTTCCAGGGCGCGGTCGTAGTGGAGGGCCGCGCGTTCCAGGGCGCCCCGGCGGTAGCTGCGGTCGCCGAGGGCCGTTTCCGACGGCCATTTCGAGCAGCCGCTGAATCCCGCGAGGGCCACCGCCAGCAACGCGGCCTTGAGGATGTGGGCGATGCGCAGGCGGTCGCCCTTCATACGGGCACCATGTCCTTGCCCGCCTGCGCGGCGAAGTCCGGGTCCTCGAGGGCGGAGAGCGCGACGACGTCGGCCTTGCAGCCGAACAATTCCTGGAGGCCCAGGCCGAGGCGCGCCTGGTCGAACAGCGTGGCGCCGGGTTCGAAGGAGGCCAGGAAGTCGATGTCGCTCCCGGGGGTGTCTTCCCGGCGGGCGCAGGACCCGAACACGAACATCCGGTCCGCCCGGTTTTGGCGGGCGAGGGCGTTCACTTCGTCGCGTCGGGCGAGGATTTCGTCGAGTCGGTCCATGGCGGTTTTCTCCAACGGCGCCAATCTACCGCAAGCTCCGGGTTGGTTCAACCCGAAAGCCCGCTGGTGCGGCATTCCGCGGCTGCGGGACGCCGGCCGGCGGGCTTGACGCGGGGAGCGCGGAGCTGTAAGATGGTTGCATCATGAGCAAGATCGCGCGGATTCTTTTCGATACGGTGTGGGGGGCGCCCGCCGCCTTTGCCTCCGCCCTGTTCCTGTACGCCATCCGCTTCATCTTCCGCGGCCCCCTCCTGCGCTGTGGGACGGGGGTGACTGCCATGCTGGAAATCGCGAACGACGGGTACCTGCTGCTGTGCGCGGTCATCCTGCTGGCGTCGTTTGTCCTGTTGCTGGTCCGGCGGCGTTGGTGGGCGCTCGCCCAATTGGGGTTGGTGCTTGGAATCCTCTTCGCCTTCGGCCTGCTCCAGGTTCCGGTGGCGTTGGCGTCCGCGTACGTCTCGTACCACGGCCCCGGCGGCCGCGACTGGCACGCGACGCCGGCGGACGCGCCGTTCCCCTTCGCCATCGAGTGCCGCCGGAACAATCCGATTGCCGTCGAATACGACAAACGCGTCGCGTTCCCGTCCGGAAAGCGCGTCGGGCTGTACCTGGACACCGGCGGCTACGCCCGGACCACGGTCCATGCCATCGGCGGCGGCGGCTACGCCCTCGTCGAAGGCGGGACCCCGCCGCACACCTACCGCGTCGATCCCGGTGCCGAAACCGTCGAAGTCCTCATCGACCGCCACTGGTACCGGCTGCCCGACGGCGAAACGCCCATCGCGGGCTGGGACGCCGCCATCCCCCGCGATTCCGGCCGGCCGGCCGGCGATTCCACGTCCGGCTGGCGCCGGCTCGGCACGGCCTTGCCGGACGGCCGCTTCGAACCCGAGCGGCACATTCCCGGCGGGTGACGGAGGGGGCCTAGATATCTAGGTTTCTAGGTATCTAGGTTTCCGGGGTTCCAGCAGCCGTCGCCGGCGGGCGGGGGAACTTTCCCTCTTGCAGGGGGGCGGGGGGGGCGGTACAATCCCGCGCACGATGGACAGGTCGGCTACAGGTCAGGCGGAGAAAAAAGGGTTTTCCAACCATTGGAAATCTTTTTTCCAATCGTTGGAAAATTTTCCGGCGGGGCACGGAAAAGGCCGGACGCGCGGTCCGGCCGAAAGGTGGTTGCCCGATCAGGATTTGAACCTGAACAAACAGATCCAGAGTCTGCTGTGCTACCGTTACACCATCGGGCAGGCAACTCGCACCACCTTACTCTTTCGCGGGGCGTTGTCAAGCGGGGTTTGCAGGGGGGAGGGAAGGAGTCTAGATTTCTAGGTATCTAGGTATCTAGGTATCTAGGTGGCGTGGATGGAGCGGCATAAGGCATGAGCGATTTCCAGAAAGATCCGGTCGCGCTGATGTGCGACATCGGGGAGTTGGTCGGGTTGTTCGATTTCGAGAGCGGGCTGGACTCGTTCCTGAAGCGCGCGGTGTCGATGGTCGCCTGGCACATGCGCGCCGCCGTATGCTCGATCTACCTCTACGAGGCGAAAACCCAGGACCTCGTGCTCCGCGCCAACCAGGGGCTCAATCCGGCGCTCGTCGGGCGGTTGCGGTTTGCGCTCGGCGAGGGGCTCGTCGGGACCAGCCTCAAGACGTTGAAACCCATCTGCGAGGCGAACGGGCGCGACAACCCGAATTACAAGTACGTGCCGGACAGCGGCGAGGAGGCGTTCGTCTCCTACCTCGCGGTCCCCATCACGCGCAAGATGAACCCCGTGGGCGTGATCGTCGTCCAGGACCCGCAGTACAACTACTTCACGGCGAACGACATCCAGGCGCTGCGCGTCATCGCCTCGCAGCTCGCCGGCGTCGTCGAGAACGCCCACCTGCTCCTCGCCCTCCGCAAGAACCAGGACGCCGTCTCCACCTCCGCCGACGGCCCCGGCGGCAAGCTCGAAACCGACGGCCCCGAGGCGCTGCTGCTCGCCACCGGCACGCACTGCATACCGGGCATCTGGGCCGCGGGCGGGATGGCGATGGGCCTGTCCACCCGCATCGGCCACTACCTGGAGCGCACCGCCCTCAACGACCCCGCGCCGGAGGGGCTCACGGAGGCCGACTTCGACCGCGCGGCCGCCCTCACGGAACGCCAGCTGCTGGAGCTGCAGCGGCGGCTCCAGGACAAAATCCAGGACGCCGCGTCGATGATCTTCGGCGCGCACGTGCTGATGCTCAAGGACGACGCGTTCGCCGGCGAAATCCGCCTCAAGATCCGCGCGGGCAAGAACCCGTGGGACGCGGTCATGGAGGAAATCCGCCACTACGCCGACCTCTTCGAGCACAGCCCCAACTCGCTCATGCGCGAAAAGGTCCTCGACGTCGAGGACCTCGGCCACCGCCTGCTGCACAACCTCAACCCCGCCGCCGCCGAGGCCGACATGCCCGACTACACCGGGCAGATCGTCATCGCCGAAAGCCTCCTGCCGTCCGACATCCTGAAACTCTCCGCCGAGGGCGCCGCCGGGCTCATCCTGCTCGGAACCGGACAGCACTCCCACGTCGCCATCCTCGCCAAGGCACTCGACCTGCCCCTCGTCGTCTGCGGCGACCGGCGCCTCCTCGCCGTCCCCGAAAAAACCCCCGTGCTCCTCGACGCCAAGGGCGGGCAGATCGTCATCCGTCCCGGCGAGGAGGCCATCCAGACCATGCGCGAACTGCTGCGCAACCTCGCCACCACCGAGCAGCTCGCCCGCCGCAGCAAGCCCGAGACCCGCACCCTCGACGGCACGCGCGTCACCCTCATGGCCAACCTCAACCTCGTCAGCGAACTCGACCTCGCGATGAGCGCCAAGGTCGAAGGCATCGGGCTCTACCGCACCGAATTCCCCTTCATCATCCGCAACGCCTTCCCGACCGAGGAAGAACAGTACGTCGGCTACAAGAGCGTCCTCGAGCGCATGGCCGGCAAGCCCGTCGTCTTCCGCACCCTCGACATCGGCGGCGACAAGGCGCTGTCCTACTTCCCCACGCCGCACGAATCCAACCCCTTCCTGGGCCTTCGCGCCCTGCGCTTCTCCCTGCGCAACCCCGAAATCTTCAAGCAGCAGCTGCGGGCCCTCCTGCGGGCCGCGCACGTGTCCGAGCGGGCCAAGATCATGTTCCCGCTGGTCGCCTCCCTCGACGAATACTGGACCGCCAAGGAAATCACCCTCGCCTGCTACCGCGACCTGCGGGCCGAAGGCATCCCCTGCCGCCTGCCCGAGATCGGCGTCATGATCGAGATCCCCGCGACCGCCATGCTCGCGGCCGACTTCGCGAAAGCGGCCGACTTCCTGAGCATCGGCACCAACGACCTCATCCAGTACCTGCTGGCGGTGGACCGCACCAACAGCGCCGTCTCGAGCTTCTTCTCCCCGCACCACCCGGCCGTCCTGCGGACCCTGGCGCGCATCGCCGAAGCCGTCAAGCCCACCGGCAAGGCCCTCTCCCTCTGCGGCAACCTGGGCAGCGACGTCCAGATGCTCCCCTTCCTGCTGGGCATCGGCCTGCGCACCATCAGCATCGACTCCGCGAGCATCCCGGCCGTCCAGGAAGCCATCGGCAAGATCAACATCGACGAAGCCGAATGGCAGGCCCGCGAAATGCTCACCTTCACCCGCATCTCCGAAGTCGAAGCCTACCTCGAAGACCTCCGCAAGTCCTGACGCGGGCGGGCGCGCCCGCAGTGACGGGAGGCGCGAAACGAGCCGCGGTGCGCCCGCCGTGCGGACGCCTCCCTTTGTCGCTCTGCGGGCGGCCCGCCCGCTTGAACCCAGCCGCACCCCCTTGCTTCCACGCGGCCTCCACCCCGGTCGGTTTTCATGGGGGCTTTCCATGTGCAAAACCGCGGAAAATCAAACAGTTTCCTGTAATTGCAAGAGTGGTTTTCCGGAGGGTTTTGGGTGGGTGCAATCCTTGTGCTTGGCCTGCCTCTTGCGGGGAAGACGCCGCTTCCCCGCGACGGGGGAATACGGAAATTCGGGTGTGTCTTTCCCCCCCCCCGGCCCGTCAAAGGGCGGACTTGATTTTTTCCGCGAGCGCGGCCGCTTCCGACAAATCCCTGTAGGGGCGGGCTTCCCAGTTCCACTTGTGCGCGTTCCCTTCGAACTGCGGAATCACGTGGAAATGCAGGTGCCCGACCGTCTGGCCCGCGACCGCGCCTTGGTTCGTGATGACGTTGAAGCCGGCGGCCCCGAGCGCCTTCGTTTGCGCGACCGCGATTTTGCGGGCCACGCAGATCAGGTGCGCCGCCACCTCGTCCGTGGCCTCGGAGAGGTTCGCGAAATGCTCCTTCGGGATCACTAGCGCGTGGCCCTGCACGACCGGCCCGATGTCCATGAATGCCAGGCACTTGTCGTCTTCGTACACCTTGGTCGAGGGAATCGCTCCGGCCGCGATTTTGCAAAACAGGCAATCGTTCATCGTGTTCTCCTTTGTTTCCTTCCCGACCTATACCCCCCTCCGCGCCCGAAATCCATCCCAATCCATGGGTCAGTGGAGGAAGTGGCGCGTGCCGGTGAAGACCATCGAGAGTCCGGCGGCGTCGCAGGCCTGGATGCAGGCTTCGTCCTGTTTGGAGCCGCCCGGTTCGACCAGATGGCGGATGCCGGCCGCGGCCGCAGCTTCGATGTTGTCGGCGAAGGGGAAGAAGGCGTCGGAGACGAGCACGGTCTTGGCGAGCACGGCGTCGCGGTCGAGGTTCAGCCGGGCGATGTTTTCGTCGGCTTTCGGGATGGCCAGCTTGCGGAGGGCGTCGACGCGGTTGGGTTGCCCGGCGCCCATCCCGAGGATGGAATGGCAGCCGGGGGCGCGCTCCCAGGCGAGGACGATGGCGTTGGATTTCAGGTGTTTGGCCATGCGGATGCCGAAGTCGGCCAGCGGGCGGAGCGCGTCGGGGAAGGGGACTTGGGTCACGCAGCGCCAGGCTTCGGGCGCGGCGGCGTCGGAAGTCTGGTGGAGGGTGCCGCCGCGGATGCGCCGGGACCGGGGGGCGGGGACGGGGAGGGAGAGGGGGCGGTCGAGGGAGATGAGGCGGATGTTCTTGGATTTGGCGCGGAGGAAGTCGAGGGCGTCGGGCTCGAAGGCGGGCGCGATCAGGGCCTCGACGAAGCGGCCCTTCAGGACTTGCGCGGCGGCGAGGTCGACGGGGCGGGTCAAGGCGATGACGGAGCCGTAGGCGGAGACGGCGTCGCCTTCCCACGCCGCGGCCAGGGCGTCGGCCAGGGTGGGGCCGGTCGCGGCGCCGCAGGGGTTGGTGTGCTTGACCACGACGGCCGCGGCTGGGGCGTCGGCCAGCTCGCAGGCGGTTTCGAGCGCGGCGTCACCGTCGACGTAGTTGTTGTACGACATTTCCTTGCCGTGCAGGATGCGGGCGGAGGCGAGGTTGGCCTCGGCCGGGGGCGGGAGGTCGGGCGCGAAGGTCGCGGGCTGGTGGGGGTTTTCGCCGTAGCGCAGGGGGATGCCGGCGCCGAACCAGGCGGCGATCGCGGCGTCGTAGGCGGCGGTGTGGGCGAAGACCTTGGCTGCCAGGCGGCGGCGTTCGGCGGCGGGGACGCCTTCGGGCGAGGCGAGGGCGGCCAGCACGGGGGCGTAGTCGGCCGGGTCGCAGAGGACGACCACCGATTCGTGGTTCTTCGCCGCCGCGCGGAGCATCGCCGGTCCGCCGATGTCGATCTGCTCGATGCACGGTTCGCGGACGAACGGATACAGGTTTGCGCACACGAGGTCGATTTCGCCGATTCCAAGGCGCGCGCAGGCCTCGTCGTCGTCCGGGTTGCCGCGGCGGCGGAGGATGCCGCCGTGCACCGCGGGGTGAAGGGTCTTGACGCGGCCGCCGAGGATTTCCGGGAAGCCGGTCGCGGCCGACACGTCGGTGACGGGCAGGCCCGCCGCCCGCAGGGCCGCGGCCGTACCGCCGGTGGAAAGGAGTTCGGCGCCGGCGGCCACGAGGCCGCGGGCGAGGTCGGCGATGCCGGTCTTGTCGGAGACGCTGAGAAGTGCGCGATGGATTTTCATGGCCCCGGACTGTAGCCGCCGGAGGGCGGACGCGCCAGAAGATTTTCGCGCCCGCGGCGCCGGGGGGACGGAAGGACGTGGGTGGTCATGGGGGGAAAGGGGGGGTGGAGCGGCGGATTGGCGCGGGGTTTCCCGTGATTGCAAAACTGGGGGCGGAAGGGGGCGCGCCGGCAGTCTTGACTTTTGGCGGGCGGGGCGGGAAGAATCGGCGGCATGAAAAAATTGCGCAAAGGTTGGTTGTTCGGGATCGCGGTGTCCGCGGTGCTGGCGGCGGGGGTGTGGTTCCGCGGGGCGGGGCTGTGGCACGGGCTGGACCAGGAGATCGTGTTCCATCCGGACGAACCCAAGCAGGTGAACCGCCTCGAATCCTACCTGCGCGGGGTGTACGTCCACCACGTCGGCAGCCGCTTCTACGACGGGTATCCCTACGGGCTGAACCGCGTGGACGAGGGCTTGCTGCGGGCCTGCCAGGGGCTCGCGGCCATGGCGGGGTCGTGGGCGGAAGGGAAGGGGAGCGTGCCGGCCGGCTTGCCGGACCACGTGGCGGTGTACCGCCAGGCGCGGGTCCTGCGGCTGCTGTACGGGATGGCGGCCGCGCTGCTGGTGTTCGCCGCCGCGCGCCGGTGGGG
>JAEEGG010017797.1_pt1 | contig 14562 bp, 10 predicted proteins | sample 9134161 | NCBI WGS metagenome assembly JAEEGG01 (sample SAMN16246543, study PRJNA631951) | gut metagenome | biome: gut microbiome; feature: rumen; material: CR-attached | host: Bos | place: Iran: Karaj | collected 2018-10
CCAGGAGTGGTATACGACACCCGTCGGTGGAACTTCCACCTACCAGCAACGTTCCGCCGAGCAGCGCCGCCACTTCACAAGTTTCACCTGGTCGGCAGGCATGAACTATAGCGTGGGGAAATGGGTGATGAAGGCCAACGTGGGCAAATCATTCCGCGTGCCCATTCCCAAGGAACTGGGCGCCGATGGCATCAACTATCACATCTTCCGTTATGAGCGCGGCAACGCCGGACTCAACCCCGAGGAAAGCTATCAGCTGGATGCCTCGGCGAGTTGGGCAGATGATACTTGGGAATTGCAGGTGGAACCCTATCTGAACTATTTCCCAAACTACATTTATCTGAGTCCTACGGCGCAGTATGTGGAAGGCCTTCAACTCTATAACTACACCCAGGCCCGCGTTTTACGCTACGGACTGGAGGCACAGGCCACCTGCCGCATCACCAGCCATTGGCAAGCCCATGTGCAGGGCGAATACCTCTATGCCCGCCAGAAATCGGGCGAGAAGAAGGGCTATACCTTGCCTTTTTCGACGCCATGGTCGGCAGATGCCGGCATAAAGTATCTCTTCGACCTGAATGGTGACGACTTCGTGGGACTGAATGCCCACATCGTTGGCCGGCAAAATGAGATTGTACCCCCCGAAAAGCCTACCGAAGGCTACTGGACGCTGAACCTCTCAGCAGGGAAGAACTTCCACCTGAAAGGCAGCACGACGCTCAGTGTGGCGATGCACGCAGACAACCTGCTGAACCGCCGCTATTACGACCACACCAGTTATTACCGCCTCATCGACGTGCCCGAACCTGGGCGCAACGTCGCATTGCGGGTGGGACTGGAGTTCTGAATTTTCAATTATTAACAAACAAAACAAATAAAAAACAATGAAAAATCTGAAATATATGAGCCTGATGCTGGCTCTCGTGAGTGTAATTACTATGGGTTTTACTTCTTGCAGCAGTGACGACGATGACGATCTGCCCGCCAAACCCGCCATCCGTCTGACCGAGGTGGGACACGACAACTCAAAACATACCCATCCCGGTCACGACCTGCATCTGGAAGCCAATGTAGTGGCCGAAGGACTCATCAAGCGAATCGACGTTGAGATACACCAAGAGGGCGGCGGTTCTTTCAAGATTAACCAGTCGTTTACCGAAGGGAAGTATATAGGCGTTCGTAACGTGGAGTTCCATGAACATATTGACATTCCTGCCGATGCTCCCCTCGGTGAGTATCACATGCACTTCACCGTAACCGACCAGCGTGGCCAACAGACAGTTGCCGAAAGTCATCTTGAAGTCATAGAGGACAACGATGAAGAAGAAGAGCACGAGCATCACCACGAATAATCAAAAACGGTAAAAATATATGAAAAAGAACATTATTTCTCTCTCACTGCTGTGCGCACTCTGTGCGTGCAGCAGTTCCGACGACAATGAGTCACGCGACATGACGCAGCCCGTCATCTCCGAGCAGGGCATCACGGCCAATCCCGTGGAGTGCCAGCAATACCATCCCGGCGAGGTGATCCCCTACCAATATGTGTTTACCGACGATGTGGAACTAGGCAACTACAACATCGAGATTCATAACAATTTCGACCATCACACACATTCTGGTTCTGCCATAGAATGCGAACTGGACGAAAAAAAAGAAGCCGGTGCCAAAGCCTGGGTTTTCAATCAGGACTATACTATTCCCGCCGGAAAGCGCACATATACGGCACTCATTAACATCCCAATTCCCGCTGACGCAGAGACAGGCGACTATCACTTTATGATCCGGCTCACCGACCGTGCCGGATGGCAGCAGCTAAAGGCCGTCTCCATCAAGGTCAAATAAACTGCTATCCACCAACACCCGAATCTTTCAGCAACTCGCGGCACTGTTCCAACAGGTCGTTCAGTTCGCTGACAGTTTCGGCGCGCAGCATCTGGATGCGCATCTGACGGAAATTGGGGATGCCCTTGAAGATAGGTGAGGCGGCCAGATGACGGCGGGTGTGCAGGATGGCACGCAGTTCGTTGCGCGGGTCATCGTCGCCGCGCTCAGCGCGGATATGCGCAACATTTATCTGCAGCTGCTCCTTCAAGATATCGATTTTGTCATCCAGGCTCAGTACTCCCGCCCCTGTTGGCGAGAGGCTATCCCTAATCTCCTTGAATATCCAAGGACGGCCAAAGGTGGCACGACCTATCATCACGGCATCCACGCCGTATTGCTCGAAAGCCCGCCGGGCTTCCTCGGGGGTGGTGATATCGCCGTTTCCGATAATCGGAATATGGATGCGGGGATTGCGCTTCACCTCGCCGATAAGCGTCCAGTCGGCCTGGCCGGTGTACATCTGACTGCGGGTACGGCCGTGGATGGTAAGCGCCTGGATGCCGCAGTCCTGCAGTTGTTCGGCCAGCGTGGTAATGATGAGCTGTTCCTGGTTCCATCCCAACCGGGTTTTCACGGTGACGGGCGTACTGACGGCCTTCACCACCTCGCGGGTTATTTCCAGAAGCAGTTCGGGGTTCTGCAGCATCCCCGCTCCGGCCCCTTTGCCGGCCACCTTCTTCACAGGACAGCCAAAGTTGAGGTCGATGACATCGGGGTGGGCTTCGGATTCCACGATACGGGCAGCCTCCACCATCTGCGGCACATCGCGCCCGTAAATCTGAATGCCCACGGGCCGTTCCTCATCGGCAATGGTCAGTTTGTTGACAGTTGATTTCACCGAGCGCACCAATGCTTCTGCCGAAACAAATTCGGTATAGACCATCGAGGCTCCGAAGCGTTTGCAGAGCTTGCGGAAGCCAATATCGGTGACGTCTTCCATCGGAGCGAGGAAGAGCGGCTGCGGTTCAAATTCTATATTTCCTATTTTCATATTCTTTTCTTCTGCGGTGCGACCGCAGAACATCTGACGGCCCTCACCTTATTTATATATACTAACCACCAACACCCATCACCCAACACCTAACACCCAAACACCATCACCCCAGCAGATGATAGATGCCGCCGGCAAGTGTCTTCACCACGCCCTTGAGTTCGAGTTCGAACAGCACAGCGGTGAGGGTACCCACCGACAGGTTAGTGCCGACGGCAAGCATGTTGATCTGCTGGTCGTTGTTTCGGCTGAGCGCATTCACGATGAGGGTCTCGGTTTCGTTCAACTGGGGGAAGAGCTGGCGCTCGATGCCCTGCTGTCGGGCGGAACTGAGGGCGGCATCATCCTGCCAGCCCATGGCCGTCACGAAATCCTCGGCCGAGGTGATGAGCGTGGCCTGATGGTCGCGGATAAGCCGGTTGCAGCCCTCGCTGTAAGGCGCTCCCACAGGACCGGGGAAGGCAAAGGTGTCGCGGTTGTAGTCGCGTGATAGTCGGGCGGTAATCAGACTGCCGCCTTTTGCCGCACTTTCCACGATGATGGCGGCATCCGACATGCCGGCCACGATGCGGTTGCGGCGCACGAAATTCAGTTTGTCGGCATTGGTCTTCGTGAAATGTTCGGTGAGCAGGCCGCCCTGGCGAACCATCTGACTGGCGGTTTCACGATGACGGGGCGGATAGAGGTCGTCGAGTCCGTGGGCAAGCACGCCAACGGTTTCGTATCCCTGCTGAAGCGCGTTGCGATGGGCGCAGATGTCAACGCCATAGGCCAGTCCGCTCACGATGAGCACCTGCGGACAGAGCTGTTTCAGTTCCTGGATGAAACGGCGCACCAGGTCTTGTCCGTAAACCGTGACATGGCGAGTGCCCACAATATTGATGACGCGCTGCTGGTTAAGTTCGGCCGTTCCTTTATAGAAAAGCAGCAGAGGGGCATCGTCGCATTCGCGCAGACGGCGTGGATAGAGACCGTCGTTCAGCGTAAGAATCTGTATGCCATGCTGCTGGCAGTAGTTGAATTCCTCCTCTGCCCGCGGCATCACCACAGGAATATCCCTGAGCGCTTCCAGCAGTCGCGGCGAGGCATCGGGGATGATGTCGCGCACATCGGCGTAGTTCTCCACGATGACCGTGGCCGACCCCACCGTATCGTAGAGCAGGCGCAGCCCGGCCAGCTGGAAGTAATTGATGCGCGTGAGCGCCAGTGTGCTGATGATTTCCTTTTCGGTCATTCTTTTTTTTCGTTATTACGTGATGTCGTTATAACGTTATAACGGCTAAGGGGCTTATAGCCAGTCGGCGAAGGCACGGTCGTAGTCTTCGCTGTCGGCGAGTTTCCCGTTGACAAGACACACCAGTTCCACCTTGGCCCTGGTGCAGAGTTTCATATCGCTGGCGCGGACTATTTCCTGATAGAACACGTAGCGGAGCATGCCCTTCGCAATGTGAAGGCGCGAGATGAACTCGTCGTCGCACTGCAGGGGAATCTTGTAAGTGATATCGATGCGGTGCACCACGGCATCGACGCCCTTGCGGTGCATCTCGGCAAAACTGAGTCCGCACTCCTTCAGGAACAGGTGACGGGTGTGCTCCATATAGTGCAGGTAGTTGGCATTGTTGACGATACCCTCGATGTCGCACTCGTAGTCGCGCACCTCCATGCGGGTTTCAAAAATCTTGCTCATATTAATTTTTTAACCTTTTTACTTTTTTACCCTTTTATCTTTTCTTCAGATATTCATATCCGAAACGACAGCGCAGACAGTCTTTGCGGTCGCAGTATTCCTTTTTCAGTTGCACGAGGGCCTGACTGTCGCCGGCGTTTTCCACCGTCAGTCCGCATTGCTGCCACATCCGCGTGATGTGGTTGTCTTCGGCCTTGAGCTGTTCCAGCAGGTCGAAAGCGCGGTCGCAGAGTTCTTCCTTGGCGTGATGGCGGCCATAGGCGAAGAGCATGGGGATGGCGGTGTTGATCATCAGCAGGTTCAGCGATGCCTTCGAAAGGTTTTTCCGCGTCTTGCACGACGTGGAGCCGAAGGTGTAGTGGGTCTCCCAATAGGGCGTCACATTGGTCTTCAGCACATCCTGAAGCTCGGCTACGGTCGTGCACTCCAACAACTGACTGAGTCCGGCCCGGCGGCTGTAGTAAAGCTGTGCCAGCTGCGAGAGGCGGATGTGGGGGAAGTTCTGCGGACGAAGCCTGAGGAAGCGCCACTGCGTGGGGTCCATGGGCTCGAGGTGGAACTTGTGCTGAAGATAAAGATACTCGTTGCGCAAGCGCGTGAAATACCCCTCGCTGAGGGCATCCTGCTGGTATTGTTCGGGAATCTGACTGACTTCCAGCAGTCCCGCCTGTCCCATGAAGATGGCTTCAATCTGGAAAAGGTCGTCGCGATGATGGGCCACGCTGCCCAGCGGAATGCGGAAAGCCCACTGCTCGAAAGCCTCGCTGTTGACTCCAAACCCGTAGTTGCGGGCCAGCGTCACGAAATAACCCGCTTCCCAAGAACCCTCGCAACGCTTCACACGCTCGCGGATGGCCTCGGTCTTCTGCTCCAGCCGCTCGGTCTGCATGGCACTCATCCACGAGTGAACGGTCAGCCGCGACAGTTCGGGAATCATCCGGTAACAGGGCGGATACTGGTCTTCGTGGAGCAGCTGCTCGTAGTGTTCCTTCACCTCCTGCGGCACCTGCAGTTCCACCTGCGGCAGGTATTTGCCCGAGGCGGTAGCCACGTCGCGGTCGATACAGCTGGCCACATGGAGCACAACATTCTCGTAGGCCGGGTCGTGGTCGTGTCCGTGCTGATACCAGTCGCTCGAGCGCTCGTGGATTTCCACATTACCCACCCATAGCATGCCATTGATTTTCACTTTGGCATTAAAGAAATCAGGACCGGCATGGCGGTTGTGCAGTCCGGGGTCGATAACCTCCACGGGCTGTCCGTCGGTGGTCTGCAGCTCTTTGAGCGGAAAAAGCCTGTGTTTCCAGCAATAGTGAATCAGCAGTTCCATGTTTTTATATTTAATTGAACACAAAGACACAAAGGCACAAAGTTATGTACTCTGTGGGCAAATCTTTGAGTCTCCCAAGTCTTTGTGTTCCATTATTTTTATAATACCTTTTATATATATACACTTAAAGATGCCACAAAAATACAAAGAAAAAAACACAATGACAGCCTTTTGAGGCAAAAAAACAAAGAAAAAAGCTTAGAACACTTGATTTTACGAAAATTATTACTAATTTTGCTCGCCAAGATTCATTACTCAAGATTTAAACAACTATACTGTGGTTCGCCTTAAGGTCTTATTTTGCATTATCCTTTTCTCTGTTGCCGTGTCGGCACAGCAACAGCGCTACTACGAGCATGTCAGCACTCGCGGCTATAATGTCTATTCTGTCTACAAAGACACGGAGGGCATCGTATGGATAGGAACATCCGACGGACTCTTCACCTACGCCCAGCTGTCGTCTAAAAGTCCGCTGTTCTATAAGCGTTCCCCGGCACTCGAAAACATCGTCACCGGAATTCAGGAAGACAATCTGCACCGCCTGTGGCTGCACCTGCAGTCGAACGCCTACCTTGTATATACACCCCAGACCAACCATGTGATTATCAACACAGAGGACTATCTGCGGGAGCAGGGCATTCAGGTTGCCCCTGAGTTTTCGGCTAGCATCGATGAAACAGGACGTGTATGGATCTTTCAGAAAGACAAGATCTATGTCCGTGATTTCAAGGCGCAGACCACCAAACAGCTACAGATGCCCCCGAAGGCAGGAGCCGTTCTTGCCGTTACCTTCAGGGGAGGCATGGCCTATGTGCTGACGGAGCATGCCCTCTATCAGGCCGACGTAAAGACTTTTGCCTTGAAATATCTCAACAACTGTCCCGTTGACCCTAATTCGCTGTCAATATTCCTTCGCATAACGGAGAACGGACAGATCTGGGCTGCCGACCGTCACCATGTGTGCTGTCTGCAAAATGGCCAATGGATTACCTTCGACGGACTTGGCAGCACCGTGAAAGGACTCACGCCCACGAAAGGCAACCAAATGAATGTCTTCACCACCACCAATGGCGTATTCTCTTTCGACGGCGGTTTCGATCCGCAGCATACCTATCACACATTAAAAGCAGCCCCTGGTCTCAACGGTCTGGCCAGCAACCATGTGGATGCCATCTACTATGACCGGCTCACAGACTATGTATGGGTGGCTTACCACAAGCACCGAATGTCGGTCTATAAGCAGACGGACAGTTGGTTCCGCAAACAGCAACTCATCAGCGAGGATGCACAATACACGGTGAACGACATATTCTGTATGGCGGAAGCCCCCGACGGCACCTGGTGGATGGGAACCGAAGACAACGGACTTTACGCTTTGTCAGCCCCCGGCATCATCCGCAAGCATCTCTTTCCGAGTTCTTCCGTGACGTCCATCAGCTTTGATTCAGCCGGACGAATGTGGACAGGTGTTTATAACAATGCCCTCTACTGTAGTGACGGGCGCAAGTTCTTTGAGGGTCTTTCCACTTATGAGGTTATCGAAGATGCACACGGCATGCTCTATGTGGTGCTCTTGGGAAATGGTATCAAGCGGCTCAACCCCGCTACCGGCGAAACCATCGACCTGCCTTCCGACTCCAAATGGGTGATGGATGCGGCTATCCACGGCAATACCCTCTATTACGTCACCAACGATTATTTCTACCTTTTCAATACTGAGACTTTGAAGGAGCAGCATCTCCCCATCTCCGTATTCGGCCGTCATTCTTTGAATTACGGCACCAAAGCCATTGCCGCCGACAACCATAACCGCGTCTGGGCGGTGAGTTACCGACCGCATTCGGCGGTAAGTATCTATGATGTGGATCATAAAAAATCCTATTCTGTCGATGAAATGGACAAATATCTCATCTACGGACTGGTTCCGGCCGACGAGCAGACCATGTGGTTTACAACCGACAAGGGGTTCGTCAGCGTGAAGACCACGGAGGGCGACAGCCTTCGTTTTGAGGTGGTGAACTATCCTATGACGGGTTCCAACGAGGGAATCTTCAACGACAGGGCCATCACCATGCTGTCCGACCACCGTCTGCTGGCCGGTTCCACCGACGGTTATCAGGTGGTTGACACGAAGTTGCTGGCACAGATGAACCGCGAAAAGACCTACACGCCGCGTCTCATTGCCACTTCCCTGCGTATCAACGGTGTCTATGCACAGCCGGGGGCCGAACTCAACGGACGTGTGCTATACGAATGCGACTTGCCTTATCTGGAGCACCTCCGGCTGGCCTACAACGAGAACAATGTGCGCCTGGAGTATGCACCGGCCGATTTCACCCCGCAAGTGTCGGCCGTTTACAGTTACCGACTTGACGATGGCCCGTGGCAGTCCTTGGAAGACGGAACGGTCAACCTTAACAATATCCCGTCGGGCAGCCATCAGCTGTTTGTGCGCGAGCAGTCGTTCAACGGCGAACAGACCAAGACCTACACCCTGCTTACCATCGACGTGGCACGTCCCTGGTGGGCTTCGTGGTCAGCCATCATCATCTATATACTGCTGGCCATGCTGTTGGCTTGGCAATTGTGGCACTATCTCAAAATCCGAAACCGGGAGCGCCTGCGCCGTTACGAACTGCTCGTGGAAGCCGAACATGAGCGGAAACTGCAGCAGATGAAGACGCAATTCTTCACCAGCGTGAGCCACGACTTGCGCACGCCTCTCTCGCTGGTGGTGTCGCCTGTGGAAGAACTGCTCCAGACGGTGAAGGACCCCGATACGCACGGCATGCTGGAGATTGTCTCAAAGAACGCCAACCGACTCTACGACCTGGTGAACCGCCTGCTCGATTTCCATAAACTGGGCGAAGAAGGCGAGCGTCTTCATCTGGTGCGTACCGATTTGGTGGCCTTTGTCAAAGACATTCCGGAAAACTTTGTGCTCGAAGCTGCCAAGCGCCGCATCGACTTTGCGGTGAACTCCACCGAACAGCAGCTGATGGTGGATGTGGATGTAGAGAAACTGAGCCGCATCCTCTTCAACCTGGTCGGCAATTCATTTAAGTACACCCCCGATGGCGGCAGCATCCATATCGACATCAGCCGCGAAGGAGAGGAAGCCCGAATCGCGGTATCGGATACTGGCGGAGGCATCTCCGACATCGATAAGCCCCACGTCTTCGAGAAGTTCTATATGTCGAAAACCAAGTATCTCAACCGCCATGTGGCAAGCAGCGGCCTGGGACTTTATATCGTAGGCGACTATGTGAAGATGCACGGGGGCAAGGTTCAGCTTACCGACAACGTGCCACATGGCACTGTCATCACTTTCACGCTGCCTATCAAACAGCAGAACGAGGTGTGGATGGAGACGGAGGAAGACAGCGACAGCCTCCATCTGAAGGATTCCACTGGCATGGATGAGAACAGCCCGACGCTGCTGCTCGTGGAAGACAACCGCGACCTGCTCACCTATATGGGTACCGTACTGGGCAAGCAATACCGCATCATGAAGGCCACCGACGGACAGCAGGCCCTGCAACTGCTGGAACAGGAGCAGGCCGACATCATCATCTCCGACGTGATGATGGATGGGATGGACGGTCTGGAACTTTGCCGGCGTGTCAAAGGCGACATCAATCTCTCGCATATTCCCGTCATCCTGCTCACCGCAAAGGCATTGGCAGCCGACGAACTGGAGGGGTTGCGCATGGGTGCCGACGATTACATCACCAAGCCATTCCACATGGATGTGCTCCGCCAGCGCATCAGCCGTGTGCTGAAACGCCAGCAGGAAAGCCACGCCCAACTGCGGGAGAATTTCGACCTGGAACCTTCAAAAATCACCATTTCATCGCTCGACGAGCAACTCCTGAAGAATGCCAAGCGCGTTATCGAGGAGAACATTGGCAATCCCAACTTCACCATCGACGTATTGAGCGACGAGTTGAACATCCAGCGCAACAAACTATTCAAGAAGATTAATGCCCTCACGGGCGTTACACCTCTTTATTTTGTACGCCTCATTCGCTTGAAGCGTGCCTGTCAGCTGCTGAAGGAAAGCGGCCTCACCGTTGCCGAGGTGGCCTATCAGGTAGGCTACAACTCCCCCAAGCGCTTCGCCCAGCACTTCAAAAACGAGTATGGCATGACGCCCAGCGAATACATAAAGCAAGAAACAAACCAATAAGCGACCGGAAGCTTATTCCATCAAAATCCACGACAAATTCGCTGCAACAATCAGAAGGAAAGTAGCGCAGGATGGATGGTTTACGGGCGTATGTTTGGCTTCCGATGAGCAGAAAACGGGGTCCCGTTCGGCAAATAATAGGGATTTAAACTTCAAAAAATAGGCTTTTGAAGTTCAAATAATAAGGAATTGAAGTCAAAATAAAAGGCTTTTAGACTGTGATTGGGGCCTAATTACAGTCTAAAAGCCTATCTTTTAAAGTTCGGAAAATTACTAAAGGAAGTCTGGAAGCGGGAGTCTTTATCCAAAAGTCTCATTATCAGCAAATTGCGGATAATGGCTCAAAACTCGCGTATTTGCCTGCCATCATGCGTCTGATGACTTCCAAGCGATTCTCAGCGCACCAAAAATCAGAAATTTCTTGACGCATCGTCCGCGTCCTATCGCAAGCATCTGGCAAATATGCGGTACAAAGATAATGCTGAACCGCCCAATGAGTTTGGACGGAACCCATATTATATAGATTTTTAACCCACTCCATATCTCCCCGAGGGAAGGCTCTTGAACGCCCCTCCCCTTCAAGGGAGAGGAGTACCTTGGGAGCTGTGTGCGATAACAAAATCGCCTTTTTTCACTTTTAAGGGGTATCGAATTATAATTAAATAGGGTCGTTTTTGTGTAAATTCGTGTTTTTAAGACACTTTTGTTTTCGATTTATTGTTGTTTATACTACTTTTGCGCCGATTTTCTAACCAAGCCGTACTACCACACGACTCAAGCTTTTATAGAATTTTATCAATTATCAAATATTCATTATTAACTATTACATTATTTTCTTATTAGTAATTATTATGATTACGTTAAATCGTTACTCAATGAGTGTAAAAGAACTATGTGCAAGACTCTCCGTCTTGTTAGTCGTTATGCTTTCTTGTGTCCCATCATTTGCACAAGATGAGCAAGAAGTTACTTACCCAGTTATCACAGGACTGGGCAACGGTAAATTTATCATCACGGTGAACGCGGCAGAACAAATCGGTGGGCCAAACGGCATTAACTTGAATGATGAGAAATATTCAGCTCTCAAGACAGCCACAGAGATTAGAGTTGTCACAGAAAACTGTCAACTGAAAGGCCCCGACATGGATAAGTTGTGTAAAAGCAATGACCCCCAAGGTAACTATTTCACAAATTTGGCTACTCTCGACTTATCTGGAGCACAGATTGAAGGTATTACTGGACTAGGAGCAAATAATGAAGGCAAAAACGCACTAAACAAGTTGGGCAATTCGGCAACGATAACCACGGTTGTTTTCCCTGTACAAAATGGTATGATTATTCCTACTCATTGTTTTGGTGAAAATGGCAATGAAACAATTCAGAATATTATTATACCCGACTATCCCGAAGGAAGCAGTTATAAGATATGGACAGATGCCTTTGAGAAGTGCCATGCACTACAGACAGCATCTATAGGAAAGGGAACCCTTTCTTTAGGTGGTGACCCTTATGATCTTCCAACACTCGCAGACCCTGACAATCCGACGATGGCCGAGGTGTCAAATTTGAGTTTCTGGTATTCTGATCAAACAGGAGGGTCTATATTCTCTGATTGTGAAAACCTATACTCCGTTGTTCTCGACAAGAATATAACATGTATCAAGTATAATACATTCAAAGGATGCGTTAAACTCGACTATATTGTATTACCTGAGGCCCTTAAAGCCCTTGGCCCTGGAGCCTTTGAGGATTGTGAGACATTGGCTACCATCACCATACCTGCTGGCTTCCGCTTCTGGGGAGGCCAGGTATTCTCTAAGTGTAATTCCTTAACTGATGTATATTTGTTGGGGGAAAACATCCCTCTTCCTGTTGCAGGTGACCGTGGTGGCCCAATTAATATAGAACAAACAACAAACTTTTATTACACTGCAGGGAATAATCCAACATATTCTCAAGATGACTATGCGCCTACAAATCCTGGTGCCCCCTATGCAATAGCTATCTTACATTATCCTGGCACGGAGCGTGGAAAAAATCATTATCGCTGGGAGGGAGCAACAGATTATGCTAACGTTGACGAGAATGGTACTTCTTGGCCGAATGCCCAAGACATCAATAGATTCAACATTGCAAAGGAAAATTTCGACCGAACTAATGACGTTTACCACGGCTGGAAATTTTTCCTTCAGGGTGAGCAGACCAACAAGACCAATGACATTATTGACATAACACGCTTCAAAGAGTCAAGGTGGTATTCGGTATGCTTCCCATTTGATGTTACCATCGCACAGTTCCAGTCTGCTTTCGGAGCACGTGCTGCCCTTAGCGAATTCAATGGTATCACTGATGACGAAAATGGTCTGACTATTAAATTCACGCAAGCAGCTGTTGACAGAAGTAATAACGGCATCATGCTGAAGAAAAATCACTCCTATATGATTCACCCGGAAAAATTGGCCACAGATCAATCTCCCCTGACCATATATAATATTGTGAACTTTTTAGAACAGGAAAGAGATCCAAGTGTTTGGGCTAAGCGAAATGCATTACAGACAAGGTTAGACAGAGTTCAGAATAATAGTTGGGATGATTATAAAGCCGCTTATCCCGATACACCAGAAATTGTTGATGGGCAGCCCAATACTCAGGATAGAGAAACTGCACGTGTTCAAACATTATTGGATAATGAGAATAACAGATTAAGAAACGTTTGGACTGACGAACAGGTACATACATACAACAAAAAATATAATAACGATGTATGGAAGACCAATATTGAGGATGAAGACAATAGTGGTGGTAAGAGAATTCGCCGTTATGAGAATCCAAGAAATAATATTACCTATTATTTCAAAGGCAACTATTTGGGAACTGAAACCCATACCGATCCTGTTGCACTTCCCGCAGGCTGCTACTACCTCGGAGGTGGCGCAGGAACAGGTTGGGCATTCGGAATCTACTATCGTTTGCAAAAAGGATCGACATGGACTCCATATACCTCTATACTAGAAGCAGAAGAAAATGTTGTTGACAACGGTGCTAAAAGTTTCGGTAATCTCTATTTCGAGGATTTGGCAATTGAGAATGCATTTGGCGAACAGGCAACAGGTATCGACAAAGAACTATTCATACGCATCCCGGCAAACAATGGAAAAGTATTCAACATGCAAGGCCAACAGGTAAGTAGCAATGGAATTAATGGACTCCCTAAGGGCCTGTACATCATGAACGGAAAGAAGTATATCGTTAAATAAATACTGGAGGAATGTAGAAATGAAAAAAACATATCAGAAACCAAAAATAGAGATTACGACAATTATTGAAATGACTGCAATGCTTGCTGGAAGTTCGCAACATTACAAGATTGGCGATGAAAATGGAAACTTTAATCCGGAAGAGGGTGACATCATAGTAATTCCAGGAACAGACGGGCCTCCAAGTACGGCCAAGGGTGGCGATTTCTTTGAGGAATCAGTAAACCCGAGTTCCATCTGGGGAGATGAAGATTAAAGCGTTTTTAAAATATTAGTTATTATATCGAAACAGTATAGTTTATTATCATTTATTGAGTTAGTTATTAAGAAGATTACATCTAAATGAGGAGGCACCACGCTGCGAAGCGCGGTGCTTTTTTGTAGGAAATGCTTTAATATTGCCTAAAAACGTTATTTTAAGTTGAAAACCCGCCGAATATGTCCGATTTTGCTTATCTTTGCACCGTTTTAATTCGAATTAATTATGAAAATAGCTCTGATTGGCTACGGAAAGATGGGCAAAATGATTGAGCAGATTGCCAAAGACCGCGGCCACGAAATCGTTAGTATTATCGACATTGACAACCAGCAGGACTTCGAGAGCGAGGCCTTCGCTTCGGCCGACGTGGCCATCGAGTTCACTGCCCCACAGGCTGCATACGGCAATTTCCAGAAGGCATTTGCGAAGAATGTGAAGGTGGTATCGGGCAGCACGGGATGGATGAAAGACCATGCCGAGGACGTGAAGAAGATGTGCAAGGAAGGCGGACAGACGCTCTTCTGGGCCAGCAACTTCTCGGTGGGCGTGGCCGTTTTCTCGGCCGTGAACCGCTATCTGGCCAAAATCATGAACGGTTTCCCACAGTATGATGCCCACATGGAGGAGACGCACCATATACACAAGATTGACGCCCCAAGCGGCACAGCCATCACGCTGGCCGAGGGAATCATAGAGAACCTTGACCGCAAGACCGACTGGGTGAAGGGACAGGAAAACCAGCCCTACGACCCGCAGACGCTGCGCATCGATTCGCTGCGCCGCGGCGAGGTGCCCGGCATTCACACCGTGCGCTACGACTCGGAGGCCGACTGCATTACCATCACCCACGATGCTCATTCGCGCAAGGGATTTGCCCTGGGTGCCGTGCTGGCCGCAGAATACACCAAGGAGCATCAGGGACTACTCACCATTTCGGATATGTTTAACTTTTAAGTAGCCAT
>JAEEGG010017803.1_pt1 | contig 14560 bp, 12 predicted proteins | sample 9134161 | NCBI WGS metagenome assembly JAEEGG01 (sample SAMN16246543, study PRJNA631951) | gut metagenome | biome: gut microbiome; feature: rumen; material: CR-attached | host: Bos | place: Iran: Karaj | collected 2018-10
CTTTTCGAGGGCACGGATGAGGACGCTCGAGTATTTTTCAATGCCGAGGTAGTTGATTCCGGGGTTCGCGGCCGCGAGAGCCGTGAGAAATTGCCCTTTGCCCATGCCGATCTCAATATGAATCGGGCGGTCGTTCCCGAAGAACTCGCGCCAGCGCCCGCGCCACTGCTCGGGCTCCTGCACAACATAAGGATTGACCAGCATCTCTTCTCTGGCGCCGGGAATGTTTCTAAGCCGCATAACGGACTCCTTTCGCGGATGAAATCTCTATCTCAATAGGATAGTGAAACGCGCGGAAAAGTCAACCCCCAATCCGTTCTCCTGTTTATGCCTGTGGCCGATGCCATGCGGCCGGCTTTGTTTGAAGGAAGCGGGGGGGTGAAGAAATAGATTGAAACGATAATATTCGGAAGGAAAATCCCATGAAAGAACGCATCGGAAAGATTTGTGACAATCGAATCGTGATAGGGGCAGTCATCGTTCTTGTCGCGGTTGCGACAGCGTTTGCAGCGAGCAACAATCCGCTTTCCGTCGGCAGAATCGGAAGGGATTCCTCTATATTTCACTATGTCGCCCGCGTGATGAAGGATGGCGGCATGCCTTACCTCGACACGTTCGATCATAAGGGGCCTCTCGTCTATTTGATTGATGTGTTGGGACTTTCCATTAATGAAAAAATCGGCGTCTGGATTATGGAGCTATGCTTCATTCTGATTGCTCTGATATATTCTTATAAACTTGCCACGCTGTTCGGAGCAGGGAAGAAAACTGCAATAGTTTCCTCACTTGTATGCTCCTTCACCCTGGCCTATTATTTTGAGGGCGGAAATCAGGTTGAGGAATATGCGTGCACTTGCATTCTTGTCTCTCTGTATATCTTCGCCAAATATTTTATAAAGAAGAGCGTGCGTTGGTACGACCTTTTGCTTTGCGGCATCACTTGCGCGATGGTTTGCCTGCTGCGTATCAACATGGCGGCGCTTTGGGTCGTTATGTGCATCGGTGTTTTGGTTGACTGCATCCGCAATAAAAAGACAAAGCAACTGCTGTTATATTTGGCGTGGTTCCTGGCCGGCATGGTCGTTGTTACGCTTCCGATAATCATCTGGCTGGTTAGCGGCGGGGCCTGGAAGGCTTTTCTTGAGGATTATTTTCTGTTCAATTTCAAGTATTCTTCTGACGAGGAACGGGCATCCTTCGGCATGTTCCTGCAGGCACTTATCGGTTTCTGCAGAGGCATTCCGGTCATTCTCGGAGCTGTGTTCCTGTTCCACTATGCGCTCGACAGAAAGCGGATGTTTGAGTGGCTCTGTGTCGCAGCGTTAGCATTTTCCCTGATTACAATGTGCATCTCCGGACAGAGTTACGGGCATTACGGAATGGTTCTGTGCCCGTTGATTACATGTGCGTTCGCGATGGCGCTCGGCGAGATCACTTCGAAAGAACCCGGCAAAGAGGTTCTTGTGACGATTGGGGAAAAGGAGAAGAAATACCGCATCATCGTAATCAAAGTCATCGTTCTGACGGCGCTGCTGTTTGTAATCAGTCGGAATCGGCCGGCGGTGGCCACGGAATTTGAAACCGGGCTGTTGGATATTGCGCAGGTGATTAAAGAGAATACCGCGGAGGATGACCGGATTATCGTTTGCGGTAACCGGGATTGTGTATATCTGCAGGCGGAGCGGAAATCCGCTTCGCTGTATTCCTACCAGGATCCGATTGCCGCTGTGGATGAAACAATTAAGGAGCAGTTCCTTCAGGATGTGAAGAGCCTTGACGCGGCAATCATCGTAATCAGTACATCGAGCACCTGGAACAGAGAGATTAAGGATACGCTTGAGGCACATTATTCGCTTGTGAAAAATGTGAACGGGACTGATATATACCGCCGAAAATAAAGAATTGGTCAGCGATTGGAAATGTAGACAGAGGAGCAATAGGTTATGAAAGAAAAACAGAAGCAGAGACGAAGTAGTGAACCGCTGTCCCGCGAGATGCTTCTTCGCAGAAATCCGGTGCCGTTCGGGGATGTGCGGAAGTATTATTACGCAGGGATGATTGGGACGATTGCCCTTTTGGCGGTTTGTTTCCATGTATGCGTTTCGGCAATAGTGCTTCGCACCGATACCTGTGTGCAGATTCCGAACGGAATCGTTGTCGTCCTGCTACTGTGCGCTGTTTTAAACATAGTCGGGCACTATTCCCGTACCATCGCGGGGTATGCCGGTTCTGCAGTCGTGTGCCTGGTTGTCGTGCTCGTTCTGCAGTATTATAACGGAGGGATTGCGCTTAAAAACAATCTTCCAGACTACGGCGAGGTTGTAAAGGACGGCGTGAAGGGACTGGATTTCTGGATCCTTCTCGCAAAAGCGCTTGCTGTTGTGCACATGCTGCTCTCGGTCGTATTTATCAATTCCACGCTGAAGGTGAAGGAAGAGCCCCCGGTCAAGGGGATGAACATCAAGATTAAGAAGTTCTGCGAATGGTTCAAGCGCATGGATAAGGCAAATGAACTCGGATGGCGACCGTCGCAGTTCTGGATGGCATGTGTATGCCTGATTCTTTGGATGCTTGTGGCGCAGACGAATCCTTTTGAGACAGGCAAGTATGACTATATTGCGATGGTGCTTGTTCTTCTGGGCGCAGTGTTGGTTTTCACAGGGAAAGCATACGTAGGATCGCTTTTTCTGCTGGAAGGATTCCTTACCTGTTGCTCGATGTACCAGCTTCGCTTTGGGTGGAGCATTCCGACGGTAGGCGCTTATGCCGGCGCATGGTTGGCGCTACTTTTCCTGCTTTTAGAGTCATATCGAAGAAGAAACGCTACAGGCGAGAGCGAGTGGAGTATTCGTTTGGGAAGTTGGCTTGCAGTCCGCATTCCCGTCAATGCGAAGAAAGGAGAAAACAGTAAGTATGCATTGACTTTAAGAAAGATTTGTGTTTCGGGCGCAGTATTCATTGCCATGCTGATTCTTCCGATTCATGAGTTTTTGAGTGGCTTCTCCGGAAGCTATATGAATCAGGCAAAGGATAATCTTCCGCTATACTTCTTCCTTCCGCTTGCCATATTTGCATGTGCGTGGAGAGGTAATGCTCTGGGCTACTTCTGTGCGGCAATTGTTTCGGTTGGACTTTTTGATGCAATTAACGAGGTGTCCACAGGGTTTTCGGGGCTGTTTTTGTTTAACAGCGTTGAACAACACGGTTTCGTCGGGGAGCAATTGACGGGCCGACTGAATGAATATGTTTTTGCGGTTGAAGGGCTGATTTTGCTCTATATTATGGTGTGTCTGATAGCTACTGTTATGATTGCGAGGAGGAGATATGAAAGAAAATAAACGATGGATAATTGATTTTTTCACAATCCTTGTAATGATGGCGTTTGTAATTCTGCTCTGTCATCCGATTGGCAGAAACTGGACCGAAGAGGAAAAGGAACGTTATGTCGGGACAGATGGGGAGTATTCTCCCGATGTTGACACCTATTACTATTTGCGAAAAGCTAAGGAATTCGCGCAGGGAGGTATCGGTTCAATTACGCTGGTTGTCCATCGGACTGAAGATCCGATGTGCACGACTGGAGAAACCATTGCAAAAGAGGCTAACGGTGTTATGCCGATGTTGTTGCCCGCGGCTGCAGCACTTACGTGGTATGGGCTTCGTGCAGTTGGAATAGATGTGAGCATTTATGATGTGACGATACGTTTTTGCTCATTTTTGCTTTCCCTGTTTGTAGTTCCGGTATATCTCTTTTTAAGGAGAAGGACATCGTGGATTTCGGCGGTTTTGGGGGGGCTGTTAGTTGCCCTGGAAGTTCCGTACTTCCGACATTCACACGTTGGTTTTTTTGATACTGACGCTATGATTGGATTACTGGCTCTCATCCTAGTCCTGTCGCTCTATGAATGTGTTGTACAGAAAACCCGGAAACAGCAGATTATTTATGGGACAATATCTTTGATTGCTTTGATTCTGCTCCGTTACACTTGGACGGCGTTCTTCATTTATGGTGTAATAGCTGTCGGAACAGTAGTGATGGGCCTGATTGGTGTTCGCCTTTGCGGAAGGCTCGAAAAAAAGCAGAAGGAAGGGTTCTTGGTACCGATAACCTTCCTTTTTGCGATTGTTGTGACAAGCCTTGTGCTTGGATGGAATTCTTTTGTTTCGCTGGCAAAGGGCTTTCTGCCTGGGGCTTCTGGAGCTGCGGATTGGCCAAGTGAAACGCTTAATATCGTGGAGTTAATGAAGGTTTCGCTTTCGGATGCAGAATCGTTCTGGTATCATTTTATTGGAGTTGGCTTAGATGTTACTTCTTTTACCGGTGGGGCACTTGCGTTAGTGGTTCTCTTCATTTCGACTGTGATTCTGGTTGTTGAACTGATTCGATTGATTCGGCATCGCTCAGGAGATACAGAGAATGTATTTCTCCTGTCTGCGCTTTTGACATGGTTGTTCGGAGCTGTTGTTCTTGGTTTTTTTGGACTGCGATATATGGAATTTGTCACGCTTCCTTCAGCTATCGTTGCAGGTCTCGGGTTTGACAAAATCGCGCAGTTTTGTGGGAAGAGAACGACGGACGGGAAGAGAATGCTGTATGTTCTTGTGGGCTTTTTTGTTTTTTGTGGAATGATTCTTCGATTCCCGATTGCGGCTGTAATTGTTGCCACCGTGGTAATTCTTACTGGGTGGTTCCTTTCGAAGCAAAAGAGTGGAGCTGTGTTGGTTTTTGCTTTGGCTTTCGCGATTATGTTTCCCGTTGGGATTAGTTGTGTTGTTGTCTGTGCCCAGGAGACGCCCAATGCAGAACGTCCGGTGGAGGATGCCATGATCTGGGTAAGAGAGAATGTGCCTTCCGATGCCGTGTTGGCAGATTTATGGAACCTATCTTATAACTATCAGTATTACGGAGAGCGAAGAACTCTTGCGGACGGAGGAACCTACAACGGGCAATTCTTTTACTGGCTTGCGATAATGTTGACAACGGATGACGAACGATTGTCTGCCGGCATTGCGGAAATGCTGCAGTATTGTGGAATTGATGGTTCGGAATACGCACAGGAACTGACCGGTAGCGCTGTGAAAACGCGTGCGTTCTTGAAAGCAATACTTCCGCTGTCTCGTTCAGATGCAGAAGCAAAGCTCAGAAACGAGAAGGCTTTTTCGGAGGAGCAGATTAAGAAACTCTTGGAATATACACATCCCAAAGAAGTCCCGGATATATACTTTGTGGCGAGTCATAACACTTTTGAAGTGATTGCGAGTTTGATGGTATATCAAAATTGGGAAGATGGAGGAGTTGAGACGCCGGCAGGAACCTATTACAGCGCGGAATCGGTTTTACGGCCTGAGGCAGAAGAAACTGTGCCGGTCAAACTGCTCCTTGGCGCAGACCCTTCGGTAAGTCCGTTGCTGGCGGCCATAGAGAGTTCCGGCGAGGAACTGAGAGGATGTATTGTTCTTTCGGATGGCACGATGGTGGAATGCGGAAGGCAGATTTATATGAAGAATGGTGAGGTTATATATGATCGAGCAGAGCTCTCGGCGGCAAAGAGTCTATTTGATGATGAAGCAATGATTCTTCTTGAAGAGGACGGAGTAGTATCCATTGTTATGCTTGAAAAGAGAGCTGCGGATTCAACCTTTGTAAACCTGTTCCTTTTGAATGGAATAAACCAGGATGTTTACGAGAAGGTATACGACCCGGAAAAGGGCAATTCGGTTCAGAACCGACTTTCTGACAATTCTTATATCTGCATTTGGAAGCTTAAAAAAGAACAATAAGGTTATTTAACATATTCGGCAAGGAGGTCATCAGTGCAAAGCGATATACTTCTCATCATTCCGGCATACAATGAAGAAGCTAACATCGAGCGAGTCGCTGAGACTTTGATTAGAGATTATCCGGAATACGATTACGTTGTAATAAATGACGGATCAAAGGACAATACTGCGAAGATTTGCAAAGAGCGAGGTTTTCGGTTGGTGGATTACGCTGTTAATCTCGGTCTTGCCGGAGCCTTTCAAGGCGGAATGAAATATGCCCATGATAAAGACTACAAATATGCAATGCAGTACGACGGGGATGGTCAGCACGATCCGCGGTATATTGCGGAGATGCTCAAAGTTGCAGAAAATGAGACATGCGATATAGTCATCGGCTCCCGTTTTGTGACGGAACAGAAGCCCTGGACGGCAAGAATGCTGGGAAGCCGTTTGATAGGTGCATGCATTGCTTTGACAACGGGAAGAAGATTGAAGGATCCGACATCCGGAATGCGCCTGTTTAACAGCCGTATGATTTCAATTCTTGCCAATCAGGTGAATTACGGACCCGAACCGGATACAATCGCTTTCCTGATTCGATGCGGAGCAAAGGTGAAGGAATGCCAGGTTTCCATGAATGAACGGACGGCCGGTGAAAGCTATCTGAAGTTCGGAACATCAATCAAATATATGGTTCGCATGTGCATGTCCATCTTGTTCGTGCAATGGTTCAGAAAGAAGGTATAATAATGTCACTTCCTTTGCGGGTAATGCTGATTGCAGCATCTGTTCTGACCGGCTTCTATATTCGAAGGAAGCTTCAGAAATCGCAGATGCAGATTGCAGATGTTATATTTTGGATGTTTTTCGGAATGGTGTTAATTTTTATGAGCATCTTTCCGGACGCAGTAATTTGGCTTACGGAATTGATAGGGGTTCAGTCCCCAGTAAATTTTGTATTCCTTGTTGTTATCTTCCTTGTAATTGTCCGCTGTTTCTCGCTTTCAGTAAAGGTTTCCCTCTTGGAAGCCAAACTGCAGCAGCTGGTCGAGGACACGGCTGTTTCAAAAACCCTTGAGGAAGAAAAGAAGTCAAGTAGTTCTGCGGAAGGAATCAGAGCAGAATAATCGAGTTTGATGAAAGGGTAACAGAAAACTCTTATGGCAAAACTCTTTTTAATCATGGGCAAGAGTGCGTCCGGAAAGGATACGCTTTACAAAGATATCGTTGCGAGATTCGGAAGCGAACTCGGAACGGTTGTTCCGTATACCACGCGCCCGATTCGTGAAGGCGAGCGAGATGGCGTGGAATATCATTTCATTACGGAATCCGAAATGAATGAAATGGAACGCACCGGAAAAGTGATTGAGAAGCGTTGCTATCAGACTGTTTACGGGCCGTGGTTTTACTTGACAGCAGACGACGGACAGATTAATCTTAACAGGCAGAACAGCATTCTGATCGTGACGCCTGCTGCATACGGACGCCTCCGAGATTATTTCGGAGCTGATAAAGTTGTGCCTCTTTATGTGGAGACAGAGGACGGGCTTCGCCTTGCCCGCGCCCTGAAGCGGGAACGGGCGCAGAAGAACCCCAAATATGAAGAGATGTGCAGAAGATTCCTGGCGGATGCGGAGGATTTCTCGGAGGAGAAGCTCCGCGGGCTTGGAATTGAGCGACGATTTATCAACGATAAGTATGACCGCGTCCTGAATGAATTGTGCGATGTGATTAAGAAGGAATCCGCAGATGCTTAGTTTTCAGAAAATCATCGGACACAAAACGGTAAAGGAACACCTGATGGAGGGAATCCGGAATAAGCATCTGTCTCATGCCTATATCTTTGAGGGTGACGACGGTGTCGGCAAGCTCATGACAGCGCGTACCTTCGCAGCGGGCTTACAGTGCCTTGAAGGAGGTCCGGAGCCATGCGGGCATTGTATTTCGTGTCTGCAGATGGAATCCGGCAACCAGCCGGACGTTACCTTGGTTACACATGAAAAGTCCGTCATCTCCGTCGGCGACATTCGTGACAGCATCTGTGTTCCGATGACGGTAAGACCGTATGCCGGTCCGTATCGCATCTTCATTGTCGATGAAGCGGAGAAGATGAATGAGCAGGCGCAGAATGCGCTTTTAAAGACCTTGGAAGAACCGCCGGAGTATGGTATTATCATTTTGCTCACGAATAACCGTGAGGCATTTCTTTCGACCATTCTCTCAAGAGCGGTTGTGCTTGATTTCCTGCCGGTGCCGGATGACGAACTGATTCCGTACCTCATGGAGGAAGCGCAGATTCCTGACTACCGTGCGAGGCTTGCCTGTGCTTTTGCAGGAGGAAGCCCCGGTAAAGCATTGGCATGTGCGGCATCAGAGGACTTCCGACGGCGAAGAGAGATGGCAGCAGGGTTGATGCAAAGCCTTCCGGACATGGGTGATGAGCGCATGGCTGTCACAGCGAAGAGCCTTGCAGCCAAAAAAGAAGATCTGGATGATATCCTCGGGTTGATGGAAATATGGCTCAGGGACCTGATGTATGTAAAAGCCGCAGGGAAGAAAGCTGTTCCGATGTACCAGCAGGAGGAAGGGGTGATTGCAGCACAGACCTCCCGAATTGATTATGAGGGGATTCGGAAGCTTCATGAAGAACTTGACAGCTTACAAGCCAAGCGAAAGGCAAATGTCACATTAGAGCCTGCCGTATGGCTGATGCTGATGCATATGAAAGAGTGTTATACAAGTTAGTAGTAGGAAGGATTAATCGACTATGATTTCAATTATAGGAGTGAGATTCCGGCCCGCCGGAAAGATTTATTTTTTTGACCCGCTCGATTTTGAGGTAAAGGCGGGCGATCACGTCATCGTGGAGACCGCAAGAGGAGTGGAATACGGTCTTGTCGTACTGGATAAGCGTGAGATATCCGAAAACGAGGATATGCCGCCGCTTAAGCCGATTATTCGGATGGCAACCGACGAGGACGAACAGCGCGTTAAGGCGAATAAGGAAAAGGAGAAGGATGCTCTTGCGGTATGCCGCACCAAGGTGGAGAAACATGGGCTTGATATGAAGCTGATCGGTTGCGAGTATACCTTTGACAACAGCAAGCTCCTGTTTTATTTTACAGCGGACGGGCGCGTGGATTTTCGTGAGCTCGTGAAAGATCTTGCCACGGTATTCCACACACGCATTGAGCTCAGGCAAATCGGTGTCCGTGACGAAACCAAGTTACGCGGAGGCATCGGCATCTGCGGCCGGGAACTTTGCTGCCATACCTATCTTTCGGATTTCATTCCGGTATCGGTTAAGATGGCGAAGGAGCAGAATCTGTCCCTGAACCCAACCAAAATCAGCGGGAACTGCGGTCGTTTAATGTGCTGTCTGAAGCACGAAGAGGATGCATATGAATACCTGAACAGCAAGCTTCCTAACATCGGAGATCTGGTACACACGCCGGAGGGACTTACCGGGGAAGTGTCCGACCGAAACGTTCTGAAGCAGAAGGTGAAGGTTCTGGTTCACGTAAACGGTGCAGACGGAGATGAAAAGGAACTCAGAGAGTATAAGGTTGAGGAGTTGAAGTTCCGTCCGAAGAAGCCGAGGCGTGATTCGAAGGATGATGCCGCGGAGAAGGCTCTGCGTGAGTTGGAGTAATATGACTGAACTTCGGGAAGGCGAAAGCCTTGTGGATTTGCAAAGAAACGGACTTGTCATCATACAGGACAGGAGACGTTTCTGTTTCGGGATTGATGCCGTTCTGCTTTCGGGCTTTGCAGAAGTGCGTAGCGGCGAGACGGTGCTTGATCTCGGAACGGGGACGGGAATCCTGCCCTTGCTTCTTTCGGCTAAAACAGAAGCCGAAAAGCTGATCGGTCTCGAGATACAGCCGGAAAGCGCGGAGATGGCAAGAAGAAGCGTAGAATTGAACGGGCTTGCGGAGCGGATCAGCATAGTGAACGGAGATTTGAAGGATGTTTCCTCTTTGTTCGGCAGAGGGACTGCAGATGTTGTTGTCAGCAATCCACCGTATATGACAGGCGGGCACGGATTGGTGAATCCGGCCGATGCAAAGGCGATTGCCCGTCACGAAATCGCGTGTACCTTCTCTGATGTGGCGCGTTCGGCGGCAACGGTTCTACGGACGGGTGGACGGTTTTATCTGGTGCACAGACCTTTTCGCCTGCCGGAATTGATGACGGTTCTTTCGGGTGCGGGATTGGAGCCGAAGCGGATGCGATTGGTCTACCCGTCGGCGGATAAAGAACCCGAATTGGTTCTCCTCGGATGTGTCAAAGGCGGCAAACCGAGGCTGAAAACAGAGAAACCGCTGATTTTGAAGGACGAATCCGGGGACTATACAAGAGAAGTGATAGAAAACTACGGATTTTGACCATTGTTAACACTTTGTTTACATTTGATGACGGATATTATTGCACGTTTTTCAAATTATTTCGGGACTTTTGGGCTGAAATGTTAACATTTTGTTTACAATTGACAGTAAAAAAGTCAGGTAAATAAAAGGATTGACCACAATATCTTGATAATTGGCTGAAAATGACCACAAGAAGCAAAAAAGAATTGGGAAAACTGCACAAATTATGGGCGTTTTGCCTTGCATTTATTACTGAAAAGTGGTATTCTCTAATTGTAGACAGACACATAACGGATTACTCTCGGAGGCAGACATGGCAGGTGAAATGTACCGTAAAAAGAAGAGACTCGGCGATATGCTCGTCTCGGAGAACGTGGTAACACCGGAGCAGATTGAACAGGCCATGGAAGCCCGCAAGACCAACGGCGGCAAGAAACTCGGAGAAACGCTGGTGGAACTCGGGTTCACGTCAGAAGAGAACATCACGAAGGCGCTCACCAGACAGTTGGGTGTTGAGATGGTGTCTACAGCTACGATGACAATCCCCGAGGATATCGTGGCTTTGGTCAACCCGAGCATCCTTCGTAAATACATGGTAATGCCTTTCGGCTATGCCGCCAACAACATGAACGTGCTTCGCGTTGCAATGGCTGACCCGATGGACATGGTAGCCATCGATGACCTTTCGATGGTAACGCACCTTGAAATCGAGCCGTATATCGCAACAACACATGATATCATGGTCAGCATTGACAAGTACTTCGGTAACGCCGAGGCGCTGGATGCAGCTGAGGCATATGCGAAAGAGCGTGAAGCGAAGAAGGCGGCCGGCGAGGACGAGAACGAAGAAGATACCGTTGCCGATTCCCCGATTGTTATCATGGTTCGTAACATGATTGAATCGGCGGCCCGTCAGAGAGCATCCGATATTCATGTTGAGGCGCTTGAGACGAAGGTTCGTATCCGGTATCGAATCGACGGTGCGCTGTTCGAGCAGATTACCTACGACATCGGGATGCTTCCCGCCATCATCGCACGTCTTAAGATTCTGGGCGGCATGGACATCTCCGAAAAGAGAAAACCTCAGGACGGTCGTATCAGTATCATCGTCGACCGAGTTGAGTATGATATCCGAGTTTCCATTCTCCCGACATATTACGGCGAGAAGTGCGTAATGCGTCTTGCACAGAAGACGGCTCTTACGAGAAGCAAGAAAGACTTAGGCCTCGGAGATGCCGACATGAAGAAGTTCGATCACATCCTTTCGAACCCGCACGGCATCATCCTTGTTACCGGACCTACCGGTTCCGGTAAATCAACAACACTATATACCGCGTTAAGCGAGCTGAATAAGGAAGATGTTAATATCATCACGGTTGAGGACCCGGTTGAGGCGAACATCAACGGAATTAACCAGGTACACGTAAACGTGAAAGCCGGACTGACCTTTGCATCTGCCCTTCGTTCCATCCTTCGTCAGGACCCGGATATCATCATGATCGGTGAGATTCGAGACGGTGAGACGGCGCAGATTGCTGTACAGGCGTCTATTACCGGTCACTTGGTAGTAAGCACGCTTCATACAAACAGCTCCGCAGCAACGATTGCCCGACTCCTTGATATGGGCGTAGAGAGCTACCTGATTGCGGACTCTGTTGTCGGCGTTATCGCCCAGCGACTCGTCAGACGTCTCTGCCCGAAGTGTAAGAAGGCACGTTATGCGACCGAAGAAGAGAAGCGTTCGATGGGTATCCGTCCGGAGACGCCGAATGTTGTTTTATATGACCCGATCGGATGCAACTCCTGCAACAGAGGTTATAAAGGCCGAATCGGCGTATATGAAATCATGGAGATTACGCCTCGGTTGAAGAAGATTATCTCCAACAAAGAGGACTCGGATGTTTTGAAGCAAGCTGCTCTTGAAGAAGGCATGAGCACCCTCCGAATGAGTGCTGCCAGAACCGCGCTTCAGGGAATTACTTCTTATTCTGAGATGCTTCGCGTATCGTTTGAGACCTAATACAGCACGGAAATAAACCAAAGGAACGGATAGAAAACATGAAAGAATTAGATGAAATTCTGCAGGAAGCCGTTAACCGCCACGCATCGGACGTGCATATCACATCGGGAAGACCGGTTATCTTCCGAATCGACGGTGATTTAAGACCGTTCGACACCGAGAAGCTAACTCCTGAGACCATCGAGGAATTGGTCGTTCCGCTTTTCGCGGACAATGACCGACTGGTTGAGATTATGGACAAGACCGGCGAGATTGACTTCGCGTATTCCCTGTACGGACGTGGACGTTTCCGTGTAAACGTATTCAAACAGCGAGGCACGCTTGCAATGGTCATGAGACTTCTGCCGTTCAAGATTCCGGCACCGAGAGAGCTCGGACTTCCGGCTGCGGTTCAGGAACTCTGTACCAGAAAGAGAGGCCTGGTTCTCGTTACGGGAGCTACCGGTTCCGGCAAGTCCACAACGCTTGCTTCTCTCATCAATATGATTAATAAGACTTACGCAAAGCACATCATTACGATTGAGGACCCGATCGAGTACCTCCATCGTCATGAAAAGTCCATTGTCAACCAGCGTGAGATCGGTGATGATACCGAGACCTACTCCGGCGCATTAAGAGCAGCTCTTCGTGAAGACCCGGATGTAATCCTCGTCGGTGAGATGCGAGACCTTGAGACTATTCAGACTGCTATTACCGCAGCCGAGACAGGACACCTTGTATTCTCCACGCTACATACGAACAGTGCCGCCGACACGATTAACCGTGTCATCGACGTATTCCCGCCGCATCAGCAGCAGCAGATTCGCGTACAGCTTGCGAGCGTTATCGAATGCGTCATCTCGCAGCAGCTTCTTCCGATTCAGACCGGATCCGGCCGTGTGGCCGCTTTCGAGGTTATGATGGGAACAAGTGCAGTACGTAACCTGATTCGTGAAGGAAAGGCCTTCCAGATTCCTTCAATGATTCAGACCAGTAAGAAACAGGGAATGCAGTCTATGGACGACGCCCTTTACAATCTTTACATCGGCGGTTTAATCAGCGCAGAGAACTGCCTGAATTACGCACAGGATACAATAGCGATGAGCCGGAAGGTAACCTTCTAGGCGGATATAAGGAGGATGAACGATGCCTGCATATGCATATGAAGCCGTCGACAAGATGGGCCGCAGGAAGAAGGGCAACATTGAAGCTGCCAGCCCGGACCGCGCACAGTCGATGCTCAAAGGCGAAGGATTGATTCCGTTAAGTGTACATGAGCAGTCTTTCCTTAATAAAGACGTAAACATCGGCGGCAGCGGTGTCAGCAAAAGAGACCTCAGTGTCTTCTGCCGTCAGTTCGTTTCCATCATCAACGCCGGTGTTCCGATTGTTGATGCCATGGGCATGATGGAGGACCAGACCGAGAACAAGAGACTTCAGAAAGCCCTTGGAGAAGTTAAGAACAACATCGCAAAAGGTGAAAGCTTTGCCAATGCGCTTCGCGAACGAAGCGATATCTTCCCGTCCATGATGATTAACATGGTGGAGGCCGGTGAGGCCTCCGGTAGTATTGATGTGTCCCTTGATCGTATGGCGACCCAGTTCGAGAAGGACACAAAACTTACCGCCATGATTAAGAAAGCGTTAATCTATCCTATCGTGGTTGTATGCGTTGCCGTTATCGTTATGATTGTTATGATGGCATTCGTTATCCCGAACTTCATGGAAATGTTCAAGGATATGGATACTGAAATGCCTGCTCTTACGAAAGCGGTTATGGCTGCCGCTGATTTCTTTAAAGCTAACTGGATTATCGTTGTCGGTGTCATTGTTGTAATCGTTGTCGGCATGAAGGTATTCAGTGCTTCGCAGGTTGGAACAGAGTTCCTGTCTAAGGCTGCAGTTTCTATTCCGGCGTTTAAAGATTTTACAGTAAAGACTTCTTCTTCGAGACTTGCGAGAACGCTTGCAACCCTGACATCTTCCGGCATTTCGATGATTGATGCCTTGGATATCTCGGCAAAGACAATGACGAACTATATGTTCCGTCAGGCCGTACTGGAAGCCAAAGAAGAGGTAAAAAAAGGTGTTCCGCTTTCGGAGCCCCTGAAGAGATCCGGATTATTCCCGCCGATGGTCGTTCATATGACCAAGATTGGCGAGGAAACCGGTGATATGGATACGATGCTTACCAAGATGGCAGACTACTATGACGAAGAAGTTGAAAGCGCCACACAGAACCTGCTGTCTGTAATGGAACCGGTTATTATCCTGGTAATCGCCGTGTTTGTCGGTATTTTGGTTGGCGCATGCGTAATGCCGATGCTCAGTCTATACAAAGGACTGGACAACATTTAAACTTGAATTAAGCAACCGCTGCAATAGGGACGGCAGTTGTTTAAGATATCGGGAGCGGAATGAGGAACCG
>JAEEGG010017806.1_pt1 | contig 14559 bp, 14 predicted proteins | sample 9134161 | NCBI WGS metagenome assembly JAEEGG01 (sample SAMN16246543, study PRJNA631951) | gut metagenome | biome: gut microbiome; feature: rumen; material: CR-attached | host: Bos | place: Iran: Karaj | collected 2018-10
CGAAGGGTATGAGACAAAAGAAGCCTGTGATATTGCGGAAGGAGAGAAACAGGACTGTGCCCTGATCGATTACGGACCGCAGCCGCCTACGGCTATCCAGATCGAGGTCATGGCCGATGTAGTGTCGATCCTCTGTGAGGAACTGCGTCTCCCTATTACGCCGGAAACGGTCATGACCCACTGCGAAGCCGCGTTTGAAGACGGCTACGGCCCCGGCGACGGGGATCCGGACATGCGCTGGGATCTCTGGTTCCTGCCGGACAGCAACTGTTACGGCAAGCTGCAGCCCGGCGGTGAGATGTTGCGGGGTAAGGCCGTGTTCTACCGGAATCTGCGGGAGCAGGGCCTCGTTGACAGGAACTAACGAAAGGAGGTGATACGATGGCAGCAACCATGAATGTACTGAAACGTTCCTTATCTGTTTCCATTGCCCGTGGCGAAGACGCGAACGGGAACCAGGTAAGCAAGAGCTACACCTATTCCAACGTGAAGCCGGACGCGGAACCGGACAAACTTATGGCAGTAGGCAAAGCCCTGGGAGGCCTGTTCGATAACGACATGACCGGACTGGTCGTGGTGGAACGTTCTTCCCTGACGGAAGAGTAAGACACAAAAAAAATGCGGACACCGGGAATGGTGTCCGCTTACCTAAAAGGAAAGGTATAAAAGATAAAATTTGCTCATATTTGTGCAAATACTATATGGTAATGGCATTCTAGCGCAATACGCGCTGTTTGTCAAGAGTAAGGAGGAAATTATATGAGTGCAGATACGGATCTGGATTTAGTATTCCGGAATGCGGCAGGAAAAAAGGTAAGCCTCAACATTGAGGAGCCCAGGACCGGCGTAACAAAAGCGGATATCGACGCAGCCATGCAGGTGGTGGTTGCTAACAACATCTTCAATACCAGCGGCGGGGACATCGTGGAAGCGGTGGAAGGCTGCCTGCGTACCGTTACCCGTGACGTTGTCGCAGACTGATTCTTCTGCGGGTAATGGAAAGTGTGGCTGAAGATGGATGTTTCCGAAGTATTCGGCTTTATCAAAGACTTCGGCTTCCCCATGGTACTGAGCTGGTTTTTGCTGGTCCGCATGGAAAACAAGCTGGCCGGGCTCACGGAAGTAATAGGGGAGCTGAGCTGCAACATCGCCGCTCTGCGGGGGGACGTGGTGAAAAAGTAAAAATGGCGTGCTGTAACTGACAGTGCGTCGAAAACGGTTAACCACCGGACGTGTAAATCGTCCGGTGGTTTTTGGTAAAGAGATTCCACACTTGCAATTATTATGTTTGGCGCTATAATTAATGAGTGTTAAATAATAATTACAATTGAAAAAAATCTGATCGTGCTGCGCGACAGCGAAGCCATGGTCATGTTTTTAGACGAAGACACTATGGTTCAGTTTGAGGTTATTGAGACTGAATTGAAGCATTACCCGATGATTTCCCGATTTTATCAGGGAGTTTTTTGGAATGGTATGTATCTGATGGTTGAGGTGTTTTATGGATAGGCAAGTCAAATTGGAAAAAAGGCTCTCTCCGTTAAATGTCTGGTCCCTGGCCCTGGGCTGTATTATCGGCTGGGGCGCTTTTGTGATGCCCGGCAATACGTTTCTCGGGAAGGCCGGTCCGGAAGGTACGGCGATCGCCATGGGTATTGCGGCGGTCATCATGATCATCGTGTCGTTCAATTATCAGTACCTGATTCAGAAATACCCCATTGCCGGAGGGGATTTCACCTATGCTTACAAAGCATTCGGTGAAAAGCACGCCTTTATCTGTTCCTGGTTTCTGGGGCTTTCCTATTTGGCCATAGTGCCGTTGAATGCGACGGCCCTCGCTTTGATCGGCAGGAATTTGATGAACGATGTGTTTCAAATCGGCTTTCACTATGTGGTGGCGGGTTACGATATTTATCTGGGAGAGGTGCTGCTGGCTGCGGCGGCTCTGATTTTGCTTGGCTGGCTCAGCATCCGTGGCGTGCAGTTTACCGGTGTATTTCAGACAGCGCTGGTATTTCTATTAGTGGGAGGCGTTATGATCATAACGGCTGCCGCGGCTTTAAATCCTCATGTTTCCTTTGCCGGTCTCTCGCCGGGCTTTTTCCCGGATGTTGCGGCCTTATCCGGCGTGTTGGCTGTTGTGGCTGTGGCGCCCTGGGCTTTTGTGGGTTTTGAAACGATACCCCAGGCTGTGGAAGAATTTAAGTTTTCACCCCGGAAAACCAGGCAGATCATGATTCTGTCTATCCTGTTTGGCGCCCTGGTGTATGTGGTGCTGAACACCGTGACGGCTGCTGTGGTCCCGGAAGGATACACCGGCTGGGTGGAGTATATCAGGGCTTTGCCAAAACTGGACGGTCTGCTTTCCCTGCCGACTTTCCATGCGGGCTACCAGCTATTGGGTTCCTGGGGCCTGTTGTTTCTTGGCCTGGCGGTTCTGGGCGCGATTTTGTCCGGGATTATTGGGTTTTATATGGCTGCCAGCCGCCTGTTCTATTCCATGGCTAAGGAAAAGGCGCTGCCTGCCTGGTTTGGAAAACTCCATAGCGATTACAAGACTCCCTGTAATGCCATTGTATTCATCATGGTAATTGGCTTGATGGCCCCCTTCTTTGGACGAACGGCCCTGGGCTGGATTGTGGACATGTCGTCCATCGGGGCCGCGGTGGGATACGGTTACACGTCGCTGGCGGCCTTTAAGTTCGCGCGGCGCGAACATAATACCGTGATTATAGTGACAAGTTTGCTGGGAACCCTGTTTGCCCTCATATTTGTGATTTTGCTTCTGGTTCCCATACCTTTGTTCAATACGTCCCTGGGTAAAGAATCCTATACATGTTTCGCGGTCTGGGTCGTGCTTGGTATCCTGTTCTATGTGTTTTCTGGAAAAAGATAAGTAGCGGATTGTCATACAATGGTTAAGAAAACCGTGAAATTTGACGATAAATCAAAGGAGGTCGCTGACGATGAACAGAACTCATCCTCCGGTTCGGAAAACGAAATATCTGGTTGTGGGAGCCGGTGCGGCCGGCTGTTCTTTTGGCTTTCTGATGAAACGGTCCCGGAATGATGTGCTGCTGCTGGAGATGCAGAATGAGCAGCAGCGATTCAAACTGTGTGCCGGCATATTGGAAAACAGGGCGGAAACAGCCTTTCGCGATATTTTCGGCAAAACGGCTGAGGAAGCGGGCCTTGCTCCCATGCATCTGGACAAGGTGCGCGTATGGAATGACAGTCATGAACTTAAGAGAGCCATGCCCGGCCCCGTTACCTCGCTTCATGGGGCAGACGGATCTGTAAGACAGCAGAAAAAGAGTCTGGTTGATGCGTTGCGCGGCAGTTTGCTGGCCGGCGGAAAAGCCCTGGCGAAAAAGGCGATCCTGGAAGCGTTGGGGTATGATGCTGGCGGAGGCATTGCTTTCCGGGCGCTGCCCCGCAGGCGTTTTGACGATTATATCCGTAACCGTTATCTGGAAGAAGGCGGGCAGATCCTGTATCATACAAAGGTTCTTTCCGTTAAGGAAAGTGAAGGACTGGCGGAGTGCATGGACCTGCGCACAAAAGAGAAATTTACGGTGCGCTTCTGGTATATCATCGGCGCGGACGGGGCTGTGTCTTCCGTGCGGCGCCTGGTAACCGGACGGCAGCCCCGGGCGTATCTGGCGCTGGAAGCGGCTGTCCCTTTGCTTCATCGGGATACCATCGGGAGCCTGACAAAAGGAGCGCTTGGCTACTGCTGGTATATTCCCCGGGGGGAAGACGCCACCGTGGGATGCGGCTATCACCAGCCGGGTGATAACGCATATGAAACTTGTCGGAAGCGCCTGGCCGCCTTCTGTGCGGAAGCAGGCGTTCCTGTGCCGAACCGTTTTTACGGCGCTTTTATCCCGGAAGGGGATGACATCCTGCTTCATGCCGGGAAACGCGCGTATTTTATAGGGGACGCGGCCGGACTGAACGATGCGTTTTCCGGCGGCGGCATCCATTATGCGCTTTTATCGGCGCAGGCGCTGGCCGCTGCGTTTGCCGGTAAGGCCTCCTATGAAGAAGCGATGAAACCTTATGTGGAATTCGTGCAGAAGAATTCAAAAAAATCGAAGCAGTATTACGCCGCCGCGTATTCTGTAATATCTGGCTTTGGAAATAAGAGATAATTGTAAGTTATACTAGAACCACCGGATGCACAAAAGCATCCGGTGGTTTCATTTAAGAAACTAAATAAACAAAATTCTGTCACACATTTTTCCCAGACTTATGCTAAAATTAATTAAAACCATGACAGGAGGGAAACATTATGAAAAAGACCACGATACTGGCTGCAGTCCTGACGGTTTTCTTTGCTTCCCAGGCTGTAGCGGCTCCCCAGGCGCCTTCTCTGGAGTCTTCGGTTCCCATTTTACGTTCGGAGATGGCATTAAAAAGCTCCTCGGATGATATAAAGAGGGCATACCGCAGGTGGAAACGGGAAACGGATGCCGATAAGATCGAAAAGGAATACCGGAAATGGAAGAAGAACCGCTCCGGCAGCAATTCTTCCCGCGAGGCTTACCGCAAGGAACGTCGGAAAGAGCAGGAAGAGAATTACAAAAAGTCCTATGAACGCTGGAAAAAGAAAAACCCCAACAGTAAAAAGAAATATAAAGACTGGAAAAAGGAATGGGAATCCGCATGGGAATTGAAAGATTTTGAAAATTGGAGGAAAAAACACCGCCGGGACTGGGAAAAATGGCGTGACGACACCAACAGAGACGGCGTATTCGAGAATACGCAAGGCGGCGACGGTGACGGCGGCGGCAGCGGCGGCGCGGAATAATAAACCCCGGACGTTGCTTTGAGAATAAGCAGCCCTGATTACGGATTATGTAAACTGCACCCTCTGACAGGGGGTGCAGTTTTTTTCTTTCTGAAATTAATGTTCCGGAATTGTTTTTAAATATGATATAATTTAATGAGTAAAGATATAACATTACAGGAGATCAGAACTATGCGCATTGGTATTATCGGGGCGGGAACCTGGGGCATGGCCCTGGCCAGGATGCTTTCCAACAGCGGTCACGGGGTACAGGTGTGGTCGCCCCATCCGGAGACTGTCGACCGGCTTGCCGCCACACGTACCCAGAAGAACCTGCCGGATATGATCATTCCGGAAGCGGTACGGTTTACGAAGGAGATGGAAGAGGTTTGTAAAGACAAGGATATGTTGGTCTTTGCCGTTCCTTCTGTATATATCCGTTCTGCAGCCAGACAGGCAAATCCGTTCGTTCGTGAAGGACAGATCATCGTAGATGTGTCCAAAGGCATCGAAGCGGAGACGCTGATGACTCTTTCCGAAGTGATCCGTGACGAAGTAAAGGCAGATGTGAAGGTAGTGGCTCTTTCCGGTCCGACTCATGCGGAAGAGGTTGCCCGGGACCTGCCTGGTGCCATTGTATCCGCCTGCGAGGACATGCCAGCGGCGGAAATAGTGCAGGATGTGTTCATGAATTCCTGCCTGCGTGTGTATACCAATACGGATGTGAAGGGCGTGGAATTGTGCGGCGCCCTGAAGAATATCATCGCTTTGGCTGCTGGCATGTCCGCCGGTCTGGGGTACGGGGACAACGCCAAGGCGGCTCTCATCACCCGCGGCCTGGCGGAGATTACCCGGCTGGGCGAGAAATTGGGCTGTGCCCGGGATACCTTTGCTGGTTTGGCAGGCATGGGGGATCTTATTGTGACGGCTACCAGCATGCACAGCCGTAACAACCGCTGCGGGTATCTGATTGGTCAGGGCTATGAGACAAAGGACGCGGTGAAACGTGTCGGCATGGTGGTGGAAGGGATCAACGCCATTCCCGCGGCCATCGCTTTCGCAAATAAATATGAAGTGGATATGCCCATCGTCCGGGCGGTGGACGCCATCGTGAACCACAACGCGGACCCCCGCACCGTGGTGGCCCGCCTCATGGAGCGGGACAAGACCGCGGAAAGGAAGGGCTGAGCGGGTTCAAGACAGTAGTAAAACATTCAGTATTGCAGTAAAAATTTATACAATATTATGTTTTTTCTGTTTGTTGCAGGGAAACGTATGTGTTATAATTTAAACAAGGATACTTCAAATGGTTATCTTCAGTGAAGCATCGAGTATATCATCAGACAGGGAGGGAGTAACGTGAAGAAAAAGGCAGCAGTAGCACTGGCGGCGGCTATGTTATTTGCGATGACACAACTGGCTGGCTGCGGCGGAGGCGGTGAAAAGAAAGCGGCGGACAAAGGTGCGGCAGGCGCGAAACAGGTGGAGACCCTGAAAGTCGCGATTTCCGCATGGCCCAAGAATCTGGATCCTGTAGTGAAGATGGGCAAAACGTCCACACCAATCATCACCCAGGTCTTTGATACGTTGCTGTATGTAGATAATAACGGCAAACTGACCAGTTATATCTGCGACAGCTGGAAGAAGATTGACGACACCACCACGGAATACAAGCTGAAGAAAGGTATCACCTTCCAGAACGGCGACCCCCTGACGGCAAAAGACGTCAAGTTCAGTTACGAACGTGTCCTGAATGACAAGTCCGGTTATGTGGATCCCAATGTCCGGGCGGTGGTGGGCACCATTGCCAGCGTAGACGCGGTGGATGACCTGACGGTGCGCATCAAGACCAAACGCATCGATCCCATTATCTTCAACCGTGTTGCGGCCCGGTTAGGCGTTTATATCGTTCCGGAAGGCTATCTGAATAAAGTAGGCAAAGAGAAATTCGGCACCCAGCCCATCGGCACCGGTCCGTATAAAGTTGAAAGCATCACGCCGGAAAAACTGAAGATGACGTTCTATGATAAGTACTATGGGAAGAAACCGATAGCCAACAAGATTGAATATCGCTTCATCAAGGAAGATACGGCTCTGGTTACGGCCCTGACCAACGGTGAGATCGATATCGTACCGCTGTATCTGTCCATCCCGGCTGCGGACATGCTGAAGAATGTCAAGGGCATCACGATTATGAACAAACCCAGCTCCACCTCGCATCTGCTTCGGTTCAACACGAACAAGCCGGTAAGCAATGACAAGAAGCTGCGGCAGGCCCTGAGCCTGGCCATTGACCGGAAGCTGCTGGCGGATACTCTCTGGAAGGGCTATGCCAGTGTTCCCAACGGCTACAACTATCCGGAATTCGGCGAATATTATGTAAAAGATTACAAGACGTATGAGTATAATCCCGAAAAGGCGAAACAGCTGGTCAAGGAATCCAATTACAAAGGCGAAGTCTTCAGCTATCAGCTGATCCCGGGCTATTATCCTTTGGGCACGGAAGTGGCCGAGTCCATCGTGGATATGTGGAAGAAGATCGGCGTGAACGCGAAGGTGGAAAACGTGGACGCCATCAAGCCGGCTACCATCAAGAATGTGGCCAACTGGTCCAACGGCCTGCGTTATTCGGATCCGCTGGGCGGTCTGTGGGTTCTGTGGGGTGAAGGCACCGCCATTCAGAAGGCTGCCTGGAAAGCCCCGGCCCGCTTCAATGAACTGGGACATCAGCTGGAAGTGGAACCGGATGTGGCAAAACGTAACGCGGTCTACAAGGAAATGCTGCAGATTTGGGACGATGAAGTACCCGGAACCATTCTGTTCTGCCCCAACGATATCGCTGCGTTCCGGGATGGGCTTGACTGGAGCTATACGCCCGGCCTGTCCATCAATTTCCGGGACGGTTATCTGAAGTTAAAATAAGAAGCTGCAGGCAAAGTCCCCTGGAATTTCCTGAATGCCATGCATGCAGCGGAAAGTTCGGAAGCTTCTTGACGTAACATAAAAGAGGCGGCTTCAGCTTAGGATGCGGGCCGCCTCTTTTGTAATAAGAAATCACTGAATCAGGAGTCAGCATGGAAAATTTGCTGGAAGTAAGACATCTGACAACACATTATTATACCAGGATGCGGACGGTTCCGGCCGTGGACGATGTGAGTTTTACCCTGCAGAAGGGCAGGGTGCTGGGGATCGTAGGCGAGTCCGGCTGCGGAAAGTCTACGGTGGCCCGTTCCCTGGTAGGGCTCATCGACAGCAGTTACGCAAAGGTCGTGAAAGGGGAAGTACTGCTGCGGGGCAAAGATCTGACCAAAGCCACGCCGGAAGAATTGTGCGCCGTGCGGGGCAAACAGATCTCCATGATTTTCCAGGACCCCTTTGTTTCCCTGAGCCCGGTGTACACGGTGGGCAATCAGATTTTTGAGGTCATGAAGGCCCACGATAAAGATTTGAAATATAAGGATGCGGTGCCATCTATACTGGAATTGATGCGGAAGGTGGAGATCCCGTCCCCGGAGCTGCGGATCAACGATTATCCCTACCAGATGAGCGGCGGCATGCAGCAGCGTATCATGATTGCCATCGCCCTGGCCTGTAATCCGGATATCCTTATCGCGGATGAGCCAACCACGGCACTGGACGTGACGGTGCAGGCCCAGGTGCTGGACCTGCTGCGGGACCTGCAGGCGGAGTACCAGATGAGCGTCATCCTGATCTCCCATAATCTGGGGGTCATCGCCTCCCTGTGTGACGAGATCATGGTCATGTACGGAGGCGTCGTGGTAGAGGAAGGGCCTACGGAAGAGATCTTCCGGGATCCGCAGCATCCTTATACCAGGGGGTTACTGGCTTCCATACCCGATATTGCGGAAGATAAAGAGGAACTCTATTCAATCCGGGGCACTGTCCCCACGTTCAGCGTTCCGGTGACACGCTGCCGTTTCGCGGACCGCTGCGATTACGCGCAGGAGTGTTGCTTTCAGAAGGAACCGGAACTGACAGAGGCGGGCGGCCGTAAGATCCGCTGTTTTCGCATAAAGGACGGTAAACTGGTATGACAAGTGACATTTTACTGGAAGCGAAGGATATAAAAAAATATTTTCCCGTAAAGAAGAAATGGTTCACCAGGGGGCCGCGTAAAACGGTGAAAGCGGTGGATGGTATCAACCTGCAGATTTACCGCGGGGAAGCCCTGGGCCTTATAGGTGAATCCGGCTGCGGGAAGTCTACATTTTCCCGTGTGGTGATGCATCTGATCCCTCCTACGGAAGGGCAGGTTTTCTATAACGGGAAACCGGTGACAGGGAAGGATATCATGGAATTCCGCCGCCGTGTGCAGATGGTGTTCCAGGATCCGTATTCTTCCCTGGACCCCCGCATGAATGTGCGGGATATTATCGAGGAGCCTCTGCGGGTCCATACGAACCTGTCGGCGGAAGAGAAACTGGCTGTGGTGAAGAAGGTGCTGGAGCAAATTGAACTGCCGGCGGAAACACTGGAAAAGTATCCCCATGAGTTTTCCGGCGGGCAGCGGCAGCGGATCGGCATCGCCCGGGTGCTGGTGACGGACCCGGAACTGCTGGTCTGCGATGAACCGGTTTCGGCTCTGGATGTTTCCATTCAGGCCTCGATTTTGAATTTGTTCAAGCAGATGCAGCGGGAACGGGGGCTTTCGTACCTGTTCATTTCCCACGACCTGAGCGTGGTAAAACATTTATGCGATCGCATCGCGGTCATGTATCTGGGTCGTATCGTGGAACTGGCGGAGAAGAAGGAACTCTTTGCCAACACGCTGCATCCTTATACTCAGGCGCTGATGAGCGCCATCCCGGCGATCCGCGCTGCGAACCGGGGGAAAAAGATAAGGCTGCAGGGAGAACCTCCCAGCCCCATCGATCCGCCTTCCGGCTGCGCGTTCCATGTGCGCTGCCCCTATGCGGAAAAAATTTGTGCGGAACAGGTTCCGCCTCTGCGTGATATGGGCGGAGGACATATGGCGGCCTGTCATTTCTGCGGGAAGGAGGGGAAGATGTGTTCCAGTTCACAGTAAAACGTCTGTTGAAAGGGCTCTTCTGCGTCTGGTTCATCTGGAGCCTGGTGTTCTGCATGGTGCGTGTCACCGGGGACCCCACCGACTGGATGCTGCCTGACGGCGCTACCGAAGCGGAGATGATGACACTGCGTACGGCATTGCACCTGGATGAGCCCATGGCCAAACAGTATACGGACAGTCTGACCGATCTCCTCAGCGGCAATTCGGGTCAGAGTTACTATTATAAGAGGGACGTGGCGGAGTTATATAAGGAACGTATGGGCGCTACCCTGACCCTGGCGATTCCGGCTTTTACCCTGGCCATACTGGCGGGTATCTTTCTGGGGACCGTGGCGGCTATACGCCACGACAGTCTGATAGACCGGATTACCATGAGCGGCGCTATCATCGGCTACACCTTGCCCAGTTTTTGTCTGGGCATTATCCTGATCTACATTTTCTGTCTGAAGCTGAGGCTTCTGCCCAGCGCGGGGATGGACAGCCTGCGCAATCTGATCCTGCCCATGATCACGCTGGCAGTTAGCCCGCTGGCTACCATCGCCCGGTTTACTCGCAGCGCCCTGCTGGATGTGATGAACCGGGAATACATTGACGGCGCCCGGATGAAAGGCGTCAGCGAACTGGCGGTGACCATCCGCCACGGCATCCGCAATTCCCTGATTCCCGTGGTGACCGGTATCGGCATGCAGCTGGGTACCATCATCGGCGGCGCGGTTGTAGTAGAGACCGTGTTCAGCTGGCCCGGGGTGGGCATGCTGCTGGTGACGGCGGCCAAGGAACGGGATTTTCCCACGGTGCAGTACGGCATCCTGATGGTTGCCTTTTCCGTCAACTTAGTTAATATCCTGATTGATATCAGTTACGGCTACCTGGATCCCCGGATCCGGGAAACCTTTAAGTAAAGCGGGGTGGGACTATGAAAAAATACTGGGATATTCCCGTAAGCATCCTGTTTTTACTTACGGTTACAGGAATTCTGATTATCGTCTCCCTGCTGGCGCCGGTCCTGTTTCCCATTGATCTGGGAGCTACGGACCTGCCGCACCGGCTGGCGCCGCCTTCCATCTTCGGCATGTCGGATTCCGGTTATCTGCTGGGTACGGATTACCTGGGCCGGGATTTTGCCATCCGCTTATTGTATGCCACCCGGACCAGTGTGGTGCTGGCCTTCTTCGGGCTGGTGGCCGCCGGTGTGCTGGGTATCGCTTTGGGCGTGATTGCCGGTGTTTTCGGGGGCATCTGGGATGATATTATCATGTTCCTTATCAACGTGCGGCATTCGGTCCCCGCGGTGCTTATCGGCATCATCGTGGCTACCATTTTCAACAGCAGTGGTCTGACTCTGATCCTGCTGACAGCCCTGATCCAGTGGACCAAATTTGCCAGACAGGCAAGGGCTTCCATTTTACAGATCAAATCGGAAAGCTATATCGAGTGCAGCCGTTCCATCGGTTCCTCCACCTTCCGGATCATCCGGGAGCATGTGCTGCGGAACATCGCGTCTCCGCTGATTGTAGTCACGACCCTGACCATCAGTTCTATCATTTTGTTTGAGAGCACCCTGTCGTTCCTGTCCCTGGGCATCCAGCCCCCGGACACGTCCCTGGGGGTTATGGTCAGCGCCGGCAGGGACCAGATGATCCTGCAGCCCTGGCAGGTACTGCTGCCCACAGCCATTATTGTGCTGATCGTAATGACGGCATCCCTGACCGGTGACTGGCTGCGGGATAAACTGGATCCCAAGCTGAGGAAGCGGTAATGATAATTTGTTTTATGTGTACAGGCTTTGCGGAAGCCGACTGGCCCCACGATAGGAAAACAGTCTCGCAAAATGGAGAAAGAAGAGGTAAACCATGAAAGTTTGTATTATGCAGCCTCCGTATTCCGTAAAATATGATGACCGGGATGCCATGTTCCAATGGGAAATCGACGCCCTGGACAAGTGCGACCCGTCCATGGATGTCATCGTTCTGCCGGAGGCGGGGGATGTGCCGTCCCTGGCATCGGACCGGCCGCAGTATATCGACACCTACCGGAGATTTAACGAACGCTTCCTGGATAAGGTGAAGGAAACGGCCCGTCGCTGCGACGCGGTGGTTTTTGCCAACGCCACCTTTGTGGCGGAAAAGGGGGAACGGAATACTACCTACGCGGTAAACCGTCAGGGAGAAATCGTGGGGCGCTATTTCAAACAGCATCTCACCTCCGGCGAATGTTTTGAGAGAAAGCTGGACTGCGGTTACACATTTGAATATTCGGATCCCTATGTGCTGACTATCGACGGCGTCCGCTATGCGTTTTTGACCTGTTATGATTTCTATTTTTATGAAATGTATCCGAACCTGGCCAGACAGGACATCGATGTGATCATCGGCTGTTCCCATCAGCGCAGCGACAGGCTGGACGCCATCGAAATCATCACCCGGTTCTGCGCCTACCACTGCAATGCGTATGTGCTCCGGTCTTCCGTAACCCTGGATGAACATGCGGAGACGGGCGGGGGAAGCATGGTGGTGGCTCCCGACGGGAAGATCCTGGCCAATCTGGAACACCGGACAGGGATGGTTTGTGTGGATATTGATCCTCACAGCAAATACTATAAACCGGCCGGTTTCGGCAATCCGCCCGCTGCTCACTACCAGTATATCGAACTGGGCCGCAGGCCCTGGAAATACCGTCCCGCCGGAAGTTTCGTGGTGCCGGGGGATGAATGGCTGTCCTATCCCCGTGTCTGCGCCCATCGCGGTTATCATGCAGGGCTGCCGGAAAACGGTATGGCCGCCTTTGGCGCAGCAGTTGGTCTGGACGCGGACGAGCTGGAACTGGATGTCTGGTGTCTGAAAGACGGAACACTGGCCTGCGTCCACGATAAGATGATTGAGACAGGTCACGGACAGGTTCCGGTCTGCGGACTGACCTGGGATGAGCTCCGGGCCGTGCCCGGCGGGAAGAACATTGTCCTGTTGGAAACGGTACTGCGGAAGTTTGCCTGCCACTTGGTGATGAACATCCATCTGAAATCCTTTGACAATGTGAAGCCCTGGCCGGAGGACGCCCTGAAGCAGGTGCTGGCGCTGCTGAAACAGTACGACTGTAAAAAACATGCCTATCTGACCAGCGGGAATGACTTCGTACTGCAACAGATCCGTGCGCGTGATAAAAACGTACTGCTCTGCTGCGGGGCGGGGGACCGGCCTGACGATATCGTGGAGCGCGCCCTGGAACACGGCTGTCAGAAGGTGCAGTTCCTCCATGGGCATATTGATGAGGAACAGATCCGGAAAGCCCACGCAGCCGGTCTTGTCTGCAACCTGTACAAGGCGGATGACCCGGCAGCTGTGATCCGGTGGTTGGACGCCGGTCTGGATACTGTGCTTACGGATAACCTTGTGGAAGTGCAGGACACAGTGCGTAAATGGAAAGAAGACCATCCGCTCCGGTCAGGTATGCGCTACGCGAAGGTCCGGAGGTAAGCGGACGGACTGGCAGTTGCTGTTTTATTCTTTATCGTGTATAATAATACTATTAAAATCTAGTAATAATTTTCAATTATTTAATATTTTTTAAATTATTTAATATAGTGGTGAATGATATGAACAAATCATTAGGTATCCTCATGTCCGCGCTGATCCTGGGCATGGCTTCCTGTCCCGCCGTTCTGGCGGCGCAGGATGACGCGGCGATGTCTTCCCGGGTAAGGAAGGCGGATGCTGCGGGTGTGGTGGACAGCAGCCGTGTACGCAGCGTAGCGTCCGGAGACCGTACTGTGGATTACGGCAGCCGTGTGCGGAAGGCACAGCCGGAAGCGCCATCCGCTGCAGTGGAAGAGCCACGGGTGAAGCCGGTGACGGCAGCTGCGCCGGAAGCGCCTTCTACTGTATCGTACAGCGCAGCCTCTGCGGAAACGCCGGCCCGGAATTCTGACAGTGACAGGAACGTCGCTGCGGATCCTGTATCGGAAGAAGTGCCGCTGTTGACGGCTCCGCCGGAAAAGATCAAAACGGTGAAATATCCCAACAGCAAACTGCCTGTGAGCACGAATATGCCGGTCGGCAGTATTTACTATGATTATATTGATAAGCTGGATGGCATGGGCTATCTGAAATCCATGCTGTACGGCACCCGGCCCTATTCCCGCATGGATATGGCCCGCTGGACCCTGGAGGCGAAGGAAGGCCTGAAGAAGGATCCGGCTGCGGCGGATTTCGTGGTGAGTATGGTGGAGCGGCTGGAAAAAGCCCTGGCGCCGGAGATTGCCCAGATCGAAGCCTTTAACAGAGGCGAAAAGCCGGAGACCGGGTTCAAGGTGCAGAGCACGAAGCTGGAACTGACAGGGGCCGACCTGCATAGCAATGATGGCTTTGGGTACCGGAACCTGAAGAATACCCGCTGGCAGTCCTTTAGCGAAAACCGCAACGGCCACCGCTATCAGCACGGGTTCAACGCCAATGCATCCGTTTACATGGACGGCAATTTGGGCCGGGATCTGGCCCTGTCCGCGACGGCCCGGGCTGACTGGGATACAAAGGACCACGGTTCGGCGGAGTTAGAAGAAGGGTATCTTTCCACCCGTATGGGTATCTGGAATTTTGATATCGGCAAACAGGCGATTTTCTGGGGGCAGGGTCAGAACGGCGGCCTGCTGTTCAGCAACAATGCCCGTCCCCGCACCATGCTGAAGATCAGCAACGAACTGCAGCCCAAGAGCAAAGGCTTC
>JAEEGG010017809.1_pt1 | contig 14558 bp, 8 predicted proteins | sample 9134161 | NCBI WGS metagenome assembly JAEEGG01 (sample SAMN16246543, study PRJNA631951) | gut metagenome | biome: gut microbiome; feature: rumen; material: CR-attached | host: Bos | place: Iran: Karaj | collected 2018-10
GGTGAAAGAGGTTTTCCCTGAAAGCAAATTGGCTCCAAGTTACAAGTATAGAACAAACTGGATAACCTTCTATATTCAAACCTTATAGGAAATATGGGATTGGCATCACCCCTAAATTAACAGAGAAAGTAGTATGGCTGACGAAAAACAATGTGATAATAAATGTTAATGAGTCAATCCTTAGTTGAGAGAGTGGTATGTAAAACTTTGTTGTAGGGGATGAGTGGTGCAAATGTGGTGCGAATGGGAAATAAGAAAATCGGCAAGTGGTTGATTACCAATTACTTGCCGATTGTTCTTTGTGATTCCGTCGGGATTCGAACCCGAGACCCACAGCTTAGAAGGCTGTTGCTCTATCCAGCTGAGCTACGGAACCCCGTTTTTCGTGCGATTCGCTTTTTGCGAAAGCGATGCCACGAAAGCGGCTGCAAAGTTAGCTATTTTTTGCGAAACGGCCAAATTTTACGCCGTAAATCTGATGTAGGCACGGTCGTCGAACGAGTTATTGCCACGGGCGAATGCTTTTGTGGCCTTGAATTCGCCTATGTTGAGCGGATCGCGCTGGCGCTGGGCTTCAAGTCGCGACTCGCTCTCGGCAAGGGTGGGGCAGAGGAATGGGTAGCCATCGCTGGCCAGCACAATCTGCCAAGGCTTGAAGCTGAGGGTGATGATGCGCACATGCTCCTCGGCCACGGGAAACCCGTCGACGACGCTGTAGGTCTTGTTCTGCTGCAGCATGGTTTCCTTCATCCGTGGTATGATGGCGGCGCGTGCCGTGTCGTCGTCGAGGAAGTGGTCCCACGGCTTGGGGCTGGCAGCAATGATCTCGGCACGCCGCTCTGCCAGCTCCTGCTCGTAGGGCTTGGGGTTGTCGAAATAGTTGTCGCCCACCAAGCACTGGCAGTCGCCTATCATCCAAATCTCGCGGCGCAGTCGGCTGAAGACGATGCAGCTGGCCGTGAGGCGATCTTCAGGATGCGACTCCAGATGGTCGAGCATCGCCTTCTTGTATCTGCTGCGTATGGCGCTTGTGGCTATTTGGCAAAACTGGTGGCAGCTGCTGTTGGCAGGTAGCTTCTTGATGCTGGCGGCCACGCTGAGCATAGCCAACTCGCCGTTGGAGCGTGTACGCAGCGCGAAGTCGCGATGGCAGCGCAACTGCGACTTCGACGTGGAGCCATCGATGACAGCCACGAAGTCGGGCGTTGTCACGATGCCGTCCTCGCAGCGTTTCAAAGGATTCTTGGCTACGAGTGCCTGTTCGATGATGGTCATAATAGCGGCCTGTGGCCTAAATGAAAAATGATAAATGAAAAAGTGAGAAGTAAGGAAGCATTCCATTCTTCCCACTTCTCACTTTCTACTTCTCACCTGAGATTACTCGCCTTTCTCCATCTGAGCTTTCAGCTGAGCTAGCACGTCGAGGTCGCCCAACGAGGTCGATGCGGCCACGTTCTCAATCTTCGGAGCCTCGTCCTTCTTGGCGGCAGCACGTGGGGCCTGAGCCTTGCGGGCCTGGCGCTTCTCTTCGCGCTGTGCATCTTCGAAGGTGCGGCTGTGGCTGAGGATGATGCGCTTGCTGTCCTTGTTGAACTCGATGACCTTGAACGGCAGCACTTCGCCCATCTGAGCCTGCGAACCGTCTTCCTTCACCAGGTGCTTCGGAGTGGCAAAGCCCTCAACATTCTCTTCGAGCTGCACCACGGCACCCTTCTCGAGCACCTCGGTTATCTTGCCCTCATGGACGCTGCCCACGGCATACTTGCCCTCGAAGGCATCCCAAGGATTGTCTTCCAGTTGCTTGTGACCAAGGCTGAGACGACGGTTCTCCTTGTCGATGTCGAGCACCACCACGTCGATGGGTTCGCCCACCTTGGTGAACTCTGAGGGGTGCTTCACCTTCTTGGTCCAGCTCAGGTCGCTGATGTGGATGAGCCCGTCGACACCTTCCTCCAGCTCCACGAACACGCCAAAGTTGGTGAAGTTGCGCACCTTGGCGTTGTGCTTCGAGCCAACGGGGTACTTCACGTCGATAGCCTCCCATGGGTCTTCCTTCAGCTGCTTGATGCCCAGCGACATCTTGCGCTCGTCGCGGTCGAGGGTGAGGATGACAGCCTCCACCTCATCGCCTACCTTCAGGAACTCCTGGGCGCTGCGCAGGTGCTGGCTCCACGACATCTCGCTGACGTGGATGAGGCCCTCAACACCGGGCTGCACTTCTACGAATGCGCCGTAGTCGGCGATGACCACCACCTTGCCGTGGATGTGGTCGCCCACCTTCAGGTTTGGATCGAGAGCATCCCAAGGATGCGGTGTGAGCTGCTTCAGGCCCAGGGCGATGCGCTTCTTCTCCTCGTCGAAATCGAGGATGACCACGTTGATCTTCTGGTCGAAGTCCACCACCTTCTTCGGGTCGTCTACGCGGCCCCAGCTCAGGTCTGTGATATGGATAAGTCCGTCCACACCGCCCAGGTCGACGAATACGCCGTAGTTGGTGATGTTCTTCACGGTTCCCTCCAGTATCTGGCCCTTCTCCAGCTTCGAGATGATCTCCTGCTTCTGAGCCTCCAGCTCGGCCTCGATGAGCGCCTTGTGGCTGACGACGACGTTGCGGAACTCCTGGTTAATCTTCACCACCTTGAATTCCATCGTCTTGCCCACGAACTGGTCGTAGTCGCGTATGGGATGAACGTCAATCTGGCTTCCAGGCAGGAAGGCTTCGATGCCGAACACGTCGACAATCATGCCACCCTTGGTACGGCACTTGATGAAGCCCTGCACCACCTCTTCGTTGTCGAGTGCAGCGTTCACGCGGTCCCAAGCCTTCGACAGGCGAGCCTTCTTGTGGCTGAGCAGCAGCTGGCCTTTCTTGTCCTCGGCGCTCTCCACGTAAACCTCCACGATGTCGCCTTCCTTCAGGTCGGGGTTGTAGCGGAACTCTGTGGCGGGGATGATACCATCGCTCTTGTAGCCAATGTTGACCACCACTTCCTTCTTGTCGACGCTGATCACCTTGCCGTCGACAACTTGGTGGTCGGCCACCTTGCTCAGGGTTTCGTCGTAGGCCTTGTCGAGTTCTTCTTTGCTCACGTTGGCCACGGTGCCATTCTCAAACTCTTCCCAGTTGAAGTCGTCGAGCGGCTTAACGTTCTTTGTTAATTCTGACATGTTTCTTCCCCAATTCCATTGGGGGATTGGCCTGAACAAGCGTTCATCAGACCGGTTAAATGGTTAATGTTCAGGGGATACGGCGCCTGTTCCGAATCCCTCGTCCCCACCTTGGGGCGCAAAGCGGCTGCAAAGTTACTCATAATTATCTATATATGCCGTTCTTTGCCTCTTCTTTCCTCGAATTATTATTTTTTTTTAACTAAAAGCGAAAAAGATGGAGCCAATTGCATGTTATTACAGAATTTATTGCTAACTTTGCACACGAGAGCATGCGAGAATAGGCAGAGCGGCGATATCCATCAAGCGATGGGCCGTGCCGAAACGAGCGAAGGCATGCCAACGAGCTGCGTCCGATAATTATGCAAGACACAAAAAGACGACTATAATGGGAAAGTACTTAGATCCGAGAGCCGACCTGACTTTCAAGAAGATATTTGGCGAGCACAAGAACCTCGTCATCAGTCTGCTCAATGCCCTGCTGCCCTTGAAAGAGGATGAGCAGGTGGAGAGCATTGAATATTGGCCCGCCGATAAAATCCCCGACAGGACGGAGGCCGAGAAATACAGCATCGTGGACGTGTGCTGCAAGGACAACAAGCAGCGCGAGTTCATCGTTGAGATGCAGATGACGTGGACGGATTCTTTCAAGAAACGCGTCCTGCTGAATGCCTCAAAGGCATACGTGGCACAGACAAGGAAGGGAATGGCTTATGAGAGCCTTCAGCCTGTGTATGCCCTAAACTTCGTCAACGCTGAGTTCTTGAAAGACGTTGACGACTATTATCACTACTACCACCTGGTACACGACCGATACACCAACCAGGTGATTGACGGCCTGCATCTCATCTTCGTGGAGCTGCCCAAGTTCAGGCCCCACACAATGGCTGAGAAGAAGATGCAGGTTTTATGGCTCCGTTTCCTCACGGAAATCAACGAGAACACGCAGGAAGTGCCGGCTGAGCTTTTGGAGAACGCCGATGTAAGCGAGGCCCTCGAGATTGTTGAGCGTGCAGCCTTCAATGACATTGAGATGCGTACCTACGACAAGTTCTGGGACAGTATTTCTTCTTATAATTCTTTGGTGTACGATTGGGAGAAGAAGGTGAAGCAAGCAGAGGCTGAGGTGGAGAAAAAGGTGAATGAGGCGAATGCGAAGGTGGAAGAGGCGAATGCGAAGGTCGAGGCGGCGAATGCCAAGGTTGATGAGGCGAATGCCAAGGTTGATGAGGCGAATGCCAAGGCAGTGGAAGCTGAGGCCAGATTTGAGGAGGCCGAGGCCAAATTTGAGGAAGCCGAAGCCAGACTAAAGCAGAAAGACATTGACACCGCCCGTAAACTGAAGTTGATGATGGTGATGACCACCGAACAGATTGCAGAGGCAACAGGCTTGACGGCAGAGGAAATAGATAATTTGTAAATCCGATATTTTTGACTGCCCTGAGATGAATTGTTATTGGTAAAAACATTGGCTTTTACGTCAGTGATGCTGACGAAAAACAGTGCGCAGCCACTCCCCTACTTGGGAATGGCTGCGCACTTATAAGTGTATTTGCTTGTGTCTTCTGAAGAATGCAGCTATTCGGTGTAGTAGCTGATGAGGCGTATGAGGAGGTTGTTGAGCAGCTCCACTTTGTATTCGCCCACAGAGGCCTTCAGGTGGCTGCCTCCCACGCCGCTGTCGTCGGTTAGGAAGATGTAGGTGCCCCCAGTGACGCTGGCAAAGAAGCGGAGCATGAATTCGGTGTTCTTGTCGACACCGCTGGCGGCCACGGGTATGATGCGTATGCCCATCTTGGCGCACAGCGTCACCGATTTCTGTAGCGAGGCAATGATGGCATCCTCGTGGTGGGCCGGGGCATCAAGCAAGAGGAAGGCGATGCGGGTGCGGGCGCGTGTGTTCCACGACAATTTCTGCAGCATGCCATCCAGTGCGCTGTGCACCGCTTCAGGGTAGTCGCCGCCGCCGTCTGCTCGCTGGTTGCCCACGAAGCTGGCCGTCTGCTTCAGGTTGTCGGTGAAGTCCTGATGGCGTGTCAAGTATTCGTCGTCCTCGTCGCGATAGAACAAGGCTGCTGTGCGCATCTTCACCGTGGGGCGCAGCGATGCCGTCTTGTTGATGATGTCCTCCAGGTCGTCTTTCAGGAACTCGATTTCGTCGCCCATCGACCCCGTAGCATCCACGATGAAGGCGATGTCGGCTTGCTGCTCTGCCATGCTGGCCGCAACGACATAGCGGTTGACAGTTGTTTGCTGTGCGAGCGAGTCCCACTGGCACACTGCGGGGTGCCCCTCCATGATTTCGTCGTTGATGCTGATGGCCAGACTGGCGGCGTGGGCCTCCTCCTTTTGGTGGAGTCCCACCCAGCAATCGGCCTTTCCGTGGTTGTCGGTGACAGTCTCCCATAGGGTCGTCTCTCTTCCCTCGCTCTGGCGCAGCAGCTTCACTGTAGCTCCCACCAGGGCATTACCATCGTAGTCGGCCACCTCCACGGCTACGCGGTTGTTGGTGTAGAATTGCCAGTATTCGCTCTTGTCGCCATAGTCGTTGCCAAGCATCAGGGCCGACCAGAAAGCCCAGTGGTTCAGGTCGTTCCACTCACCAGCCGTGACAACGCCCGCATGGCTGTTGCCGCTGCCCCCCGGCTCGTCATCAGGGGCAGGACTGTCAGTGAGTTCTGAAGAACTCTCCTCTGCCGCCATTTTGTCGTAATACTCTCCGTCACCACTGGTGGAGCAGCCACAAATAGAGAACGCAGCTGCCAGCACCATGACGCTGACTGTCATTGTCATCAAGTTCCTTCTGTTCATGTTGATTCCTGTTTTTGCTTGTTCATGTTTCTACTCCTAAAACACATGAGGGTGCGAAATCTTGCAGAAGAGTCGGAGTATTTAACAATTCTTAGTACGGCAGTCCTTCGTTTCCATTTGTTATCAATCTTATGCCCACCGTAGGAACAGGCTCCCAAGTCTGTCCGCAGCTGTAGAAGTAGCCTTTTCCGTTTGCTGACAAACCTTTTTTCACTGGCAGAAGCCCCAATTTTTCGTTGGGAGCACTCCAAATAAAAAATTTGGCGTTGACTTTTTTCGATTTGGAACGCTCCAAATTTCGGTTAGCTGTAACGAATCGCATATCTGTCTGTTGCGTTTTGCGATTTATGAGCTTATTATAGGGATCCCCAAGCCCCTATCCTACAGTATTGAGCACAACTCATCGAGGTGTCCCCGCCGCTCCCCCCGCCCCTGCAAGGGGGGAGGGGCGTATCAAGTACCGTTCGACCGCTCGGCCAAATTTGCCGCCCGAACGGCACCGTAGGGACGGACCTTGTGTCCGTCCGCGTGGGCAAATTGCTTGCGGACGGACACAAGGTCCGTCCCTACCGAATGTACGCATGAATCCAACTGAACTCCCCCCTCCCCTTGCAGGGGCGGGGGGAGCAGCGGTGAAATCCCTACGTTTAATTAGATAGTGTGTCTATATACTCCCCTCCCTATAGGGAGGGGCGGGGGGAGGGTCTGTATGAGCGCTGGGGGAGGGTCTTCGTGGGGTCAATCATCGTCTATCAGTCGGCGGTCCTCGCCGTCGGTCATCACCTTCTTCCAACCGTAGTATTGGGCATACATCAGATTGTGGCTGCCCTCCTCGCGCGGCTCCAGGTCGGCGCCCCAAGCCAACACAACGGTATTCCACGTGACAGTGTTGAGTATCCACCAGTCAGGAAGCTCGTCGGCTATGGGCGGCACGTCAATCTGGTGGACCACCACCATGTCCTGATCCTGATGGGCATTGATATAGTCGATGCGGCTCATCCACTGCTGGTGCACATCACTTTCTACATAGAGCACGATGGCGGTGGTGGCCATCCACAACACCAAACTGACGGCCACGAAAGCCTTGACGAATGAAGGACGAAGAATGAAGGGTGAAGGATTCTTCGCCTTTAGCTTCTCATTTTCCAGCAGTTCGCGCAGCGCCGATAGCGAGGCGGCTATCACGGCACAAGTGGGGAAGAACCCTGCCCGGGCAGGAGCCACAGGCACAAAGACCATGATCAGCATCACAGCCATCGCTGCGCCAACCATCACGGCCTGAAAACGTGTGGCCTTGTTGCAGCGCTGCCCCTTGGGCAGGCGCCAGACATAATAGCCTATCAAAAATAGCAGGGGAACCTGCTTGCCCACCACAGGCAGGAAGCACTCGTAGAAGTTGATACGGAACATCAGCGGCGTCCAATACATGTCTTCGGGCAGTTCTGGATTGTATTCATATTGGCGTTGCAGCTCCATGCGCACCATCTCGCCAGGAGCCAGAACCAGCATGGCCGAACCGATGCAGAGGAGCATGAAGCCAACAACCATCCACGCCCTGAGCTTGTGTTGCCTGTGGAAATGGATGAGCGCGAAGAAGACAACAATGTCGATGGTGGCGGCACTCGTCTCCACCGACCAGCCTGCGCAGAGACCCACAAAGGCCATGAGGAGCACAGAGGGCTTCACGCCATCAGCACTACTTCGTTCACCCCAGTAAGCCTTCGCGTAGGGCAACAGGAAGAGCAGGCCGATGACGGCTGTCCACAGGTACACGCAACTGCCGCACATCCAGAGCGTCGTCATGTAGGAGTCGGGGAGCAGGAACCAGAAGGCGAAGAGCGTCCAGAACATATAGACGGCATTCATCTCGCGCAACCGCTTGCCCGTGCCTATCCTGAACAAGAGGAGAGCCAGCGCCACGAAGACAAACGTGTTGAGCACATTGAACAATGTCTTCCCCTCCCAGGCGAAGAGTTGCGTAAGCCCAATGCCGATGACACGCCCTCCCCAGGTCATATAATGCGAATATTGCGAGCGCACGATGTCGGCCAAAGAGGTGATGCGCTCGCGTGGACCCACACCATCGAGCAGGTTACCCCTGTCGGCCCCATCCCATACGAAGGCGTATGGAATATCATCGGAGACCATCGGCAACAGCAGGTTGCGAACGAAAAAGATGCCCATGAAGACTATCAACAGGACATGCCACAATTTGATTCTCAATTTCATCGTAAGCGTTTTCGGGACTGCAAAGGTACGAATAAGCGAGCAAAAATAGAAAGAACTTCTTTCTTTTTTTCGAGCGGGAGTACTTTCGGCGAAGCCAAAGGTAGTAATAACCTGCGAAAATGAAGAAAAAGGAAGGAAATGTTTTGCGGTTTACGCGTTATTTCGTAACTTTGCAACTGTTATTAAAGCATTTGGAATGATGAGTAAACGACTATGGCGCCTAATCGTTCTGCTGGCCGCGTTGCTGCTTGCAGGCGGACTGGTTTATTGCTGCTGGGACGACGAGGAAGAGGAAGAGGAAGAGTCGGTGGGCGAATATCGCACACTGACCATCAGTACCCAAGACTATACCGTGGTGCGTGAGTTCACCTCGGCCATAGAGACCAGGCAGACGGCAACTATCTATCCAGAGGTAAGCGGCAGAATCACGAAGATCTGCGTGAAAGAGGGGCAGCACGTGAAGAAAGGACAGCCCATCGTCGTGATAGACCAGGTGCCTTATCAGGCTGCAGTAGACAACGCACGGGCAAGGGTGGGCAGCGCCAAGGCACAACGGGCCACCGCCGCGAAGAACCTGGAGGGCAAGGAAATCCTGTTCGCACAGCATGTCATTGGCGACTTCGACCTGGCCAAGGCTCGCAATGAGGCTGCCGAGGCAGAGGCAGCGCTCGCCGAAGCCGAGGCAGAGCTGAAGACAGCACTCAACGAACTGTCGTACACGGTGGTGAAAAGCCCGTCGGACGGGGTGATGAGCATGATTAGTTATCGTGTTGGCGAGCTGATAGGCCCTGAGATGCAGATGGAGCTGACCACCATCTCCGACCCGAGCGACATCTACGTCTACTTGGGCCTGTCGGAGAAGACACTCTACGACCTGGCGCAGTTCTATGGGTGCAGCATCCACGAATTGCCCACCCACATGCCCGAGGTGACGCTGACAACCTACTGGGGCAAGGAGATGGAGCACCGGGGCCGCGTAGATGCCATCAGCGGCAATGTGGAGGAAGGAACAGGAGCCGTCTACATGCGTGCCTCGTTCGACAACTCGGAGATGCTGTTCCGCAACGGCAGCAACGCCACGCTACACCTGCCCTACCATCTGTCGGATGCCATCGTGATTCCCCAAGAGGCCACTTTCGACATCCAAGACAAGATATTTGTCTACAAGGTGGAGGAGGGCGTGACCCGCCAGACCGAAATAAAGGTGTTGCCCTACCACGACGGGCAGAACTTCGTGGTGACCGGCGGCCTCGCGGTGGGCGACATCATCATTGCCGAGGGGGCTGGACTCCTCAGAGACGGAATGCAAGTAAAGATAAAAGAGTAAAAAGGTGGTGAAGAGCAAGTTTTTCGTTGACCGTCCGATATTGTCGATTGCAATGGCCGTCGTCATTGCGCTGATGGGCATCATTGCCTTTGTGAACCTGCCGGTGGAACAGTTTCCCGACATTGCGCCCCCCGTGGTGGAGGTGAGCGCCGACTACACCGGCGCCAGTGCCGACGCCGTGCAGAAGAGCGTCATCGTGCCTCTGGAGGAAGCCATCAACGGCGTCGACGGCATCGACTACATCAGCTCGTCGTCGACGAGCAGCGGCAATGCCTTCATCTCGGTGGTGTTCAAATCGGGCATAGACCCCGACTTGGCCGTCGTCATGGTGAAGAACCGCGTAAACGAGGCTGAGGGCATCCTGCCCGCCGAGGTCATCGAAACGGGTATTCATGTGGAGAAGGAGCAGCGCAGCTACCTGAAGGTCATCGCCCTGGAGTGCCCCGACAACCGCTACGACAACGACTTCATCTCGAACTACTTCAACATCAACGTCAGCCCGCGACTGCAGCGCATCAAGGGCGTGAGCAACATACAACTGTTGGGCAACATCTATGCCATGCGCATCTGGATGGACCCCAAACGGATGGCCTTCTACGAGTTGGAACCATCGGACATAGAGGATGCGCTGAACTCGCAGAACATTGAGGCTGCCATTGGCACCCTGGGCGAGGACTCGAAGAACACATTCCAGCACACACTGGTGTATCGCGGTCGCCTGATCAACACAGAGGAGTTCGAGAATATCGTGGTGAAGTGCATACCCAATGGCGGCGAGCTGAGACTGAAGGATGTGGCACGGGTGGAACTAGGCACCGAGAGCTATTCGAGCGACGGCTGGGTGAACTCTCACAATGGTGTGGTGGCCATCCTGACACAGGCGGTAGGCTCTAACGCCCGAAGCGTGAACCACGAAATCGACCGCCTGATGGAGCAGCTGAAGCCCCAGCTGCCACCGGGGCTGGAGTTCCGCGTGCTGTTAGACACCAACCATTTCCTCGATGCCTCAATCAACGAGGTCGACAAGACGCTGATGGAGGCCATCCTGCTGGTGGTGCTGGTGGTGCTGCTCTTCATCCAGAACTTCAGGGCTACACTCATACCCATCTTCGCCATCATCGTGTCGCTCGTTGGTACCTTCGCCTTCCTCTATGTGGCAGGCTTCTCGCTCAACCTCATCACGCTGTTTGCCCTGGTGCTGGTCATCGGCACGGTGGTCGACGATGCCATCGTGGTGGTGGAGGCCGTGCAGAGCCAGTTTGAAAAGGGCGAGCGACGGCCCTACGAGGCCACCCTGGGAGCAATGGGCAATATCAGCACGGCCGTCGTCACCACCACCGTGGTCTTCATGTGTGTGTTCATCCCCACCTCGTTCATCAGCGGGCTCAGCGGTGCCTACTACAAGCAGTTCGGACTGACGATGGCTGTAGCCGTGGCGCTCTCGACCATCAATGCGCTGACGCTGTCGCCAGCACTGTGCGCCCTGCTGATGAAACCCAAGAAAAGTGAAGAATCCTCTTTAAGTGAAGAGTTAAGAATGAAGAGTGAAGAATTTGCTACCGCGCCAGAAAACCGTGCGGAAGCCAATTCTTCATTCTTCACTCTTCATTCTTCATTTAAAGTAGCCTTCAACGCTGCCTTCGATACTCTGAGGGAAAAGTATCAGGGTGCCCTATCGGCCTTTATGCGCCATAAATGGGTGGCCACCGCCATCACTGTGGCAGCCATCGTGCTGGCCATCGTCTGCCTGCGCATGATTCCCACCAGCCTGATTCCCGACGAGGACACCGGCAATGTGTTTGTAGAGATTACCACCCCTGCCGGCTCAACGCTGGAGCAGACGAAGAAGGCTGTGATGAAGGCCACCAAGGCCATCGAGGACATCGACGAGATAGAGTCGGTGGCATCGGTTGCCGGCTGGAACATCCTGGGCGGCGATGGCGCCAATGCGGGCATCCTCATCATCAAGCTGAAGCACTGGGACGAGCGCTCGGGTGAGGAGGGCCGTATAGACACAGTGCTGGAGAAGATAGAGGAGCGCATCGACAGCATCAAGACGGCCAGCATGTTCTGCTTCCCCCTGCCCACCGTGACCGGCTATGGCTTCTCGAGCAGCATCGAGCTGAACGTGCAGAACTTCGAGGGCGACAGCATCAATCATGTGAAGGAGGTGGCCGACCGCTTCGCCCAGGCCCTCGACGAGCGCGAGGAGATAGGCGAGGTGTACAACAACTACGAGGTGAACTTCCCCCAGTACACCGTCTCGGTCAATGCCGCCATCTGCAAGCGCTATGGCATCGAACCTTCAGCAGTGCTGAGCACGCTCAACGGATACGTTGGCGGTAACTACGCCTCGCAGTTCAATGCCTTCGGGCGACTCTACCATGTCATGCTGCAGGCCGACCCTGAGCTGCGCGCCGACCCTGACGACCTGAACAATATCTTCGTGGTGTCGAACGACGAAAACACGCACTTCCTGCCCATCACCGAACTGGCCACGCTGAAGAAGAGCTACGGCGTGCAGTCGCTCAACCGTTTCAACCTCTTCTCCAGCATCAGCTTAGAAGTGGAGCCCGAAGACGGCTACAGCACGGGCGACGCCATCAAGGCCATCGAGGAGGTGGCCAAGACATCGCTGCCGCTGGGCTATGGCTACGAGTATACCGGCACCACCCGCGAGGAGGCTGAGACCACCAACAATGCCATCTGGATATACGTGCTCATCGTCGTCTTCATCTATCTGGTGCTCTGCTCGCTCTACGAAAGCCTGTTCATACCCTTGGCCGTGCTGCTGAGCATACCCTTCGGACTGGTGGGCTGCTGCGTCTTCGCCTTGTTCTTCGAACTCGAGAACAACATCTATATGCAGGTGGGCATCATCATGCTGATGGGCCTGCTCTCTAAAACGGCCATCCTGCTGACGGAGTATGCCACAGAGCGCCGCCGAGAGGGCCTGAGCATCCGCGAGGCCGCCTTGGAAGCCGCCAAGGCCCGTCTGCGCCCCATCATCATGACAGCCATGACGCTCATCATCGGTCTGCTGCCGCTGGTCTTCGCTTCAGGTGCGGGGGCCATGGGAAACATCTCCCTGGGACTCTGCGTCATCGGTGGCATGACGCTGGGCACACTGTCGCTACTGTTCTTCGTGCCCATCTTCTTCATCTTCTTCAAGAGTCTGGAAGAGAAATACATGCCCAGTCGCATCAGGGGTAGAGGAGCGGTTCTGCTCTGCCTCTGCAGCCTATTACTCTTCACCAGCTGTGTCACCTATTCCCGCTATCAGCCGCAGGAAATAGATACCGACGGACTCATACGTTTAAATGAAGAATTAAGAATGAAGAATGATTCTTCACTCTCCACTCTTCACAGTTCACTTAAAATATTCGCTGACCCGCAGTTGGTGTCACTCATCGAAGAGGGGCTGGCACACAACAGCGACCTGAACATCGCCAAGCTGCAAGTGGATGCTGCCAAGGCTGCGCTCCGCAATGCCAAAGGCGAGCTGTTCCCCTCGCTCGAACTCGGTGCCAACGGTCAAACCAGCAGGTTCAAGAACAAGGGGAGCAGCGACGATGAGGAAGGTGGCGGCGCACTCACGCAAAGCACCTACTCCTTCGGGGCAGAGGCCAGTTGGGAGATTGACATCTTCGGCCGTCTGCAGAACGCGAAGATGGCTGCCGCTGCCAGTCTTGAAGAGCGGATGGCCTATGTGCAGGCCGTCGAGGTGGAACTCGTCGCTACCATTGCCACCGCCTACTACCAGCTGTGGATGTACGACGCGCAGATTGCCCACACCCGTGCCATCATGGAGAGCTGGGACGAGAGCATCCGTGCGATGAAGACCCTGAAGGATGTGGGCGAGGCCACCAGCGAAGAGGTGAGCCAGGCCGAGGCTGGTCGCCTCAGTGCCGAGGCCACCCTCGAAGAGCTGCGACTGCAGCTGATTCAAGCCGAGAATGCCCTCTGCACACTGATTGGCCGCCCCTGCGGACAGATCGTGTTAAGTGAAGAAATAAGAACTACCGCGCCAGAAAACCGTGCGGAAGCAAATTCTTCATTCTTCACTCTTCACTCTTCACTTAAAGATTCTTCACTCTTCACTCTTCATTCTTCGCTTAAAGCCGAGATGCTGCGCAACCGCCCCGATGTCCGTCAGGCTGAGGCCGAGCTGAAGCGCGCTTTCTATGCCACCAACGAGGCACGGGCAGCACTCTATCCCTCGCTGAACCTATCGGGCAGCATAGGTTGGACCAACGATATCGGTGAGGTCGTCTCACCCGCTGGACTGCTCACCAGAGCCTTGGCATCTCTGACGCAACCGGTGTTTGCAAATGGCCGTCTGCGGGCAGCCGTCCGTCAGGCGCAGGCCGAGCAGGAACAGGCAAAGATTGCGTTCAAGCAGGCCGTACTGAATGCAGGGCAGGAGGTGAACGACATCCTCGCCAGCCAGCAATACGCCCAGCGTGCCATTGCCTTAAACACCCAACAAGTAGAGAAGCTCACGGAAGTTCTCGCTGCCACAGAGCTGCGCATGCAATATGATAGCGAGGTGAACTACCTGCAAGTGCTCCTCGCGCGCCAGTCGCTGCTCGAAGCCCAGCTCTCGCTGCTCAGCAACCAGTACACCCTCATCGAGGCGGCTATCGGCCTGTACAGAGCATTGGGCGGAGGAAGCATCGAAAGGTAAAAAAAGGCAGAGATGAAAGAATTTCTGAACAAGCAGAATCTCTACGAGGTCATACGCTTTGGCATCGTTGGAACGATTGCGGCCATCCTCCAGGTGGTTTTCTACTTTCTCCTGACAGGCCCCATCGGGCATAACCTGGCACTGTTTGTCAGCTATGCACTGGCTTTGGTGGTGAACTTCCTGCTCACCACCTATTTCACCTTCAGGGTGAAGGCTTCGAAGAAACGGGGACTGGGTTTCTTTGCCAGTCACGCCATCAACTTCCTCCTGCAGTTCCTGCTACTCAACTTCTACGTCTCCATTGTCGGCCTCGACAAGAAGATAGCCATCATTCCC
>JAEEGG010017823.1_pt1 | contig 14552 bp, 16 predicted proteins | sample 9134161 | NCBI WGS metagenome assembly JAEEGG01 (sample SAMN16246543, study PRJNA631951) | gut metagenome | biome: gut microbiome; feature: rumen; material: CR-attached | host: Bos | place: Iran: Karaj | collected 2018-10
CGGTTGGATTCAACTTTCCTTTTGTTTAAAAGGTCTTGTGTATTAATGGGTAAAGCCATGATTTATTTTCTTTTTTTCAATTTGCAAAGATACAAAAAAAAAGAAACATAAAACCCGAACCAGAAAATCTTTTTGCAAAATTACTCAAAATCCGAACACGAACTCCACGTTCGCTGAGAAAAAAGCGAGAAAACAACGGAAATAAAGGTGATGATGGCAGAAAGGCTTACTAAAGCAGATTCGGAACAGTTTTTTCACTCAATCAACACATCCTGAGCTCCTGTCAGCGGCGTTTCAAGTCCTGCAATTGTATTCAATTGGTTAATTGCAGTCTGCCGCAAAAGTTCTATTCGCTTTTCCTGTTCCATTCCCTGTTCAATAAGAATGGCATTGTAGCTTTCAAGGTTGGCGAGCACCAAAAGTTGGCTTATATCCGCATAATCGCGGATATTGCCCTTGAGATTCGGATTAGCGTCGCGCCACTCTTTTGCGGTCATGCCAAACTTTTTTAAACGTGTCGAAATCGATACGGTTAAAACCAGGATTATACAATTAGACATAAGACAATCGTTCTGACGCGGTATTTCACTTAATCGGTTCGTTTCTTTTTATACTTCGGATTTGTAATATAAGTTTGTCCCGGAGAATGGCGGGGTTTAGTAGGCAATAGGACACCTTCTGCCACCAAATCAGGGATAAACCTATTTCGCAAATGCTTCGATGCTTTATGCAACAAGGTCGCCAGTTCATCTACTGAATGCTCAACAATACAAGCTTCAATAAAACATACACGCAACTGTTGCGATGACATCCTTGCCTTCACCTTTTCCGCGACCATAGAATCAACAATGCGCTTGTTCTCTGCAAGAGGCTCGGTTGCCACATTTGCGGGATTAGTTGCCACATTAGTTGCCACATTAGTTGCCACATTTGCGGAAAGAGTCGCATCATTAGCACGCCAGATAGTGGTTATAAATTCGGCACTCAGGTCAATATCCGGCTCAAGAAGATGAGCTTCCTGCATCTTTCGGATATTCTCCGTAATACCCGTCCCATATCTTTCAATATACCCTTCTTGGAACATAACTTCAGCGATAAGAGGATTATGCGGATACGAGCCATGCTCCTTCATCAAATCGGCTTTGGTAAGTTCGACAGGTAAGGTGCCTGGATTGCGTATCACAATACGATTGCGCAGCACGGCAATCTGCACACTTCCAGCACTGCTATAATCGCGATGCACAACAGCATTGACAATGGTCTCAAAGATAACCGAGCGCGGTATCTCCAATTCGGATGTTGTTTGCGCGTCCTCGTAACGTTGTCCATAACGGATCGAGAGTTTAGACATCACCCAACTGGTGGCTTGGTTGATTTGGTCTGCTATGTCACCTTCGAAAGTTTTGTAGTCCTCCATGGGTTTGACTGCATCTTTTCCCAAGAACCAAGCACATTTGACCACGGCACTCGGATAGAAATACTGCGGATCCTTGGCAAAAAGCAACAGTGCGCCATTACTCGGAACTCCCCGACGCTACAGACGCAGATGTTGCAACACCATCTCTGGTTCTTCATCTTCCAACAGAGGAAAACCGCGTTTCATACGTGCCTGATGAACGAAAGCGCGAACTTTCTGCGAATCAATATCCACCATCGACACATCTTCACGTGTCTGTTCGTCAAAACTCCGCGAATGTATAATATCCTTGTATTTCAAATATGCATAAAGTGAACGTTTAACCAACGACACTACATTATCCGGCAACTTTGTCAGTTTAAGTATTTCATCTCGGGTCAGACCAATTCTCTTTCCTGCCAGAGCCTCCACAATGCGCAAGTAGTATTCCGACTGGTCAAAAAGTGAAATTCTCCAATTGCACGGACATACAAATGCAAAAATACAAAAAAACGTGATACCACTTCCGAAAATGCATTTTTATTTTCAAAACGGAACCACTATCCGCACTTTTACATACACACAGCATTTATTTTTTCAACTGAAATTTTGCATATAAACTATCTTTTTAAAATTTGGCTCAGGTGCTATAATCCTGGATTAGGGGAATGGGGGCGGAGCCACCTAATACAACAATCCGAACATCCAAAGCGGAATTCGGTTTCCACGCCCATATTCCGTGCCGTCAACAGCCAGATAGCTGTCCGGCTCATCCTTGATTTGCGAAAAGTCCTTGCCATGACCGCCCACTTCAAACAACCATTTCCCATCCACCAAAAAACCACCCTTCTGTGGAAATCTCACGACATGTCCTTCCTTTAACTGGTTGTCAAAAAAGGTTTCCCGAATGGTGCCCGTATCCGCTTTCACGGCAAGGCAATGCATCAGATTCGGATTGTCAAGGTAAATCTTGTCCGGCTTGTACAGATGCTTTAATGATTTGGTTTCAGAAACAAGCAGGGAGACAAGTCCGGCCCTTTCAAGCAACCGCAACATTTTCAAGCCTTGGTCACGGCCCGTTTCCAACTGCGCAAACAATTCGTTCATTTTGGGTGTTTGGGGTACCCTTTCCGCCAACACCGTCAGCATTTTCTTTATTTTCTGAATAGTGGAAAATTCAACATGCTCCACCTGCGGCAAATCGGTTTCCAACACCTGACGGATGGTGCTCTGCAGACGCTGGGAAAAGCCATCACCCTCCTCCGCATAGTATGGATAATAGCCATGTTCCAGATATTTCTCAAACAAAGGGAGAATCTTAACCTTTGACGTCACTTCCGAAGCAATGGCCAAATGGTTGTCAAGCAACGTTTCCAAAGATATAGCCTGCAGCACGCATGACTTTTCAAAGGAAAGGAACTCCCTAAAGGACATTCCATAAAGTTCGTATGCCCTTAACCTTCTTGACAGGTCACCCTCATGTGAGTCCAATTCCAGCATGGAGGATCCTGTATAGACTATATGCAGGTCACTGTAGCGGTCATAAATGTTTTTGAGCATGGTCTGCCAATGCGAAAAACGGTGGATCTCATCGAAAAAGACATGCGTGCCTCCATGCGCATAATGATATTCCACCATTTCAAAAACAGAATGGGATAAAAACCAGAAATCATCAAGTGACACATACAGCACCTTTCCATAATCGTCAAAACTCTCCCTGATATGCTGCAACACCAAAGTGGTTTTACCTACGCCACGCGGTCCCTTTATGCCAATCAGCCTGTTTTTCCAATTGATCAGCGTATAAAGATAGCGTTTAAAATCCGTATTGACAGTGCTAATTTTCCTTATAGAACTATCATACAATTCTTTAATATCATCATATTCCATACCAGCAATATTTGGTTTCCTGTCATGCAAAATTATACAAAAAAAGCATTTGGAAATGCTTTTTTTTCTTAAAAAAAACATTTGGAAATGCCAAAATGCACAATAGGTTGATTAAGTATTTTTTATAATCAAACATTCAAACAATCTCACTGTACGTGGGCAATGAGGCCACCGGACGGTAGCCCTCCGGCGTGCGTCGGCAGACAAACTGCTGCCGGCCGTTGAACAGAACGACATATTCCGCCTGCAGAACATGGTTGTACATGGCGGCCTGGTAAAGAGTGTCACCGGAAAGCGGCACAGTCTCCGCCTTGCACTCCACCAAAAGAAGGATACCTCCGTCAGGACGGCAGGCGACAATGTCATACCTGCGGGTCATCCCGTTGTACACCACCTTTTTTTCAACGGTGATGGCAATCAAAGGGAAACCAAGCTCCCCAACAAGATAGCGCAGATAACTCTGACGCACGGCCTCCTCTGGTGTCAGGGGAACAAAACGTCTGCGGACAGGGTCAAAAATTTCCCTTTTCCCCTCCCTTTCGCGGATGCGCACCGGAAGCTGGCCGGCCATTATTCGCGAACCTTTAAAAATTCTTCTATAATGCGCTCTATCGAAACATTCTCCGCCTCCGCCCTGTAGTTCTTGACCATACGGTGCCGCATCACAAGGCATGCCACCGCCTGCACGTCCTCTATGTCAGGCGAGAGCTTGCCCGAAAGCACCGCATTGCATTTGGCGGCGATAATCAGGTTCTGGGAGCAGCGCGGGCCCGCGCCCCAAGCCAGATACTGGTTTGCCCAAGGGTGGGCGGAAGGTGTTCCCGGACGGGTTATCACCGAAAGCTTGACCGCATACCGGTAAACATTGTCCGCCACCGGCACGCGCTGCAGCAACCGCTGGAAATAGAGAATCTCCTCCTGGCCGATCACCTGCTTCGGCTCGTACATCGCACCGCCGATTGTGCCCTTCACAATATCGACCTCCTCGTCAAAGGTGGGGTAGTCCAGGTAAATGTTGAACATGAAACGGTCCAGCTGCGCCTCCGGCAGAGGATAGGTCCCCTCCTGCTCTATCGGGTTCTGCGTGGCCAGCACGAAGAACGGGTCGGGAAGCGGGCGGGTCTCACCTGCCACGGAGACGCTGCGCTCCTGCATGGCCTCCAGCAGGGCGGACTGCGTCTTGGGCGGAGTGCGGTTAATTTCGTCCGCAAGCACGATGTGGGAGAAAATCGGTCCCTTAACAAACTTGAAGTTGCGGTTCTCGTCCAGAATTTCAGTACCCATGATGTCCGAAGGCATCAGGTCTGGGGTGAACTGTATACGGTTGTAGGAAAGCCCCAGCGTCTTGGCGATGGTTGTCACCATCAGCGTCTTGGCCAGTCCCGGAACCCCGATCAGCAGCACATGGCCGCGACCGAATATTGTGATCAGAATCTGTTTCAAAACATCATCCTGGCCGACAATCACCCTGCCAACCTCCTCCTTCAATTGGGCGTATTTTTCGGTAAACGCCCGAACCGCTTCAACATCTGACTTGTATGTTATCATGCCACTCAATTTTTGCATCCATAACAACGCTGCTTCGCAATGTATATTGTGTTCCGATAAAAGAAAATGACACAAAATGCGGTTTTGTGTCGGGATTTCAACTATCTTTGCACTTTAAAACAGAAACAGATGGACATATCAGTTGTTATTCCGTTATTTAACGAGGAGGAATCCCTGCCCGAACTCTGCGCATGGATAGACAGAGTTATGAAAGACAACAATTTCACTTATGAAATTGTGATGGTGGACGACGGCAGCACCGACCGCTCGTGGGAGGTCATAAGCCGCCTGCAGCAGGAGAACGCACAGGTGCACGGCATCCGTTTCCAGCGGAATTATGGAAAATCGGCCGCGCTGAACGTCGGTTTCGAGGCGGTACAGGGCGATGTGGTAATCACCATGGACGCCGACCTGCAGGACAGCCCCGACGAGATTCCGGAACTCTACCGCAAAATCACAAAGGATGGCTACGACCTGGTCTCCGGATGGAAAAAGGTGCGCTACGACTCCAAACTGGCCAAGAACATCCCATCCAAATTCTTCAACTGGACAACACGCCGCATGTCCGGCATAAAGCTGCACGACTTCAACTGCGGGCTCAAGGCCTACCGCAAGGAGGTTGTGAAGAACATCGAGGTGTACGGTGAGATGCACCGCTACATTCCGGTCATTGCAAAATGGGAGGGGTTCAACAAGATCGGCGAGCAGGTGGTAAAGCACCAGAAAAGGAAATACGGTACCACAAAGTTCGGGCTTAACCGCTTTGTCAACGGCTACCTTGACCTGTTCACCATCATGTTCATCTCCAAGTTCGGCAAACAGCCGATGCACTTTTTCGGCCTGGTCGGTTCTGCATCCTTCCTGCTGGGTTTCATCGCCTTCATAGTTGTCTGCGTGCTGCGCCTCTGCAACCGCATACACCTTACCACAAGCGTATGGTTCTATGTGTCGATGCTCTTCATACTGATGGGCACTGTGCTGTTCCTGGCCGGTTTCCTCGGGGAGCTCATCACCCGGAACTCAACCTACCGCAACCAGTATAAAATAAAGGAGCGGATTTAACTCCGCCCCTTTTTCCTACTTGTATTCATAATACCAGGTACAGGTGTAATCCTCCCCAGTATATATCAGCGTTTTGCTGGTGGGGAAATTCTTCTTGTCATATTGGTATGTATATTCCACGTGATCCCCATCGTCCCAAATTTCACTGACGACATTGTTCTTGCTGGCCATCTCGTGCTGATAATCCTCATCATATATTCCTGTGATATAGCAGCCATAGAAGGGATTTTTGTTCTTGTCGTAACTGTATTGGATGGTCTCAAAGTAATCATCGTCATCGGTGTATTCCGTTTTCGACACATTATCCCCGTCCCATGTCATTTTTATAGTCCACGAAAAGGTGCCGCTTTTCTGCCGGAACGGAGTGTCGGTGGTCATGCGTGTCTCCGCTATTTTTCCCATAGTTTCACACACCGCATCCGGAACCGCAAAACGCAACATTCGCGAAACCGCGGAATGTTTCTTCACGCGCGTTTGAGCCGCATAATCATCATAATCCTCTTCAACAAACATGTCTGTCCCATCCATTTTGGATATTTTATTCCCATCATATGTATATTTCAAAGTTCCCACAAGATTCCCGCGGGCATATACCTCCACCTTGTCCAGCTTGCGTCCGTCATAGGTGAAAAGCAAATAAGAGCCATCGCCAAAATCCGAGATATAATCAATTCTTGAAAGACGCTTTCCGTCATAAGAGAACTTTTCCGTACCTTCAATTTCACCTGTATTGTAGTAATAAGTGATTGTTGACAGTTTTTTTCCGTCCCAGTTCCAGAGCTCACTCAACTGCTTTTCAGCAGACTGCCCCGATCCCTGATAGTAAATGCGGCTGATTTTCTCTTTGGGATTGTACACTCCATCCTTATGGCAGGATGTAAGACTGACGGCCACTGGCAAAAGCATAGCCCATAACAAAACAAATTTTCTCATAATTAATTGTTTTTAAAGTTAATATTTGCTGCATTCAACTGCTGCATTCAACTTACAAATGCAACTTTGGTTAAACATTTTTTGCAACAATCGTGCAAAAAAAAGATGCTAAACAAAAAAAGTAGGAGCAAAAATCACCCCTTTTCCGTTTTCAACTCCACGCGCTTCAGCACCACGCGGCTGAACTCGTAAAGCAGATAGAGCGGCAGCGCGACCAGCAGAAGTGTCATCAGGTCGGGCGGCGTTATCATTGCCGACATCAGCAGCAGAACTACAATGGCATGCTTCCGGTAACGTGCCATCGTTTCGGAGCGGATCAGCCCCGCCTTTCCCAGAAACAGCGCAACCACCGGCAACTGGAAAACCAGCCCCAGCACAAAGGTGAGCGTGGTGAAGGTGCTGACATACGAGTGCAGCGTAATTGTGCTCTCAACATTCTCCGCAACGCTGTAGGTGCCCAAAAAGCGGAAAGATACCGGGAAAAGCACAAAGTAGGACATCAGCACCCCAAGCAGGAACAGGACAAACACTATCAATGCGATACGTATGGCATACTTGCGCTCATGCGCATACAGTGCGGGTGCGACGAAACGGAACAGCTCCATCAGGATATAGGGTGAAGCCGCCAGCAGCCCGAGATAGAGCGAGACGGAAAGGTGTGTCATGAACTGGCTGGAGAGTTCCGTTGCAATAAGTTTGACATCAAAAGGGGTGAAACAAAAATCCGAACCTATCCGGTGCAGAAACCTTTCAATTAAACGGTAGGTCACAAAATCCCACCTGCCTGGCGCCAGCAGCAGGCGGAAGGTGAAATCCTTGAAACAGAATATCACGACCGCCAGCACCGTGACAACGGCCAGAACACGGAAAAGCATCCTGCGCAAAACCTCAAGATGCCCCCAAAACGGAAGCGCATTCCCCTCTTTTTCCGGCATGGATGAAGACACAGTTCCTTTCAATTCCCGGTTTCGGACGAACTATTATCCGTTTCCGTGCAGTTTTTATCCTTTTCCGGCTCTTCTGTAAGAGGGTCACGCATACCCTTCCTGAAACTCTGCACCCCCTTGCCCAAACCACGCATCAGTTCCGGCAGCCTCCTGCCTCCGAAAAGCAGCAGCGCGACAAGGGCAATCAGCAGCAGTTCCGTTGTTCCGATAAATAATAATGTCATGTCCGTTAAAAATTATACAATATGCAAAAGTATACAATTTCCCCACATAATCGCCAGACAACACGAAAAAAAAGGCCGCCCTTTCGAGCGGCCTTTTGAATAATGGGGCAACAAACTATTTGATGCCTTCCATGTCCTTGTACTCCTTGACGATGTTCTTGACATCGGCGGGGGTGAGACGGCCGTAGACCTTGTCTCCCACCATCGCGACAGGAGCCAGTCCGCATGCGCCGACACAGCGCAGGCAGGTCAGCGAGAACATGCCGTCCTCGGTGGTCTGGCCCACCTCAAGGTTCAGCTCCTTCTTGAAAGCGTCAAGAATCTTCTCCGCACCACGCACGTAGCAGGCGGTACCGAGACAGACACTGATCGGGTGCTTGCCCTTGGGGGTCATGGTGAAGAAGGCGTAGAACGAAACCACACCGTACACCTTTGCCGTCGGGATGTGCAGGCACTCGGCAATCAGCTCCTGAACCTCTGCGGGAAGGTATCCCAAGAAGTCCTGGGTCTGGTGCAGCACGTTGATCAGCTCACCGGGATCATTGTTGAATTTGTTGCAGATGTCGATAACTTTCTCCCTGACATCCTTTCTCAGTTTTATGATAATCTTGTCCATTTTATGAATCTTTCTTGATTACTACATTATTTATCTAAATCCACTTCCACGGTCGTCTGTCTGTCGAAATAGTGCGTGTGCAGCAGTTCGTGTGACTTGTGGCCGCAAGGCTCGCCCAGGTATTCCTTGTAGATTGCCTGGATGGAGGGATTCTCGTGGGACTTACGGATCGGCATTTCGCGGTCTGCGCGGTAGATGGCCTCCCAACGCGCCTTGATGATGTCGCTGTTACCGTGGTGCAGCGGCTGGCCGCCACCGTCGATACAGCCACCAGGGCATGCCATGATCTCGATGGCGTGGAACTGGCTCTTGCCGGCCTTGATGTCCTCCAACAGTTTGCGGGCATTGTGCAGACCGTGAGCGATACCGATGTTGAGCTTCAAGCCGTCCACATCGATGGTAGCGCTACGCACACCTTCCAAACCACGGAGCTCCTCGAAGTCGATCTTCGGAAGCGGCTTCTTGGTGATGACCTCGTAGGCGGTACGGACAGCAGCCTCGATCACACCGCCGGTGGTGCCGAAAATGACGGCGGCACCGGTGGATTCTCCGAGCGGGCTGTCGAACTCAACCGGTTCGAGTGAGTTGAAGTCGATGTTGGCCATCTTGATGAGACGTGCCAGCTCACGGGTGGAGATGGAGTAGTCCACATCGGGATTGCCGTTCACCTTGAACTCGTCACGGCTGCATTCGTACTTCTTGGCCAGGCAGGGCATCACGGAGACGCTCACCATGTCCTCACGCTTGCAGTTGATCTTCTCGGCGAAATAGGACTTGGCGATGGCACCGAACATCTGTTGCGGCGATTTGGCCGTGGAGGGAAGATCGCGCATATCCGGGAACTGGTGCTCGAAGAAGTTGACCCATGCAGGGCAGCAGGAGGTAAGGATAGGCAGCGGAACGCTCTTGTCACCGTTCAAGAATTTGGTCAGACGGCCGATGAGCTCGGTACCCTCTTCCATAATGGTAAGGTCGGCGCTCCAGTCGGTGTCGAACACATAGTCGAAACCGAGGGCCTTCAGGGCGGCGGTCAGCTTGCCGGTCACGATGGTGCCGGGCTCCATGCCGAACTCCTCGCCGAGGGCAACACGCACTGCAGGGGCAACCTGGACAACGGTCTTCTTGTTGGGATCCACGATGGCGCGGATAATGGCGCCGGTGTGATCCACTTCAGTAAGGGCTCCGACAGGGCAGACTGCGACGCACTGTCCGCAGAAGGTGCAGGGCGAATGGTCGAGGTGCTGGTTGAAGGCGGTGGAGACCACAGCCGGGAAGCCACGCTCGATGGCGGAAAGGGCACCCACGGTCTGCATCTCATTGCACATCGTCTCGCAGCGACGGCACATGACGCACTTGTTCATGTCGCGGATGATGGAGGGGGAAACCTCCACCTGGTACTTGGACTGCTCGTGACCTTCACCGATGAATGGGTTCTCGCGGATACCGAAACGGATGGCTAAGGCCTGGAGCTCGCAGTTGCCGCTCTTGGCGCACTGCAGACAATCGTTCGGGTGGTCGCTGAGGATGAGCTCAAGGACAGTTTTGCGGGCGTTGATCACGCGCATGGAGTTTGTCCTAACAACCATGCCTTCCATGCACTCGGTCACGCAGGCCGGTGCAAGGTTGCGCCGTTTTTCCACTTCAACCACACAGATGCGGCAGCCGCCGGGACGGTTATGCACACCCATGCCCTCCAGCTCGAAATGGCAGAGCGTGGGGATGGAGATGCCGATGCTTTGTGCAGCCTTCAGGATGGTTGTTCCTTTCGGAACTTCGATTTCTCTGTTATCTATCGTTAATTTGATTAAATCCATTGTATTACCCTTTCCTATTTGATGCTAATTGCGTTAAACTTACATTTTTCGATGCAGGTGCCGCACTTGATGCAGACGGCCTGATCGATTTCGTGCGGCATCTTCACCGTGCCGTGGATGGCTCCGACCGGGCAATTCCTTGCACAGGCGGTGCAGCCCTTGCACTTCTCCGGATCGATGACATACTGCTTCAGAGCCTTGCACTGGCCGGCAGGACATTTCTTGTCCACGACGTGGGCCACATACTCGTCCCAGAAGTTGTCGATGGTGGAAAGCACAGGGTTCGGTGAGGTCTGGCCAAGACCGCAGAGAGCGGTGTCCTTGATGACATGGGCCAGGTTACGCAATTCGTCGAGATCCTCCATGGTGCCTTTGCCTTCGGTAATCTTGCAAAGAATCTCGTGGAGGCGCTTGTTGCCGATACGGCAGGGTGAGCACTTGCCGCAGGATTCCTCAACGGTAAACTCAAGGTAGAATTTGGCCACGGAAACCATGCAGGAGGTCTCGTCCATGACAATCATACCGCCGGAGCCCATCATGGAGCCGGCCGCAATCAGATTCTCGTAGTCGATGGGGGTGTCGAGGAACTTCTCGGTCAGGCAGCCGCCGGAAGGACCGCCGGTCTGCACCGCTTTGAACTTCCTGCCGTTCTTGATGCCGCCGCCGATTTCGTAGATGACCTCACGCAGCGTGATGCCCATGGGCACCTCGATCAGACCGACGTTGTTGATCTGGCCGGCCAAGGCGAACACCTTCGTACCTTTTGACTTTTCGGTACCGATGGATGAGAACCACTCCCAACCCTTGTTGATGATGACAGGGATGTTGGCGAAGGTCTCGACATTGTTCACGTTCGACGGTTTCTTCAGATAACCTTCAACAGCAGGGAAAGGCGGTTTGAAGGTAGGTTCGCCGCGCTTGCCTTCCATCGAATGGATAAGGGCGGTCTCCTCACCGCAGACAAATGCGCCAGCACCGTAACGCAGCTCGATGTCGAAATCGAAGCCTGAACCGAAGATGTCCTTGCCGAGCAGGCCATACTCGCGAGCCTGTCCGATGGCAACCTGCAGACGGTGGATGGCTAACGGATATTCGGCGCGGATGTAAACCAGACCCTTGGTGGCACCGATGCAGAAGCCGCCGATGGTCATGGCCTCAATCAGGGTGTGCGGGTCGCCTTCCAGGATGGAACGGTCCATGAATGCGCCTGGGTCGCCCTCGTCAGCATTACAGATCATATATTTCTGGTCAGCGTCGTTCTTGCGGCAGAGCTCCCACTTCAGACCGGTGGGGAATCCTGCACCGCCACGTCCGCGGAGACCCGACTTCTTTATCACCTCGATGGTGGCGGCGGGGTCGTTCTGCTCCAGAACCTTTGCCAGAGCGGCATAACCGTCGCGCGCGATGTACTCGTCGATGTTCTCAGGATTGATGAAACCGCAGTTCCTCAATGCTATACGCATCTGTTTCTTATAGAATCCCATGTGTTTGGAATCGGAGATATGCTCTTTGTTCTCCGGATTTTCATAGAGCAGGCGTCCGACCTTACGGCCCTTGATGATATGCTCCTCGATGATTTCACGGGCATCCTCAGGTTTCACCTGGGTGTAGAAAGTGTTATCCGGAAGGATTTTCACGATCGGTCCCTTCTCGCAGAAACCGAAACATCCGGTGGTGATGACCTGAACATCGTTGGACAGATTCTTCTCAGCGAGAATCTGTGTTAAATTCTTCACTATTTCACCGCTTTGGGACGATTTGCAACCCGTACCGCCGCAGCACAGTATGTGATACTTGTAGTGTGCCATTGTTGTACCTCCTTATTTTTCTATTTTTTCGTAATTCACAGGAATAATCCCCTCTACCAACTCGTTGCCGCGGATGTACTTTTCCACGATCTCCTCGGCCTTCTGCACATTGACATAACCGAAAACAATCGGCTCCTGTCCCGGCTTTTTCACTTCGATGGTGGGTTCGGCATAGCAATAGCCCATGCAGCCGGTCTGGGTGACCACCGCAGGAACCTTTTTCTTATCGAGATCCTCAATCAGGAAATCCATCACCTGCTTGGCGCCGGAAGCGATTCCGCAAGTGGCCATGGCCACCTTGATTTGAATCAGGTTTTCCATATTGTCGCCGCGTTCGCGCAGACTCAAACCTGCCTGAAGATCCTCTCTTTTCTTTTTCAGATCTGCTAATGATTTAATTTTGTCCATATTGATAGTTTTTTGAATTTATGACATATTAATTTTAAAAAACGCGCAAAGATAGTCAAAAAACAAACATGCCAAATAAGGTTGTTTAAAAAAAAACTCACTATTTGACATAAATATATAACTATTTTATAAACAGATTATTAAAAATGACTTTAAGGAACCGGATCGTAGCCGCTGCCTCCGCCCGGCCGGCAGGAGAGAATGCGTTTCAGCGTAAGCCATCCGCCCTTCAGCGGGCCATACTTCCGGATAGCCTCTATCCCGTAGGCGGAACAGGTGGGCGTATAGCGGCACACTGCAGGAAACCAGGGGGATATGAACTTCTGGTAGCACCTTATGATGAAAATGAGCATCTTTCCGACCAGACGCCCCAAAAAATTCCGGCATGCATAGAGATATCTTTTCACAGGCCCTGCTCCAAATTGAAATGTCCCTTGTACATGCCGCGCATCCCGCGGTAGAAATCGAAAATTTTGGCCATGTCGGCGTTGAAATCGCCCGTCGGTTCCACACGTATGCCGATACCGGCCTTTTTTGCATTCCAGTCAATGTATGAAAGGTAAATCGGCACACCGGCCTTTTGTGCGATGAAATAAAAGCCCCGCTTCCAATGCTCCGTGCTTTTCCGTGTACCTTCCGGACAGATCAGCAGCGCCATCTCACGGCTGTCGCGAAGCATTGCAGCAACCGTTTCCGGCAGTTTTGCGGCGTTACTCCTGTCCACAGGAATGCCGCCCGCCGAACGCAGCAGCGGCCCAAGCGGAAAAAAGAAGGCCTCCTTCTTTATAATAACCTGGTAACGGAGCCCCATCACATCCATGACCATCTTTCCGACCACAAAATCCCAGATGCTGGTGTGCGGCGCAAAGGCAATCACACACTTGCGGGCCCCATCGGGAACACTGTAGTCCACATCCAGCCGGAGAACCTTTTCAAGAACAAACCGCGCAAAACGGTGATGCCTGTTGTTTCTCATCTGACGAAAAATAAAAAAGGAAGGAGGCACTAACACCTCCCTCCAAAAAATCATTAACCCAATTTCTATTGCAAAATCGCCCTGAACGCAGCTTCGTCCTTCATCTTATAGAATTCGGCATCCTTCAGTGCACGAGCCTTAAGGGAAGCATCCATACGGATGGCCTCCTTCAGATTGTCGGCGGCCAAAGCGGCATCCTTGGTACGGGCACCGACCACGGCAAGCAGGTAGTAGTCCTCAGCAGTTTTATGCTCGATGCAGTCCAGCGCACTTTTTGCTGCAGCGTAATTCTTGGTCGCAACATAGTTCAGTGCCACATTATAGTCGCACTTCACACTCTTCATGAGTTCGGAAGCCTTTTTGTAATCACCGGCCTTCATGCTGATGATACCGAGGTTGTAGTTGGCGTCCACACCGTTCTTGGCAGCCTGCTCGAAATAGTCGGCGGCAGCCTTGTAATCCTCGTTCATCAGGGCGACTACACCAAGATTGTTCAGCACCTTGCCCTCATTGGAGGCGATCTCGTTGGCCTTTTTGAACAGCTTGTTGGCCTCATCCTTCTGGGCCAGAGCCATCTTCACACAACCGAGGTTGTTATAGCCACGAAAATCATCCGGGAACAGACGGATTGCGCTTTCATAAATGGCGCTCTTGGCCTTCAGATCCTTAACCAAAGTTGCACCATACAGCAGCTCGTCGGCATTCAGAGTGTCGGGCTTGTTGGCGGCATATTCGGCAATCTGGGCGTCCGACATGGCCTCCTCGGCACATACAACCTTCATATAGGCGCGGCGGAGTCCCGGCAGGATGTTGTTGTCTATCTCGTCATACATGGCAATCATGTTGCGGATCTGCTGCTCGCGCTGGTCCGGATTGGACTGCGACTTGATCACATTGACGATCTGCCCCTTGTCCTTGATGTTGGAGGCG
>JAEEGG010017826.1_pt1 | contig 14551 bp, 6 predicted proteins | sample 9134161 | NCBI WGS metagenome assembly JAEEGG01 (sample SAMN16246543, study PRJNA631951) | gut metagenome | biome: gut microbiome; feature: rumen; material: CR-attached | host: Bos | place: Iran: Karaj | collected 2018-10
TTTTCCTGATTAGGGACATCTGCCTTAGAGTTACGGCATGAGAAATGGAGCGATCCGTCCTCCAACGCTATCTTCACCTCGATGAACGATTCCTGCTTGTAACTGACCCCGTGCTTGAAGGCATTCTCGATAAACGGGATGAGCATCAGCGGGGGAATGGTCTTGTCGGGCGTTTCAGTAGGCATGTCGAGGTCGATCCTTACGTTGTCGGTATAGCGCAACTGCATCAAGTTGGTGTAGGTCCGGATGAACTCCAGTTCACGGGTCAGCGGTACACCGTTCTTATCTCCTTCGTAGAGCAAGAAACGCATCATCTTCGACAACTCCACGATGGTCTCCTGCGCCTTGGCGGGATCGATGTCCACCAGCGCATGGATATTGTTGAGCGTGTTCATGAAGAAGTGCGGATTGATCTGGTAGCGCAGGTACTCCAGCTGCTGTTCCAGATTCTGCTTCTCCAGTTTCAGGAGCTTCTGATGGTCATTGCGGCTGCGGAAATAGTATTTCGTGCCTAAGTTGGCACCAAACATCAGCAGGAGTACCACGATGGCCAGGATGTCATGCTCACCGACGAAGGGCGGCGGCATGTTTGGGCGGATATCTTGCTCACCGACGATAGGTGGCGGCATATCCGGAAGGTGCTTGTCGGGTAGGGGAGGAGGCAGGTGACCTTCCACGATGTGTGATGGTGGACGATGTCCCATCGGCTTCCCGAAGTCCCGACGACTGCTGCACTGGTAGATCGTAAATCCTACCATGACCGCAGCCACGATGGAGATATAGAGCGTGCGCCGATGCTGATGCACGATCAGCGGTGCCAGGAACACATTGTGGATGACAAACAGCACCAGGAAGACCGCAAACTTCCGCCAAACCAGAAACACCTCGGTCCAGTCGAATGTGAGGGTAGGGTCGTTGACGGTCCGCACATACAGACTCAGTAGCGGGGCTGCGAAGAGCAGTCCCCACACTATCAGGTATATCAGGTTCTCCTGTCGTGACTGATGCTTCATCCAGTATAATCTTCTCATAAGATATAACGTGGAAAACCGAAAATTATTGTATCAGAACCATCCGCCCCCGCCGGGCCATCCGCCGCCACCGGGGCCGCCACCACCACCGGGGCCGCCGTTGCCGCCAGAATAGGTGCTGAGCGTGACATCGCTGCCGCCACTACAGCTGCTGTAGCCATAGCCGTTCCAGAAACTGTCACCGCTGCCTGTGACGCCCGACTTCAGGGCTGGTGTATCCGTGGTATAGACAACCATCGACGTGCCCATGCTGTTGTTCGAAGGAACCTTGAAGGCGAAGGCCAACTCATTGCCATTATAGAGGCCGTACCAAGTGTTCTTGCTGTAGCTGGCCGACTTGGCCGTACCGTTGGAGATGCTTGATCCGCCCTCCAGACCGCCGATGGCCACGATGTTGCCACCGGTGATGTAGAGTTTTTTCTGTTGTTCCGTATTGGCGTCGATGCCGACTTCCGGCTGTCTTGTAGCTACAGCCACCACGTTACCACCCTTGATATAGAAGTTGCCATTGGCATCCAGGCCGTCGTTGCCCGACGAGTTACCAAAGACGTAACCGCCGCTGATGGTAAAGTCTCCTGACGAGTTGATGGCGTCGTCACCGGCGTATGCGTAGACGTAGCCGCCTGACACGGTGATGGTACTCTTACTCTCGATACCCTCATGGTTGTTGCTGCTTGCCACAACGGTTCCACCGCTGATGGTCATGGCGCCGTCGCTCTTGATAGCCTTGGGCGATGCCGTCGCACTACTGCTGTATCTGTACTGGCTGCCTGTGGTGGTGGCGCTGATGGTACCATCCGTGATGGTCAGCGTACCGTCGGCCTTGATGCCCTTGCCGCCCGTACCGGTGCTTTTCAGCGTCAGCGTACCGCCGTTGATAGTCATATTCTTATCGGCCTTCAGACAGGAACTGCCCTTGGCATCCCTCTCATCGCTGTCGTAGGCGCCGTTGCCCGTAGTGGTCACGTTGATGGTGCCGTCGGAGATGATCATGTCGCCTTCTGCCTTGATGCCCTTGGCTGCTGCTGCAGAGACAGTAACGGTCAATGTACCGCCCTCGAGGTAGATATTTCCGGAGTCCTCGTCCTCATGGTCTTTGGTCTCACCTGTGGAGGTGTCGCCGCCCAGGTCACACTGGATGCCGTCGTCACCCACGCCGCTGATGGTCACCGTACCGCTCTTCATCAGGAAGTACTCCTCGCAGTTGATACCGTCGCCCACGGACTTGGTGATGTTCAGCGTCAGGTTCTTCACCGAGATGTAGTCGCCGCTCTTGATGGCGTGCTTCGTGTTGCCCACGACGTTCAGCGTGCCCTTGCCCTGCAATTGCAGCTGGCCCTTGCTGTAGATGCAGGCCTTCTGCGAGCCGTCGCTTCCGTCGGTCAGCGTATTCTCCGTGCCGGTCTTGGCGCTGAGCTGGATGCGCTTCTTATTGGTGATGTCGATGGCCGCGCCGTTAGGGTTGGTCATCGTCAGTCCTGCCAGCGACAGGGTACACTTGTACGAGCCGTCAAGTGTCAGCGAGCCGTCGGTGGTCGAGCCGCTGAGCACGTAGGTGATCTCGTCGCCGTCGACAGCCTCTGTGTTGGTCTGCGTGATGCTGACGTGTGCGCCGTTCACTTCTGCCGTGACGTAGCTGGAGACGTTGTCGGCCATCGTCACCGTCGCCGTCGAGCCGTTATATACAATCTCAACAGTATTGGCTTCTACGCCTGACGCCTGGCTACTGACTACTTCCATCCCCGTGATGTCGCTGATGGTAAACACGTCGTTGCCCACGGTCAGCATGCTGCCGCCGGTGAATGTGGCTGGTGAGCTGGCGGTCACCTGCGATGCCTCGTACGTTTTAGTTCCGCTGCCGGTCGTAATCTTCAGCGTCTGCCCTGCGGCTGCTATCGTCAGCACGAGGGCTATGATAGATAATAATGTACGTCTCATTTTACAACCATTTTATAAGTTCTGCTTGGCGTCTTCACAATATATACGCCACGGGGCAATTTACTATTTACCGATTTACGATTTACTATTTTTTTTCCGCTAAGGTCATAGATCTCAGTAGACTCCAATTGTAAATCTTCAATCTGTAAATCTTCAATCTTATCAAAGCCAGTTGTCTCGCTTTGCGTCGAGAAGTACATCTTGCTCAGGTCGGCCAGGGCGAATGTCTGGCTGCCGATGGTGAGCGTCGCGTTGTCGAGATTGATCGTCACGGGCAGCGACGACACGTCCACGGAGGTCTTTGTCCCGTCCGTGGTTTCTAAGGTCAGGTAGGTGTAGCCGTCGGCCTGCGCCGTCAGCGTTCCCGCCAGAATCAGTAATGTCAATGCTAATTTCTTCATACATTCAAGTTTATCAGTTGCAAAGGTAATATATAATAGGAATATCCGCCAAAACTTTTCAGCGAATCGCCCGATTTAATCAACGAAATGGTGAGTCTGATGGCCTTTTTACCCCCTCTGAATCTGTCGCACCAAGGCCCACCCACGCACTGCCGTTCCGCTTCCACGATGCCAAAGACATGAAGTACTACCGCTTCGAGGTACTCTATGGAAACGACGAGAACCTGATCCGCCTCGGTGAGATCCGCTTCAACTATGACTAATCTCTCACACACACTCTCTCACAAAAAAAGCTTCCCACGCTGGGGAGCTTTTTTTGTCCTTTTTATTTGGATGTTAGCAAAAGAGTTTGTATTTTTGCAGGCGAAATTAATTCTAAACTATATCATTTATAAAAATCTATAACAATATGAAGAAAAGTAATTACGAAAGACCGACGATGAAGGTCGTCAAGTTACAACATCGGACAAGTCTGCTGGTTGGTAGCGATGTCCAGAGCAGCGTACAATCTCAGCGCAGTAGCTATGGTGCTGCGACACAAGACACATGGGAATAAACGGAAGGAGGTCACGACTATGAAGAAGATTTTATCAAACATCTACACTCTGGCCGCCCTGCTGATGGCAGGAGCCGCCTTCACCGCATGTTCCAGCAGCGAGGACAGCATCAACGAGCAGCCCGCCAAACCGACGGAGCCGCAAGTTTACACCTTGGTCATCAAGGCCTCTAAGGGCGACAATGCCAGCACCCGCGCACTATCGCTCAGCGGATCAACGCTCAATGCCTATTGGAGCGGCACTGAGAAGATAGACGTGCTACAGGATGGTGTAAAAATAGGCACAGCGACAGCCGCTGCCAGCGATGACAACAAGACCACCATCACCGCCATACTGACCTCAGCGCCAGATTCCAAAAAAGATTTGAATTTTCACCTCGGCGGCAGTACTATTGACTTTACCGGTCAAATAGGCCTGCTGACGGGCACCAATAGCATCAGCGAGAAATATGACTATGCTATGGATTGTCTTGGCTCCAACAGTTATACCGTCGTTGGCGGTAATGTCACTCCGAATAACCCTAGTTTTTATCTCGAATTTGTAGCTACCGAGCAAGCTATCATTAAGTTCACGCTGAAGAACAGTGAGGGCTCGACTTTGCCTTCGAACCCCACGGCTTTCACCGTTACCGACGGCACAAACACGGTTGAGCTGACCAGCATCCCCACCACCACTTACACTGCTAACGGAGACGGTGTGCTCTACGTAGCTTTCCAACCATCAGGCGAGAACAAGACAATCACCCTGACTGCCACCGTTGGCTCGGACACCTACACCTACACGACGCCCTCGGCCAAGACCTTCGTCAAAGGCAAGTACTACGAGATCACGGTGAAGATGTCGAAATTATACACATGCAACAGCTCCGATTGGTCTGCGAAGGTCGCAGCATTCAACGCCGAGGCCACTGCCAATCCGACGCTGCAGCTAACATCGGACATCAATATTAATAGACATAGTTTCATTCTCACACGCAGCAATGGTATCCTGGATCTGAATGGACACACGCTTAGTGCACTGGATGTACGTAACAATGTGGAAGGTCAGAGCATCACAATCAAGAACGGAACAGTATCAGGCAACGGAGATGTGGCAATTGACGGACATCCCGACTGGGCTGATTTCTATCAGGGAACGGTGATACTGGAAGATCTCACTGTGAATAAAATGATATTCGTTGACGGTCATCAATATATTATTAATAGTGGTACCTACAATGAAAAGATATTTAATGTGACCACAAGTGGCTATCCAGGGAAACTTGTCATCAATGGTGGAAAGTTCCTGCTATCAATTCATGGGGAATACTCGGGCGTAACATACGGAACTTACGAGCTTCGCGGTGGTAAGTATGCCATCCGACCGGAGGACAGCTGGTGCGCCACAGGCTACAGCGTGAAGGCGAATACCGACGATGACAGCGCAACCTATCCCTGGATCGTCAGCGAAGGAATACAGTCGGTACCAGAGCTAGGCGACCTTTACTACAGCGACGGCACCTATAGTTCGACACTCGTCAGCGGAAAGACACCCATCGGCGTGATAGCCTATATCGATCAGTCGGGCACTGCTGATGATGAGATTACGGAGAAAAGCAATGGTGGTGGGCACGGTCTCGTGCTCTGCCTGAAGAACGCCGCCAGCAATCTCGTATGGCATACGACCAGAGAGTGGGTGTTCTCGGAAAGCGTTTCCGTGCAGAATACGGCAGCCTTGAAGCGCTATAGCGACGTGAGTGGTTATTCTCTTACGTCTACGCTCAGTGCTTCGGCAAATGCTTCAACCGCCTTCCCTGCTGCCTGGCAGGCAAAGAATTATTCCGAGCTGACGGCTCCGAGCGGTTCAACAGGATGGTTTCTCCCGAGCGCCCAGCAGTGGGTTCGGATGATGACAAGCCTTGGCGGTCTGAGCGAGGATGCCATTGTCTATGGCTCTGTGTTTGACAACAGCCACAGTGCAATAGACCTGTGGGATGCAGCTTTTGCAAAAGCTGGTAGCGGTAATTATGACAGCATGAGCCAGTCTTCGATGTATTGGACTAGTTCCGAGTGCGACCAAACCAATGCTATACGTGTTGTGGTCGACCAATCCAACGCAACAGGCTACGGACCATCTCTATACATCAATGGCTTCGTAAAGGATGGTAACGGCAGCGGATACTGTCGCGTCCGTCCCGTCCTTGCGTTCTAAGACAAATAATCATTTAGGTATAGCCTCACTGCTCGAAAGAGTGGCGAGGCTATTTTTTCTTCATAGTCACTGGGACAGGTACTTGGGTATGACGGCTGCTATGACTCAGGTACCTGTCCCCACGGCTAACGGCTAAGCCAAGTGAGAATAAAGCAGAGCTTGCTCATGCTTTATCGAGCGTGAACGAGCTCGAGCAAAGCTCAAGGTCGTGATTAAGTGAGAGGACTGCCGAGCTCGTTCGAAAAAAATCAAGATATATTTTGTAGTTTGCTCGCTTATTTGTATCTTTGCAGCCTAGGAGTCAAGGAACGATATGAATAACTTAAAAAACTTAGAGAATATGAAGCATTCTTATGTTCGAGCAACGCTCAATCAAGAAACCAACACCCTTAGAATGATTTTGGCTCGGGCGATGGCCGTGGCCGCAACAACGAAACGGGTGGCGATGACGCTTCTGCTCGCGGTATTGACGACGGCTACGGCGTGGGCCGATGAATACGACGGCTGGACCTATAGTCCGACAACCGGAGGATGTGTCATCACCGCTTGTTCAGACAATACTGTGACTAGTATTAACATCCCCAAGACTTTGGGGGGCTACACGGTCGTCGCTATCAGCAGGGACGTGTTCTCTGGATTCAATGACCTGAAGACCATCAACTTCCATTCTGATGCCAGCATCGTGAACATGCCGTCTGTGAGTAATTGCGCGAAATTCGAGGCTGTATATACCATCGACGCCAATGAAACAGACCCAAAGAAGAAATATAAAAAGGACCTTCTGCCCGCCTCCATGACGGAGATTGGCAATGCCTTCATGGGCAGCGGCATCAAGTCGCTCACCATGCCCGGCGTGACCTCCATCGGCGACCGTGCCTTTGAAGGCTGTAACAGCCTCGAGTCCGTTACCTTCGGACAGGCGGTCTCCATCGGAAAGTATTCGAATGCTTTCTCCAAAATCAACAATAAAAAACAGGTAAATGAAATGTGGGTTTATAAAAGGACGGTGATAAACTACCCCGGCCCGATGGCAAACTGGAGCTGTTATAACTACATGTATTCGCCCAACCTCGTGGTCAACTGCACGGACGGCAGTTGCGGCTGGTGCGGCGACGAGTGGAGCGACGGCATGGAGCCTTTCCAGAATTCCTCCTGCGTGTATTGGACGCTGCTCGATGACAACGGACATCTCACCATCGACTGCATCCCGCAGGATATCATCTACGATAATTACCTATCGAAGCAGATTATTATGACAGAGAGCTGGGACAGGGAGAAGGTCAAATCGCTCACGTTGGAGCATGTCAATATAACATACGGCGTTCTTAATGAATTTCCAAATCTCACTACTATCATGATTTCAAAAGACGTGACTAGTGGTCTTAGCTTTCCGTTTTCTTATTGTCCAAGCGTCACAACAATCGTTATAGATCGCAACAACCCTATCTATGATAGCCGCGACGGTTGTAATGCCATCATCGAAACCGCCACTAATACTTTGATCGTTGGATGTAAAAACACGTTTATCCCTTCAAGCGTGACAACAATCGGACCAGGTTCTTTTTGTGGTAGCGGCTTAACCTCCTTCACAATCCCAAATAACGTCACATCCATTGAAAGTTATGCTTTTTATAATTGCACTAGTTTAAACTCTGTCACAATCCCCAATAGCGTGACAACCATTGGAAATTATGCTTTTCACGGATGCACTAGTTTAAGCTCTATTACAATCCCCAATAGCGTGACAACGATTAATCATGGTATTTTTTATAATTGTACGGGTTTGACTTCCATCACTATCCCCAATAACGTGACAACTATTCAAAAAGCTGCTTTTTATAATTGCACAGGTTTAACCTCCATCACTATCCCAAATAGAGTGACAACCATTGATGATTGGGTTTTTTATAATTGTTCTAACTTAATAGACATTTACTACGACGGTACTCCGGAGCAATGGAATCAGGTGACAAAGGGATGGAAATGGAACGACGGGGTGTCTTCGATCTTTCAAGTCTTTTACCCCTCTGCAGTCACCACTACGGCAGCGACAATAGTGGAGATTCCCTACGGCCAGGAGTGGACGGACATCCCCGTGACTGTAAGCAGTTTGAACTTAGGCTGGTTCCAGAACGAGGGGAAGCCTGCGCATCGGGCCGATGCCGTGGCGGTGACACCGTTCGTCGGCAGCGGCGCTAGCTCCGCTTTCACGTTCTATGACGGCCAAAGGACAATAGATGCCAGCAAGGGCGCCGGCGAGCACACGGTAGGCAACCGCGTATCGGAACAGCTTACTGCCGTGGGGCAGAGTGGCACGCTGTGGGTCCATATTCCCAAGACCACGTGGGATGCCGCTACGGCAGGCAGCTATTCGCAGAACTTGTATTACGATGCTGCGTTCCTCTATAACGGTGTTACTCCGGCGGAGACCGGCATCTACAATTTAGGCAGCGACGCCATGGTGAACGTTCGCCTGACTGTACCCGAGGCCGTCACCCTGACCTTCGACTCCAACAACGGCTCGAATGCTGTGGATGCTCTCAGCGGTCGCGCTGGCATCGCCATGACGATTCCTAACTGCACCTTTACCCCTTGGATGGACCACCTGTTCGTCTGCTGGAACACCAAGGCCGACGGCACAGGCAAACGCTATTTTGTCGGCCGCAACTATACCTTCAGCGAAAACACGACGCTCTACGCCGAGTGGGGCCATGAGGCGGTTATCGACTTGACGGAAGTTACAGAGAAGGTTGTTGATTTGGACGTGTGGGATCTGCTGACCATGCTTGACGGTTACATGCATTACGGTGACGACGGTCGTCCACTCATCGACGTGAACCTCGACGGCGCGGCCGACCTGCAGTTGCTGAGGCCTGAATTCGATGATTGGACGGGGCAATATGTTGGCGACTACGCCGTGAAGAAACTCGCGGGAGCTGCTAACCTGAGCGGTAGCTATCGCTTCCTGTTGCCTTGCAATATTGCGCTCATCAAGTTCACCACCGATGACGCAACGGTTGAACAGCCCTGCCTCGAACTACTCGACAACGATAATGGTAATATTAATAGTACGAAACGGCTCCTTGACCTGAAGGACGGCCAGCTGCACCACCTGATGCTCAGCGAACGCACACTCTATCGTGACGGTTACTGGAACACGCTCTGCCTGCCCTTCGCCGTAGGCAGTTTCACCGGCACACCGCTCGAAGGAGCCACGGTCATGGAACTCGACACCGAGACGACCTACGACGGCCACAAGACAGGCCTCGAAGCCGACGGCACGCTCTACCTGAACTTCAAGGACGCCACGAGCATCGAGGCGGGCAAACCCTACATCGTGAAGTGGACCAATACGGCTACGAACATCGTGAACCCCGTGTTCTGTAGCGTCACCGTGACCGCACAGGCGAAAGCTATTCCCAATCCCTACCGCTACTCCTACGATGATCCCGAATATATCACCGTGGCCGTGCCTGGTAGTGTCAGCTTCACGGGCGGCAAGTTCTGCGGCACCTACGACCCGACGGACATCTATGACGACGAGCATGACAAGTTCTACCTCGGCAACAATAATAAGCTCTACTGGCCCGAAACCGATGGCTACAGCGTGAAGGCCTTCCGCGCCTATTTCGACCTCAGCCCGGCTGCGGCAGGCGTCCGCGAGTTCCATCTCAGCTTCGGCGAAGAGGGGGAAACGACGGGAATCGTTTCAATTGAAAATGGAAAATTGAAAATTGAAAATGAGGCTGGAGCCGGATGGTACGACCTCAGCGGGCGGAAGCTACAGGGCAAGCCGACGAAGAAGGGACTGTATATCAATAATGGTCGCAAGGTCGTGATTAAGTGAGAATAAAGCAGAGCTTGCTCATGCTTTATCGAGCGTGAACGAGCTCGAGCAAAGCTCAAGGTCGTGATTAAGTGAGAATAAAGCAGAGCTTGCTCATGCTTTATCGAGCGTGAACGAGTTCGAGCAAAGCTCAAGGTCGTGATTAAGTGACATCCAGCAGAGGCCGAGTATTGTTCAATAAGGGACGCTTAATTTTCAATAAGCGTCCCTTATTGCGCGATAAAGGCTGGTTATCCAAGTGGTAGGGTTCTGGCGAACTGCAAATTCGGCTGAACAGGCGGTGAGGCTGTCACGGATTGCAATGTGTGACAGATGTGTGACAGATGTGTGCCACTCATTATGTAAACGAAACTCCAAGGAAATCAGCAGGTTATGATGATACTTATTTCTATGGCACACATGTCACACATTAAAAAGGAAAAATTGGGGTACTAAGTTGGAATTTTAAAAATAGAAAGAGAGAAGTAGGAAGTGATGTGTGCATAGTCTAATGTGTGCCACCAAAAAAGCCCGCTCATTTTGGGCGGGCCTGACAAAATAGAGAATTTTCAGAAAAGAAGGACTTGTTCTTCGGCTTCACTTCTCTTTGAATCCTCTTTGTACTTGAGTTCGGACTCTATGTAATAATAGGTCTTTCTCGCGTCATTACCTTCTCGTTTGATCCAGCGCTCGCCGTCGGTTTTCTTGCCGGTCTTGGAGGCGGGGTTCAGGCAGTGGATGTGTGGCGCCATGTCGCAGTAGGCCTTCAGGTGCTGGGCGAACTTCTTGGGCGACCAGCCGTAGCGGGTCTCGGCGTTGAAGGCCGCCAGCATGTCCTCGGCCTTCAGTTCGCAGTCGAGGTTGCCGCCGTCCTCGGCCAGGAACTCATCGGCCCACGACTTGAAGTCCTTGCCCACAGCCGCCATCTGCTCACGCAGTCCGATACGTCCCAGCGGCGGCATGATGCGGCGCTCACCCTTGGGCAGCGACAGGTAGAGCTGCAGGCATTGCAGCATGAAGGCGATGTCGGCCTGCCAGTCTTGTTCAGAGTACTCTGATCCCATCAGATTGCAGCCGAGGTCGTCGCGGATGGAGCGCGACTCACGGTAATCGTTCAGGCGCGTGGCCTCGTGGTAATAGTCGGAGAAGACCTGCGGCCAGATGCGGCGCTCGGTGCTGGCATCGTGCTTGCGGAGCACATAGTTCGTGGCGAAGGCGATCTTCGGACTCTTCGTAAACGGTATCTGAAACGGGTGGTTGCCCTTTTCCTCACCCTTCATGTCGCCGGTGATACGCCCGAAGAAGAAATCATAGTTTAATCGGCGGTCGCACTCGTCGATGATGATCAGGTCGGTGTCCTCCGTCACGCCGTCGAACAGGAAGCGGTTGTCGACGATCGAGGGCACGTGGGCATCGATGTAGAACATATTGAGCAGACGGCTGACGGCCTTCAGGAAGAGCGACTTGCCGCTGCCGCCGTTGCACTCGTCCTCGCTCTCGGCCAGCTTCGAATCCTGACAGATGGGTGCCCAGGCCTCCGACTCCGACTTGTAGCCGAAGAGCAGGTATCCGATGCAGGCCAGCTTACTGGCGAGGCACTGGTGCTCTTCGAGCTGTTCCTCTTCCGTGAGTTCCAGTCCTCCCTCGTCGGCCTTGCGCCAATGCAGGCGCGAGGTGTTGACAATCATCCGGAAGAATTTGCTCGGCGGGACCTCGCTGATCTCCACGCTATAGCTGCCGTTGTCAAGCTTTTCCACCTTGAACATCGGAGCCATGGTCCGATAGTCGTGGTCGATGATGGTGTCTTCCCAGACGTAGCTGCCGTCGAGGTCGTTATAGCGATGCTGCTTGATGCCCTCGGCGGTGACCTCCACCCAGCCGTTGCGGAAGAAGAACTTCTGCGCGCAGTCGCTGCTCTTCGTGAAGTCGAGGTCGTCGCGTTCCTGGAGATGGCTCACGTGGTCGGTGGGCAGGTCGCGGCAGCGCAGGAGCTTGTTCTGCAGGGCTTCGTCGAGACCTTCGCGCTTCATCTGCGTGATGAGGAAGTTCACGATGGTCTTCGCCACCACCCGGCGCACCTTCGCCTCGTCAATAAAGATGTAGACCGGTTCCTTGCGGGTATCGTCACGGAGCGTGTAGAAGCCGTTCATGGCGAGGTAGTAGTTCAGGCGTGCGGGCAGGATGCCGTATTGTGTGTTGCCCTCCTTGTCTTCCGTCTTCGTCCAGTAGCGTGCTGACTGGGCGCGGTCGATGAGCCGCTTCATGTCCTCACGGTGTGGATGCAGCTGGATGAAGTCCTTCAGGTCTTTTCTTGCCCTGCCGCGGTTGTCGTGCAGCCGGCCCATGTCCTCGGGTGTGAGCCAGGCGATGTGGAGCTGTGGGAACTGCAGCGCTAGTTGCCGGGCAATCCTGCGGCCGGTGGCGTCGATGTCGGGAATCAGCACGATGCGACGGGCATACTTCTCGAGCTGTTTCAGGTCTTCTTCGCGCAGGCCGGCGGTCTCGCTGCTGAGCCACACGGGCTGGTAGCCCATGCTCAGACAGTTGGCCGCATCGCTGCCGCCGCTGACGATCACCACCTCAGGGAATTTCTCCTCGCCGCGTTCCTGGAACTTCCGGCGCAGGGCGTTGAGTCCGAAGATGTAATTCTGGGGCAGCCGGCCGATGATGAAGAACCGGTAGCCCTTGTTGAAGTTCTTCGGCTCGTAGACCTTCTGGAACTGTCGGGCGATGCCCTGTTCGTCGATGTAGTCGCAGGTCTCCACGAAGATGGGGTAGTGCTCGGTGGCTTTCTTGACGGTGGTTATCTTGTCCTTGGTGGTCACTACCGTTGTGACGGGGGCCCAGCCGAGTTCTTTCAGGTGCTCGGCTTTGACGCGCGGGCCCCACGTGGCGAGCTCGTCGTTGGAGAAGGTCTGTTTGGTGGTGACCCTCGGCGGCTGGCCGATCTCATTCTCCGTGGCGTCGCGCTTGGTGATCTCGGGCTTGTTGACTTTCTTGTTGAGTTCCTCGCTCACGCCGTATTGCTCCATCAGTTCGTGAAGGGCCAGCGCGAACTTCTCCTGCGAGTAGTTTTTGTCGCGCATGTAGATGTCGATCGGTGAGAAGCAGCGTTCGCCCTCGCTGCCGCCGTAGTCGATCACACGCCAGTAGTCGACCTTGTCCGACGGGTCTTTCAGACAGGCCGACGGGGTGTTATCTCCTGAGCGGAGACGGAATTTCTTCTTTTTCCCCTCGTTGCTCAGGGCCTCGGGGAAGATGTCGGTGATGATGTTTAATCCATGGTCGGTTGCATCATAGATCTTTTGTAGGAGTTCTGTACTTTTTGCCATAATCGTTTGATGTTTTACGGCACAAAGTTACGGAAAATCAGCGGTCGTTGTCACGCGGTAGTACCTACCGGTAGGCGCTACCGTCAGGCTTCCCCCTCCAAGATCCGCTTGATCTTGTCTCTGAATTCCGGTGTCTTATCCTGTGTGAGGGCACGCTGAAGGTCGGCTTTCATGTTCTTCCTGTGCCAGAGCGTTTCGTAAGGCTTCCACTCCTTGATGTCCAGCAGGTTGTCATTCTCATCGGCCAACCGTATGGTCATCTCTTCGGCCAGCAACGCCACGTCGGTCCGCGAGAGACGAACTGGCTGGTAGCGGTCGTCGATCATACCTGCCTCTTGCAGCTTCCGCCAGATGCGAATGGCTTTTTCCGAGCTGAGCTTCGGCGGCAGCACCACATCATGGAGGTCCTGTCGCGGATGCTTGTCGGCAGTCGGCTGCTTGGTGTTCTCTTGGGATTTGACGACGCCCATCATCGACTTGATCAGGTTCTGCTGTTGTTGCTGGAATAACGCTTCCGCCTTCAGCCGTTCGGCCTGCTCGGCCTCGGCAATCCTGGCCATCGTGTCGAGATAGGCTTCATGGCTGTCAGGATAGATCTTCAGTTCGTTGGCCACTTTTTCAACGTGCTCTCTGGCAGCAGCCGGTCCGCCATTGGCCAGATAGTAGTCTGCCACGTCCTCCATCACCTGGCGGGCGATGGAAAAATCCTCGGTGGGACTTGCTCGTGAATGTTGCAGAATGGCCATTGCGGATAGAGTTGAATTGTTGGTGGATTGTAATGTAGATTGTTGAATTGTCGAGCGACTGATTGTAACTATCCGCTATTGCTCCACCTCCGTGTAGCACGACATCGCCGGCCGACCAGTCTGATGCCGTCCTGGTCGCCGCTTGGTACTGATCATAGTCTCTTCTTGGTGTCAACATCCCCTTCCTTTCATTTTGTGCGCCGCCCCTGGCGTAGAGGCGAAATAATCCACAAAGATAGGACAATTGTTTGGAATATCAAACAGAATCAGAAGAACAATTTTAGGCACCTCCAAAATTCTTGATATAGATTAACCCGAAAGGCCCTTGTTAATTATTCGGCTGCAGGATCGAAGTAGAATGAGAGTTTGGTGAAGGCACCGCCGATTCTGGAAGCCATGCTGGCTTGCAGGTCTTCATCAAACAAGAATACGTTGATAGCATCTGCGGGCCTGTTAGCCTCGCCGAGTACGGTGAGCTTACCATAGCTCTTGTCATCCTTGTCGGTCAGCGTCACTCTCATGTTGCCATC
>JAEEGG010017829.1_pt1 | contig 14549 bp, 4 predicted proteins | sample 9134161 | NCBI WGS metagenome assembly JAEEGG01 (sample SAMN16246543, study PRJNA631951) | gut metagenome | biome: gut microbiome; feature: rumen; material: CR-attached | host: Bos | place: Iran: Karaj | collected 2018-10
CAGATGGATGTAGTGACCGCCGGCACCGTCGTTCAGGTCCTTTTCGAAGCATATCCAGCCCGCTCCCTTGTAATTATCGTAAAGATACCCTACTTGACGTTCACTATCATGGCCTATCACCACGATGTCGGTGACGTAATCAGCCCAGATTTGCTGCACCCCTGCGCACAGGAGAAGGGAAAGTAATAATATCTTTTTCACAAGCGTTTTGCTTTTTGAAATTAGCGAAGTTAACTACTCTATCATACTATCTGACCTCGTTCACGCCGCCGCCACCGTTGTTGACATCGACGTTGCCGGTCACGTCGTTGAGGTTGTTGTCATTACCGTTGTCGTCGCCGGTGTTTGTACCGTCGTCATCTGGCTGCTCGGGCTGAACAACGGGCTGCTGATTATCATCATCGCCGCTACTACAAGCGGTGAACGTCATTGCGCCGCAAATCAGGATGGCAGCGAGTATCCAATTCAGAAACTTTTTCATGTTACACATTTTTTATTATATATATAGTATTTTCGTTTTACTCCGCATTGCGCACCAGGCGGACGGGACAGGCCCACATGCGGTCATGGATTCCGTCCGGGATGTAGCTGTTATACAAGTAAAAGAGGACGCAGTAGGCACTTTTCTCGTAGTATTGGTATTCGTGAGCCTGGGACGTCCAGTAGAAGACCCTTGAGGAGTTGTAGTCGGAGCCGCCGTCCAAACGATGGTCGCAGCGTGAGTACGTGGCGGGCAGGAAGACCGCTCCGGCTCCTTCCATCGCAGCCCACTGGTCGGCGGTGTATTTGTTGCCGACAGTACCGGAGGTGATTACGTTTACACCTATGGGTGCGGGTACACCGGCGGGATGGACGTAGTTGTCGGGGAACAGAATGACACCATTCCTTTCGTCGAACAGCCTGGCTCTGGCAAAGCAGCTCCCGCTGCGGCCGATGAAGATATGATTCCATTCGGCTCTGTTCAGCGTTTTCCACAGGTTGGCGGTGTTGCCACCGTTGCTGATGGCATTGACGCCCCAGTCGACCACGTCGCCGGGACCTCCTTTTATATGGCTAATTACTTTTTCTGAACCGTAGTTGCCTTCTGTTTCCCAATAGAAGAGATCGCAACTGGTTTCGCTCCAGCTCCGAAAGATGTCGTACTGATGATCGGCAAACCTCCATGCGCCGTCGACGCGCTGCAGGTTGCCCTGCGAGAAACGCACCTTTTGGGGGCCGGACATGAAGAAGTTGTAGTCGGAGATGGTGAAGAGGCTGTGGTCGAAGGTGGTGGTGAATTCCTCGTCGGGGTTGATTACGATGGTGGCGTTGCTCATCACGTTACGCGCCAGGGCCGGGGCTGCCTTCGTGCGGCTGTAGTTGTAGTCGTAGTTGGCAGGAGCGATGCCGGGCATTTCCAGCACGACGGAGGTCTTGTTGTGGGCGAAGACCTTCACCGTGAGGTCGTCGGCCTTCGCGGCGATGGGCAGTATGGGCACCTGCACCGTCAGCGCGTAGCCATTTTTGATTTTGACGCTCTCGCGAGGGAAATAGACGGTCGCTGTGCGGTTGTCGCCGTCGGAGGGGGCGAGGCCGAAGTTGTCGTCCGTGAGGTCGAGCGTCACGGGGCCGCAGAGGTTCTGCGTGGCGCTGACCACCTGCACCGAGTCGATATAGAGGTTGTCGAAGCCCGTCCTGTTGATGGCCATCACATACATGGCGGCGGTGAGGTGGCGGAAGTAAAGGCTGCTGGTGTTGCCGGGGCAGTAGGCCGCCATGGGCAGATCCCCCAGCCATGTGGTGGGCTGCAGTGTGCACAGGTAGTGGCTGGGAATGTTGACAGTGGGAGTGGTGGTCTGCGCGTTGGCCACGGCCTCGCAGCCAAAGTAGCCATAGTACTGCGCCGCCTCGGTGACGGCCGCCTCGGTGTAGGCCTTGTCGTCGCTGACCTTGACGGTATAGTCGTTGCCGTTGATGCTAACCACGTCGCCGTCCACCCACTTCACCGAGGTGTAGCCGATCGCCGTCCTTGTGCTCTGGCCCTCGGTGCCCTCGGTGTCGAGCCTCAAGGCGCCTTCGGTGATGCCGTCGGTGTTCGCCTTCTCGTAGCCCTCGGGGATGATGTCGTCGGCTCCCTGCTCGCAGCTCGCCATCATCAGGCCTGCCGCTGCTACTATTGTAAACAGAAATAAATGTTTCATCTTCATTACATGTTTTATGAGTTTCTTGTTCCCGTTCATTTACCATTCGGCGCCCAAAGTGCGCGGTTCAAGTTCGTTGCTGCCTCCGTTACCGGACTGATTGTTTATCGAAAGTCCGCCGTCGTCGTCGCCGGAGTTCGCACCGTTGTCGTCAGGTTGAACGACGGGGGGCTTGTTCTCGTCATCATTGTCACTGCCGCATGCGGAGAACACACTCAGGCCGCTAATAATCAGGGTAGCGGTGAACACCCATTGCATCATCTTTTTCATACGTACCTTATTTTATTATATATTTCTTTCCGTTCTTGATGTAGAGGCCTTTGGCTGTTGGCTTTTGGCCATTAGCTATTTTACGGCCGTCGAGCGTGTACCAATTATCATTTATCATTTGTTCTTTATCATTTAGACGCATAGCGTCGCTGATTCCTGTTGTGTTGCCGTCGCCAAAGTTCACCACGACGCCGCGGGTAGCAGCGGTGGTGTTCAGCTGGAAGTAGGCGCGGAAGGGGTTGATGGTCATGGCGCCGTTGGGCCAGTAGAGCGTGTTGCCGGTGCTGAAGTAGAGTTTGGTGTTGTCGCCCTCTTTGCCGATTTCAACGGGGTCGTAGGTACCGCAGAAGGTGACGCTGGCGTCGCCCTCGGTGCCCGGCGCGAGTCCCGGCGTGATGCCGACGGGCTCAGCGGCGGTGACGATGACATCGGCAAAGGCGGAATTCACAATGGTGTTGGCGCTGCCGATACTCGTCACGACAGGTGTTATCACGCCGTCCTTCACCTGCCAGCCGTCGCCGAGGGCAGCAGCCAACTGCTCGTTGGTCATCGAGCCGATGACGTTACCCTGTGAATTGCCAACATTATTTACGTAGTAGCAGTTCGTGACGGTTATGTCGTTCGAACTGTAACTGAATGGACGGGTATTAGCATCGTTCATAGAGACGCAGTTCTTGAACGTACCTTTTCCAACAGCAACAAAGCCCGAACGAACGCTAACGCGATCCGATTTGAAGGTGCCGTCGAAGAGACAGTCCGTGTAATTGACGTCGCCTGAGGCCACGAAGCCACCATAGATCATACCATTTGTCGTATTGTCTATTTCCACGCTGCTGCGGCAGTTGCTGATGTTGACCGTTCCTTTGACGGAATACACAAAGCCTGCTGCCATAGAAGCGGTGATGGTTCCTGCCGTACGCAGGTTGACGATGGTGCCATTGTCAACACTGATGAATGGTGCGCAACCTTGTCCGCCAGTCAGGTTGAGGTTCAGCGTGTGACCACGGCCGTTGAACGTGCCTCTAAACGGATGGTCGGTAGAGCCTGCCGTGGTCGATACCTCGATGTCATTTGCCAGTGTCACTACCTTTCCGCTGTAGTCCGTGCCGTTGTTGACCGCCTTGGCAAAGGTGTCCCACTCTGCCGTCGAGCTGATGACAAGGTCGGCATACTCTCCCATCCACTTGATAATATAAGGTGTGCCGGCGGTCAGCGTCTCTACGGGGTCGCTGAAGTTGAGCGTCAGCGTGCCTGTCGAGTGGTCAAATATCGAGCCGATCAGTGTGCGCGCCTCAGCACCGACCAGTGTCGAGCCGTGCAGTGTGACGTCGAAGGGCAGGCACAGCGTGTTCCAGTTTCCGTCCAAGTAGAGCGTACGGTCCTGAAGGGTTATGTTGATGGGCTGGCCGCTGTACCTGGAAGCCATCTCGCCGATGATCTCCGTGTTCGCGGCGTTGTCAATGAGGCCAACGTGGTCAACATAATATAGGCCGTCGTACTTCAGACCCCGGGTGTAAGCCTCAATGCCGCTCACGTCGTAGGACGTACCTGCCGTACCGACGTTGGCAGGCAGTGCGAAGAAGCTATAGCTTTGCTTGCAGCCGCCGGCAGTCTGAAGCACGGTATCGTAATAACTGTTGACATAGGTGGCACCATTATTGTTGTCTCTTGAGCGGCAGAAGGTGTGGCTGTTGCTGCCACCCGGCGTAGCAATGTCAATGCTCGCCGGTGCAAAGAGACAGTCGGTAAAGTTGACCGTGTTATAGTTATTGTATTGATACTCTCTCCAACCGACGAAGCCGCCCCAGTTGGTGGCTTTGTCACCCAGCAATTCGCCCGTGAACGCACAGCCCTCAAAGGACACTTTGCTATTGTTGTCGATGAGACGGGCGATGAAGCCGGCATTGGTGCAGTCGCCGTCTCGGTTGCTGTTGATGCTGACGCAGCTGATAATGTTCTGGATGAGGTTCCCAGAGCCAGTGGCTTTGTAGGCGAGGCTGGCATTGAATTGTTCGGAACTGTAGATGCTGCCGTCGATGACGAGGTTCCGAATGGTTGCATTCTCGATGCAATAGAACGGAGCATACGACTGGTTGCTGTATTGATCCGGGCTGCCGAAGGCGAGTGCCAGCGTATGTCCGCCACCGTCGAAGGTGCCCCGGAAGGGATGGCCATCGCCGCCCGCCATGGTCGAGGCCGCCACATCGGCGGTCATGGTCACCGTCTCGCCGGCATAGTCGCTGCCAACCCTGATGGCGTTGCCGAAGTCGTTCCAGTCTTCAGCAGAGGCAATCTCTATGGGGTGTGCCCATTTCCATGCGTGGATAACCGTATTGCTACCCGTCATAGCCAGCGTATAGGGGTTCGACGTGCCTGTGAGCGTGCCGCCGCTGGCATAGTAGCCTACCTTGTCGGCAGGAATGGCGGTGCCTAAGTACTTCAGTGTAAGGCTCACCTGCTCACCGCTGGCACCATAGAGTACATCGTTGTACTTGATGCCAGTGCCGTAAATGGTGATGTTGCTAACATCGTATTCCGCGCCTGCATCGACGCCCTCCACAGCGACTTCCTCGTCGCCAGTGATGCTATAGACTTGCTTGCCGCCATCGATTGTGCCAAGTGGTTTCAGATAGAAGCAGTTGGCAAAGGTGGTCCCTTCTGTGGTCTTGGTTCTCGTGCGACAGAAGGTATAGTTCATGGCATCACGTACGTTGAGCCTCGTCGGGTCAAATAAGCAGTTGGTAAAGTTGACCGTGTTGCGGTTTTTGTCGTCATACGTTCTAAAACCGACAAAGCCTCCAAAGCCACTTGGCTCCACTGTCCACATGGAGGCTTCTGATTGGTATGCCACAAATTCGCCCGCAAAGACGCAGCCCTCAAAGTCAACGTGGCAGCCGTCGCCACTCATATTGCCGATGAAACCGCCATTACCACAGTCGCCGCTCCAGTTGCAGTTGATGCTGGCGCGGCTGATGCAGTTCTTGATGAGGTTACCTGTGCCTGTAACCGTTCCGACAACGCTGGAGTTGTATTGTATGGCACTGTAGTTGCTGCCGGCAACGACGAGATTCTGGATGGTTGCACCGTCGATGTGACGGAACGGGGCAAGCACATGATTGAGGAAATTCTTCAAACTGCCGTATGCTAAAGTCAGCGTATGGCCACCGCCGTCGAATGTGCCTCGGAAGGTGGTGGCGTCATGATAGTCGGGAATGAAGGAGGTGGTGATGTCGGCGGTCATGGTCACCGTATCGCGGGCATAGTCTTCATCCTCATGGACGAGCATGCGAAAGGTGTTCCAGTCTTCTTCGGAAGCAAGCTCGGTGGGTCGCAGATTCTTCCATGCCACGATGGTGGCGTCCTGATTCGGCATCGTCAGGGTATAGGGATTTTCGGTTCCGGCCAAGGAATGGTAGCCATCGTCGCGGTATCTGTTAGTGGCAGAGCCGGAGAGATTGAGACTCACCTTGTCACCTTTACCGGCATAGAGCACATTGTTCATCTTAACACCTACGCCGTAGCTGGTGATGCCACTAACGGTGTATTCGGTAGGCATAGCAACGGCCTCCATGGTGACATGCTCGCCGGCGCTGATGCTATGTATTTGCTTGCCGCCGTCGTTAATCTGAAGCGAGGTCTGATAATAGCAGTTTTTATAGCTGATGTTAAGGCCGATTTCATTCGAACGGCTAAACGTACAACTGTTGCTGCCGTCAGGCATGGCAATATCGACTTTCGTGGGGGCGAAGAGGCAGTCGGTGAAATTGGCTGTGTTACGGTTCTGGCTTACATAATTTCTCCAGCCGACGAAGCCGCCCCAGTTGGTGGCATTCGTGCCCACCAATTCGCCCGTGAACGCACAGCCCTTAAAGTCAACATGGGTGCTGTTGGTGTTCATCAGGCCGACGAAACCGCCGTTACTACAGTCGCCGTCCCTGTTGCTGTTGATGCTGACGCGGCTGACGCAGTTCTGGATGAGGTTTTCCAGTCCGAACGCTTTTCCTACAAGGCCGCCAGTGTATTGTCCCGAGGTGTAGATGTTGCCATCGACAATGAGGTTGCGGATGGTTGCATCTTGGATGCTATAGAACGGGGAACATATCATATCGAGGTATTCGTCAGGACTGCCGAAGACGGCAGTCAACGTATGTCCGTCGCCGTCGAAGGTACCACGGAAGGGATAGTCGGGGGTGCCCAGCCTATCGCTGACAGTGATGTCGGCGGTCAGTTTGTAGTGCTTGCTATTCTGCGCTCCTCCGCTTCTAAGCTTGTTGGCTATCAGATTCCAGTCGTCGGTAGATGTAACCAGATAAGGGTCGGAAGCTGTGCCGCTGCCCACGAGGTCGGCAGAGGTCTGTGTCGTTGCGGTGATGACATAACCTTCGTTCTGCGATGAATTGATATTGAACTGGTAGGTGCCGGCAGTGGTTCCCACCTCGGTGCCGTTCACCTTTACGCTGGTGATGCTGTAGTTGGGGTCGCTGGCCACGGTGAACTTGGCTGTGCCGGCAGGATAATAGGCGGTATCGTTGAAGACAACGCCGCTTGCTGACGTGTCAAAGCGGACGGACACACCTTCCGAATGGTCCAGATAGACAGGGTAGGCACGCACGTCATCGGGATTGCCAACCGCAGAGCCACCATGGGCATAATAGGTATGTATGTATTCGTGAGAATGTTCTACAAAGCCGACGATTGCCCCCACGTTTTTGTTTCCCGAAACCTTGCCGCCCTTAAATAGACAGTTGATGGTTTTGGGAATGCCATCAGCACTGGTAATACTCCGTAAACTACTTCCGACAATGCCACCTACATCTTGGTAGCCCGAGACGCGGGCTTCACAATAAATATTCTTCAAACTGGTAGTAGCATAAATTTTGCCTGCCAAGCCACCTACGTAATAGTTACCCTTGACGTAGGCTTTTTTAATGGATAGGTTTTGGATAGTAGCATACAATAATCCATCCACATTAGCGAAAAGTCCTACGTAATTGTAATTTGCATTGATATACATTCCACTGATGGTATGCCCGTTTCCATCGAAATCGCCTTGAAAAAACGAATCTTTACCTATCGGCGTCCATTCGTGGGCACTCAGGTTGAGGTCTCTGTTCAAGACAATGGTCTCTCTATAAAATGAATGTCCCTTGTTCACTCTGTAGCTAAGGAGGGCCAGTTCCTCTTCACTCTCGATGTAGTAAATGCTGCCTACTACATGGCTGAACTCCGCGGCACGATAGTCTATCCAGTTACCGGTGGGGCCGCTCTGCGTCACCTCGCCGCTGCCGTTGGCCGATAGCTTGAAATCGGAATTGGAGTGGAAGAAGGTGTTGGGGTCGGTGCCGCCGTTGTGGGTGGCATAGCCGGAGGTGATGGTGCTCACATCGGGGCTATTGGTTGAGACACCAATGCTGGCACCCTTGGCGAGCGGTCCCGTCACGTTGATGACTTGGCCGTCATTGAGATAGACGTCATCCGGATAGCCAGATGCGGTGTTGCCGGTGATGACGACGTTGCCCTGAATGTTGAGCGTGCCATGACTGCCAAAGAAGCCATCACGTTCAGTCCATATTCCACCGCCTCGTCCATTACAGGTATTGCCCGTGATGGTACCGCCGGTAATGGTCAGCGTGCCTTCGTTGTAGATGGCACCGCCGTTGTCCGAGCTGGCACCGCCGGTGATGACGCCGCTGTGGTCGGCACTCGAGTCCTGGATGGTCAAATGGCCCAAACCAGGCACAGTGACGACGGTGCCTGATGCAGCAGGTTCTTTCAGCCCGCGGTTCAGTGTGTGGCCGTTCAGGTCGAGGGTATTGACTCCGGAACCGAAAGTGACCGTTCTACTCACGTTGATGTCGGCCATCATGCGGATGTTGACATTGTTGAACGAAGCGACGTCAAGCAGTTGCCGGCTGTTATATACATCGGCATGGTTGCTGGCCAGGCCTCTGGTGATGTGCATGTAGATGTCGTCGCCGCCGGCACTTGTGTTGAGGTCGCAGGGCTCATCGCTGCCATTCCGACCCACGGCACCCGACTTCTCCCCGTTGATGGTGATGCTGGTGAGATGAACTAAATGATTGTCATCCTTGGTGTAGTAGAGCTGCACCCACCTGCCGCCGGCATTGCAGTTCAGGTCGCCGCCACTACTGATGAATCTGCTGTCGCCATCAGCGCCTACCCGGTAGTAGGTGCGGCCCTCGTGGACAAGACTGGCAGGACCAGGGCCGTCGCTCAACCTGAGGAAGACGTTGGTGATGGGCGTACCACTGTTCTGCGGACTCTTGTTCGTCTTATAGACCAGGTGGATGTAGTGTCCGCCCGCGCCGTCGTTCAGGTCGCGGTCGATGCCTATCCAGCCCGCGCCCTTGTAGTTGTCATAAAGATACCCGACTTGACGTTCACTATCATGGCCTATCACCACAATGTCGGTGACGTAATCAGCCCATGCCCGCTGCGCCGTAATCAGCAGCGCGGCAATTATCAATAGAAACAGTTTCTTCATCATATCCATTTTCAGTGTCGGGGGGCGCGGGCGACTTCGTCGGTGTAGCTGTCGCTGACATCGGTCTTGACGGTGGAGTCGTCGTCCTTGCTGCCCGTGTTCATACCTTGCCAGTCGCTGTAGAGCTGTTCGACAAGGGTCTGCTGCTCCGTGGTCGCCTTCCGATAGACGGTGCCCTCGTCGGTGTCCGTCAGTTTGCCGTCGGCATAGGTCAGCGTCCACTTGATGATGCTGTTGTCGCGGGTGACGGTGACGGTGTTGCCGCTGATGGTGTAGTGCGTCGCGTCGTTGTCGCGATCGGCCTCGGCACCGACTAACTGATTGCCGTCGAGCAGGAAGCACTCCCAGTAGCCTGTGCCGTCACCACGGAAGAGGAAGTCCTCTACTACGCGCGTCCACGACAGCCCGTCGTCCGTTGCACTCTGGGCATAGTCGGCCACCCAGAGACCCGCCAGCTTCTCTATAGTCAGTTGGTCTTTCGGCTCCTCCTGCTTGTTGTCGTCGCTACTGCTACACGCGGTGAGCGTGAGCAGTGCGACTGTGATTATCCAAAATATCTTCTTCATATTCTTATTTCTTTATGTACTTGCGTCCGTTCTTGATGTAGATACCATGCTCGGGGATGCGCTGCAGCTTTCGTCCGCTGAAGTCGAAGATCTGTTCCGTACCATCGCGGTCGATGGTCTTCACGGTCTCAATCTCTGGCTCCTCGATAGCGGTGGCGTTCTCATTCTCAGCGTCCTCCAACTCCATGTCGAGGCTTGCTGCACGGTTGCCGCCGCTCAGCAGCAGGTAGGCGCGGTAGGCCGGGATGTAGGCCTTGCGGTGGGCCTCGGTGTCGTTACCGACGAGGTACCACTTGCCGTCGCTCTTCAGCACGTAGGCACTCAGTTCGTGCGCCGTCTGGTTGTCGATCATGTCGAAGGTGCCGCGCAGCGAGTAGCCGTAGCCGTCCACCTGTCGCCCGAAAGTGTTGCCGCCGCTCGACGGAATCTCCTGGGCGATGGTCGAGTTCAGCTTGGCATCAGGGCTCTGTGCGTCGAGGCCTTCCTCGAACACCTTCACCAGGTAGGGCTGCATAGCCTCCATCTGTCCGGTAATCTCCTTGAACACCAGCTGGCTGCCCTCGCGGTCGCTCAGCGTGTACGCCTTGCAGCCGTAGGGGATGTCCATCGTGTAAGGCACGCAGACGGTGTAGGGCGCGTCGCTCTTAGGCAGCGTGCGCGAGTTCTCCACCGTCTTAGTCTGGAAGGCGTAAGGCACAGTGTAGTCCCATCCGTCATACAGGCGGTAGTTGTGTGCCATCAGTCCGTTGTCCGAGCTGCCGAATATCACGTTCGTCTCCTCCGTCACGCCGTAGGTCAGCGGCACGTATGCCAGCGTCTTCTGCAGGTCGATGCCGAGGTTGGCCAGACCGCCGTCCTTCAGTTTCTCAGCCATCGAAGGCTCCACGACCAGGAAGTCCACGAAGCGCAGGTTCGGTGCGTTCTGGAAGGCGCCGGTCTCGATGCTGTCAGTGTTCATGGGCACTGCCAGGCGCTCCAGCTGCGTCAGCTTCTGGAAGTCGGCCTTCTTCAGGCGTCCCACCTTCGTGTAGCGCAGCGAGGTCAGGTCCTTGATGCCGGTATGGCTGTCGAACCAGCCGTCCACGGCCTTCACCTGTATCAGGTCGTTGAGCGACGATACGCCATGCTGGCCGAAGGCGCAGAAGGCCTCGTCGTCTTCGAATATACCCTTCGAAATCAGGTTCGTGTACTTCACGCTTCCGTTCTCTGTGGTGTATTCCGTATCGTCCAGATAGTCGCGGTAGAGGCTCGGACGCACATAGAGGGCGTCGCACGTCGGGCTGTAGTTGTTGTTTATCCAGTAGTGATAGTCGATGCTAATCTTAGGCTTCTTGGTACACAGGAAGTAGGCATAGGCCAGCTGGCTGTCATCGTCGAAGCAGGTCCAGTCAATCTTCTCCGTGTCGTCGCCGAAGACGACAGTCTCCAGATCCGTACACTCTAAGAAGGCCTGCCTCTCCACTTCCTTACACGTCTTCGGTAGGATGAGCGTCTTCAGCTTGATGGCCTTCTTCAGGGCGTGGAGGTGCATCACGTCGTCCTTCATATCGGCATCCATGCGGATGACACCGCCCTGTGTCTCTCGTGAGCCGTCGTTATCGGTCTCGCGGATCTGGGCGTCGTACAGGTCGAGGTACTCTAACTGTCCGAAGTTGTTCGCCTCCTTCGTCCACAGCGTGTAGCCGGCCAGGTAGCGCATCAGCTCGAAGTCGGTACCCGAGATGGGGCCAATCACCTTCAGCTTCTTGATGTGGCTGTAGTCGCCGGTCACGCCTTCCAGCCAGTGCAGTTTGCTCGACAGCTCTACCTGCAGGCCTAACTTCTCGTGCAGCGTGTTCGGCTCGGTCAGCGTCACGGTGATGATGGGGTCGTTCGAGTATTCAGCCTCGTCCACGAAGATGTGGTCCTTGTACTGGCTCCAGCGCTCCTGATACTTGGCAAGGTCGCTCTTCGGCACGTAGATGCGGAAGTCATTAAGCAGCGTCTTGAAGACGTCGCGCTCCAAGTAGAAGATGCTGTCGCAGTGCACGCGGATGCTGTCCAATGACGAGCAGCCGTTGAAGGCATCCTTGTGGATGTACTCCACAGAGCTGGGCAGCGTGATGGTCTTCAGCCAGTGGTCGTTGTGGAAGGCCCATGCCTCAATCCGCTTCACGCTGTAGAACTTCTCGAACTCGCTGAAGTCGACCAGGTCGCGGTCGCCGCTGAAGATACCACCCTTGAGGGTCTCCATGCTGCGTATTTCCGAGGGGAAGAAGATGCCGCCCTTATCGGCCAGGGAGCGCGTGATGTGGTCGTTGTCGAACACCGTGCTGATGCTCATGGCTCGCTGGCTCAGCTTGTCGTCGCTCATGTATTCGGCAAACTGGCTCTTCGGCGCATACGCATTCATGATGGGAGCTTCCCACGGGTCGCTGTAGTCGCTGGTGACGTGCTGGTTGGTCAGGAACACCAACTCATCAATGCCGCCGTAGTCGTCCAGGTCCTGCAGAATGTCGCACTCCACCTCCTTGGTGTTGTAGCCGATGGCGACGCGCTTCAGGCCGGTGGCCATCTCAAAGATGTTCTCGCCGATGTAGGTCACCGACTTCGGGAAGATGACGGTCTCGATGGACGTACAGTTGTCGAACAGGTAGTCGCCCACCTTGTTGTCGGCATCGGTGTATTCGTCCTCGCCATCGCAGTTGTACGACCAGCGGGTGTCCTTCTTCAGCTCTGCGTTCCACAGGTTCAGGTAGCGCAGCTTGCCGTCCGTCGGGTCGCTGTTCCACGCGTCGGCGCCGGCCATGTAGCGGATGACGGCCAGGTCGTAGCCGTTCAGCGGGCCGCTGACGGTCAGCGAGTCGTACATGGTGTAGGGACCCTCCAGCCAGCGCACCTCCGTGTTGTAGCCTGCTGCATTATCCTCCACGACGTACAGGCCCAGCTTGTTGGCCAGCTGTCCGGGAGCGGTCACGGTGACCACCTTGCTGTACGGGAACTGGCTCATGCCGACGATGTAGTCCTTGTATTCTGCCCAGTCCTGCTTGTAGAGTGTCACCACCGAGTCGGGCACGTAGATCTTCAGGCCGCTGTTCTTCTCGAAGTGGTTGCTTCCGGCAAGCGTGGCGGGCTTGCCCGAAGGCACCACGATGGTCGTCAGGTTCGAGCAGCCAGCGAAGGCGTTGCTCTGAATCTCGGCCAGCGCCGTGGGCAGGGTGATGGCTCTCAGTTGTTTGCATGAGCCGAAGGCACGGTTTCCGATGCTCCATACAGTGTTTGGCAGGCTGATGTTGCCCAAGTTCTCGCAACCGTCGAACCATGAAGGGCCGATGAAGTCGAGCCCTATGCCCTCGAAGTACTGGAAGTCGCCGAACGAACGGATGTCCTTGTTGCCCTTGAAGACCCCGGCGAGCCAGCTGAAGCCCTTCTCGTCGCTAATGCGGCTCAGGTCGATGTACTCGTCCCAGTTCTTGGTGTCGGTACCCCAGGCTGTATAGTCATGGTAGCGGATATCCTTCAGGGCCTTGCGCACATACTCGTCGCCCGGCTTGATGATGCAGGGCATGAAGCGATCCTTGTAGGCAGACCAGTTTGGGTCGCTCTCGAACGGCTTCACCTGCAGTGGCATCATGCGAATCTTCGCGTTCGTGTTGTCGAACACGCCCTTGCCGATGGTCAGTATCTCTGGCTTGAGGGGCTGAATGTGGTTGTCGCCGTCGGTCACCAGGTACAGCGGGTCGAAGTACTTCAGGTTGGTACAGTTGGCGAAGCAGTAGTCCCTCAGGTCAATCTTGAACTCAGAGTAGCAGTCCTGTCCTCTGTCCAGGTCGGTGAAGCTCACATACTTCAGGTCCTGATTGCCGCGGAAGGCACCAGTGCGCACGTAGTCGGTCTGGTAGTTGTTGTACGAGCCGATGTCCACGGTAATCTTCAGCGCGCCGTTGTGCTCTCTCAGGAAGTCCGTGTCGGGATTGTTCACCAGTACGTGCTGGATTCTGTGGCCGTCCTTCGAGCTCTCCTTCCTGATGGAGTTCTCCTCATAGACGTAGGCGTACCAGGCACCGTAGTTGTTGAGCGTACTGCCGTTCTTGGGCACCGCCTCGCGATACTGGAAGAACCTCTCATACGGCTTCCACGATTCGCTGGCCAGGAATTCCTCCTTGCGCGACTCATCTATAATAATGTGGAAGTTCAGCGTATCCACGTCGCAGAAGATGCTGTCGCCGGCCAGGATGAAGTTCTCCGGGCCCAGGCCGTATTCGCCGTTCTCCTTGGTCTGCAGAATCAGGCTGAACTCCGTCAGGTTCTTGCAGCCCTTAAAGGCATAGTCGGGAATGGCGCAGATGAACGACGACGAGTTCTGGCTCGTAGCGCCGCCCGTGTTCTCGTGGAACGATACTTTCTTCAGATCAGTCCTGTTCGTGAAGGCGTTCTTGGCGAACGTGGTCACGCGGCTCGACGTGTTGGCGTTGCCGTCGTCGTCGTGGCCCACGTAGATGGTGCAGTTGCCAAAGAAGTCCCCGTCAAACGACTTCACATAGGTGTGATAGACCAGATTCTTCTGCGGGTGATAGAACACATAGCCGCCAGCGCCCACGTTGTTCTGGTTGAGTCTCGAGCGAATCTGCTCGCGCATACCTCTGTTGAACTTCTCGGCATTGTACGAATCGGTGCCGCCCCATGCCTGCTTGGCAATGAGTCCGGCGGTCAGCGTGTTTGAGGTAATATCCTTCACGGTTTGACCATTCCACTTGTCGCTGGCCAGCGACATTTGCTCGTTCAGGCGGTTCATCAAGTCGTTCATATAGCGGCGTGCTTCCTCCTGACCTACTGCAAAGACGTCGCTCATGGTCTGGGTTAGCGTTATGAAGTCCTTGTTGCTCATGTTCTTCAGTTGTTCCTCAGTGGCCACGAACTTACCGTCCTTAATGAAGCCCATCTTCTCCAGGCGTTCCTTATGTTGCAGGTTGCCAGCCAATGTAAAGCCGAGGGTGGTAATAAGCTCTCCTGAAAGGGATGTAAGAGTGGTTATAAGAGCTTTACCGG
>JAEEGG010017835.1_pt1 | contig 14544 bp, 8 predicted proteins | sample 9134161 | NCBI WGS metagenome assembly JAEEGG01 (sample SAMN16246543, study PRJNA631951) | gut metagenome | biome: gut microbiome; feature: rumen; material: CR-attached | host: Bos | place: Iran: Karaj | collected 2018-10
CATTCCCGGATTTCCTTGATGTGCAATTAAAGTCGTTCAAAGACTTCCTGCAGTTGGATACTCCGCCTGAGGAACGCAAGAATGACGGCTTGTATAAGGTGTTCGCTGAGAACTTCCCTATCACCGATACACGTAATAATTTCGTTCTTGAGTTCTTGGATTACTATATCGACCCACCTCGTTACAGCATCGATGAGTGCTTGGAGCGTGGTTTGACTTATAGCGTGCCCCTGAAGGCTAAGCTGAAACTGTATTGTACTGATCCGGATCATGAGGATTTCGGAACTGTGATTCAGGATGTATTCCTGGGTCCTATCCCTTACATGACCGCCAATGGTACATTCGTTATCAATGGAGCCGAGCGCGTAGTCGTTTCACAGTTGCACCGTTCACCTGGCGTATTCTTCGGCCAGAGCGTACACGCTAACGGTACCCTGCTGTATTCGGCTCGTGTTATCCCATTCAAGGGTTCATGGATCGAGTTTGCTACCGACATCAACAATGTGATGTACGCATACATCGACCGTAAGAAGAAGTTGCCCGTAACAACTCTGCTGCGTGCTATCGGTTTCGAGGCCGATAAGGACATCCTGCAGATCTTCAACCTGGCCGAGGAGGTTAAGGTTAACAAGAAGAGCCTGAAGGCTGTGGTTGGCTGCAAGCTGGCTGCCCGCGTACTGAAGAGCTGGAACGAGGACTTCGTTGATGAGGATACTGGTGAGGTAGTATCAATCGAGCGTAACCAGATGATTATGGAGCGTGAGACTGAGATTACCGAGGAGAACATGATGGACATCCTTGAGAGTGGCGCACAGACTATCCTGGTGCACAAGGACGCATCTGTTGCTTCGGATTACAGCATCATCTTCAACACACTGGCCAAAGACCCATCTAACTCTGAGAAGGAGGCTGTGCTTTACATCTACCGTCAGCTGCGTAATGCCGATCCTGCCGATGATGCCAGCGCACGTGAGGTTATCCAGAACCTGTTCTTCTCTGACAAGCGTTACGATCTGGGTGATGTTGGTCGTTACCGTATCAACAAGAAGCTTGGTTTGAACACCGATATGGATGTTCGCGTTCTGACCAAGGAAGATATTATCGAGATTATCAAGTATCTGATTCAGTTGGTTAACTCTAAGGCTACTGTCGACGATATCGACCACCTGTCGAACCGTCGCGTACGTACCGTAGGCGAGCAGCTGGCTAATCAGTTCTCTATAGGTCTGGCTCGTATGAGCCGTACCATCCGTGAGCGCATGAACGTTCGCGATAACGAGGTGTTCACACCAACCGATCTGATCAACGCCAAGACTATCTCTAGCGTTATCAACTCGTTCTTCGGTACCAACCCTCTGTCGCAGTTCATGGACCAGACCAACCCTCTGGCCGAGGTAACTCACAAGCGTCGTCTCTCTGCCCTGGGTCCTGGTGGTCTGAGCCGTGAGCGCGCCGGATTCGAGGTTCGTGACGTACACTATACACACTATGGTCGTCTGTGTCCTATCGAGAGCCCTGAGGGACCAAACATCGGTCTGATCTCATCTCTCTGTGTATATGCTAAGATCAACGAGCTCGGATTCATCCAGACTCCTTACCGTAAGGTAAAGGATGGTGTTGCCGACCTGAGCGACAATGGTATCGTTTACCTCACCGCTGAGGAGGAGGCTGAGCACATCATCGGTCAGGGTAACGCACCTCTGAACGACGATGGTACATTTATCCGCTCGGTTGTTAAGTGTCGTCAGGATGCCGACTTCCCTGTAGTTCCACCTACAGACGTTGACCTGATGGATGTATCGCCACAGCAGATTGCCTCTATCGCTGCATCTCTTATCCCATTCCTGGAGCACGACGATGCTCACCGTGCGCTGATGGGATCTAACATGATGCGCCAGGCCGTACCTCTGCTGCACAACGAGGCACCTATCGTAGGTACCGGTATCGAGAAGCAGGTATGTGAGGATTCACGTACCATGGTTACTGCCGAGGGTGATGGTGTTATCGAGTACGTTGATGCTACAACCATCCGTATTCTGTACGATCGCACCGAGGACGAGGAGTTCGTAAGCTTCGAGCCCGCCCTGAAGGAGTACCGTATCGCTAAGTTCCGTCGTACCAACCAGAATATGACCATCGACCTGCGTCCTATCTGTGAGAAGGGACAGCGCGTAAAGGCCGGTGATATCCTGACTGAGGGTTACGCTACCGAGGATGGTGAGCTGGCTCTGGGCCGTAACCTGCTGGTAGCTTACATGCCTTGGAAGGGTTACAACTATGAGGATGCTATCGTGCTTAACGAGCGCATTGTTCGCGACGACGTACTTACCTCTGTACACGTTGATGAGTACTCACTCGATGTACGTGAGACCAAGCGTGGTGTTGAGGAGTTCACAGCTGATATTCCTAACGTAAGTGAGGAGGCCACAAAGGATTTGGACGACAACGGTGTTATCCGTGTTGGTGCCCGTGTTGAGCCAGGCGACATCCTGATTGGTAAGATTTCACCTAAGGGTGAGAGCGATCCTTCACCTGAGGAGAAGCTGCTCCGTGCCATCTTCGGTGACAAGGCTGGTGATGTGAAGGATTCTTCACTCAAGGCTAACCCATCACTGAGTGGTGTTATTATTGATAAGAAGATGTTCCAGCGTGCCATCAAGGACCGTAAGTCTAAGCAGCAGGATAAGATCGTGCTTGCTAAGATCGACGAGGAGTACGAGGCAAAGGTTGAGGACCTGAAGGATATCCTGATCGACAAGCTCATGGAGCTCACTAAGGGTAAGACCTCACAGGGTGTTAAGGACTACACCGGTGCCGAGATCATCACCAAGGGTAGCAAGTTCACTGCTACAGCCCTGCGCAACCTTGAGTATGGCGATGTACAGATTAGCAACTGGACAACAGACGAGCATAAGAACGAGCTGATTGCCAAGCTGATTATCAACTTCATGAAGAAGTACAAGCTGCTTGATGCTGAGATGAAGCGTAAGAAGTTCGCTATCACTATCGGTGACGAGCTGCCAAACGGCATCCTGCAGATGGCTAAGGTATATGTAGCTAAGAAGCGTAAGATCGGCGTAGGTGATAAGCTGGCCGGACGTCACGGTAACAAGGGTATCGTGTCTAAGATCGTTCGTCAGGAGGATATGCCATTCCTCGAGGATGGTCGTCCAGTCGACCTGGTACTGAACCCTCTGGGTGTGCCTTCTCGAATGAACCTTGGTCAGATTTTCGAGGCTATCCTCGGTGCTGCCGGTAAGAAGCTCGGTGTTAAGTTCGCTACACCTATCTTCGACGGTGCTAAGCTCGAAGACCTTGCTGAGTGGACTGATAAGGCAGGTCTGCCACGCCTGTGCTCTACCCACCTGTATGATGGTGAGACCGGTGAGCGTTTCGACCAGCCTGCTACAGTAGGTATCACCTACTTCCTTAAGCTCGGTCACATGGTTGAGGATAAGATGCACGCCCGTTCAATCGGTCCGTACAGCTTGATTACTCAGCAGCCTCTTGGTGGTAAGGCCCAGTTCGGTGGTCAGCGATTCGGAGAGATGGAGGTTTGGGCCCTTGAGGCCTTCGGCGCCAGCCATGTTCTTCAGGAGATCCTGACAATCAAGTCGGATGATACCGTAGGTCGCTCTAAGGCTTACGAGGCTATCGTTAAGGGCGAGCCAATGCCTACACCAGGTATCCCCGAGTCTCTCAATGTGCTGCTGCACGAGTTGCGTGGTCTTGGTTTGAGTATTACCCTCGACTAAGTGAGTTAAGTATTAAGAGTTAAGAATTAAGAGAAAGATAATATATATGGCTTTCAAGAAGGATTCAAAAATAAAGAATAATTTTACGAAGATTACCATCGGACTTGCTTCTCCTGAAGAGATTCTGGAGAGCAGCTTCGGTGAGGTTACCAAGCCAGAGACCATCAACTATCGTACCTATAAGCCTGAGCGCGATGGTTTGTTCTGCGAGCGCATCTTCGGTCCTACCAAGGATTACGAGTGTGCCTGCGGTAAGTACAAGCGCATCCGTTATAAGGGTATTGTCTGCGACCGTTGTGGTGTAGAGGTAACAGAGAAGAAGGTTCGTCGTGAGCGTTCTGGTCACATCGAGCTCGTTGTGCCCGTAGCACACATCTGGTACTTCCGTAGTCTTCCTAATAAGATAGGTTACCTGCTGGGTCTGCCCACCAAGAAGCTCGATGCAGTTATCTACTACGAGCGCTACGTGGTTATCCAGCCAGGTGTAATGGCAGGCCGTAAGGATGCCGAGGGTAACGATGCCCTGGGTTCTAACAAGTTCGACCTGCTCTCAGAGGATGAGTACTCAGAGATTGTAGAGAATCAGCTTTCACCCGATAACGAGTATCTCGACGATAGCGATCCTAACAAGTTCATCGCTAAGATGGGTGCCGAGGCTATCTACGACCTCCTGACACGTATCGACCTCGACTCACTGTCGTACGAGCTGCGCGACCGTGCTAACAGCGACTCTTCAGTTCAGCGTAAGAACGAGGCTCTGAAGCGTCTGCAGGTAGTAGAGGCTTTCCGTACATCAGTTGAGAAGGGCATCAACCGCCCCGAGTGGATGATCATGAAGATTATCCCTGTTACACCTCCTGAGCTCCGTCCTCTGGTACCACTGGATGGTGGACGTTTCGCTACATCTGACTTGAACGACCTCTATCGTCGTGTCATCATCCGTAACAACCGTCTGAAGCGTCTGATGGAGATTAAGGCTCCTGAGGTAATTCTCCGAAACGAGAAGCGTATGCTGCAGGAGGCTGTGGATTCACTCTTCGACAACAGCCGTAAGTCGTCTGCTGTTAAGAGCGATAGCAACCGTCCTCTGAAGTCACTCTCTGACTCACTGAAAGGTAAGCAGGGACGTTTCCGTCAGAACTTGCTGGGTAAGCGTGTTGACTATTCAGCCCGTTCGGTTATCGTTGTAGGTCCTGAGCTGAAGATGGGTGAGTGCGGTCTGCCAAAGCTGATGGCTGCCGAGCTGTATAAGCCATTCATTATCCGTAAGCTCATCGAGCGCGGTATCGTGAAGACTGTTAAGAGCGCTAAGAAGATTGTTGACCGTCGTGAGCCAGTTATCTGGGATATCCTTGAGAACGTGATGAAGGGTCACCCTGTACTCCTGAACCGTGCACCAACACTGCACCGTCTGGGTATCCAGGCCTTCCAGCCAAAGATGATCGAGGGTAAGGCTATCCAGCTGCACCCACTGGCATGTACTGCGTTCAACGCCGACTTCGACGGTGACCAGATGGCTGTACACCTCCCATTGAGTAACGAGGCTATCCTCGAGGCTCAGCTGCTCATGCTGCAGAGCCATAACATTCTGAACCCTGCCAACGGTGCACCTATCACCGTGCCTTCACAGGATATGGTACTTGGTTTGTACTACATTACCAAGATCCGTCCAGGTGCAAAGGGTGAGGGACTTACCTTCTACGGTCCTGAAGAGGCTATCATCGCACACAACGAGGGTAAGTGCGAACTGCACGCCCTGGTTAAGGTTATCGTTGATGATATCGTCGACGGTCAGCCTGTTCGCCACATGGTAGAGACTTCAGTAGGTCGTGTAATCGTAAACGGCATCATTCCAAAGGAGGTTGGTTACGTTAATAAGATTATTTCTAAGAAGAGTCTGCGCGACATTATCGGTGCTGTAATTAAGAATGTAGGTTTCGCCGAGGCTTGTGAGTTCCTTGATGGAATCAAGAACCTGGGTTACCGCATGGCTTACGTGGCCGGTCTGTCGTTCAACCTCGATGATATCATTATTCCTAAGGAGAAGGCTGAGCTGATTGCCAAGGGTAATGAGGAGGTACAGCAGATTACCGACAACTATAACATGGGATTCATCACCGACAACGAGCGTTATAATCAGGTTATTGATACCTGGACCCACGTCAACAACGATATCGGTAACATCCTGCTGAAGCAGATGACCGAGGCCGACCAGGGATTCAACGCTGTATTCATGATGCTTGACTCAGGTGCCCGTGGTAGTAAGGACCAGATTAAGCAGCTTTCAGGTATCCGTGGTCTGATGGCTAAGCCTCAGAAGGCCGGTGCCGAGGGTCACCAGATTATTGAAAACCCAATCCTTTCTAACTTTAAGGAGGGTATGTCGGTGCTCGAGTACTTTATCTCTACTCACGGTGCTCGTAAGGGTCTGGCTGATACCGCTATGAAAACAGCCGACGCTGGTTACCTGACACGTCGATTGGTTGACGTATCGCACGATGTGATCATTACCGAGGAGGACTGCGGTACCCTGCGTGGTTTGCAGTGCACAGCCCTGAAGAGCGGCGACGAGGTTATCTCAAGCCTGTCAGAGCGTATCCTGGGTCGTGTATCAGTTCACGATGTGATCAATCCTAAGACCGGTGAGGTGATTGTAGCTGCCGGTGAGGAGATCACCGAGTCAGTAGCCGAGGCTATCGAGGCATCTGATATCGAGATGGTCGAGATCCGTTCAGTGCTCACTTGTGAGTCGAAGAAGGGTGTCTGCATGAAGTGTTACGGACGTAACCTCGCTACCCGTCGTATGGTACAGAAGGGTGAGGCTGTTGGTGTGATTGCCGCTCAGGCTATCGGTGAGCCAGGTACACAGCTTACTCTGCGTACGTTCCACGCCGGTGGTGTGGCTGCCAACGCCGCAGCAAATGCAAGCATCGTATCTAAATATGATCGCGCTATGATCGAGTTGGAAGAGGTTCGTACCGTTCCATTCGATGAGGATGGCCGCGAGTGTCAGATGGTTGTAAGCCGTTTGGGTGAGATGCGTTTCGTTGATCCTAACACCAAGATCGTTCTCTCTACCGTTAACGTGCCTTACGGTTCGTCACTCTACTTTGGTCACGGCGACGAGGTTGCCAAGGGCGACAAGATTGCTCAGTGGGACCCATTCAACGCCGTTATCGTTACCGAGTACGCTGGTACCCTGAAGTTCAACGATGTGATCGAGGGTATTACCTTCCGTGCCGAGACCGACGAAACCACTGGTCTGACTGAAAAGATTGTTACCGAGTCGCGCGACCGTACTAAGGTTCCTACCTGTGATGTTATCGGTGCCGATGGCGAGGTAATCGGAACATATAGCTTCCCTGTAGGTGGACACGTTGTTGTTGAGGATGGCCAGACAGTTTCAACTGGTGAAACCCTCGTTAAGATTCCACGTGCTGCTGCCAAGGGTGGTGATATCACCGGAGGTCTGCCCCGTGTAACCGAGCTGTTCGAGGCTCGTAACCCATCTAACCCTGCTGTTGTATCCGAGATCGATGGTGAGGTAACCATGGGTAAGGTAAAGCGTGGTAACCGTGAGATTATCGTAACCTCTAAGACTGGTGAGCAGCGTCGTTATCTCGTATCGCTGTCGAAGCAGATCCTGGTACAGGAGCACGATGCCGTACGTGCTGGTACACCACTCTCTGATGGTGTTATCACTCCAGGCGATATCCTGGCCATTAAGGGTCCCACCGCTGTACAGGAGTATATCGTGAACGAGGTTCAGGACGTATACCGTCTGCAGGGTGTAAAGATTAACGATAAGCACTTCGAGATCATCGTTCGTCAGATGATGCGTAAGGTACAGATCAACGAACCTGGTGATACTTCGTTCCTCGAGCAGGAGATTGTCGACAAGCTCGACTTCGCTGAGGAGAACGATCGTATCTGGGGTAAGAAGGTTGTTACCGATGCCGGTGACTCTGAGAACCTGCAGAAGGGTCAGATTGTTACCGCCCGCAAGCTGCGCGACGAGAACTCTATGCTGAAGCGTCGTGACCTCCGTCTGGTACAGGTTCGTGATGCAGTGCCCGCTACATCTACTCAGATTCTGCAGGGTATCACACGTGCCGCTCTTCAGACTAAGTCGTTCATGTCGGCTGCATCGTTCCAGGAGACAACCAAGGTACTTAACGAGGCTGCCATCCGTGGTAAGGTAGATCACCTGGTAGGTATGAAGGAGAACGTAATCTGCGGACACCTGATTCCTGCTGGTACCGGTCTGCGTGAGTTCGAGAAGATTATCGTTGGTTCAAAGGAGGAGTATGAGCGCATTCAGGCTAACCGCAAGAACGTTCTCGACTTCGCTGATGAGACCATTCTCGAGGAGAAATAAGGCTATCTTTGATTAGCAAAATATGTTAAGAGTGCTGCATGTATGTGCGGCACTCTTTTTTCTTCATTTTGGACATAATCTACTATTAATTAATTCAAAAAACGTTATTTCTTGTTAAATCAAGGGTTTAAACTTGCATTTTCTCCATATAAGTTAGGTGGAATCGGAAAATAGTTGTACCTTTGCAGCCCGAAACGCCCCTATTAAGCGAGATAGGGTGTGTAAAGCGCTGATTATAAATAAAATAACATATATATAAATTAAAAATTAAAGTATTATGCCTACAATTTCACAATTGGTAAGAAAAGGCAGAAAGGTAATTGTTGACAAGTCAAAGTCACCTGCTTTGGACAACTGTCCTCAGCGTCGTGGTGTCTGCGTACGTGTTTACACAACAACACCTAAGAAGCCTAATTCGGCTATGCGTAAGGTAGCCCGTGTTCGTCTGACAAATCAGAAGGAAGTTAACTCTTACATCCCTGGAGAGGGACACAACCTGCAGGAGCACTCAATCGTGCTTGTTCGCGGTGGTCGTGTAAAGGACCTGCCAGGTGTACGTTACCACATCGTTCGCGGTACTCTTGATACTGCTGGTGTAGCTAACCGTACACAGCGCCGTTCTAAGTATGGTGCTAAGCGTCCAAAGGCTAAGAAGTAAAATGACCGGAGATGGTCAGTCAGGCCAAAAAGAAACAAAAAATTTAATCCGTTTTGCTGGAGATAATGTTATAAAGGTTGAGTAAATGTCCGAGCGAAGTGACGTTGAAGAACAAGTAAGAACAGCCCTCAAGCAGAATTTTAATTCAAAAACAAAATGAGAAAAGCAAAACCAAAGAAGCGTGTGATCCTGCCAGATCCCGTATTCAACGATCAGAAGGTGTCTAAGTTTGTAAACCACCTGATGTTTGATGGTAAGAAGACCAAGTCTTATGAGATCTTCTACAATGCACTGGAGACAGTGAAGAGCAAAATGAACAACGAGGAGAAGTCTGCCCTGGAGATCTGGAAGCAGGCTCTCGACAACATTACCCCACAGGTAGAGGTAAAGAGCCGCCGTATCGGTGGTGCTACTTTCCAGGTACCTACTGAGATCCGTCCCGACCGTAAGGAGAGTATCTCAATGAAGAACATGATTCAGTTCGCTCGTAAGCGTTCTGGTAAGTCAATGGCCGATAAGCTGGCTGCTGAGATCATGGACGCCTTCAACAATCAGGGTGGTGCCTTCAAGCGTAAGGAGGATATGCATCGCATGGCCGAGGCTAACCGCGCATTTGCTCACTTCCGTTTCTAATAAATAAGGTAAGAAGTTAAAAGGATACAAAACAATGGCAAACCGCGATTTACATTTAACAAGAAATATCGGTATTATGGCTCACATCGATGCCGGTAAGACAACCACTTCTGAGCGTATTCTGTTCTACACAGGTAAGACTCATAAGATTGGTGAGGTACACGATGGAGCTGCTACCATGGACTGGATGGCTCAGGAGCAGGAGCGTGGTATTACTATCACATCTGCTGCTACCACCTGTAACTGGACATGGAATGGTAAGAACTTCAAGATCAACTTGATCGATACTCCGGGACACGTTGACTTTACCGCTGAGGTAGAGCGTTCACTCCGTGTACTGGATGGTGCTGTTGCTACTTACTCTGCTGCCGACGGTGTTCAGCCTCAGTCAGAGACTGTATGGCGCCAGGCCGACAAGTACAACGTACCTCGTATCGGTTACGTTAATAAGATGGACCGTTCAGGTGCTGACTTCTTCGAGACTGTTCAGCAGATGAAGGACATCCTGGGTGCTAACCCTGTTGTTATCCAGGTGCCCATCGGTGCTGAGGAGAACTTCAAGGGTCTGGTTGACCTGATCAAGATGAAGGCTATCCTGTGGCACGATGAGACCATGGGTGCTGAGTACGATGTTGAGGATATCCCCGCCGACCTGGAGGCAGAGTGCGACGAGTGGCGTAACAAGCTGCTTGAGGCTGCTGCTGAGTACGACGAGGCTCTGATGGAGAAGTACTTCGACGATCCTAACTCAATCACTGAGGACGAGATCATCGCTGCTATCCGTAAGGGTACTATCTCAATGCAGTGTACTCCTATGCTGCTCGGTTCTTCTTATAAGAACAAGGGTGTGCAGCCTCTGCTCGACTACGTATGTGCATTCCTGCCCGCACCTGTTGACGTAGAGGTTATTAAGGGTACCAACCCTGATACCGATGAGGAAGAGGATCGTAAGCCTTCTGAGGACGAGCCTACATCGGCTCTGGCCTTTAAGATTGCTACCGACCCATACATGGGCCGTCTGGTATTCTTCCGCGTTTACTCTGGTAAGATCACTGCCGGATCATACGTTTACAACCCACGTTCGGGTAAGAAGGAGCGTATCAGCCGTCTGTTCCAGATGAACTCAAACAAGGAAATTCCTATGGAGAGCATCGACGCTGGTGATATCGGCGCAGGTGTAGGTTTCAAGGATATCCGTACTGGTGATACCCTCTGCGCTGAGGATGCACCTATCGTACTGGAGTCAATGAGCTTCCCCGATACTGTAATCTCTATCGCAGTTGAGCCTAAGTCTCAGGCCGACGTTGCTAAGCTCGACAACGGTCTTGCTAAGCTCGCTGAGGAGGACCCAACATTCACCGTACGTACCGACGAGCAGAGTGGTCAGACCATTATCTCTGGTATGGGTGAGCTTCACCTCGATATCATTATCGACCGTCTGAAGCGTGAGTTCAAGGTTGAGTGTAACCAGGGTAAGCCTCAGGTTAACTACAAGGAGGCCATCACCAAGACTGTTAACCTCCGTGAGGTTTACAAGAAGCAGTCGGGTGGTCGCGGTAAGTTCGCTGATATCATCGTAAACGTTGGTCCTGTTGACGACGATTGGGATATCGCTAAGGACGGCGGTCTGCAGTTCGTTAACGAGGTTAAGGGTGGTAACATTCCTAAGGAGTTCATCCCATCTATCCAGAAGGGATTCGAGAACGCTATGAAGAATGGTATCCTCGGTGGTTACCCAATGGATTCACTGAAGGTAACTGTAATCGACGGTTCGTTCCACCCAGTTGACTCTGACCAGCTCTCATTCGAGATCGCTGCTCTGCAGGCATACAAGAACGCATGCGCTCAGGCTAAGCCCGTACTGATGGAGCCTATCATGAAGCTCGAGGTTGTAACACCTGAGGAGAACATGGGTGACGTTATCGGTGACCTGAACAAGCGTCGTGGCCAGGTAGAGGGTATGGAAGAGGCTCGCAGCGGTGCCCGTGTTGTTAAGGCTCAGGTGCCCCTGTCAGAGATGTTCGGTTATGTAACCGCTCTGCGTACCATCACTTCAGGTCGTGCTACCAGCTCAATGGAGTACGATCACCACGCTCCTCTGTCAAGCTCTATCGCTAAGGCAGTTCTGGAGGAGGTTAAGGGCCGTGCCGACCTCGTATAAAGATAACAAATGGGTGCTGCTGAGCAAATGACTCTTTAGCAGCACCCCCTTTTAAATAACAATTAAACAATTAAAACGACAATGAGTCAGAAAATTCGTATCAAGCTGAAGAGCTACGACCACAAACTCGTAGACAAGTCAGCCGAGAAGATTGTGAAGGCTGTTAAGGCCACAGGTGCTATCATCAGCGGTCCTATCCCCCTTCCTACACACAAGCGTATCTACACCGTTAACCGCTCTACCTTCGTTAACAAGAAGGCTCGTGAGCAGTTCCAGCTCTCAGACTACAAGCGTCTGATCGACATCTACAGCTCAACTGCTAAGACTGTTGACGCTCTGATGAAGCTCGAGCTCCCCAGCGGTGTTGAGGTTGAGATCAAGGTATAGTTTTATCTTTATCTGATTATAAAGCAGCGTATCCTCATGGATGCGCTGTTTTTTTTATTCTGATAGCCTGAATAATCGTTAAAACCATCCTTAACTAATTAATTTAGTTTAAAAACTATAGCTTTTAGTTGGTAGTAACGAAAACTTTTAGTTACTTTGCATTCGGATATTGATTACAACGCGCAATTTGATTTTCGAACTTAAAGCAAACTGTTGTAAAATGAAAAAGTTAACAAACAAGGAAAAGGAGATCATGGATTTGTATTGGCAGCATGGTCCGATGTTCGTCAAGGAGCTCTTAGAGTACTACGACGAGCCGCGTCCGCACTTCAATACGCTATCTACGATGGTACGCATTCTGGAGAAGGAAGGCTATCTTGATCATAAGCAGTTTGGTAATACCTATCAGTACTATCCCCTCATCACCGAGGCTGAGTACGGTCGTAAATCCATTGCCGGTGTTATCAAGAACTACTTTAATAACTCCTATCTTTCAGCAGTGTCTGCTTTCGTTAAGGAAGAGAAGATTTCTGTTGAAGAACTCCGGGAACTTCTCGATCAGATAGAAAAGAACCAATAGTCGAAATCGTAAATAACTAAATTGTACAATGATAGATTTCCTGACCTACGACCTGAAAGTGGCAGCCATCTTGGCGGTATTCTATATGTTCTACCGTGTGTTGCTGGCCCGCGAAACGTTCCACCGTGTTAATCGCGTGGTGCTTCTGGCTACAGCTGTGGCATCGTTTGTACTGCCGCTGTGCGTCATCACCCTGCATAAAACCGTTGTGGTAGAGTCGGCCCCCAGTGTGTCGTTTGGCGCCCTTGAGGCTGTGGCCGATATGTCGTCCGAAACCGGTATGTATCCGCTTTGGCAGTCTGTGGCCATTGCCCTGTTCTTCATCGGCATGGCTGCCACGCTTGGTCATACCCTCTGGTCGTTGTTCAGAATCGTAAAACTCATTAAGCATAGTCAAAAGTATCCGCAGTCTGATGGTACCGTGATCTGTGTGACCGGTAACCCCGATCTGGCCCCATTCAGTTGGATGCATTATATCGTGATGAACCGCAGCGATTACCTGGCTAACGATGCGGCTATTCTCACTCATGAACGAGGGCATATCCGTTACCACCACTCGTGGGACCTGCTCTTTGTTGATACCCTCACCGCCCTCCAGTGGTTTAATCCCGCCATTTGGATGCTGCGCAGCGATCTGCGTGCCATCCACGAATACGAGGCCGATGGTGCAGTACTCTCTCAAGGGATCAATGCGCGTCAATATCAATACCTGTTAATCACAAAAGCCGCCAGCATTGGTGGGTACTCCCTTGCTAACGGTATCTCTCACAGTACCCTCAAAAACCGAATTAATATGATGTTACATACTAAATCACCCCGTCAGCGCTACCTTAAACTGCTGGCACTCCTGCCTATCGTAGCTGTAGCGCTCGCTGTTAATGCCTAGACCGAGACTCATTATGTCTACACCCAGCCCCAGCAGCAAACACCCGTTAAGAAAGGTGCAAAAGCTGGTACCATTAAAATGGGTAGCAAGTCAATTAAAGTCGTCAAGGCCGATGCCCAGTCAAAGACCGATGCTGCAACCGCTCAGACCAGCAAGCAGCGCCCCTTCGATGTGGTAGAGCATATGCCGGAGTATCCTGGTGGCGCATCAGCTCTCTTCGAGTTCCTTTCTAAAACCGTTAAGTATCCTGCCGCAGCCGAAAAGGCTGGCACCCAGGGTCGCGTGGTCGTTACCTTCGTCGTTGAGCAGGATGGCTCTATTGCCGAGCCAACGGTGGTTAAGTCGGTTAGTCCCGAACTCGATGCCGAGGCAGTGCGTGTTATCAACGCCATGCCTAACTGGAAGCCCGGTACGCAGAATGGCAAGGCCGTACGTGTAAAATATACCGTACCTATCAGTTTTGCACTCCAAGGTGGTCGCTCTACTTCGAAGATTGACGACAAGGGTAATCCCGAAGGAAAAAATGTGTTAGGTCCACTGGTAATCGTAGGCTATGATAAGACCAGTACTACTGAACTCGAAACGGCCCCGTTGGTGATTGTTGATGGCAAGACTGTAGATTATTCTCAGCTAAAAACTGTTGATACGAATACCATCAGTCACATGGAGGTCCTGAAGGATAAAGCATCTATCGAGAAGTTTGGCGATAAGGCCAAGAACGGTGTCATCCTGATTACAACAAAGAAATAAAATCTCTCTCTTTATCATGAAGATAGTGTTAACTATTGTAGCCCTCGCTCTCTTGGCGGTTTCTCCCGCCAAGGGCGAGGTTCTCGACTCGCTTACCATCTGCCTGCAGTCTGGCGACAGCTGCATGCAGCAGTATAATACTTTCGAAGCGCTGAAGTGCTATCAAAAAGCTTTTGGTCTGAGGGATACATTGATAACCCGCACCAAACTGGCCGACTGCTACTATAAGCGTGCTAATTATCGTCAGGCAGCCGAACTGCTCAAGAATGTCCCCGAGGATAGCCTGTCGCACGATGCCTTCCGTCAGTTGGCCTACAGCTATCAGAAGATAAGCGATACCGACTCGTTTATCTACT
>JAEEGG010017836.1_pt1 | contig 14544 bp, 12 predicted proteins | sample 9134161 | NCBI WGS metagenome assembly JAEEGG01 (sample SAMN16246543, study PRJNA631951) | gut metagenome | biome: gut microbiome; feature: rumen; material: CR-attached | host: Bos | place: Iran: Karaj | collected 2018-10
TTGCTCACCCAAAGACTGCATCAGCTCATAATTGTACATCTGCAAGCGTGAGTGAAGAATGTCTATTTTGTATTCTTTTTCGCGTTGGTATTGATACACGCTGAAACAAACGGCAAACAGCAGGAAAATGCCGCCAATGCTGAAGAACAGGTTCTTCTGAAACGATTTACTTTTCCTCAAAGCAGTAGCCATAGCCAATTCGTGTTTTTATTTGTTTGCCATAGCGGCCAATCTTCTTTCTGAGACGCGTGATGTTGACATCCACGGTGCGGTCAAGCACATACACATCTTGCGGCCAACATTGCGTAAGCAATTCCTCGCGCGAAAATACCTTGTCGGGGTTACGGAGAAAGAACGACAGCAATTCAAACTCCAATTTGGTAAGTGCCAATTCCTCGCCGTCGAGTGTGGCCGTTTTGGTGTCTAAATCGATGATGATGGCTTCGTAACAAAGTTTATTGTCAGCAGCATCCCTTTGATGAGTTTGGGAATTATACCTCCTCAGCACCGCTTTTACTCTTGCCTTCACCTCTTTCATGCTCAACGGCTTGGTAATATAATCGTCGGCACCGATGTTAAGCCCCTTGACCGTGTTGTCCTCATCGTCGAGAGCCGTGATAAAAATAATGGGGATCCTTGCCGTTGCAGGATTTTCCTTTATCTTTCGCGCCATTTGGAACCCCGACATTTCGCCCATCATCACATCCAAGAGAATCAGAGCATATTCTTGCAAAGGAAGCTTGAGTGCCTCTTCGGCGGAATTGGTTGTCACGACCTCGTATCCCTCGGTTTCAAGGTTAAATTGCAGTATCTCGCAGAGATCCGACTCGTCATCTACAACAAGAATATTCATAAATTCATTGATTTAGTGCGCTTCAAAAAAGTACCAATCGAGTACAAAGATACAGCTTTTCATTGAAGCCACAGGACGAGGATGTTACAATGTTATTACAATTTCAACATCGGGTATTGCAAGGCTGGTTCATCAGACGCCCAAAAGATTCGTCACTGTATCCTGCAAAGAGTTTGATACGTTTCAGTTCTTCCATGACAGCATTTATTTCAGCGCAAAAATACGGGAAAAAAGTGCCCAGTGGGAGCCATTGAAGAAGCGTAACACAAAGTTCTAACAACCCAACCGCCGCAAGGGTTTTTCTTGACTTTTGCGGCGGTTTTGTTTTTTCGGATTACCGAAAAAAGCCTACCTTTGCAGTACTGTTATTACTACCATTATGGGCACTGCCGTCGGTTTATTGATTCCTTTGTTGGGCACCATGCTCGGTGCGGCCTTCGTCTTTTTCATGAAGAAAGACATGTCGCCGAGGTTGCAGAAGTCGCTGTTGGGCTTTGCTTCGGGTGTGATGACAGCCGCTTCGGTTTGGTCGTTGCTCATCCCTGCCATTGAGATGCGGACGGAAAGTGGCCATTGGGCGGTATTGCCTGCTGCAATAGGTTTCCTTGCGGGTGTCGGTTTCTTGCTGCTTTTGGACGAACTCACACCTCACCTGCACTTAGGCACTGATCAACCTGAAGGACCACGTTCCAAACTCTCACACACAGCAATGTTGGCTTTGGCCGTCACCCTCCACAACCTGCCCGAGGGCATGGCGGTGGGTGTAGTGTTTGCCGCTGCGTCGCAAGGTGCCGAAAGTGTTAGTTTGGCCAGTGCGGTGGCGGTTTCACTCGGCATCGCCATCCAAAACATCCCCGAAGGAGCCATCATCTCCATGCCGTTGTGTGCCGAGGGCAACAGCAAGGCGAAGTCTTTCCTTATCGGCAGCCTGAGCGGAGTGGTTGAACCGCTGGGCGGTCTGGCTGTAGTGTTGCTGGCTGCATGGCTCACCCCTATCCTACCCTACATGCTCGCCTTCGCTGCAGGTGCCATGTGCTATGTGGTCGTCGAGGAACTGATCCCCGAAGCATCATCGGGCGAGCATTCCAACCTCAGCACCATTGGTTTTGCCATAGGTTTTGTGCTGATGATGGTTTTGGATGTGGTGATGGGATAACCTTAGCTAGTACTACCAATGGCAAAAAAATGTTCACGATTTTGTGAATATATAATCTTTTTGTCTATCTTTGCTGCATCAAATCAATGTTGAATGAGAGTATTGTTTGATAAAGAATATCTTGGTAACCTATATGAAAAAGGCGATAGTGGCGATAAGAAACACCGCTTTCAACCTCAAGTTGTCAAGAAGTATAAGAGAGTGGTAGATTTGATGATAGATACACCTAATGTGTTATCGTTAGCAAAGTATAACTCGTTGCATTACGAGAAATTGGTGGGTGATAAAGCCGGTTTGTCTTCGGTAAGGGTAAATGACAAATATCGAATTGAATTTGAAGAGATTGTGCAGGAAAACGAAACAATTGCAACAATTTGTAATATCACGGAATTAAGTAATCATTATCAATAAACAGGATTATGAAGACCTTGGAAGCAAATAAAATGGAACCATTTCAGCCTACTCATCCAGGAGAGGTCATCAAAGATGAGATAGAGTATCGCGGCATTTCACAAAGAGCTTTGGCTGCTCAGATTGGAGTTTCTTATACCCAATTGAACGAAGTGCTAAATGGCAAGCGCACGCTGAATACCGAAATGGCTTTGCTGATTAGTGCCGCGCTCGACATCGATGCCGAACCATTATTGGCTATGCAGATGCGTTATGATGTGATTACTGCCCGTCGAAATCAAAGTTTCGCCAGTCGACTGAAGTCCATTCGGAAAATCGCTGCTGCCTTTTGAATTTCCCCGACCAACCTATGCAGAAGCTTATTTCTCCGCCGTCACCATCAGCCAGTGTTTGGCTTCGTCTTTCCGGATGTCGATGCCCTTGAAGCCGGCATTTGATAGATGCAGTCTGATTTCCTCAGGCTTGTAGGTGTGCATTCCCTCAATGAGGCTTTCCCATTTGGCATCCATCGGACCCGAGCCGTCCGACTCGTTGACGATGACAAATTGTCCGCCGGGTTTCAGCACCCTTTTCACCTCACCAAAGCAATGCTCGATGTCAGGCCAGAAATAGATGGTCTCAAAGGCGGTGACGAGGTCAAAAGCGTTCTCTCCGAAAGGCAGTTTGACCACACTGGCCTCCTGCACCTTGCAACGCCCTTCCGCGATGGCCTTGGCATTTATTTTGGAAGACTTTGCCACCGAAACAGACGAATAGTCGATGCCTTGCACCACGCCTTTCGGGGCGCGTTGCAACAGCCGAGCGATGTTGGCGCCACCGCCGCAGCCGATATCCAAGATTTGGCCGTCTTCCTTGATTTGCACCGACGACAAGGCCCAGTTGGCCATTTGGGCGTGACCGCCGCCGTTCATTCCGTTCACCATCATTTTGCCGAAGAAGCCTTCGGGCTTGCGCGTATTGCTGAAAATCTTGCTAAGTAATCCCATAATAATTGCTGTGATTAATTCAGCTGCAAAAATCCGACGCTTACCCTATCGCTACAATCCCAAGAAATAGTGATTTTTTCGACAATTAATCATCATCGAAAAAACGTGAAATGAACCGCATTTCGTGCCTGAAATCACCCAATGGGCACCGTCAACTTGAAAACGACATTGCGTCCCTTGTTGAATACGCCTTGCCGTCCGGTCACGACATTCCAATCCGCATATTTCAAGCGACTCAAATGGTCTTGGTAGCACACATCAGTGAGGTTGTCGACAATCAAGGTCAACTCGGCGACTTTCTTGCCTTTAACCAAGATTTCGGTTCCTACCGAAAGCCCTAACAAGAGGTAGGATGGCGTGGCCGTTTCAGTGTCGTAGGCTGCATAATAATGGTCTTGTTTCAAGCACCAATCCATGCGGGCGGCAAGATAGGCGTTGTTGAACACCTTGCCGTCGTGTGTGAGCTCATATTTCACATCTGCCGAAAGGCGCGGTGCGGGCGTCATGGGCAACCAACGCATATCTTCTGGTTGGTGCAGCAACTGAGCGTTAACGTATGAAAACGCCGTCCCGATATGAAGGGCATGGAAAGGATGAATATCCACACTTGCTTCAAAACCCATCAGCATGGCCTCGCCCTGCGCGTATGCGAACGTCATCAGGTCAGGCTCGATGATGCTGTCGATACGATGCAGATAGATGTAGTTGCTGATGTGGTTGGCAAAAACGGCAGCATTCAACTCAAAATAGCGCGTAGCATAATTGAGACCCAAGTCGGCTTGCAAGCTGTATTCAGGCTTAAAGTTATGGTTGCCAATCTCATACCTCAATGAGCCTTCATGCTCTCCATTGGAGGCCAACTCGCTGATGTTTGGGGCACGGTAGCCTCGGGCAAGATTGAATTTCAGATCCAGCCTTTCAGTGACTTCGCACGTCGCCCCAAAACTACCCGTAACGCCTTGAAAATGTCGTGTGAAGTCCTCAAAACGCACCTCATCGTCCTCGATCAGTCCTTTTGCGGCCAAATAACGGTAATCGAAGCGGAGACCGCCGCTGAGATTCCATCGTCCTAATATTTTGGATGCCGTTGCATACACGCCTACGTCAAACAAAGCATAGTCGGGAATAAGGAATTCCTCGCCTAGATTGATGGACTTCTGCCCCATGCCATTCAATCCCGTCGAGAACTTCCAACCCGCTTTCTCTTCCGAGACATAGCGAACATCATAGTTCATCGTGTGCAGTTGCAGATAAAGACCACATTCGTCCGCCGACTCCTCAAACTCCTTGCGGCGGTTCTGCTGATAGCCCGCAATCACCTTCAAGTGTCCGGATGACAGGTTGATGAAACTTTCGGAAACCGCCTTGTAGTGATATACCCGCTGATAAGGCAAACCATGACGATAAGACAGCAGGTCGCCTTCCTCGGAGAACAATTCGCCCGTCACTGTGTCGCGTTCGCCTTCCACGATGCTCGGGGTGAGGTTGTAATACCCGAATTTCAAGTTTGTGAAGCCCCAGTTGCGCATCAGTCCCGCTTTGAGCGAAAAGGCACGCTCTCCGAATTGGGAGTTAGGCACATAGCCGTCAAAACGGTTCTTGTAGGCATGGGCGTGTTTTTCGCTGAATCGTGCATCCCAAGTAAAGCCTTTCTGGTTGCCAGCAAGATTGAAAGATGCGCATAATAATCCGTTATTGGTTTGATATTCAGCATTTACCTTGCCTTTTATGCTGCCCTCGGGCAATGTAGGCATACTTTTGAACACCAACACGCCGCCCATGGCATCGGAACCATACATGAGGCTGGCAGGACCTTTCAGGATTTCCACCGAGCCGACCTCGTTAGCATCGATTTCAATGCCGTGTTCGTCACCCCATTGCTGGCCTTCCTGACGTATGCCATCGTTGACAACCACAATGCGGTTGTAGCCCAGCCCTCGGACGACGGGTTTCGAGATGCCGCCACCCATAGTGATTTGCGACACGCCCGGCTGCTTGGCGATGGCGTCAATCAGATTCGTTGACGACAACTGATGCAGTTCCTTGGCTTGAAGCATCAAAACAGGCATGGGCGTCTCTTTCATTTTCATGTCACCCACGGCACCTGTTACTGTCACTTCCTTTAATTCCAAATGCCTGAAAAACATATCGGTAGAGTCAGGCAAACTCTGTGCTTTCATCGGCAATACATACGCCAATGACAAGGCTATCAATAATGATTTTTTCATTTTAGTCTTGTTGTAAAAAGTGAATAAATGAGTTGATTTAGATTTTTTGACACGGGACTACGGGACACGGGACATTTCAAATTGTCTCGCGTCTTAAAGTCTCCTGTCTCGTGCCGGTTTATTTACAACAAGACTGGTGGGGCGCGCGATGAAAAGGTTTGTCCGAAAGCCGAAACGACTTCTTGAACCATCGGATTGGATTCCACCTTAGTTTCCGCCAGGTTGACCGTCACCACCACTTGTGGAGATTCCTCGTATGCAAACTGCTGGAATTGACAAAGTAGGCATCCGTCTTCATCCATTAATGATGAATGCTGTTCCTCAGTCGTCTCGGCATCTTTCAAGGGATAAGCATGGACATGAAACGACGACAGCAACCACATTGGCAGATAGATTGCCAATAAGAATAACACTATCTTGGATTTGTATCGCTTCATTTCTTCCAACTTTCGATGGGGCAAAGATAGAGTTTTTTGTTTAAAAATCTAAGAGGTTTGGAGAATAAACTTATATTTGCGGCATGAAAAACGAGAAACAACAGGCCACAGCAGCAGCGGCTTTTGCCGAGCGATGGAAAGGTCGTGGATACGAGCGCGGCGAGTCACAACTGTTTTGGGCCGACTTGCTGACCAATGTGTATGGCATTGAGGACTTGCCCTCTTTCATCCGCTATGAAGAACGGGTGACCAGCATGGTGGATTCCACCAACTTCATCGACGGGCATATCCCCTCAACGAGGGTGCTCATCGAGCAGAAATCCATTGACAAGGATTTGCGGACACCTGTGCCGCAAAGCGAGGGCGGCAAACTGACGCCATTCCAGCAAGCCAAGAAGTACGTGGCCAACATGCCCTTGTCGCAGCATCCCAAGTGGATTGTGACCTGCAACTTTGCGGAGTTCCTCGTTTACGATATGGAGCAGCCCAATGGCGAGCCAGAACAAATCTTTCTGAAAGACCTGGGCAAGGAGTATTATCGCCTCCAATTCCTCGTCGATGCGAAGAGCGAGCATATCTCTAAAGAAATGCAGGTCTCGATGAAAGCTGGCGAGATTGTAGGCAAGATTTATGACGCCCTGCTTAAGCAATACGACGACAACTCGCCTGAGGCCTTGCGCTGGCTCAATATCTTGTGTGTGCGCATCGTGTTTTGCCTCTATGCCGAGGACGCTGGAGTGTTCAGACACGACCAGTTCCACGATTACCTCAACAGCTATAATCCCGAAGACCTCAGCGATGCGCTGTCGAAGCTCTTCAATGTGCTCAACACGCCTTTGGAGAAACGTAGCAAGTATATGAAAGACGACTTGAAGGCGTTTCCATACACCAATGGCGGATTGTTTGAGGAAGAGATAGAGATTCCACTATTCACAGAGGAACTGAAGCAGACTTTGCTCCAAAATGCAAGCCTTGATTTCGATTGGAGCGAGATTTCACCCACCATCTTTGGAGCCGTGTTTGAAAGCACACTGAATCCCGAGACGAGGCGCAGTGGAGGTATGCACTACACGAGCATCGAGAACATCCACAAGGTGATTGACCCGCTCTTTTTGAACGACTTACGTAGCGAATTGGATAAGATTTTGGAAGAGAAAGTTGAGAAAACAAGAATGCGCCGTCTCGATGATTACCAAAACAAGTTGACCTCGCTCACCTTTCTCGACCCTGCCTGTGGAAGCGGCAACTTCCTGACCGAAACCTACCTGAGCCTGCGAAGGTTGGAAAACGAGGTGCTACGTGAGCGGTATCACGGGCAGATGATGATGGGCGAGTTCAACAACCCCGTCAAGGTAAGCATCCACCAGTTCTATGGCATCGAAATCAACGACTTTGCTGTTACCGTGGCGACGACAGCGTTATGGATTTCCGAGGCGCAGATGTTGAACGAAACCGAACGCATCGTCCAGCACGACATCGACTTCCTGCCGCTGAAGAGTTATGCGAATATCAAGGAAGGGAATGCGTTGAGGTTGCCTTGGGACGAGTGGGAAACGGACGATAAAATGCCGACCATCTATGCCAAACGCACAGTGGCTTACACCGATTTGCCTGATGATAAACCGTCTATGGCAGGGGAATCAATGTATTATAAAGAAGTGGAGATTCACACCAAAGAACTTGAAATCCGTTCAACAAAGAAACCGACAACATATCATGTTGATTTCGACTATATTATGGGTAATCCGCCATTTGTAGGTTATTCTTTCCAAAGCAAGGAGCAAAAGGAAGACCTGGCAGCCATCATGAAAGGCTTCGGAAGCAATATCGACTATGTGGCGGGCTGGTATCTGAAATCGGCGCAGTTGATGAGGCAGAATCCAAGGATTCGCGCGGCACTCGTTTCCACCAATTCCATTACACAAGGCGAACAAGTTGCCGCAATATGGAAACCTCTTTTCGAGCAATATGGCATCCACTTTGATTTCGCCTACCGCACTTTCCGTTGGGACAGCGAAGCTGACATTAAGGCGCATGTGCATTGTGTGGTTTTGGGCTTTTCCGCTGCGCTTGGTTCAAGACCAAAGACTATCTATCTTTCTGAAGGGCAATCTATTCAAGCCACCAATATCAATGGGTACTTGTTGGATGCGCCTAATGTGTTTATTGAAAATAGGAAGAAGCCTTTGTGTAGTGTTCCAGAAATGCTAAAAGGCAGCCAACCTACTGACGGTGGCCATCTTATTCTTTCGAAAGATGAAAAAGAGGAACTCCTCAGTAAATATCCGCAAATCGAGCCATATATCCATCGCTATGTTGGTTCAGACGAGTTCATCAACAACAAATTCCGCTATTGTTTGTGGCTGGTTAATGCCAATCCATCGGTTTTGCGCGCTTGTCCTCCTGTTTTGGAACGCATAGAGCAAGTCAAGCAAATGCGTCTTGCAAGTCCAAAAGCGGCAACGCAAAAATGGGCAGATTTTCCGACACTGTTTACTGAGAACAGGCAGCCCGAAAGCGGGCAATATCTTATGGTTCCTCGTGTATCATCAGAGCGCCGAAGATATTTGCCAATCGGTTTTTTGAATACTGAAACTGTTGCGTCTGATGCATGTTTAATTGTCCCAAATGCCTCGCTCTATCATTTTGGAGTACTCGCCAGCACTGTTCACATGGCGTGGATGAGAGTCGTTTGCGGGCGTCTGAAGAGCGATTACCGCTACAGCAACACCATCGTTTACAACAACTTCCCCTGGCCGAATCCTACTGAAAAACAGAAGGCAAAGATTGAACAAACCGCCCAAGCCATCCTTGATGCTCGCGCCAAGTATCCCGATAGCAGTCTTGCCGACCTTTATGATGAAGCTGCTATGCCTCCCGAACTCCGCAAGGCGCATCATGAGAATGACCGTGCAGTGATGACTGCATACGGCTTCGACCTCACGTTGAGCGAAAGCGAAATCGTGGCGGAGCTGTTTAAGATGTATCAGGAATTGGTGAAATAGCAGTAAAAAGTTTTTTTGCTTTTGCTGTAACAAAACCCGCTCTTCTCCGTATTACTGCAAAAGTAATTAACGAAGAAAAACTGATATGAAAACAAAACTACTCTTAATTATTGCCGTATCGCTGATGATTGGCTTCAGCGGTTGCCAATCCAACCAAAACCAATCTGATTATTGCACCGTCAAGGGAACCGTGAAGGGACTCAATGACGGCACCAAACTCGAATTGCTGGATGCGTTCAACCAATGGGAGGTTGTAGGCACTGGATCGGTTAAACAAGGCGCCTTTGAGATTCACCCTGATGTTTCGTCCCCCACCCATGCGTATCTTTATGTACGAGAAGGCAAGCAATTGAAAGACTTCATTTTGGAGCCAGGAACGATACTCGTCGAAGTGGATGCCAACGATGAGGAGGACCTCGGCACTGGTGCCAAAGGAACCCCTTCCAACGAAATTGAGTACAAATATTTGGCGCTTAGCCACAGTGGAAATCAGGAAGCCGCCCAAGTCATAAAGGATTCTGTGCTTAATGCCGAGCAAACAGGAGCCTTAGCGTTGGCAAAGGTCGAATATTGGTGCAAGTCATCCGTCCAAGCATTGGGTGTTCTGGATCGTTTGTCGCCCGAATTGGCAGCATTGCCCTTAATTGACGAATTGAGGAAAGAACTGACACAACGCATAAAGACTGAACCCCGGGTGGAAGGCAGCGATATTGTTCCTCTATTCATCGACATGGAATATCCCGACGTGAATGGCAAACCTATCAGCCTGAATTCTGTGGTGAACGACCCCAGCAACCGCTATGTCCTTGTTGATTTTTGGGCCACTTGGTGTACCGGATGCGTGGAAGCCATGCCTCAATTGAAGGAGATTTACAGCAAATACCACGATAAAGGATTGGAAATCTACGGTCTCTCAGTGGATGCCAATTGCAAGAATTGGGAGGCTTTCCTCGCCAAAAACCAGCTTGCGTGGGTCAACGTATGCGAAGGTAGCGGAGGAAGAAAAGAGAACAGCAAAGTCAGGCAAGATTACGCCCTTCGAGGCTATCCGACCACGCTGATAATTGACTGTCAAAGCGGAGAGGTCATCGCTCGCGGCGAATTGGAAAAAATAGAAGCGATGCTTGCCGAGTTGCTTCAATAACTCTTTTCCCTATTTTTGCATCCGTTTTGATAACAAAAAGGTCATGGAAAAGACAAACGCTTTGAAATCCATATTCAAAACCTTATCCTTCGTCATCTGCGCATTTGCCTTTGCTTCTTGTGCGATTGTCAGAGGCTATAGGGCTGATGGCTTGTATGGTCCGGATATATTCAGTTTCGAGCATTGTGAGCACGACACGATTGCCAATGGCGAAGTGGCATTTCAGTTTCCTGTGGCCAAAATGAAAGCCGACTGGATCGACACCTTGCATTTCTTCAACCAGCCGCCACTTTACAACAACACGACTTTCGTGGAAGCGATGGACAAGGAAAGCCAGACGCAAGGAGTCTTGATCGTCCAAAACGACAGCATCGTCTATGAGCATTATTGGGGCGATTTCTCTGCCGACCGCATGGCCACCATTTTTTCCGTCTCCAAGTCCATCACGTCATTATTATGCGGTATTGCCGTTGACGACGGCTATATTCGAAGTATCGACGACCCCGTAACAACATATCTACCAGAGTTAAAAGGGAAAGACCCGAGGTGGAAACGTCTCACCATTCGCCATCTGCTAGACATGCAAAGCGGGCTGGACTTCGACGACGCCTACGAGTTCTCCATGAAGGGCTTGAAGCGGGTGAATGCCATAGCAAGATTGAACTACGGACACAATATCATGAGGCAGATCCGGGGGTTGAAATTCCGTTGCGAACCAGGCTCTGATTTTCGTTACGAAAGCATGACATCGGAGATACTTGGAGTTGTTATCGAACGCGCTTCTGGCAAACGCTATGCTGATTATCTCAGCGAGAAGGTCTGGAAACCCCTCGGAATGGAATCTTCAGCATTAGTGAATATCGACAGTCGCAAACACGACGTGGCCCATGCCTTTGGCGGCATCACACTCACCATAAAGGACCTTGCCAAGATAGGGCGACTATACCTGAACCATGGTGTTTTGGACGGCAAACGCATCGTAAGCGAGGAATGGGTACGCTTGTCGTCGGAATATGACCCTAGCAACAACGGCTATCATTTCAACTGGTACAACTTGAAATACGAAGATTACGACAAGTCGCCATATCCCGGGTATTATGCACTTGGCATCGGCGAGCAAGTGCTTTATGTCAACCCTTACCTAAATCTAATTATGGTAAGAATTGGAATGAGCAACAACGGTTCCGCCGCCATTCCAGTGCTGTTTGAAACTTTATGCCATCGGTGGATCAACACACCGAAAAAATAACTAATCTTTTTTCCCTATTTTTGCAGCCGCTTATCAGAAGGAGTCGCCGAGATAGTCTTGCAGCCCTCGCTTAAGCTTCAGGATATGAAATGAACAGCCTTCCTTCCAGAACCAAAGCCCTGATCGGTATCAGTTTCCGTGAGTTTGCCAGATATGCCCTGCCGAGCATCATAGGGATGCTCATCGTGGGCTTGCAGACCATCATCGACGGGCTTTTCGTAGGCCGTGGCGTGGGTGCGTTGGGTCTTGCCGCCGTCAACATCGCTATGCCGCTCATCAGCTCGATGCTGAGTGTGTCCATCATGATCATTTCAGGCGGCATCGTCATCACAGGTATCGCCAAAGGTCGGGGCGACGAAACACGGGCGAAAGGCTACACCTCCCTTACCTTTGCCACCTTGTTGGTCACCATCGCAGCACTTTCCGTTTTGGTCGGTCTTTTCCTCAAGCCTTTGTGTTTTTTCCTTGGCAGCAACGATGAGGTGTATCCTTTTGTCCGACAATATCTTGGCATCATCGGTTGTGGCTTCATCTTCTACTGTATCCCCAACTTCACGGAGGCCTTCACCCGCCTCAACGGGAAACCCAACTGGGTGTTTGTCAGCGGCGTCATCTGCTGCGTGGTGAACATCGTCTTGGACTATTTCTTCGTGCTACGGTTTGGCTGGGGTGTGGCCGGCGCCGCCATAGCCACCTGTGTGGCCAACACCACGGCGGCTTTGGTGCTGTTTCGCTTTGTCCGCTTCGGCAAGATGATGGGCGGACGCAAGGAAATCAAGAAGATGTTCTTCAACGGCTCCTCAGAGATGCTGACTTCGGTTTCGGCGGCGGTCACCACCTACATCTTCAACCTCGTGCTGATGCGTGAGATTGGCACGAAGGGTGTGGCGGCTTTCACCATCGTCTGCTACCTCAACTTCATCGTCAACATGTCGATTTTCGGGTTGTCGCAAGCCATGTACCCCTTGATGTCGTACAGCGTTGGCGCCCAAAACCACAGAAGGATCAAGTCATTGTTGGCCAATGCCTTGCTTCTTGGCGGAGGCATCGGCATTGGGGTTTATTTGCTTGTGTTGGTTTTCAAACACGGCATCGCGAGTGCCTTCAGCAACGGCGACCTGGAGTTGCAGGCATTGACCATGGTGGCGACCACCTACGTCACGCTACATTATTTAGTGTCGTTCGTCAACATCGTGGCTTGCAGTTTCCACACCGCCATCGAGCGGCCTTTGGAGTCGGTGGTCATCGCCCTTTGCCGAAGCATCGTCTTCGTGCTGATTCCTATGTTTATCCTTACCCCTGTCATCGGTCAAAAGGGCATCTGGCTCAGCATGCCCATCGCCGAAGTGATGACGTTGATGGTCAGTATTCCGCTGGTGCTGGTTTCGTTGAAACGGTTGACAAAAACTCAATAATCAGTATTTTTGCGAGTTATAAAATTTCGTTGAAACGGTTGACAAAAACTCAATAATCAGTATTTTTGCGAGTTATAAAAGAAACTACTAACACTATGAAAAGGATCTTATTGTTCATATCGTTCTTGTTTTTGACCCTGGTCGCCCATGCCACGGGTCAAACTGGCGATGTGATCTTTATAGACGGTGTCCGCTGGGAATTATTAGGTAAGCCTATTGATTTAGACGATACGCTCTATCGCGACTTGAAAGCCGTGCTCCCAGAGAATCGGCCCATTGTCACTTCTAACTGGGACGGATACACCGCCTATTGGAGCATTCATCAGGATATGCTCTGTCTGGATAGCATCCGATGCGAATACTACGATGCCAAGATCCGAGGCATGAAAGGAACGTCCATTCCTTCCAACACCCTCCTCCGTGTATTCAAAAACTATGTGGACGGAGACTGCATCGTGGCCAGTTGGCTTACGAGAGAGATTCGCGTGGCCACAGGAAAGGTGGTTTATTACTGGCACGACGCGTTTGAGCGAAACTACGAGGAAGAAATGATGCTCAACATCGACAAGGGGAAAATAACAGGGCGAAAAGAATACCATAATCATGTCGTGGACGGTTTTTCGTTCGACAAGTTCAATCTCGCTAACAATGAAGAATTGCGCGAAATGTTTCCCCTGCATATTGAGCGTTATCCCGAGCTGGCCAACGAAGAGCGCATTGTGTTCGGTATCCAACGGGCTCGTGTTGATGCCCAAGGCAATCTGGTGGAATGCGAAGTGAAAGTAATCAGGCCCAATGACAACCCGCTTCTTGCCGCTGAAATAGCCGAATCGCTGAAGGCTTATCATCCGTGGAGAGTGTTGTTCATTAACGGAGAATACAGTGCTAAAGGAATCGAAGGATGGACGATTCCGTATCCATTAGGCAAGTAAAGAAATCACATGATGACCCTCGACACCACCAATATGTGCTCGCATTTGCAGAAGAAGCTATTCGATGAGGATGGCGAGTACCATCGTCTTTGGCTGGCCATGCAAGATGACGAGGAACTGACTGCCGTGGTTCGCTCGCGGCAGCTCCACATCTATCGCAATGGTAAGAAAGTGTTGGTGCTGGCTGGGAAGTCCGCTCCGAAGATTATTATGGAGGATCCGATTTGTGAGATGATAGAAGATTACGCCTAGAAACAGGTCCAATAATGCACTTTTTTTAGTGCATAAAACTAAAAATATTGCACTTTTTTTAGTGCACATAGACGACATCGGGTACGGCTATGGAACTACAATTCCTTTGTGAACATTTGGACTATGCAAAACTCCTAATGCTCTTGCCCACGTTGATGAAATGGTCGGCCACGCGCTCGGCATTTTGCGCCAGTGAGCATAGACGTTAATTTGGGAAAGCGGCCAACGATGGCTCGCTGACCGCTTTCGTTATAAAGAAAAAGATTGACTTCTTATTTGTGGTCGATATGGGTTACGTTGAAGTCGCTGTCAAATTCAATTTCAACTCCGTTGCTTAACTCAATTTCCCAACCGTTTGCTTTCTTTTCGATTTTGTCAATATGCTGGTTGGGGTTATTTGTGGCAACGTAGGCAGTAATCTGTTCGGGAACGAGTTCGGCAGGAACCATGCCATAAACACTCGATTCATCGCAGTC
>JAEEGG010017837.1_pt1 | contig 14544 bp, 14 predicted proteins | sample 9134161 | NCBI WGS metagenome assembly JAEEGG01 (sample SAMN16246543, study PRJNA631951) | gut metagenome | biome: gut microbiome; feature: rumen; material: CR-attached | host: Bos | place: Iran: Karaj | collected 2018-10
AAGGGCGTCGAACCTCTGCCGCCCGAGAACATATCTTTTCGGCGCTTTTTGCCTCGACGAACGCAGGCGGGCTCGCGCCCGTCAAGTTCGGAGGGGAGAAAAGCGCCGAAAGAGCGCCGTTTGAAGCGTGTTCTTATAGGTTACGTCTGCTATAGGTTGCTATACGTATTTTTTTATCTCGATTATCGTCCTGCCCTTACGGCTCAGTCCGGAAACCTCGGAAAGCACTATCTTTCCAGATCCTCGAAGCGAGATCTTTTCTCCTCCGCCGAGAAGCCTGTCGGGCTTCAGCACTTCCGCTCCGCCCACGGACACCTTTCCGGCTTTGATAGCCTGTACGGCTTTGTCCCGGCTCAGTGAAAAACCGGAGGCGACCACGGCGTCGAGCCGCAGCGAGGCGACCGTGTCCCTTATCCGTTTATAGGCGGCCTCCCTGCCCTGCGCCCTGTCCGTTTCGCTGAGCCTCAGTCTGACTTTTCCGGCTTTTTCAAGCCCGCTGAGGATGAACGCTCCGAGCTCCTTAAGGACCACGATATCGCAGGAGCCTTCTTGCGGAATGATATCTCCCACGCTGTCCCGCTCTATTCCCATACCCATAAGAGCTCCGAGGAAATCCCGGTGTCCGGGGCTTTCGTCCGGCGAATACTCGGCATGAATCACCGTCAGCGGACAGTTTTTCCCGCTTTTAACGTCTTCCGGTCCAAGATAATCGGGCGTTAGTATCGCGCAGACGCGCTCCGCTTCTTCGTATCCGCCCCAAAGCGTATACGCCGCGCCGAGCTCATCCAGCAGCGGAACGGCGCAGAGAAGATCGCGCTCCGCAAGAAACCTTGTGCTCTGAACGCTGTTTTTTCGCTCCGCCGCTTCGAACTTGTCTATCACGCGGGCAGCCAAAAGCTCGTCTTCCGCGCTGAGAGAATATTTTTTTATGAGCGACCGCCTGTATTCGGCGTTCAGCATCTCTTTTCCTCCGTTATCTTATGATCGCCGCCGAAATACAGCACCGCGCTGTTCTTCGGCGCCTTCAGCACATGTTCGGGCATGTGCGTGACAAACAGAAATCTGCTTTCGCACGCGCCGATCGCTTCGAGGATATTTTCCATCCCGGAAGCGCCCTCGGCATAGGAAGTCGTCTGAAAGCTCTCGTTTAAAAGCACGAGCGAATGCGGCGTCAAAGCGTCCATTATCTCTGCTATATCCCTGACTTCACCTTCAAAGCGTCCCGCGCGGTCAAAAGCCTCAAGCTCCTTTTCCGCCGAAGAAAACTGCGTAAAAACGCCGCTGCATATGCTTATTTCGGCCTTTGCGGCGCATAAAGGAAGACCGGCCTGCGCGAAAAGCTGAGCCGTCCCGACTGCCCTGAGCGCGCAGGTCTTGCCGGTGGAATTTTCTCCGCGGATCACGGCTCCGCAGAGTCCGGAAAGATCCACGTCGTTCACCGCGACATTCTCTCCGCCCGTGCCGTCCAGCAGCAGCCTCGGGTCGTATATCCCTTCCGCTCTCCAGACGCCGGCTTCCGGCGGCAGTATTTCCGGCATGCACATGGGCGTTCCCGAACGCTTAAGACAAAGGACGTACCCGAGCGCGGCTTCGTAAAAACGAAGCTCATCGGATATGCCGCTGAATACGTCATATAGATTTCCCGCCGCGGAAGACATGACCGTATACAGCCCGTACATCGCTTCCTTAAGCAGCTCCCGCGAAAACCTTGCGTGGTATTCTCCGAGATCCGTCCCTTCGTTCTGCGCCGATCCCGCCTGCAGCCTCATCGCCCCTATCAGCCTTTTTACCTGGCTAACGGCGCCGTGAGCCTGCAGCTGCTCGACCTTTGTGAATTCCGCGGAGCGTATCATGAAAGCGTCGTCCGTATCCGCCGCTATTTCAAACCGGTAAGAGCTATAGTTTTCTCTTTGAAACAGCGAGCAGATATCGGAAACCGTCTCGAGGGCCCTGCTGTCGGCCATGCGCCTGCAGAACGCCTTTATTCCCGACAGCCCGTCGGAACGAACGTCGTACTTCTCCACGGCGTCGTACACCGCGTCAAAGCAGCCGGCGGTCCGCCGCAGGAAAGCCGCGGTGATCCTGAGATTGTCATATGCCGCGTCAAGCACGCCCTTATCGGTCATGGGCAGGCCGTACGAGTATACGCCCATGCTCATTTCGCTCCAGTCCGAAAGCATGGTATCGTAGTTTTTGAATATATCCTTCAGCTCGTCGAAAAGCCCGGGAAGACGTATCAGGTCAAGAAGGATATCCTGCCTGTATCGGATGTCCTCCGCGTTCATCAGCGGTTCTCTCAGAACGCGTAGCACATATTCGCAGCCGACTCTGTCCCGGCTGAGTTCTTTTACGGTCCTGTCAATGGACAGATCGTACAGCGTCTTTTCGGAAACCGGAAGGATCTCCTTTTCCCCGGCCTCCGCCGATCTTTCCGCGTCTTTGTACAGCAGGCTGAATTTCAAGACTGTGCCCTCCCCCGACCGCGCGGAAAGCGTTTTTCAAGACTCTCCCTGTCCAGTCCGTAGCGCCGCAGGATATCCGCTGCGTATGAGCCTTCCGTATTGAGAGCTCTTCTTATCCTGTATGTACGTCGGTTTCCGTCTTCCCCGTCTACCACTACGGCGAGACAGGGAAGCCTGCTCTGCATGCCGCACTGCTGGTGAGTGATATACAGTGCGAACGAACCGCTGCCGTAAAGCTTTTCCGAAAGCTCGTCGATGCACTCGGCGCCGAGCTGCTCGTTCGTTGTGGAAAAGGTTTCGTTCAACAGGACAAGGCTGTTGCCCTTCTGGGCTTCCATTATCTCATCGGCGCGCCTGCGTTCATCCGCGAACCGCCCTTCTCCCTCAAATCGCTCGTCCCGTGGAAAATGCGTGAAAACGCAGCCGAAGGGCCATATTTCGGCACTGTCTGCCGTTACGGGACAGCCCGACAGGAAAAACAGCACGGCGATCCCGAGCGCGCGGAGATAAGTCGTTTTGCCGCCGCCGTTGGCGCCCGTAAGGAAGAAAAACGGTTCCTCGCCGGAAAAGGACACGTCGTTTGGAACGATGCTGCCCTCGTTTTTTGCCAGAAGCGTAATATCCCGCAGGCTTTTTACGTTTATGATTTTTTCTTCCGAAACCTCGGGCCACACAAGAGGCAGCCCGGCCTTTTCCGCTTTTTCGAATAATGCCGCCGCCTCGATATAAAAATTCAGCTCGTAGCCGTAGCTCAGCATTGCCTCGTCATACTCTTCGGAACACCGATCGTAAAAATCCGCAAAAGAGGCGAAGTCCTCCGGTCTGAGAGCGGCCGCGGCATTTATGATCCTTGCTTCCGGACGCATACGGCATTTTACGGGCATTTTCGGTTCCGCTATGCCGAGCTCGCGCGCCGCGCCGATCAGTCTGGCGCAGAGCCCGTCGCTCCGCTCCGCCTTTATGCGCAGCCTGTCGCCCTCGGCAATGAACACCGTATCGTTGATCTCTCTTATCCTCCCGCGAAGCTCCGCCGCTCTTTCGGCGTTCCCTCTCGTCGCTTCGGTCACGCTTTTGAAGAAAGACGCAAAACGTTCAAGGAGCGTTCCCGCTCCTTTGACCTCCGACGCAGCGCGGGAAAACTCCGACGCCGCGGCGTAAAGGCTGACGAAAATATAATTCCTTTCGTTTACGCACTCAGCCGCTTTCAGCGCCGCGAAAAGCCGGGAAATATCCTCTGCCTTTGCGGCAAGCTCCGCAAAGGCCTTTTTAAGCGCGCTTGAAGAAAGCAGCGAGCGGAAAAGCTCCTGCCTGACCGGTATGTCCTCCCTGCGGCAAAGCACGCGCATGGCCTCCGCGGCGTTATCGGACAGCAGCTGAGTCAGCTTCAGGTCCTCAAAGGTCTGTCGGCTGACCGTTCTGCCGGAGGCTTTTTCCGTGAACAGCAGCGAAGGATACTTCATCAGTTCAGAAAATCCTTCAGCTTCTTCGAACGGGAAGGATGTCTCAGCTTTCTCAGCGCCTTAGCCTCTATCTGACGAATTCTCTCGCGCGTTACGTTGAATTCCTTGCCTACCTCTTCAAGCGTGCGCGTGCGCCCGTCCTCGAGTCCGAAGCGCAGTATCAGCACCTTCTTTTCTCTTTCGGTAAGCGTATCGAGCACGCTCATAAGCTGCTCGCGCAGGAATATGAAGCTCGCGGCCTCCGCGGGCTCCGAGGCGTCCTCGTCGGGTATGAAATCTCCCAGATGACTGTCCTCTTCCTCGCCTATCGGCGTTTCAAGGGAGACGGGCTCCTGAGCGATTTTCAGGATATCGCGCACTTTGTCGGCAGGCATTCCCATTTCCTCGGCGATCTCCTCCGGGGTGGGGTCATGCCCGAGTTCCTGAAGGAGCTGGCGGCTGACGCGGATCACCTTGTTTATCGTCTCCACCATGTGAACGGGTATCCTGATGGTCCTCGCCTGATCGGCTATGGAGCGGGTTATCGCCTGACGTATCCACCAGGTCGCGTAAGTAGAAAACTTATAGCCCTTCGTATGGTCGAATTTTTCAACGGCCTTGATCAGCCCGAGGTTGCCCTCCTGAATAAGATCAAGGAAAAGCATTCCCCTGCCGACGTATCTCTTGGCAATGCTCACCACCAGTCTCAGGTTGGCCTCTTCCATGCGTTTTCCGGCCTCGACGTCTCCCTCGGCCATGCGCTGGGCAAGCTCTATTTCCTCTTCGGGAGTGAGCAGGTTCACCTTTCCTATCTCTTTAAGATACATTCTTACCGGGTCGTCGATGGCAAAGGAATCGGCAAGCGCGTCGGTGGACGCGATGGCCTCCTCGGTGATCTCCTCCAGCTCCGCTATCTCGTCAAGGTCGGCCTCGTCCTGAAGCTCTTCCAGGACAAGCGCGTCGGTCACCTCGGCTCCGAACTCCTCCTCTACGGTCTCTATGTTCATGCTGTCGAGAGTCTCAAAAACTTTGTCGGCCTGTTCGGAGTCAAAGTGGAGCTCGTCCATCAGATCGGTAACTTCCTTAACGGTCAGGGAGCCCACCTTTTTGCCCTTTTCGAGCAGCTCGTGTATCTTCTGCTCCGCCTGCGATCTTGCGATCTCGGCGTTATCTTTATCATCCTCGGTATTGGAAGCTCCCTTTTCCTTGTGCTCCTCTTCCGAAGCGATCAGTTCTTCCTCGATTTCCTTTTCCCGCTCTTCCGCGGCGCGGCGCTTGTCAGTCTTTTTTTCCGACATTGATCTTTATCCTCCGTTAGATTTTGTTTCTCTCATTTTTTTAGCGATCTCGGCGAGATCCGTGCTTTCCAGCAGCCGCTGGGTCTTTATCACGTTTATGTATTGCTCGATCGCCTGCCTGCCTCCGGCCTCCTCGGGCTTTTCGGACAGCGAGGCGAGCAGCTCCGCGTCCGCCGCCTCGAGCGCGGTCGATACCGCGCCCGGAGAAACGCTCTGCCTGCTTTCGCAGCGCCGGACAAGCTCCGAAAATATCCTCCACAAAGCCGGTGACGAAAAATCGCTTTCCGCGAGGTCACAGTACTCCGCCATTGCCGGGTCAAGCATTATCTGACGTATCAGTCCTTCCTCCGCGAGCGCGCTCTTTACGTCCTTATATCTGAGCGCCCTGTCGCGGGGCTGTACCGCCCCGGAAGGCTTGGCGGCCTGTTTTTCGTATTCCTTCTTTTCGTTTCTTCGCCTGTTTTTTACGGCGCGCTCGACCTCTCTCTCCATGGCCTCGGCGCTAATCCCCGCTGCTTCGGCTGCTCTCGCCGCGTATATCTCCCGCTCTACCGGGCTGCTCAGAGCGGCAAGCAGCTGTCCCGCCCTTTTCAGAAAAGCGACTCTCTGCTCGTCTTCGGCAAGGTCGTACTCTGTCTGCAGCGTCATCAGCCTGTACTCCGTAGAGCCGCCGCTGCCGTTTATCAGCTTATCGAACTCTACTCCGCCGTATTTCTTGATGAAATCGTCCGCGTCCTGTTTAACGGGCTTTCCGTCGACTATGGCGTTGGGCAGGCGAAGGACCCTTACGGTGAATTCGGAGTTTTTAAGGATGTCAAGAGCCCGGTCGGTCGCCTTTATGCCCGCGGGATCGTTGTCGTAGCACAGAACTATTTTTTTTGCGTAGCGGCTTATGAGCCGCGTCTGCTCGGTGGTCAGCGACGTGCCCATGGACGCCACGGCGCTGTCCAGGCCGGCCTGATGCAGGCTTACCACGTCCACGTTGCCTTCGACGAGTATAAAGTTGTCTCTTTTCGTATTCTTGGCAAGGTTGATCCCGTAAAGGATGCGTCTTTTGGAAAACACGAGGGTCTCGGGACTGTTGAGATATTTCGGCTCGGCCCCGTCCTCCAGCGCCCTCCCGGAAAACCCGAGGACGTCTCCTCTTACGTCTATTACCGGGAACATGAGTCTGTCGAAGAATTTATCGTGTATCCTTCCGTCCTTGCCCCGGACGGCGAGCCCGGCGCGCACGAGCTCGTCTCTCTCAAAGCCCTTTTCGCGCATGGCGTTTATCAGGCCGTCCCATTCGTCGGGAGCCGCGCCGAGGCCGAAGTTCTTCGCGGTCCTGGGAAGTATCCTTCTTTTTTCAAGATACCTCACCGCTTTTCCGCCCCTGTCGCCCGAGAGATTGGAGTAGAACCATCGCGCCGCCTCTTTGTTGAGCTCCAGCATCCTTCGTCTCAGCCGCGGCAGCTCGTCGTCGGCGCTGTCCTCGGGCACCGTCAGTCCCGCGCGGCTCGCGAGAAAGCGCACCGCGTCCGGATAGCTGAGATTTTCGATGTTCATTATGAAATTGATCACGCCGCCGCCGACGCCGCATCCGAAGCAATGATATATCTGCTTTTCCGGAGAAACGGAAAAAGAAGGCGTCTTCTCGTTGTGAAAGGGACACAGCCCGAAAAGATTACCGCCCTTCCTTGAAAGAGAAACGTACGACGACACTACGTCGGCTATATCGTTTCTGTCAATAAGCTCTTCTATAAAACTTTCGGGAAATGCCATCGACGCCCTCCTTTTCCGCTTTTTTTCGCGCTGAAAACGCTCCTTATTTTTGCCAGCCCACGGGTATGAAGATCTCCGAATAGCGGTGTACCGCGTACTGATCGGTCATGCCGCTTATATAGTCGCACACCGCTCTGCCTACGCCCTCGTCCTCGGCCGCCCTTAAATATTCCTCGGGCAGCTGATCCGTATTTTTCGTATAATAGCCGAACAGCGCCGACAGTATACCCTCCACCTTGCTCTCTTCGGATTTGGCGGTCGGGTTGTCGTATACCGCAGAAAAGAGGAACTTTCTGAAGCCGTCCATCGCCCAGGCCACCTGCAGACTCATGCCTATCTCGTCCGCCGAGGAATGCACGACGTCCGAAATGACGGTGTTTATCCTCTCGCCGTAGCTGTTTCCGAGCGTTTCCCTGATCCCCTCGGGTATGTCCCGTTCCGAAATTATCCCGGCCCGGACGGCGTCGTCGGTATCATGATTGACGTAGGCGATGCGGTCCGAAAGGCGGACGATCTGTCCCTCCGGAGTCTGAGGCATGACGTCTCCGGTATGCGTGAGTATCCCGTCCCGTACTTCCCAGGTCAGATTAAGTCCCCGGCCGTCTTTTTCGAGCCTGTCCACCACTCTGAGGCTCTGCCGGTTATGCTCAAAGCTGCCGTAAATGGCTCTGAGAGCTCTCTCTCCGGCATGGCCGAAGGGCGTATGTCCGAGATCGTGCCCGAGGGCTATGGCCTCGGTAAGATCCTCGTTCAGCTCAAGGGCGCGGGCTATGGTCCGCGCTATCCGCGCCACCTCGAGCGTATGGGTCATCCTCGTTCTGTAATGATCTCCTTCCGGGCTCAGAAAAACCTGCGTTTTATGCTTGAGCCTTCTGAACGCCTTGCTGTGTACTATTCTGTCCGTATCCCGCTGATAGCAGGTACGAAGCTCGCACGGCTCCTCCGGCCGCTCTCTTCCGCGCGACGCGTCGGCAAAGCTCGCTCTCGCGGACAGTATGATCCTTTCGGCCGCTTCTCTCTTTTTTCTGGGCACTGTCTTGTCCAACTGAAGCCACCTTCTTTCCCCGGCTTATCGAAGCCGCTCCGAAGCAAAATGATCCTTTTGCTTTATATATACTCAAAAGCATGCTTTTTCCCTTTATTTTTTCAAATTTAATTTTTCTTTTCTTTACAGGCGGTCGGGAGCCGAGCTTGACATAAACTGTATGTTGATATATATTTCAGATGCTTGTGAAGAGAATTTGCGGCAGTTTTCGGCCTCACGGACGAGATCTGCCGAAGCGGAACGGAGGTATGGGTATGAAACGGCGCAAGCGGCGCGGCAATGAAACGATGCGAATGTCCGTCAGCAAAAAGCTGCTTATCGTCTTTACTGTTTTTGCTGCTCTGTTATGGCTCAGCCTCAGGCTGCTTGAGAGCTGGATAGCGGCGCTGACGGTGACGGTCGTCCTCGGAGCCTTGTTCTATTTCACGCTTTGCCGCATGATAGTAAAGCCTCTTCAGGAGCTCACGATGTCCATCATCGAAAGCCGTCCCACGGAACACGGCTTTGAGTACAAGCCCGTCAAAATCAACACGGCCGACGAGCTCGAGCTGCTCAACGACGCGTTCCGGCGCATGGCAAACGACCTCAACCATACGGGCGAAGGCCGAAACGATAATTGAAATCCGATCACACAACGGGAGGACGAGCTGCTTCGGCCCCGTCGGCACGAAGCGGTGAACGCGAACGATGAACAGCATACTTCAGTGCAGCGCCGTAAGGCTTTTCTGCCGCATGTGCGACGACGGCTGGCAGCAGGGCTGGCATGAACGCAACGGCGGGAACCTTACTTACCGCATGCGTCCCGAGGAAGTCGAACTGTGCCGCCCCTTTTTCCGCCTCGACCGCCCCTGGACGTCCATGGGCGTAAGCGATCCGCGCCTCGGCGGCGAATACTTCATCACTACCGGAAGCGGCAAATACATGCGCAACGTCGCCTCCGCTCCGGAGGAAAATATCGGAATAGTTGAGCTTGACTCATCCGGAGGAGCGTGGCGCATAGTCTGGGGCCTTGAAAACGGGGCCGTTCCCACGAGCGAATTTCCGAGTCATTATCTCTGTCACTGCATCAAGGCCGAGCAGACCGGCGGGGAATGCAGAGTAATGTACCATGCGCACCCGGCGAATATCGTGGCGCTCACCTTTGTTCTCCCGCTTACGGCGAGGGATTTTTCTCTTGCTCTGTGGAAAAGCGAGACCGAATGTCCCATCGTTTTTCCCAACGGCGTGGGAGTCGTGGAATGGATGATACCGGGCGGCGCCGAGATAGCCGAAGCGACCGGAGAAATGATGCGGCGCTACGACGCCGTCGTCTGGGCGCATCACGGTCTGTTTACCTCCGGCCCGGATTTCGACAGCGCTTTCGGACTCATGCACACCATAGAAAAAGCGGCTCAGATACATATCCTCGCGCTTTCCGCCTCGGGCGGCAAGCTCCGGCAGACGATCCCAGACGAAGGGCTTTCCGCGGCGGCGATGGCCTTCGGACGCCGTCTGAACGATGATTTTATATGAATCGCATCGCCGTAGTACACAGTCCCTTCCCCGAGAAATTCGGGATCCCGCGTCAAAGCGGCGTCGTTGAAGAGCTGCGCTCCATCGTGATCTTTGACGACGAATACCGCAGCGCCGACGCCGTGCGCGGACTCGAGGATTTTTCCCATATTTGGCTCATATGGGAGTTCTCCGAGGTGCCCGAGGGCAAATGGTCGCCCACCGTAAGGCCTCCCCGTCTCGGAGGTAACACGAGAAAAGGCGTGTTCGCGACCCGTTCTCCCTTCCGTCCCAACCCCATAGGTCTCTCCTGCGTTCGCCTTGACGGGATCGAGTATTCTTCATCTCTCGGCCCGATACTTCACGTTTCGGGTGCCGACATCATGGACGGCACTCCCGTTTATGATATAAAGCCGTACGTGCCGTATACCGACTGCCGTCCCGACGCCGTCGGAGGCTTTGCTCCGGACTCCGGCAGAACGCTCGGCGTCGTCATCCCCGATGAGCTTACCCGGGATATGGACGCTCAGCTCGCCGACACTCTGAAAAAGGTGCTTTCGAGAGATCCGCGGCCGCCGTATCACGACTCGCCCGAGCGCGTTTACGGAATGTGCTTCGACGGGCTTGAAATCAGATTTTTCGTTTCCGGCGATACTTTGACGGTAACGGAAATATCAAAAAGGCGCTGACGGCGGTTCAATATTGTTATTTTCCTTTTTTCGTGATAAAATCATACCAAAAGACGGGAACGCGGGGAGATCGCCCTTATCCCTTCTCTCTCCCCCGGGCCGAAAGGACGCAGCTTATGTCGGACGAAATAAAGATCAGGAAATCATTTCTCGGAGGCTTCAACCGCGAAGACGTTTCCGCTTACGTCGAAGCTCTTGCCGGACGCATGCGCAAGGTAAAGGAAGAAAGAGACCGTCTTGACGAAAAATGCTCCGAAAACGAGGAAAAGCTGTCTTTGCTCTCACAGGAAAGAATTGTTTTGCAGCAGCGGCTGAAAAACGCCGAAAACGAACTGAGCGAGCTGCGCTCCGGCTGTGAAGAGCTCAAAACGCTCAGCGAGAGCTTAAAGCAAAGGCTGGAGCAGGCCGAGCCCAAGGCGGAGCTGTACGACTCTCTCAGAGAGCGCATAGCCGATCTGGAGCTGAACGCCAGCCGGCGCGCCATGGAGATAGAAAAAGAAGCCGACGAACGCGCCGACGGGATCATGCGCCGCTGCGGCGACTATCTGTCAAACATAAAAAACGAATGCGAAAAAGCAAGCTCGGATACGCGCTGCAGCTTTGACGCCATACGCTCCGAGCTCGACAATCTCTCCGGGCGCATCGAGCTGCTTTCCTCTTTCCTTTACGACAAGGTCGAGAATTTCAATGCGAGTATTTTCGGAAGCGCGGCCGCGGAAGCGGACGCCGGGGCGGATGCGGATGAACGGTAGTCCGAAGTCCGCCGATCCCGTCAGGCTGGATACCGCTCAGCTGAAAGAGTCCTGCAGCGCCCTTCGGTGCGGAGACAGAGTTCTGCTGAGCGGAACCGTTTATACTGCCCGGGACGCCGCTCATAAGCGCATTTTCGAGTTGTTGGACAGTTCTTCTCCCCTGCCTTTCGAGCTTGACGGCGCTGTCATATACTACGCCGGTCCTACCCCGGCGCCGGAAGGCAGAGCTGTCGGTTCCTGCGGGCCGACCACGTCGTCGCGCATGGACGCGTATACTCCGAGGCTCATGAGCCTCGGTCTGAAGGCGACCATCGGCAAGGGCGAGCGAAGTGAGGAAGTGTACCGCGCCGTGCAAAAGTACTCCGGCGTATATTTCTGCGCCACCGGCGGCGCAGGGGCTCTGCTCTCCCGCCATATACGCTCAGCCGAGGTGATCGCTTTTCCCGAGCTCGGCTGTGAGGCCGTCAGGAAGCTGACGGTATTCGAGCTTCCCCTTACCGTCGCCGCGGACAGCCGCGGCGGAATAATATTCGAAAGACAGGCCGAATGATGGATTATCTGGATGCCATAAAAAAACGCTGCTCAATTCGCAGCTACCGTGAAGAGCCTCTTGACGAAAAGATCATAGACGGTCTTGCGGACTTTCTGAGCGGTCTTGAAGTGCCCGAAAAGCAGGTAGACTGGAATTTTGACACTCTTCCCTATCTTGACATGGTCCGTATCAGCGTGCGCGAGCCTGCCGTCACAGCGCCCCATTATCTCGTTCTGCGCTGCGACAGCGGTTTTTTCGGCCTTCAGAACGCCGGATATCTGGGAGAGTACGCTTCCCTTTACCTTACCGGTATAGGCGTCGCGTCCGTATGGCAGGGCAATATCCATATCGATCCGGAGTACGATTTCATCGGAAGTCTGCGTCCGGTATCGGTGCTCGCGTTCGGGATGTCCGATCTGCCCTTCCGCTCCGATCCCTCTCAGGCCGACCGTCTCCCCCTGGAACGCATAGCCGGCGGAGAATACGGAGAAATACTGCCCATTATCGAGGCAGCGCGCCTTTCGCCGTCCTCCTATAATCGACAGCCGTGGTTTTTCCAGGTCGAGGACAACAGGAAAATACACATATTCCGCACGTTCAAGCGCTTTACAAATTCGCTGACGGAATATGACCAGAGCGTAGACGCGGGCGTGGCCATAGCCAACGTGGAAGCGGCAGCGATCGCCCTCGGATACCGTCCTCACACCGGGCGCATAAAAATAGGCGCGCCCGAGCGGAAAGGCTGCAAATATCAGGCTACCGTCATTTTAGGCGACAAACCCAAAAAGTGAACGTTTTTTCAACCGCGGCGGAGCTGAGCTCCGCTGCGGCTTTTTCAACCTTGCTCGTGATCACCGAAAAAATCTCTCGGAGGATATCAGCACCGCCCTGCACGGCGACCCGTCCGCGCCGGACAAATTAAGCGGAGCGGCATTCAGGAAATAAACGCCCTCCGGTACGTCTGCCAGGCGTATGCCTTCAAGCAGTACGACGTCGGCAGTCAGCAGGATCCTATGCACTTCCATCGGCGCTTTCTCAGGCCCGACAGTCTGCGATTCGTTTCCGAGAAGCAGGATCCCCGACATGGCGAAGACTTCTGCGGCTTCCTCGGAGACTTCCGCGGCTCCCTTGATCAGAATTCTCCTTGCCGCTTCCGGATACTGTTTTTTCGCTTTCCCGATCATCGCCGCCGCGTCGTCTCCGGAAACGCTCCCGTGATGTTCCGCTATGAAGGCCGGTCCGATAAAAGCTTCCGCGCAAAGGGCGTCCACCGTTTTTCCGTCCCGGATAAAATGAAACGGCGCGTCTATATGAGTGCCGTTATGGGCGCACATGCTGAAGGCGGTCAGATTATATTCGCCGCCATTTTCCATTGAGCTGAGCGTCTTTTTTTCCGGCGCCGGGTCGCCGGGAAAGACCCGGCAGCCGAAAACTTCCTGCGAAATATCATAGATCTTCATTGCTCTGTTCACCTTTCCGTCGGTCGGGCGCGCCGGTCTGCCCGGCAGTTTTATTTCGGCAAACGACGCCGCCCTTGGTTGTTATCCCGAAAACAGTTTATCAAAATGCCGCAGTTTTTCAAGTTATATCGACGCCTTCGGCATTTGGTTTTGCCGCGCGGCCGATCGGCGATATCATCCCGCTTTTTTCCGCCTGGAAAAAGAGCTTGACAAATCAAAAAAAACGGATATAATAGCTCTCGTGCTTAGCGGGATTGTGTAAAGGTAGCACAGCGGACTCTGACTCCGTATGTGAGGGTTCGAATCCTTCTCCCGCTGCCATATAAGAAACCTCTTTTGTCTGCCGAGGACAGAAGAGGTTTTCTTTTGCTGCGAAACCTGTGTTTACACATCATTTATCGTAAAACAACAAAAGATTGTTGATAATCGACATGCAACGCCCTATAATGGCGTTAGTCTCAAATTAATAATTCATTCATCTCAATAAGGAGAGATAATCTGATGCTAAAGAAGCTCGGTTTATCAGCTGCCGCCATGATGGTATGCATTGCACTGTCCGGATGCGGATCTGGTGAAAACAGAAACCAATTGTACATGGGGTTCAATAAGACTGAGTACACGATCGTTGAAGAAGAAGATACGCATGGTGGTTTTCTTGGAGACGGAAGCTATTATCTGATCCTTGACTGCTCTTCAAACACCGAAAAGGCACTCAACATTGTAAGAGATTGGAAGCCGCTGCCTCTTTCCGAGAACTTGAATCTGATTATGTACGGAGGAATAAAAGACGGGGTTATTTACGGATATGAACTTGCAGAAGAAGCGCATTGGCCGATCATCGAACACGGTTATTACAAGTTTGTTGACGAGCAGTCTGATGATCCTGAAGATGATTCAGGATTATTTGACAGACATTCCTTTAACTTTGAAATCGCCGCATATGACACAGACACTGATCTGTTATACTTTTTCAGATTTGACACATGATCGATCGGTAACCACGGTTTTTTCAACGATGTGTTCCGCTTGCGCCGGATGCGCAAACATCACTTTCCGGTTAATAAAATTAAAGTAAAATATTGAGTTATTGCATGCCGCATGATATTATTGAAAAAGAAATCGTTGCGGAGGTTTTTGCCGCGTGAAAGTGCTGAGGACCATACGGAACTATCTGTGTTACTGCGGAATAGAAAAAGACGAGTATAACGCCGTAAAAAAGGACGCCTATATTTCGAATTTCGAGGTTTGGCGTATCCTTCACTGCCTGATCACGGTAGTATTCGCTTTTTTATTTGTAAATTCCCTTTTCAGCGAACTGCTGTCTGTGAACAGACAGTTCTATTTTATCGCCTTAATATATTCGATCGTAACTACCTGTTTCTTCTTCATCCTCAGGAAAGAGTCTATTATTGCGCAGTTCTGGATCTATTTGACCATATCGCTTTTGCTGCTGTTCAGCTGCTTTATTACGCAGAACAAAACGGATCATCCCGCCACGACGTTTATCGTAATGCTGATGGTCACGCCCATGTTCATGATCGATAAACCGTTTTTTATGGGAATAGTGCTGGCAGTCGCGTCGACGATTTATTTGATCTGGATGCACAGCGTC
>JAEEGG010017839.1_pt1 | contig 14543 bp, 8 predicted proteins | sample 9134161 | NCBI WGS metagenome assembly JAEEGG01 (sample SAMN16246543, study PRJNA631951) | gut metagenome | biome: gut microbiome; feature: rumen; material: CR-attached | host: Bos | place: Iran: Karaj | collected 2018-10
AGACGTGATCAACTGCCTCATCCAGAAATATAACGACGACGCCAAGGAGTTCAGCGGCAAGGCCATCAACAACACCATCGCCTTCCTCGACGACCGGCTCGAACTGATCGAAGACGAACTGGCCAGCCTCGAAAGCAAGTATGAAGGCTACCGCCGCAGCAACACCGTGGTCGACCTGGGTTCCCAGTCGCAGATCACCCTCTCGGCCGACGCCAAGTACGAGGAGCAGCTCAACGCCATCGAGGTGCAGATCGAACTGCTCAACATCATCAAGGAATACATCAACCAGATGGACGCCGGCCTGATCCTGATCCCCGCCAACATCGGCATCAGCGACGTGGGCCTCAACAGCACCATCAACCAGTTCAACACCCTGCTGATGGAGCGCAACCGCCTGGTGGCATCCTCCAGCGAGTCAAACCCGCTTGTGGTCCAGGCAGACAGCCAGCTCCAGGAGATCCTGGGCAACATCGTCACGTCGGTGAAGAACCAGGAGAAAGCCTTTACCCTGCAGCGCAACAACATCAACGCGAAGCTGCGCCAGTCGAAGGGCCGCCTGTCGTCGATGCCGACGCAGCAGCTCGAGCTCTCGCGCTTCGGCCGCCAGCAGCAGGTGAAAGAGCCGCTCTACATCCTGCTCCAGCAGAAGAAGGAAGAGGCCCTGATCTCGCTCTACGCCATCGTGGACCAGTGCAAGATCGTGGATCCCGCCACCAACACGGCCGCGATCACCTCGCCCAACAAGAAGATGATCTACCTGCTGGCGTTCCTGCTGGGCTTCTGCCTGCCGCCGGCCATCTTCTTCCTGCGTCAGGTGATGAAGAGCAAGGTGGAAGGCAAGCTCGATATCACGCGCCGCACCAACCTCCCGATCCTGGCCTCGATCCCGCTCTCGGATCATCCGGGCGAACTGATGGAAATCACCGGCCGCGAGCCGTTCGAGGAAACCATCCGTATCCTCCGCTCCAACGTCCGTTACCTGGGCCACCGCGTGTTCCAGGTTACCTCGGGCGTGCCGGGTGAAGGCAAGTCCTACATCTCGGCGAACCTCGCCCTTTCACTGGCCCACACCGGCCTGAAGGTGCTGCTCGTCGGTATCGACCTCCGCAAACCGCAGCTGGCCAAGATCTTCGGCATCCACCAGCACCGCGAAGAAGGCCTCGTGCCTTACCTCGTGGGCAAGACCAACGACCTGCTGCCTTCGATCGTCCACGGTTGCCACGGCATCGAGACGCTCGACGTGCTGCCGGCCGGCGCCATCCCGCCGAACCCGTCGGAACTCATCGAGTCGCAGAAGATGGCCCAGACGGTCGAATTGCTCAAGAGCCTCGACTACGACTACATCTTCTTCGACAGCTCACCGTACCTGCCCGTGGCCGACGCCACGACGTTCAACCGCTATGTCGACGCCAACATCTTTATGCTGCGTGCCGGCGTGTGCGACCTGAAGTTCGTGGAAGACCTCGACGAGGCGGCCGCCAACGGCAACCTGAAGAACGTGTACATCGTGCTCAACGGCGTGGACATCAAGGCCCGCTCCTACGGTTACCACTACGGCTACGGCTACGGCCACTACGGCTACGGCAAGAACAAATACGGTTACGGATACGGCTATGGCTACGGCGACAAGAAGAAAGTCGGCCAGACCGAAAGCGCCGCTTCCGAGACGAAATAAACCATGCTTTTCTTCAAGAAAAAGAGACCTGAATATGCGTTCGTGGACATCGGTTTGACGACCGATGTCCATTCGCATATTTTGCCCAGCGTGGATGACGGCTCGCCGGACGCCGTGGAATCGGTGAAAATTCTCACGGAATTGCACCGCCTCGGCGTGCGCAAATGCATCTTCACGCCCCACGTCTCGCGCTCGATGTTCCCCAACACCGCCGACGGTCTGCGCCACCGCTTCGAGACCTTCATGCCCGCGGTTCCGGAAGAACTTCGGAACGATATGCAGTTCCATCTGGCGTCGGAATATATGGTCGACGAATTCTTCGGCGACCTCACCGACCGGCTCTACTGGCCCGACGGCCGCATCCTCATCGAGATGTCGTACTACCAGCGCAGCCGCGAGATCAAGGAGACGGTGTTCAACCTCCGGATGGAAGGGCGCCAGCCGGTGCTCGCCCACCCCGAGCGCTACGTCTTCTACCAGAAGAAATACGACAAGAAGAAAGGCGTTCCCGAAATCGAAGAAATGGTGGACATGGGCTGCGAGCTGCAGCTCAACGTGATGTCGCTCACGGGCGCCTACGGCCCCTACTCGCTCGACATCGTGCACTGGCTCCTCGACCACGATATGTACAAGTTCATCGGAACCGACGTGCACAGCCGCGGCCAGATCGACCATTTCAAGGGATTCCAACTCACTCCCCAGCAACTCGACAAGGTCAGGATTCTGGCCCGCAACAACGAAACCCTGTTCGAATAAACCATGCTCAACATTTCCTACTGCTCCGACAAATACCAGTACACGATGGGCAAGTCTTTCTACGACAACGGTATGAAAGACAAGATCGCCGTGTTCAACCTCTTTTTCCGCAAAGCCCCCGACAACAACAACTGGGCGGTGGTCAGCGGCATCCGCGAAGCCCTGCAGATGATTGCGGGCCTCGGCAGCGAGGACATCGGTTTCTTCGAGCAGTTCCTGCCCGGGGAAGAATACCGGGAGTTCCGCGAGTACCTGGCCCATATGCGTTTCACGGGCAAGGTCTATGCGATGAAGGAAGGCGAGATCGCCTTCCCGAAGCAGCCGATCCTGACGGTCGTGGGCCCGATCATCGAGGCCCAGGTGCTGGAGACGCCCCTGCTCTGCATCATGAACCACCAGATGGCCATCGCCACCAAGGCCTCGCGCGTCACGCGCGCCGCCTCGCACCCCGTGAGCGAGTTCGGCTCCCGCCGCGCCCACGGCCCCTGGGCGGCCGAGTACGGCGCCAAGGCGGCGTTCATCGGCGGCTGCGCCAGCTCGTCGAACGTCCTGGCCGGCGTGGAATTCGGCTTCCCGTCTTCCGGCACGATGGCCCACAGCTACACCACCTCGTTCGGCTGCTCCATCGACGGCGAGTACAAGGCCTTCGACACGTATATCAAGACCCATATGGGCGAAGGGCTGATCCTGCTGATCGACACCTTCGACACCCTCAAATGCGGCGTCAAGAACGCCATCAAGGCCTTCAAGGCCAACGGCATCGACGACAACTACCCGCAGGGCTACGGCGTCCGCCTCGACAGCGGCGACCTTTCGTATCTCTCGATCAAGTGCCGCGAGGCGCTCGACGCGGCCGGCCTGAAGAACTGCAAGATCTTCGCGACCAACTCGCTCGACGAATACATCATCTCCGACATCGAGAAGCAGGGCGCCCGCATCGACAGCTACGGCGTGGGCGACGCCATCGCCACGAGCAAGCACAACCCGTGCTTCGGCAACGTGTACAAGCTCGTGCAGGTGGACGACGAGCCGATCCTCAAACGCTCCGAGGACAAGGCCAAGCTCATCAACCCGGGCTTCCAGATCACCTACCGCATCATCCAGGACGGCAAGTTCAAGGCCGACGTCACGTGCCTGCGCGGCGACTCGTTCGCCAAGACCATCGAAAGCGGCGGCGAACTGTTCATCCGCGACGAGATCGACGAGACGAAGTACAGCACCTTCCCCGCCGGCTCCTACACCTTCCGCCCGCTGCAGGAACTGGCCTACGACAACGGCAAGATCTTCGAAGACACGCGCACGATCTACGAGAAGCGCGACTACTATAAGGCGAACCTGGCCTCGTTCAACGAGACGCAGATCCGTATCATCAACCCGCACTACTACAAGGTCGACATCTCCGACGACCTGTACGACCTGAAGATGCGCCTGATCAACCGCCTCATCCACCAGATCAACATGATGCAGCAGGAAGAGGCCGGCGTGTCGCAGCAGTTCTCGCACGTGGTGGTCGATATGCTCTACGACTTCATCGACGGCACGATGGCCTGCGCCAACGCCGAGCAGGCCGTGGCCGAGAGCATCCGGGTCCTGAACCGCTACCCGGGCGACCGCGTGCTGTACGTGTGCGACCATCACCCCGAAAACCACTGCTCCTTCCAGTCGCAGGGCGGCCCCTGGCCGGCTCACTGCGTGATGCAGACCCGCGGCGGCGCCATCCACGACGACTTCTACACGAAAGTGGAACGCGAAGACCACCGTCCGTCGAAGGAGAATACGTTCTTCAAGGGCGTGAATCCGAAACGCGAGCAGTACTCGGGCTTCGAGAGCCACAACGCCGAAGGCATCGAACTCAACAACTTCCTGACGAAGAACGTGCTGGTGAGCGGCATCGCCACGGAATACTGCGTGCGCGAGACCTGCTTCGACCTCGTGAAATCGGGCCACAACGTGTTCCTGCTCGAGAAAGGCCTGGCGTACATCGACAAGGAAGGCCACAACCGCACGCTCGCTGAACTCGCCAGGATTGGTGTGAAGATTGTATAAGGGTTAGGGTCTATGCAGATTTTACGGAAACTGGCTTTGGGCGCCATCCTGCTGGCGCTGGCTCTTCTGCCCGGACAAGTGTCCGGCGCGGAGCGGAGCCCCTATTTCCGTATGCTAAAGAGCCGGATCCTGCAGGAGCCGGATTCGCTGAAGCGGGCCGTGCCCGATTCGCTGATCGTGGCCGCGCCGGACACGGCGCTGGTGCCGGATTCGCTCGCGAAGGCGCTCGACACGCTGCCGCGTGACACCGTGCCGAAGCTCGACTCCGCCACGCTCAAGCGCATCAACGACTCGCTCGCGAGGAAGCATTTCCACGACTCGCTCGACGATGTCTTCTGGCACAAACTCGACACCACCACCCTGCCGGAGCTCGATTCCGCGACGCGGGCTTATCTCGACTCGATGTCGCAATTCCTGCCCGACACGCACGACATCAAGCGCCTGAAGCGCAAGCACCGGAAGGAGGATCGCGACAGCATCCGCGCCTCGATCCCGCGCGTGCTGGAGACCTTCGTGGTGCCCGACTCGCTGTATTTCCGCCGCATCCTGGTGTTCAATACCGACAAGAAGTTCAACGAGTTTACAGAACGCGGGCTCGACACCACGGCCAACAGCAACTTCTACGAGTATCCGATGATGAAGAAGGACATCACGGCCACGTACCTGGGCACCATCGGTTCCGCCACGCTCTACCAAAACTATTTCCGCCGCGAGGAGACGCCCGATGCGCCGATGTTCACGCCGTATATCGGCGACTCGTTCACCGACGAGAACCTGGCGCAGTACAACACCAAGACGCCGTATACCGAGCTAGCGTACTGGGGCACTCCGTTCGCCACGAAGACGTCGGAAGAGTCGAACCTCTGGCTGCTGTCGACGCAGAACATCACGCCTTCGTTCAACTTCACGCTGGCGTACCGGCACCTAGGTTCCAAGGGTATGCTCGTGAATGAGGAGACCGACAACCGCTCGACCATCATCGCGGGCAACTATATGGGCAAGCGGTATTTCGCCTCATTCGGCACCATCCGCCAGCGCGTGATCCGCAACGAGAACGGCGGCGTGCACGACCCGTTCTGGATCCGCGACACGTCGGTGGAGGCCAAGTCGATCGAGGTGAACCTGAAGAAGGCCACCAATACGCTCAAGCGCCGGCAGTACTTCATCCACCAGACGCTGGCCATCCCGATGAACTTCCTGCGCAAGGACCGCGATTCGCTGGAGCTGGGCGGCGGCACGATGGCGCATCTGGGACACAGCCTGGAGTTCACAACCTATTCCAAGGTCTATACCGATGAGATTGCCGCGAGCGACTCGATCGGCCGGAAGTTCTACCACAACCAGTTCTATCTCCACGACACGAACAGTTCCGACGACCTGGCGGTGCGCAACTTCGAGAACCGCGTGTTCCTCAAGTTGCAGCCCTACGCTCCGGACGCCCTGCTGGCGAAGATCAATGCGGGCGTGGGCTATCAGATCCTTTCGTACTACGGTTTCCAGCGGGAGAACTACCTGACCGGCCGGAAGTACGATACCCAGAACAACCTCTACATCTACGGCGGCGCCTCGGGCCAGCTCCGGAAGTTCATTGCCTGGAACGCCGACGCCGACTATTACCTGGCCGGCGCGCGGATGTTCGACTTCGACATCAACGGACAGCTGCGGCTGTCGGTCTATCCGATCGATCAGGGCATCCATCTCATCGGCAAGGCCCACATCGGGTTGCGCACGCCGCATCCGTTCGAGCAGCACATCCTGATGAACCACCACAAGTGGGACAACGAATTCGGCAAGGTGTCGCGCAACACCTTCGAAGGGGAGCTCTCGATCCCCAAGTGGCGGCTCGATGCGCACGTGGGCTACGCGCTGGTGTCGAATATGCTCTACTACGACACCGAATCGATGATCCGCCAGCACGACGGCGTGGTCAACGTGCTGAGCGCGTCGCTCCACAAAGACTTTACGCTGTGGCGGCTCCATTTCGACAACCAGGCGCTGTTCCAGCTCAGCTCGAACCAGGAAGTGCTTCCGCTTCCGAAGCTGACGCTCAACCTGCGCTGGTACTTCGACATCGACGTGGTCCGCGACGTGATGAACATGCAGATCGGCGTGAACGCCATTGCCAACACGAAGTGGTACGCGCCGGCCTATGCGCCCGACCTCGGGCAATTCTATAACCAGAACGACGAAGAAATCGGCTATGCCCCCTATTTCGACATTTTTGCGAACATCCAGTGGAAGCGGGCCAGCATCTTCATCAAATATATCAATGCATTCAGGGATTGGCCGACACCCAATTATTTCTCGGCCTATCACTACATTAAACCCGTATCGGGCATCAAGTTCGGCATCCACTGGCCGTTCTATGCCCATTAACAGCTTATGAAACTACTCATAACGAAGATACTGCGCTTTACGCTCTGCCTGCTGCTCGCAGGCCTGATGCAGGCCACACCCCTGCTTCAGGGCGCCTCGGAAGAGGCGGCCGAGCCGCAGTATCCGGCCGACGCACTGCGTCATCTCTCTACGGCCAACGTCTACGACGTGGTCACCGGCCCTGTGGGACGGCACTACAGCCTGTCGCACGGCCTGAAGACTTATTCCGAACTCATTCACAAATACGCCGATCCCGCCGGGATGGACTGGTCGCTGCTGGCGGCCGTCATCTTCCAGGAATCGCAGTTCAACGAACTGGCCGAGTCGAACCGTTCGGCCAAGGGGCTGATGCAGCTCCGCGACGTCGTCGCCGAGCAGTACGATATGCTCGACGCCGACCTGTTCGATCCCGAGACCAATGTGGCACTCGGCACCCGCCTGTTCCGCGACCTGATGCGGGGCTTCGAGAAAGAAGGACTGGACTCCGTGAACGTGGTCCGCTTCGCCCTCGCCTCCTACAACTCCGGCGGCGGCACGCTGGCCAAGAAGCGCCAGGAAGCCCTCGATTCGGGCCTCGACCCCAACGACTGGAACTGCGTGGCGGAAGTTTATAGCCGCACCAGCACCGTCACGCCCGCCTACGTAGTGGCCGTCGAGGAGACGGTCGCCGCGTACCGGGAGGCCGGGAAGTAATCTTTTTTTTTCGGGCTTATTCCATCCGCATCGTCTTGTCGGGCGAGACCCGGGCGATGAAGCGGGTGGAGAGCGAGATGAGGAGCATCAGCAGCACCGCCGCGATGATGTTCAGGAGGATGATTTGCGGTAACTGAAGCTTGATCGGGACGAAACTCACGAAGTAGTTGACCGGGTCGAGTTTGAGGACGTGCGTGTAGCGCTGGATGAGGCAGATGCCGAGGCCCAGGACGTTGCCCCAGAGCATGCCTTTGCCCACCAGGGCGCCGGCGCGGTAGAGGAAGACCTTCCCTACCTCTTTCGTAGTCATGCCCATCGCCTTGAGGAGGCCGATGGTGGAAATTTGTTCGAAGAGGATGATGAGCAGGGCCGAGAGCATGTTGAAGCCGGCCACGGCGATCATCAGCAAGAGAATCATCAGGACATTGAGGTCGAGCAGCGCGAGCCAGTCGAAGAGGTGGCCGTAGAGCTTCTTCACGTTGGTGACGAAGAGGGCGTGGTCGCCGTCCTGCATTTGGGAGAAGATGAGGTTTTCGATGCGGTCGTTGGCCGCTTCGATGGGGGTGCCGGCGGCGAGACGGATCTCGACCGACGAGACTTCGTCGGGCTGCCATCCGTTGAGCCGCTGGATCTGGCGGCGGTCGGCGACGGCCATCTTGCTGTCGATCTCTTCGAGGCCGGCGTCGTAGATGCCGCAGAGGCGGAATTTCCGCACTTTTACCTCTTCGCCGATAAAGTATACGACCACGTCGTCGCCGGTCTGGAAACCGAGGGAATTGGCCGTTGTGCGGGAAATGAGGATGTCGTTGGAGATGCGGCCGTGGTAGTCGGGCAGTGCGCCGTCGACCAGGCAGTTGGCGAAGAAGGAGAAATCGTAGAGCGAGTCGACGCCCTTGAAGGAGAGTCCGCCGATGTTGTCGTCGGTCTTGATGAGGCCCGAGCGCCAGGCCACGCCCGACACGCCGGCAACGCCCGGCGCGGCGGCGAGTGCCTCGCGATAGGAGAGCTGTTCCGAGAACGGATACAGCTCGTTGAGCGGCGACTGGCCGGGCTGCACCAGCATCACCGAGCCCATGAAGCCGGTGGCGCGGTCGCGGATTTCAGCCTTGAAACCCGCGACCACCGCCAGGGCGACGATCATGATGGCTATGCTCAGGGCGACAGAAACCCAGGCGATGGTGTTGCTGGTGCGGCTCAGCGAGCCGTCTCCCCGGGCCAGGCCCGACGCGATGAAGCGGGTTACACGCATGTAAAGGCGAAGACGATCGTATTTACATAGGTTTCACCCGGCCGCAGGGGCTTGAACGGGAAATCGGGCCGGTTGGGCGAATCGGGGAACGCCTGGCATTCGAGCGCCACGCCGTCGTAGTCGTGGTAGGCCTTGCCGCTCTTCGAGACGGGGCAGCCTTCGAGCCAGTTACCGGTATAGACCTGGATGCCGGGGGCGTCGGTGCAGACGGTCAGCCTGCGGCCGGAGTCCGGATCGGTCAGCACGGCCACGGGCTGGACGAGGCCTTCTTCCCATTCGTCCACGACGAAGCAGTTGTCGTAGCCTTTGCCATAATTGAGGGCCGGGAAATCGGCCTTCAGGTCGCGGCCCAGGGTCTTGGGCTCGCGGAAGTCCATCGGCGTGCCCGCCACGGGTGCGGGAGCGCCCTGCGGGATGAGCGTGGGATCGGTCGACAGGTAGTGCGAGGCGTGGAGGCGGAGCCGGTGGCCCGTCACGTCGCCCTGCTCCTCCCCTTTCAGATTGAAGTAGGCGTGGTTCGTGAGGTTCACCACGGTCGGGGCTTCGGCGGTCGCCGTGAGGCGCAGCGTGAGGCGATGGTCGTCGCTCCAGCTGTAGAGGGCCTCGACGTGGAGGGCGCCGGGGTAGCCGGCGTCGCCGTCGGGGCTGTCGAGCGAGAAGCGGATGCCTTCGGGCACTTCCTCGGCCTCCCAAAGGCGGTTGGCGAAGGTCTGCGGGCCCGGGCCGCCGTGGAGGTGGTTCGGGCCGTTGTTGATGGCCAGCTCGTAGGTTTTGCCGTCGAGGGTGAAGCGGCCGGCCGCGATGCGGTTGGCGAAGCGGCCGGGCACCTTGCCCATGCAGGGGCCGTCGGCCTCGTAGTCGGCGGGGTCGCGATAGCCCAGGACCACGTCGGCCAGTTTGCCGTCGCGGTCGGGCACGATCACCGACACGATGCCGGCGCCCAGGTTCGAGAGGATGACCTCCGTACCGTCGGCGTTGACGATGCTGAACAGTCTGATGTCGTCGGGATTGATCATAAGGCGTTAGATTTCGCGGGCGCCGTCGGAGATTTCCACCTCGATGACGCGCGGATCCTTGTCGAATTTGAGCTGATATTTCTCCTTGACGTCGGCGATGTAATCGGCCACGCCTTCCTTCTTCACCAGCGCGATGACGCAGCCGCCGAAGCCGCCGCCCATCATGCGGGCGCCGAGCACGCTCTCGTGCGTCTTGGCGATGTCGACGATGAAGTCGAGTTCGGGGCAGCTCACGCCGTATTCCTGGCTGAGGCCTTCGTGCGTGGCATAGACGAGCTTGCCGACTTCCACGAAGTCACCTTTCTCCATCGCGGCGCAGGCGTCCATCAGGCGCTTGTTCTCGTTGATGACGAAGGCGCAGCGGCGGAACGACATCGGGTCGATTTCGTCGCGGTGCGCTTCGAGTTCCTCGATCGTGACGTCGCGGAGGAGTTCCACGTTGGGGAGATATTTCTTGATGACGGCGACGCCTTCCTCGCACTGGGCACGGCGGACATTGTATTCCGACGAGGCCAGCAGGTGCTTGACCATCGTGTCGATCAGCACGATCTCGATGCCCTTGGGCTTGAAGGGAACGAGCTGATACTCGAGGCTCCGGCAGTCGAGACGGACCACGTGGCCCTTCTGGCCGAAGAGCGAAGCGAACTGGTCCATGATGCCGCAACGCACGCCGATGTAGTGGTGCTCGGTCATCTGGCCGATCTTGGCGAGTTCCTCGCGGGTGAAATGCAGGTCGAACAGCGTGTTCAGGGCCGTGCCGATGCAGCATTCGAGGGCCGCGGAGGAGGACATGCCGGCGCCGAGGGGGACGTCGCCGCCGAAGACGGCGTTGAAGCCGCCGACTTGGGCGCCGCGCTCGCGCATCTCTTCGATCACGCCGTAGAAGTACGAGGCCCACTGCTCTTTCGGCTGGGGACCGCCGATGCGGAAGAACAGGGCGGCATCGTCGTGGTCGACAGAGATCAGGTTGACATACTCGGTACCGTTGGGCTTGATGGCCATCGTGATGGCTTTGTCGACGGCGCCGGGCAGCACGAAGCCGCCGTTATAGTCGGTATGTTCGCCGATGATGTTGATACGGCCGGGAGCCGTGAAGAAACGAGGCTCTTCGTCGCCGAAGTGCTTCTTGTAGTTTTCCAGTAAGAGGTTTTTGTCGATCATTGTATTTTGATTTTCAAGGTTTCGGATTGGAGGCCGGGGGCGGTGGCCGTGAGAACGGCCACGCCCGGCTTGCCGCCGGCCTGGACGATGGCGGTCAGCTGGCCGCTGAAAGCGGGCATGGTGGCCGACTGGAACGGGACGAGGCAGGCGGCGTCGCCGTTGGCGGCGGCGCGGAAGCGCCCGGCGCCTTCAACGGCGAAGGTCACTTCGTCGGCGGCCGTCGGGCAAAGGTTGCCGTCGGCATCTTCGATGCGGACGGTGACGTAGGCCAGGTCGAGGCCGTCGGCGTCGAGCGTCGGGCGGTCGGCCGACAGCGCGATGCGCGCCGGCGCGCCGGCCGTGCACACGGCCTCGCGCGCCGCTTCGCGGCCGCTTTCGTCGTACGCCACGACTTCGATCTTGCCCGGCTCATACACCACGTCGGGCCAGCAAAGGCGATAGCGCGTCATCGTCGCGGCGCTGTTCGCCGCGTCGGTGACGCCGGAGTTCGCCGGCTGATTCTTGGCAAACTGTTGCACGCCCTGCGACACACCGTTGACGAAGAGTTCGGCGCAGGGATAACTCGTGAAGCAGAACACGGGGATCTTCTCCCCTTCCCGCCCGGGCCACGTCCAGTGCGGAAGCAGATGGAGCGTGGGGCTGTCTTTCCGCCACTGCGAGCGGTACAACCAGTAGCGGTCTTTCGGCAGCGAGGCCAGGTCGAAGATGCCGAAGTAGGAGCTGTGGCTCGGCCAGGCATCCACGTCGTACGGCGTGGGCTCGCCCAGATAGTCGAAGCCCGTCCACACGAACTGGCCGATGGTCCAGGGATAGTCGTCCATCATCGCGAAATCGATGTCGGGGATGTTGGACCACCAGCAGTATTCATCTTCGTAGGCGGAACTCTGGTTATCGTCGTATTTGGCGCCGAATTGGAACTCCACCGGCAGTTTATACACGCCACGGGAGCTCACGGTCGAGGCCGTCTCGGAACCCAGCAGGAGTTTCTGCGGCAGGATTCCGTAGGCTTCAAGGTATTTGTGCGTACGATAGTTGAAGCCCACCACGTCGAGCAGTTGCGCGAAGCCGTTGGCCACGACGCAGTCGGCACGGTCCATGCCGGCCGTCACCAGCCGCGTGGGATCTTCGCGGTGGCAGATGTCCTGGAGGAACGCCGCCACCTTATAGCCCTCGTCGGCGCACTGCGTGGGCACTTCATTGCCGATGCCCCACATAATGACCGACGGGCTGTTGCGGAAATGATGGATCATATTGACCATATCCTTCTCCGCCCAGTCGGCGAAGAAACGATGGTAGCCGTTCTCGCATTTGGCGATGTCCCATTCGTCGAAGGCCTCGACCATCATCATGAAGCCCATCTCGTCGCAGAGCTCCACGAGCTCGGGCGCGGGCATATTGTGCGAGGTGCGGATGGCGTCGCAGCCCATCTCCTTCAGGAGCGCGAGCTGGTGGCGCAGGGCGGCGCGGTTGACCGCGGCGCCAAGCGGCCCCAGGTCGTGATGGTTGCACACGCCCTGGATTTTCCGCAGCTTGCCGTTCAGGTAGAATCCCTCGTCGGGGACGAGATCGATGGTGCGGATACCGAAGCGGGTCTCGTATTCGTCGACCACTTCGTCGTCGTAAGCCGCTTCGGCACTATAAAGGATCTGCGTCACGGCCTTGTAGAGGGCCGGACTCTCGGGCGACCAGAGCGAAGGGTTCATCAGCCGCAAGGTCTGCCGGCAGAGCGTGTCGGCGGGCGTGTCGGCCACCGCCACCACGCTGCCCTGCGGATCGAAGATCTTCGTGCGGACGCGGAACAGCGCCGGATCGTCGATGTTCTCGATCCGGATGGCGATCTCCACTTTTGCCTTGGTATTGTCAACCTCGGGCGTGGTGACACAGGTGCCCCAAACGGGAATATGGGTGAAATGGGTCCGGATGAGATGGACGTTGCGGTAGAGGCCCGCGCCGGGGTACCAGCGCGAAGAGTTCGGCTGATTCTCGAGGCTGACTTCCAGGAGATTGTCTTTTCCGTCGGGGTTAAGATACGGGGTCACATCAACGTGGAAAGCGTTGTAGCCGTAGGGCCATTCTGCCACCGGCTGCCCGTTCACACGGACGCGGGCCTCGCTCATCGCGCCGTCGAACAACAGGGTGACGGCGTCCCGTCCCGAGTGGTACTGCGCCACGTCGAAATGCGTGCGGTACCATCCCTTCCCCATATACGGCAGGCCGCCGGTGCGGCCGGTGTGGGCGGTCACTTCGGTTTCAAAGTTCTGCGTCACCTGCACTTCCTGCAGGTCGTTCGCCCGGTCGAAGGGGCCCTCGATGGCCCAGTCGTGCGGCACGGTAACGGCGGCCCAGTTCAGGCTGTCGCGGCTGAACTCCCACTCCGTGAGAAGTGTCTCCTGCCGGGGGCTTTCCTGATTATTAGACGCGCAGGATGCCACCAGGGCAAGGAGGATAATCAGAAGGAATCTTTTCATCATATCATCACGCGGCTAACGAGCGACTAATGGGAGAATGCGTACAGCGCCGCCGTCGGGCGGCCGTCGTTGTCAAAGGCAGCTTTGGTATAATGGCTCCAATCCTGATAGCCTTCCGGCTCCCAGTAGAACACGCCGTGGCAGTGGCCTTCCATCTCATTCTTGCAGGCCGACACCAACGCGCCCAGCATCGTGTTGCAGGTAGCGCCTTCGGTCCAGGACATGCCCACTTCGCAGAGCATGGATTCCTTGCCGTAGGTATTGAAAAGGTTGTTGACGTTCATGATGAACTGCTGCATATACTGCCGCCAGTTGCCCGGCTCGGGATAGAGCGACAGACCGATCAGGTCGTACTGCAGGCCGCACTTTTCGCAGTTGTTGAAGAACCAGTCGAGCTGCGACTTGTCCTGCCCCTTGTCGATGTGGACCATCACGTAAGCCTCGGGGAAGACTTCCTTCGCAGCGGTATAGCCGGCGTTGTGCAATTCGGTATAGTTGCGGAAGCCCAGATCGGTATAGTTCTGCCCGGTCGGCCAGAGCATGCCGCCCGTAGTCTCGTTGCCGATCTGGATCCAGGTCGGCGTGACGCCGGCCTTCTTCAGGGCGTTCAGCACGTCACGGGTATGGTTGGCCACGGCGTCGCCCAGCTCCGACAACGGGAGATCCTTCCACGCGGCCGGCTTGTTCTGCTTGCCCGGATCAGCCCAGGAATCGCTGTAGTGGAAGTCGATCATGACCTTCATGCCCAGGTTTTTAGCGCGGACCGCCTTGGCCACCACGTCTTCCTTCCCGCACCATCCGCCTTCAGGATTGACCCACACGCGAAGCCGGATGGCGTTCACGCCCAGGCTCTTGAGCAGCGCCATGCATTCCATCTCCTTGCCGTCGCCCGTCCGGAACTTGCACCCGTCGTGCTCCATCTGCGTCACCCAGCTCACATCCGCGCCCCTCGCCACTTCCAGCGTTTCCGGCTCCGGTTCCGGCTCGGGTTCCGGCTCCGGCCGATTACAGCTGCTGGCCATCAACGCCATCAAGCCACATACCACAAGCGGGGCAAACAATAAGAAGAAAAACCGTTTCATATCTTTCAATTCAATTTGAAT
>JAEEGG010017840.1_pt1 | contig 14542 bp, 8 predicted proteins | sample 9134161 | NCBI WGS metagenome assembly JAEEGG01 (sample SAMN16246543, study PRJNA631951) | gut metagenome | biome: gut microbiome; feature: rumen; material: CR-attached | host: Bos | place: Iran: Karaj | collected 2018-10
TATTCCGTTCTACACCACCAAAAAGGAAGGTTCCGGTATCGGCCTAAGCATCTCCCGCCAGATCATGCGGCAGCACAACGGCACCATCGACCTGCTGCGCAGCGATGTGAACCAGACGGTATTTGAGATTATTTTCCGGTAAGGAAATGACAAAGTGTAAAGCAAACAGTGTAAAGTTTTTTACAGGGCTTTACACTGTTTTTGTTTATACGCCTATTTGAAAGCAACTGATAAACAACGCATTAAGTAGTTTGGCACAGGGCGTGATTCTTTCTGGCACGGCGATAAATCATTGTATGATGAAGACACGACTTTACATATTCGTTTTTGTGGCGGCGATGGGGCTCTCGGCCGGAATAGCGGGAGCCCAGGAGCCGCTGGATGGTGTGGCCGACGGGCCGAGGGTGATGACGCTCCGGGACTGTATGGAGTATGCCATCTCTAACTCCACCAAGATCCGCATCCAGCAGGCGGCCATCGGCGATGCGCAGATTGACCGCAGGGATGCGGCCCTGGCGCTGTTTACCCCGCAGATCAACGCACAGACGGTGGCGTACTATAATTTCGGCCGTAACATTGACCCGGAGACCAATACATATATCCAGACCACGTCGTTCCACAACAGCTACGGCGTCTCTGCAGGCTACGACCTTTTCGACGGTTTCAAGGCGGTGAATAATTACAAAATCTCCAAAACCGGCCTTCTCATTGCCCAGTCGCAGGAGAAACAGGTGGAGGCCGATATTTGCCTGGCCGTGATGGAGGCGTACTACAACGTAGTGTACTACAAGCGCCTCACCGATGTGTATGAGGAGCAGGTGGCCGTGGCCGAGCAGGCCTTGGCCAAAGCTAAGAGGCAGGAGGAACTGGGCCAGAAAGGTCACGCCGATGTGATTCAGATGGAGGCCGATTTGGCCGACCGCCAGTACGACCTCACAAACACCTTCAACAAGTACCAGAGCGAGAAAATGAAACTGGCCGACCTGATGTTCTGGCCGGTGGATGAGGAACTGGTGATTGACACATCCATGCCGGAATGGGAGATCGAACCCGTTTCCACATCTTCTGTGGTGGACTTCGCCCTGGACCACAACCCGGGCGTGAACATGGCTTCCTGGAAGGAGCTCAATGCCAAGCGCGAGCTTTCCACCGCCAAATGGCAGTTGATGCCTTCCATCGGCCTGTATGGAGGGTGGAATACCAATTATTTTACCTATCCGAACCAGCCGACGGCTCCTTTTGGCACGCAGTTCCGCAACAATATGGGTGAATATGTACAGCTTACCCTGAGCATCCCCATTTGGGACCGGTTGGCCAAGGCTTCACGCATTTCCAAGAAACGCCATGCCCTGGAAAAAGCCACGGCCGAACTGGACCAGAAGCGGCGGGATGTGGAGAGCGAGGTCCGCAGGGCCGTCCAGGACCGCGACGGTGCCGCCACGGCTTATCAGCAGGCCCTCCGCAAGGTCAATGTCCAGAATGAGGCCTATACCCTCAATCTCAAGAAGTTGGAGCAGGGCCTCATCTCTCCGCTGGAGTTCCAGACGGCCTGCAACAATTTCCTCAAGGCCCAGGCCGATGAAATGAACAGCCTGTTCAAGTACCTCATCAAGCAGGCAGTTGTGCGCTATTACAACGGAGTGGAATACATCAATCAGTAGAATAATACAAACACTATGGATAAGATTATCGAAAAGAAAACAGGTTGGCGGGTAGCTTTCACCAAGAAGGCGCTGCCGTGGTGGCTGGGAGCCCTGCTGCTGGCGTTCATCGTGTACCTGATTGCAAGGCCGAACAACAAGACTTTGCGTGTGGATAAGGATACCGTGACCATCTCCAATGCTGTCAAGGGCGAATTCAACGACTATATCCGCATCAGCGGACGTGTGCAGCCTATGACGACCATTCAGCTGAGCCCGCAGGAGGGTGGTATCGTGGAAAAGATCCTCATCGAGGAAGGTTCCCCGGTGAAGGCAGGTGATGCCATCCTAATCCTCAATAACGATAACCTGGACCTCCAGATTCTGAATTCTGAAGCTGAGTTAGCCGAGAAGGAGAATATTCTCCGCAACACCCAGATCCAGATGGAGCAGCAGAAGCTGGACGTGCGTCAGAATGTGCTGGAATACGGCATGCAGGTGGACCGCCTGAGGCGCGCCTACGAGCAGCAGAAGGCGCTCTATGAGGACAAACTCATCGCTAAGGAGGAATATCTGAAGGCCGAAGAAGACTACAAACTGGCCAAACAGAAATACGACCTCATGGCCGAACGCTCCAAGCAGGACAGCCTGTACCGCGGTACCCAGATTGACCGGATGGAAGAGTCCCTGGAGAACATGCAGCTGAACATGTCCATGATCCGCCGGCGCAAATCCAACCTCATTGTGAAGGCCCCCATCGACGGTGAACTGGGACTTCTTGATGTTGTCCTTGGTCAGTCCATCGCCGCCGGTACCAAGATTGGACAGATCAATTCCGTGGGAACCTATAAAGTAGAGGCTCAAATTGATGAACACTATATCGACCGCGTCATTGCCGGTTTGGAAGCCACCTTCGAGCGCCAGGGCGAGACCTACTCCACCGTCATCCGCAAGGTTTATCCCGAGGTCCGTGACGGCAAGTTCAAGGCCGATTTCAAATTCGACGGCGAGCAGCCCGACAACATCCGCAGCGGCCAGACCTACTACCTGAACCTGCAGCTGGGCCAACCGGAAGAGGCGGTCATTATCCCCCGCGGCACTTTCTACCAGAAAACCGGCGGAAAATGGATCTACGTTGTTAACAAAGACGGCTCCAAGGCCGTCAAGAGAGAAATCCGTATCGGCCGCCAAAACCCGCAGTACTACGAAGTGCTCGAAGGCCTGGAGCCCGGCGAGAAGGTGATTACCTCCGGATATGACACGTATGGTGATAGTGATGTATTGGTATTCTAAGCTATGAAAGTATTCAGAAAGACAGGCGTTTCGACGCTGATCAATATCCTGGGAATGAGCGTCGCTTTCGCGGCGGCCATGATTCTGATGGTGCAGGTGCGTTGGGATACGACCTATGACGCCAATTTCGAAGGGCACAAGCAGGTGTTCCGGATGGAGAACAACTGGATGGACAAGGGGTTGTTCAGCACGTCCTTTTCCCGGCCGATGATTGAAATCATTAAAACGGCCAGTCCCAATATCGAGGCTCTGGGGACTTACTGGACTATGCCCCACGAAGTTACATTAAAGAAAGACGGGGAAGAGACGATACTATCCGTTCCCTCTGCCAGAGTTGACAGTTCCATGTTCTCCGTGTTCCCATTTGAGTGGGTTGAGGGCTCGGCCAGGGAATTCATCGCCGGCGAGACGGCGGTCGTGAGCGAGGAATATGCGAAGACCTTCTTCGGCGACGAGAGTGCCCTCGGCAAAAACTTCAAGGCTGGTAACGGAGTGGAGGTTACAGTCATTGGCGTTTTCAAGGATATGCCCAAAAACTCCAACATGCACTATGGCGTGCTTGTTAATCTGGGTGATGATTACCTTGATAATTTCAATGAGTGGTCCTTCCCCGCATTTGTAAAGCTGAAAGATCCATCCCTGGCCAAGGAAACCGAGGCGTTGATGGAGAATGTCGTTTTGGAACAATACGGAAACGATTTCGATGCTGACGAAACGGCTGAATTCCGCAGGGGTTTCCGCATCAGCAACCTGCATGATGCCCATTTCGAGCGGGATGTCCGGGCCAATATCGCAAGTGCGAACAAGGCGATAACCATTACGCTGGATGCCATTGCCATCCTGCTCATTCTCATCGCCATCATCAATTTCATCAACTTTGCTTTCGCCGAGATTCCTTTCCGTATCAAGAGCATCAATACCCGGAAAGTGTTGGGCGAAGGACGTGGCTCGTTGATTGGACGACAGCTTTTACACGCCGGGCTTATCGCGCTCATCGCGTTTGCGATTGCCTGCCTGATCATGCACGTGGTGGCAGGATCTTCCTGGGCGTCGTATGTGTCCGACAGCCTGACGCCGAAGGATAATATCGGCATTCTGGCGCTGATGCTGGGCGTGGCGCTGGTGTCGGCTGTCATCGCCGGCCTTGCCCCGGCCCTATATTCCACCTCCCAACCTGCCGCCCTGGTCCTGAAGGGTTCTTATGGAACCAGTGTGAAGGGAAAGGCCCTTCGCAACATGCTTGTAGGGCTTCAGTTCGTGTTGTCGTTCCTCTTTATCCTGATGGCCCTGTTCGTGGGCGTTCAAACCAAGTATATGATTGGCAAGGATATGGGTTTTGACGAAGCACGCGTTCTTCAGACCTGGTGCGGCTACCCTGCCGGAAGCCAGAAAGATGCTCTGAAAAGCCATTTGCTTCAGAACCCTTCCATTGAAGATGTGACCTTCTGCGACAGTCCAATCGTTTCCGATGGGAGGATGAGCTGGAGCCGTACCGGGGACGACGGCAATCAGGTTTTTATGGAAGCGCTTCCCGTGGACGAGAGTTTTGTTCAGTTCTTCGGGCTTCAGATTGTGGAAGGCCGTGACTTCCGGGAGTCTGACAACCGGAATGAGGCCGGCAGCATCATTCCCAATGAGACCTTCATGCAGATGTTTCCTCAGTTTCACGTCGGGAGCCTTATGGAAGGGCATGTGGATAACTGCGAGATTATCGGCGTGGTGAAGGATTTCAACTTCAAGAGTTTGCAACATGCCATGGGCCCGCTGGTGCTTTATAACTGGGGCAAAGATGGATGGCGGTCTTTCGGAACGATGTACGTTCGGACCGCCCCCGGGGCCGATTTCAAGGATGTTTCAGATTATATCAAAGATGCCATCTGTAAGTTCGACCCCAGACGGGAACCCCATATGATTACCGTCAGTCATCTGGATAAATGGATTGAGGATATGTACCAGAGCGAGCAGTCGCTTGGAAAACTCATCACCATCGCCTCCTTCGTGGCCCTGCTGATTGCCATCATCGGAATCATTGGCCTGGTGTTCTTCGAGACACAGTTCATCCGCAAGGAGATTGCCGTAAGGCGCGTAAACGGCGCCACGGTGGGCAGTATCCTGCAGATGATCAATAAGAAATATCTCATCATGGCCGGTGCCAGCTTCGTGATTGCAGCGCCCGTTGCCTATTGGCTGATGACCGCCTGGCGGAAAGGCTTTGCCTACCAGGCTCCTGTGCCGGTGTGGCTCTTCCTCGTTGCACTGCTGGCCGTTGCTGCCATCACCCTGGCCGTCGTTACGCTCCAGAGCTGGAGGGCGGCAAATGCTAATCCTGTCGAATCCTTAAAGAATGAATAATAGATTCCCGGTCAAGCCGGGAATGACGGAGATAATAAAACAATTAAATATCAAACAATTATGATTAAAGTTTCCAACCTTTGCAAAGTCTTCCGCACGGAAGAAATCGAGACCACTGCCCTCAATGGCGTATCGTTCGAAATCAAGGACGGCGAGTTCGTCGCCATCATGGGCCCTTCGGGCTGCGGCAAGTCCACGCTGCTGAATATCCTGGGTCTGCTGGACAATCCCACCAGCGGCAGCTATGAACTCCTCGGTACTGAGGTGGGCGGCCTGAAAGAGAAGGAGCGCACCAAGTTCCGCAAGGGCAACATCGGCTTCGTGTTCCAGAGCTTCAACCTGATTGATGAGCTTAATGTTTATGAGAACATCGAACTACCGCTGCGCTACCTGAACATCTCCGCTGCCGAGCGGAAGCAGAAAGTCACGGAAATCATGAAGCGCATGGCCATCAGTCACCGCGCCCAGCACTTCCCGCAGCAGCTCTCCGGCGGACAGCAGCAGCGCGTGGCTATTGCCCGTGCCGTGGTAGCTGGACCGAAGTTGATTCTCGCGGATGAGCCTACCGGTAACCTCGACTCCAAGAACGGCAAGGAGGTTATGGATCTCCTGAAGGAACTGAATGCTGAGGGTACGACTATCGTGATGGTGACTCACTCCCAGAAAGATGCAGCGCAGGCCCAGAGGACGATTGACCTCTTCGACGGTCAGATTGTGTCAGACGTGAAGAATGAACTTTAAGACACGGGAATGCCCCTTGAAGATCCTTTTCATTAGTGTGTAGTTAGAAAACAAATCATACAAGGGGCAGACCCTTGGGGTACTGCAAATATATGAATAAAAACTCAGATATTCTAATCAAGGTCCTCTCCCTGGGCATCGGGTTGGCCGTGGGCATCGTGCTCATTGCCAAGGTGTTCTTTGAGCTGAGTTACGACAGTTTCTACAAGGACATTGACCGGGTGTACACGATTAATACCTGGTACTCGCACCAAGGAGAGGAGAAAGATTATGGCCAGGTGAGCGGCGCTGTTGCCGTGGGCTTTATGGATGAAGTGCCAGGCGTTGAGGCTGGCACCCGCACCACATATGTGTTCAACGGAAATACCTATCTGGATGAAAATGGCAATAAATTGTCTGGTACCCTTGTCTGTGCCGACACCTGCTTCTTCCAGGTCTTTGACCGGCCGATCCTTGCCGGAGACCCGGTGAAGGTGCTGGGCAAATGGGGCTCGGTGTTGGTGAACCGGAGCTTCGCCGAAAAGATGGGCGGCGTACAGGAGTGCATCGGCAAGCAGATATGCAATGCGGACATGGACGGCCTGAAGCTGACCATCGAAGGCGTTTTTGAGGACTTCCCGAAGAACGGCAGCCTGGACTACGATATCCTGCTGTCAATGGACACCTACGGCAAGAATAGCACGGATAACTGGCTGGGCAATGACCGATATAAAGGCTATGTAAAACTGATGCCGGGTGTGGACCCGAACACCCTTACGGATGCCATTCGGAAGATGCAGGAGGCCCACCAGCCGCTGGAGCGGATTGAGGCACAGGGAACCAGCTTGCGATACTTCCTGAAACCGTTCAGCTCGCTGCACACGTCCGATCCGGATGTGAGGTCGCAGGTGATTCTGCTTTCGATTGTGGCGGCGCTGCTGATTCTGATTTCCCTGCTGAACTACATCCTGATTGTGATTTCTTCGATGGTGAAGCGCTCCAAGGAAGTGGGCGTGCGCAAATGCTATGGCGCGGAAGGAAAGCACATCTATGGAATGCTTACCAAAGAGGCGCTGCTGCACATTGTGCTCTCTTTGGTACTGGCTGCGGCCATCATCTTTGCCGGCCGGAGCATCGTGGAGAATCTGCTGGGCGTGCCTTTCCAGACGCTGCTTGTGCCGCAGAGTATCATGGCCATAGCAGCCGTGATCCTGCTGGTGCTGGTCATCTCGATTGTCGTTCCGGCCGAACTGTACCAGCGAGTTCCGGTGTATGCGGCGCTGAAGAACTATACGGAGAATTCCCGCAACTGGAAACTGGGGCTGTTGGGTGTGCAAGTACTCATCAACGTGTTCCTGGTTGTGATGATGCTCATCATTGGCCGACAGTATCAGAAGGTATCCAACGCCGATACGGGTTACGACTACAAGAACCTGTATTACTTTGACATGTTCGACGGAGATAGGCAGTCTCTTGTCAGGGCAGCCCAGACGTTGCGAAGTATTCCGGAAGTAAGCGCTGTAGCAGCTGCCTACAATCTGCCCTTCCAGGGCTCCAACGGCGACAATGTTTATCTGCCGAATGATGACCGGGAACTCTTCAATATCGCCGACCAGTATGAATGCTCACCGGATTTCTATGATCTGATGGGAATTCAATTCCTGGAGGGCCGCGCGCCAAGAGATTCATCCGAAATTGTAGTGGATGAGAAGTTTGTAAAGAAAATGGCTGAGTTCACGGATTGGAGCGACGGTGCTGTAGGCAAGCAGGTGTTCATTACCGGCCACGACCGTTCGGACGATACTGGAAGACGTTATTTCACCATTTCCGGTGTCTACAAGAGCTACTTGATCGGCAACCTGACCGGCGTGGACCCGCGTCCCAGCGCCCTGTTCTATGGTGAGATTGGTAGCATGAGTTCATGGATGCCGCATACCTTCTTCAAAGTCCGGCCGGAGGCACTACCAAAGGTTCGTCAAGCGCTGGAGAAGGCCTTGGAGGGCCGGGAAATCAACATCCTGTCCTACGAGGAGCAGATGCGGGCGGCATACGCCGACAGCAAGAAGATGCGGAATACAATGGCCATCGGCGCTGTGTTCAGCCTGCTGATCGCACTACTTGGTCTCATCGGCTTCATCCGGGACGAAAGTTTGCGCCGCTCCAAGGAGATGGCTGTCCGGAAGATCAACGGTGCCACCACCCGAGACATCCTGAGCGTCTTTGCCGTGGATATCCTGAAGCTGTCCGGAGTGATGGCCGTGATAGCCTGCATCGGTGCCTTCTTCGTGGCTCGCAAGTGGCTGGAGCAGTTTGCCGAAAAGGTGTCCCTGAGTCCGCTATATTTCATCGGTGGGGCGCTGTTGGTACTGTTAATTGTCCTTGGCGTGGTGGTACTGAACTGTCTGAAGATTGCCCGGGCGAATCCGGTGGAATCGTTGAAGAATGAATAAACGCGTATGAAATCATACCTGAAATTCCTATCCCGCAACAAGCTCTACACTGCCATTGAATTCATCGGGCTGGCGGTGAGCCTGGCTTTTGTAATCATCATCGGCAGTTATGTCTGGCAGCAGTTTGCGGTGACGCGTGAACATCCGGAACGGGAAAGAGTCTATGTGCCCGGAACACCGGGATTCCCGGCGCTTACATACGGTTTCCCGGATGCCATCGGTGATATTCCGGAAATAGAGTCCGTTTCCAGGATGTGTAATGTAGTGGTACATCCTGCCATTCGGGGAGAGCAGACGGATGCGGAAAGCGTTGGCGTGGAACCGGCGTTCTTTGAGATTTGTTCTCAGTTCCGCTTTTTGGAAGGCGCTGCAGATGTGCTTTCCGTTCCCTCCAATGTCGTTCTTACAGCCTCTTTCGCCAGAAAGCACAGCCTTTCATTAGGTGATGCCATTGATATCAGTGGAAGCAGCTATGTTGTGAGTGCCATATTAGAGGACTTGAAGGGTACGGTCATCAAGCCTTATGATATATTCCTCAATGCTGCTATATACAAGGACGATTGGCAGCCGTTCGATAATTATGGCAGCACGGTCACGCTGCTCAAGGTCCGGCCCGGAACAGACAGGAAAGCACTATATGACAAATTGGAAACCGTTTGCAAAGACGTTTATTCAAGCATCTATGGACAGGCTTTCTTTGAACATCTGGAACTCTCACGTTATGATGAATTGTTTTTCAAGGAGACTGACGGATTCTTCAGGCATGGAGACAAAGGGACACTCAGAATTCTGACGCTGGTTGGACTTCTTCTCCTTCTGTCGGCCATTCTGAACTATATCAACTTGTCCGTTGCACTCACCGGAAAGAGGGCAAAGGAAATGGCCGTGAGGCAATTGTCCGGAGCATCAAGGGGCGGCATTATCTGGAAGTACGTGGCTGAATCCATCGCGTTTACCGCAGTATGCTTTGCAGCCGGCCTGTTGCTTGCGGAAGCCTTCTGCCCGGCCATGAATGCGCTTTTGAACAATCCGGATATCCCGATAAGAGTCATCTGGTCTCCGGGGTATGTAATTGCATATATCGTCATCATTCTGCTTGTGGGAGCGCTCTGCGGCATCTTCCCGGCCATGATGGCAGGCCGCTACAAACCCGTGGACGTGATGAAAGGCGGATACAGGCGCAAGAGCAAGATGGTCTTCAGCAAGGTCTTCATTGTTCTGCAAAACGCCCTGGCGGTCATCTTGATTGCGCTCGCCATCACGATGGAGGCCCAGATGCGCAAAACCCAGGACCGGCCGATGAACTGCAATATTGAGAACCTCTTCTTCCTCAAAGATTTTTCCGGTGAGGACAATGCACCTTTGAAAGATGCCCTTGAGGCGCTCCCTTGCGTAAGACGAATCGGAAGGAGTTCGGGCGTTCCCGGCAGTATCAATATGGGCCAGTACAGCACCACCCGGGATGGTCAGGATATCCTCTACAAATTGATCAGGCTGGACAGTACTGCTTTTTCGATGTTTGGATTTGAGATTCTGGAAGACTTCCATGCCCCGCAATTCAATAGCGTCTGGTTCTCGGACAAGAGTTTTGCCGCAACCGGCTTCGACTCGGACTATCATGACATCAGCGGCACGCTGAGCAGACGGACGAAGGGCTGCGAACAGGTTGCCGGCGTTTTCAAATCTTTTCCGACTAACAACGCCAATATTGGTGAAGAAGATTATGCCATCGTTTCGCTGATGCGCTCTGATGACATTCCTTTCGCCGGATGGGTCATAGAAACCACCCCGGACCGGAAAGCGGCGAAAGCGCAGATCATGGAAGCTTACGATAACTACATCAAGGGCAAGCAACTATACGGCAGTTTAGCTTTCTGGGTTGACGAGAACATCGCCGAGGACTGGAAACCGGCCCGCAACAACATGCGTCTGGTTGAGATATTCATGCTCCTTTCCATCCTCATAGCTCTTCTGGGGCTTGTGGCCATGAGTACCTATTATGCCGATGAAAAGAGCCGCGACATTGCCGTGCGGAAGGTTTTCGGGGGAACGGTGGATACCGAGGCATGGAGAACGATACGTGAATACATGGTGCTGGTAGGGATTGCCTGCGTCATCGGCATCCCGATAGCTGTTTATGCAGCTCAGGAATATCTGAAAGACTTTATTTACCGGCTGGAAGGCTATTGGTGGATTTTCGTGGTGGCCGTGCTGCTCACCGGGCTCATCGCCTTTGTCTCTGTCATCTGGCAGGTATTGAAGGCCGCGAAGACGAATCCGGCGGTAGAGCTTAAGAAAGAATAGGGGGTTCGGGCGCGGAAATGACCGTATTTGTGCCCGAACAATGAAAAAATAAGCCTTCGGGCTCAAAAAAGGGTAATATTGTGCCCGAACAAATGAATATGAAGAGTTATCTGAAATTCCTATCCCGCAACAAGCTCTACACCGCCATCGAGGCGGTGGGACTGGCCGTGAGCCTGGCGTTCGTGATTCTGATCGGCTCCTACGTGGTGCAGCAGTATGAGGTGGCGCATGAGTCGCCGCAGTGGAAGCGCACCTTTGTTCTGGGAAGCAACGAGTTCCTGGGCCTGACCTATTGGGACAAGGAGGAGTTGGAGATGAACATCCCGGAGGTGGATGCTGCGACCCACGCAGCTATGCTGTGGCAGCCGATTGTCCGCCAAGGCAATGAACTTCTCCAATGCTCCGGCATGGAGACCGATGCCGACTTCTTCAAGGTGTTCCCGGAATATAGTTTGGTGGAAGGAAGCCTGGAGGGCTTCGTGGGCAAGGACGACGTCCTCATCAGCGAATCCCTGGCCAGAAAGATTGCCGATCAAGTCGGCAATGACTCCTCCGTCACTCCCGGCTTGACCGGGAGTCTCATCGGAAGCGTCATCAAGGTCGATGAAGCGGACCGGACCATCAAAGGCATCTTTGCCGATTTTGACGGCACCTTCTTCATGCCCTACGAAATCATAACGCACATTTCGGGAACCTGGGCTGCAGAGGGAGAGCGGAGCTTCGGTAGTATCGGCAACTACACCACATGGTTCCGCGTACGGGATGATGCGGATCCCGCCGATGTGCGGGCCAAAGTGAAAGCACTGCTTCATAAGAACTACGATTCCATTTGGAGCGCAGAAAAGGTGGACTTGTGGAAAGCTTACCGGATGGACGAGGCCTTCTTTATCACAGGGAACAGCAACGGGCTTACCCGTCAAGGTAACGCTCAGATGCTAAAGCTCTTAACGGTAGTTGTGCTGCTGCTCCTCCTGTCAGCCATCTTCAACTATGTGAACCTGAGCCTCGCGTTGACCGGAAAACGGGCCAAGGAAATGGCCACCCGGCGCCTGCTCGGAGCCGACAAAACCAGCATCCTGTGGAAGTATATCGGTGAATCCGTGGCTTTCACGGCAGTATGCTTTGCTGCGGCCCTCTTGCTGGCCTATCTTCTTGTCCCCATGATGAACAGCCTGGTATCCTCCAGCGACCCGGACGAGCTGATGCTGGGCATCGGAGACACCAGTGTGAAACTCTCCTTAATGATGACGCCAGCATATATCCTCTCTTATATTGCCGGTATCTTGCTGCTGGGCACCCTCTGCGGTCTTCTTCCGGCCATAGTAGCCTCACGCTACGAACCCATAGACGTCATCAAGGGAACACTCAGGCGCCGTAACAAGATGGTACTGAGCAAAGTGTTCATCGTGGTTCAGAATGTCCTGTCAGTCTTCCTGATCGCCTTGGCGCTGGTGATGGAGGTTCAGATGCGGCATATGCTCACCCGGCCGATGCATTCCGCCACGGAGAATCTCTACTACATCGAGTACTCTGCGCAGAACTACGATGCAATGAAACTTTTCAAGGACAAGGTGGAGCAGCTGCCCTTTGTGACCAAGGCCGGCGTGGGACGCGGCATCCCGGGACTCGTCAATATGACGATTGGGATCAAGGTGGACGAAGACCATGACATCGACATGCCGGTCATTGCCTGTGACAGCACCTATTTCCAACTTCTTGGACTGGAAGTGGAGGAGGACTTCGGACATCCGCTGGTACACTCGCTCTGGATGAGCCGTTCCGCCTTTAACGCGGCCGGCGTGTCAGACACCTCAACCGTATTCCCGCGAAGAATCAGCATGAACGGTGTCCAGCCGGAGTTCATCGGCGGCGTTGTGGCCGATTATCCCACTCGACCGGCCGCTGCAAGCACCCAGTATCCCAATGGCGGCATCATCGTCACCCGGACCGAAGAGCTCCGATACTTAAACTGCCTGCTTATCGGCACCACCGGAGAGGACGAGTCGTATGACAAAGCCATCCTGCAGGCTTACAGGGAATTCCGTCTGGAAACTGCCGGAGTTGAAGAACCTGCATGGAGGTATGGCTTTGTGCGTGACATAAACAAGAAGATGCTGGCTCCTGTCAATAGAACGCTGCGTCTTGTAGAACTCTTCGCGGTCCTGGCAGGATTGATATCCCTGCTGGGCCTGCTGGCCATGAGCACCTACTTTGCTGATGAGAACACCAAACAGATTGCTGTAAGAAAGGTGTTTGGCGCCGATGTCAACAGAGAAACCTGGAGGAATGTCAGAAGCTACATGCTCCTGACCGGCATCGCCTGCGTGATCGGAATTCCGCTGGCCGTCTGGGCCGCAAGGGTGTATCTGGAGCGGTTTGCGTACCGTGTTGAGAACTACGGCTGGGTCTTTGTGGTGGCGGTCATCATTTCACTGGCCATCGCCTTTGGTACCGTCCTCTGGCAGACGCTGAAGGCCGCGAAGACGAATCCGGCAATAGAACTGAAAAAGGAGTAGGCTTCATAAGCGGTTAACCATAAATACTTTCTATCCTGATGCCGGGCGGAGCCTGGGAGGGTTCCGCCCGGCGGAAGGAGAAAAAATGAACTTTTATAGGCAGGATTTCGCACGTTTGTGTGTTATATAAGAAAACGACAGCGATGAATATACTGAAGACACTGATTTGCGTGGCGCTGCTGGTAGCGGGGCTGAGCGGTTGTGAGAAGATCGATGTGAACAAGCTGGAAGGTACCTGGTCCGAGCAATATGACCCCACGGTGTTCGCGATGGATGGTTCGGTGGAGTACACCTTTGACGGAAGTAACCACTATCAGATGCATGTCTATGACGCTCTTAGCGGCGAGTCTCACGACTACAGCGGCAGCTATGCCATTGACCTGATCAATAAGGGAACCATCACCCTCAACCCGCAGATGTCGGACTTCAGCAACGTCACCTACAAGCTGGTGAAGCTGACATCCAAGGAGATGGAATGGCAGAAGGAAGGCACTGACTATTCAGTGGGGACCTGGGGCTCTGACTACCGGCACTTCGTAAGGGAGAAATAGTTTACACTTTTTACATTTTCAGTCTAGAACGATTCTCAGAACTTCCGTGATGCCGTTTTCCCCGTCTAATGGGGGCATGTTTGTAAAACTATGTAAAAAACTGTAAAACTATAAACTTTGGCATCGAAGCTCACAATCTTCTACCACGCGTGGTAGAAATGTGGTAGAAAAATGGTAGAAATCCTACCGAATTAACCAAAAACAACCATCACTATCCATCATTAGATTTTGCGGTTTTCGGTTGATTATAAAAAAGATATAGCGGTTTTGCGATGGATGTATACTGTTTGCATACGGATTTTACTTGCCGATGCAGAATATTAAATCGTTGATAATCTATGAGTTCTGAGTACTTGTAGAACGAATTGCCCATCCCGACGCCATACCCCTGGATCTGCCATTCCCTTCATTGGCTATAAGTCGATAAATGCTATATTTGCATAGATAAACAGTAATTAATATGTCACTCAATCTAATAAACCCAAAACTTTTCCTTACAGTAACTGCGCTACTGCTCGGATATGTCGTCTCTGCCCAGCCAACAGAGTGGAATGTCCAATACATCAAGCAGAAGGAGTATGGCTCTCCAAGCGCCTTCAACCCCCGCAAGATAGACCTCCCCGACATCGACGGCTACACCACGCTCAAGGTCGATCTTCATATGCACACAGTCAACAGCGACGGCGACGTGTCGCCTCGCATGAGGGTGATGGAGG
>JAEEGG010017841.1_pt1 | contig 14542 bp, 10 predicted proteins | sample 9134161 | NCBI WGS metagenome assembly JAEEGG01 (sample SAMN16246543, study PRJNA631951) | gut metagenome | biome: gut microbiome; feature: rumen; material: CR-attached | host: Bos | place: Iran: Karaj | collected 2018-10
GGCCGAAGCGACCGCTTCAACAAGCGTTTCGCTGGCAACATCACGGGCGCAAAGCGCAAGACCCGCAAGGCTGCACCCGCCAAGGCCGAAGAAGAAGCTTAATTTTAGGCTATTCTTGATGCCCTCCACGCTGCGGGGGGCATTTTTTTTTAAATTCACTTACGTTTTTAAAATCACAAAGGAAAAACGATGAAGAAACAACTTATTACTGCTTGCGCCGCTGCTCTCATCGCCATGGGCTTGACTGCTTGCGACAAGAAAGGTACCATTGAAGGTGTCGTGCTTGATCCGTTCACCGAACAGCCGATCCCGATGCCGACCGTCTGGATGGACTCCACGATTTACACCACCACTAAGGAAAAGTACCCGTACAAGACCGAACTCCAGCAGGGCACGTTCAAGTTCGAAAAGGTCCCCGTTGGCAGCTACCGTATTCTTGCCGGCCGTTCCAAGTACGTGAAGAGCCGTAACCCGGTTGCAACGACCGAGGCCGAACCGAACCTCAAGGTCAAGCTTTACATTTACAGCGACCAGGTGAACCCGGGTCTCTACAAGACGGGCGAAAAGGCCGTCGTCAAGATCAACAACGAATGGGTGCTCTACTCCACGCAGTGCACGGAATCCATCGCCGGCTACCGCCTCGAGATGCCGCAGGTGACCGAAGCTGCAAAGCTCCCGCCGACCCCGCCGAAGGAAGACAAGAAGGCCAAGGGCAAGAAGGGTAAGAAGGGCAAGAAGGCTGCTAAGGCCGCTAAGGCCGCTCCGGCACCGGCAGCACCGGCCGCCAAGATGACTGCCATCCCGGCACCGCTCGTTGTCGGCAGCCAGATCAACGTGCTCTTTGTGAACGCGAACTCCGTTTCTTCTCCGCTCATCGCGAAGTCTTTCGCCGCGGTTGAAGACAACGTTGCAAACCACAAGGACTGCAAGGGCTTTGCCGATACCGACAAGAAGGGCATCTTCGCTGACAAGAGCAAGTCCACCGACCTGACTGTTACCTACGTTGCCGAAAACCTCTTCCGCATCACGGGCACGCTCCCGCAGGGCAAGCAGATTATCCAGCTTTCCCAGGACGGCAAGACGGTCCAGACCTACTACTTCGAAGTCAAGTAAGTCGGTTTAGGCTAGATAGCGTCTAGAACCTATTAGGACGGCTCCCTTTCGGGGGCCGTTCTTATATATATATGGTGCGCCTTGCTATATTTACCATAAGGGAAGGCGCAGGCCTTGCCGGATTGGATATATAAAGGAATAAAGATGAAAAAGGTCAAAGGCTTTTTCTCGTTTTTTGGTTTGGCTTTTACACAGGTGGCGGTCTCTACCGCGATTATCGCCTACACGGAACTCGTCCTTAGCCGCATGGGGTATACGGCTACGGGCTCGTGGCAGTTCTACGTGCTTCACCTGCTGTTCCTGCTGCCCTGCGTGCTGCTGCTGACGCCCGCGGGCTTTACCTCGGACAAGCACCCGAAGGAGCGCGTGCTCCTGTGGACGACGCTCCTCTCGCTCCCGGTGGTGGGGCTGTTCTGTGCGGGCGCCTACCTGAACAATCTCCTGATGATGTTTGCGGGCGTGGGCCTATTCTTTGTGGTTCAGGCGTTCCAGAGCCCCGCGAAAAACGGCTACATGAAGGAACTCATGGGGGTGCGCTTCCTTGCTAACGGTAGTGGCATCCTGATGATTACCACGTTCTGCGCGATGTTCTTTGCGGGCGTGGCGCTTGCCTTTGCCGTTCGCGAAGACCTGGTGCAGCCGGTGCTCTATACGCTTGGCGGCCTCCAGTTGCTCGGGTTTATCTTTGCCCTCCGCCTCCCGTCCATCGGTGCATACGACGAGACGCTGAAATTCCCCTGGAGGCAGTTCCTTACGTTCAAGTACGCGCGCCGCAAGATGGCGAAGGCGTGGAAGAACCGTGCGCTCCGCCAGTCGATTGTCGGCCTGTCGATGTTCTGGGTCATGATATTCCTGATGGTGTTCGTTATCCAGGACCAGTTCAGTTCGGGCTCGCTGTTTACGCAGGATGCCCTTGCGAACTATGCCATCTTCGGTACGGGCATCGGCCTTATCGCGGGTTTCTGGTTTGCGATGCGCATGTCGAGGAACTTTATCGAGCGCGGGCTTATCCCGATGGGTACGGCCGGTGCATCAATCCTCATATTCCTTATCCCGTTTATTCCGCGCCCGTATAACGCTATCGCGTTCGCGCTTCTCGGCTTCTGTGGCGGTATCTTTGCGCTCCCGATGTTCGCGACGATGCTCTACAACACCAAGCCCCGTTCTGCGGGCCACGTGCTCTCGCTTTCGAACGTGGTGCAGAACCTGAGCATTCTCGTTTTCGATATCCTCGCAATTGTCGCCATCCGTTACTTCGCTGTCGACCGGATGAGCCTGTTCTTTATCCTCGGTATCGTTTGCCTTGTGGGCACGGTGTGGGCGCTCTGGGCCATGCCACAGACGCTGCTTCGCCAGTTGCTGCGCTCCGTGCTCTCGATGCACTACCGGTTCCTGGTGACGGGCGTGCAGAATATCCCGTGGGAAGGCCCGGTGCTCTTGGTGGGTAACCACATATCGTACATTGACTGGGCGATTATCCAGATGGCAAGCCCGCGCCCGATGCGCTTTGTGATTACGCGTAGGCCGTTTGAAAAGTGGTACGTGAAGTTGCTGCTTTCGCAGATGGAGACGATTGACCTCGATATCTCGAACCCTGCCCCCGCGATGGAGGAGGCGAAGAAGGCCTTGCTCCGCGGTGAAGCCGTGGTGATGTTCCCGGAAAACGCGATGACCTCGACGGGTAACATGAGCCGCTTCCGTCTGGATTATTCCTCTGTTGTCAAGGATGTGCCGCGCCTGAGGCTGTTGCCGTTCTACGTGCAGGGCCTGTGGGGGAGTAGTTACTCCATGGCCGATGCCGGCTTCAAGGACATGGTGCATAGCGGTGGCCGTATCATTTCTGTCGCGTTCGGCGAGGAACTCCCGCTTGATTCTAGCCCGATGATGGTGAAGCGCGCGGTGCAGGAACTCTCGATTACCGCATGGACGAGTTACATCCGCAAGTTGCGCCCTGTGGCTTCTGCCTGGATTCGCACGGTGAAGCGTATTGGCAGCGGGCCCTCCGTTTATAGCCCCGATGGCAACCACCTTTCGGCCAATACGCTTGCGACTGCCGCACTCTCGTTTGCGGGCATGATCGAGAAACTCACGAAGGGCGAAAAGCAGGTGGGCGTGCTTATACCGCCTTCTGGCCCGGGCATTATCGTGAACATGGCGTGCCTCATCAGGGGCAAGACGGTGTACAACCTGAATTACACGAACACGCCTGACACGATGGACTACTGCTGTAGCGTTGCCGACGTGAAGACGATTATTACGGCCCGCATATTTGTCGAGAAACTCAAGCAGAAGGGCCTCCCGATGGAGAAGTTGCTCGACAAGTACAAGGTCTACTACATGGAAGACCTGAAGGAACAGCTCCACAAGTCTACGCTCGTGAAGAACTTCCTGCGTGTGCTTATTTTGCCGGCATGGTACCTGGAACTGCGCTTCTTCAAGAAGGTTAGCCTCGACGACGTTGCGACCATCATCTTCAGTTCCGGTTCCGAGGGCCGCCCGAAGGGTGTGGAACTCACGCACCTGAACCTGATTGGCAATATCAAGCAGTGCGAAAGCGTGCTGTTGCCGAGTGCGGAGGACGTGTTCCTCGGCTCGCTCCCGCTGTTCCATGCGTTCGGGTTCTCGATTACGACGATGCTGTGCCTTGTGGAAGGCGTGCCGGTGGCGACCTGCCCCGACCCGACGGATGCAAGGCTCGTGTCGCGCATGTGTGCCCAGTTCAAGGTGAGTATCATGGTGGCCACGGGCACGTTCCTGCGCATGTGGGGCCTGAACCGTGCGGTGCACCCGCTGATGTTCTCGCATGTGCGTAGCATCTACGCCGGCGCCGAGAAGATTCGCGAGGATGTGCGCCAGCTTTACCGCACCAAGTTCAAGCTCGAGATTTTCGAGGGCTTCGGTTGTACCGAGACGACTCCGGTGGCGGCGGTGAACACGAAGGACGTGCTCATGGACGACTACAAGACGGTTATCGAGGGCAACAAGCCGGGTACCGTTGGCGCTCCGCTGCCCGGAACGCAGATCCGCATCGTGGACCCCGATACCATGGAAGAACTCGCCGTGGGCGAGGATGGCCTGATCTTGATTGGCGGTGCGCAGATCATGAAGGGTTACCTGAAGGACCCGGAACGTACGGCACAGGCGATTGCGGTTATAAACGGCAAGCGCTGGTACAAGACGGGCGACAAGGGCCACGTGGACGAGGATGGCTACCTCACGATTGTGGACCGTTACAGCCGCTTTGCAAAGCTCGGTGGCGAGATGGTGAGCCTCGGTTCCGTGGACTTCAAGATTTCGGAATGCTCGCTCTTCGACGAGATCGACCACTTCGCTGTTGCCGTCCCCGACGGTAGCAAGGGCGAAAAGATTGTGCTTGTGTATGCGGGCGACAAGTCCGAAGACGAGGTGAAGGACATGCTCAAGCAGGTGGGCCTCCCGCCGCTCATGCTCCCGGGGGCCGTCGTGAAGGTGGACGAACTCCCGAAACTCGGGAGCGGCAAGAGTGACGTGCAGACCGGCAAGAGAATTGCCATGGAACGCCTTGGTATTTCAGCGAACTAGAGATTATGAAAAAGTCAGATAAGAAAGAGAATACTGTTACTGTAGAAGAGAAGATTGAAAGGAAGTCTGTGATTGCTTCCCTGCGTGAGTGGGTTGCCTCGCTCAACCTGGGTAAGCCGCAGGCGGTGATGCTCGCGACGACTGTCGCCGTGATGGTTGCCGCGTTCCTGATATTCAACAACCTTTCCGTATCGTATGCGCGCCGCTGGGACATCGACTGGGGCTACTACGCAATACTCTCGACGTTTGTCCTGTTTATTGCGGGTGTCGTGGTGAACATGCCATTCGTGGCCAAGCATATCCGCGAGTTCTTGCCGAGCGGTAAGGCGTTCTGCGGGCTTGCCATACTGATGATTATCTTCTCGGTTTTCATGTTCGGGAACATCAGCAATACGCACCGCGTGCTAAGCGACGAGACCAGTTGGGAATCGATGGGCCTGCAGATGTACTTCCAGCATACGGGTGGCATCTGTAACGAAGGCATTTGGACAGATGGCGTTCTCGACTGCAAGACGGAAGTGAACAACTTCAAGGGCAAGGCGCTCGGGTTTGTTTATTCCGTCGTGTTCAACTTCATGTCGCCGGACAGGAATACGGCGCTCAAGGTAAACTACCCGTTCTACATTTTGAGCCTGCTCGCGTTCTTCCTCGCGCTATGCCGCTGGTTCAAGAGCGATAGGCTAGCCCTTGCGGCGGTTGCGTTCCTGGGTGGCATGCCGATATACCTGTTGCAGGCGCGCTCGGCCTCTACCGAGGTGCTCTACATTTGCCTGCTTACCTTCCTGATGGCATGGTACGCGTTTGTACCTACGAACAAGGTAACGTGGAAGCATTTCTTGCTGACGGTCCCGCTGCTTGGATTCTTTGCGCAGACCCGCCAGGAGACGGTTTTTGCCTTCGTGCCCTTTGCGCTCTACTATTACCGCTACTTCCTCGAGAAGCCTTACCGCCTGCCTGCCTTTGTGGGCGCGGTGATTGCGGTGAGCTGGCCCAGCGTGAACAACATGGCGGCCTACCGCGGCTACGATTTCCAGGGTGGCGAGCATGCGGCGCACTCGTTTGAAAACCTGTGGTTCAACCTGAAGACGAATATCCAGACGATGATGAACCTCGATGTCGACCCGGCGTATGGCGGCATCATGATGAACCCGTTCTACACGACGTTTACCGTTATACTGCTTGCATCGACGGTGTGGCTCCTGCTCCGCATGATTTTTGCGCGCCGTTACGTGCGCGGCTTTGTGCTGGGCATATTCTTCTGCCTGCAGATTTTCGTCATCATGTTCAACGTGTCGGGTACCTTCACGATCGATATCAACCAGCGTTACGTGCTGGTGGCGCTCCCGCTGTTCGCCCTGCTGATGGCGCTCGGGCTCTACGACGCGTTTGTCTTTACGGGCTCGCACCTTTTCAAGTCCAAGATGCGCGATGACGCCGCTGCCGGAATCGTGATGGGTCTGGCCTGCATCCTTTCGCTTGGGCTCATGGTCTATCACGCCCCCAGCTACAAGAGCAACATGCTCTATTACAAGAACAAGTTGCTGGGCGAAGAGGACTTCCTGAATACGGAACTCGCGAAGTTGCCCGAAAATTCGATCTACATCTATGCAAGGCCCTGGCAGATGCTTGCTCAGGGGCATAGCGCGTTTAGCGAGCGCACTTTCGAGGGCTGGAGTACCGACGTGTTTGCTTCGTGGATGCAGAAGTCGGGTGGGAACATCTACCTGGTGCGTGGCCAGGACGGCTACGGAAAGGTGAATCGTGACAGCCGCGTGGTGGGCTTCAAGACGACCGACCAGATTGACAAGATTCTCGATAGTTACAAGCACGAGCGCATATTGGTGGATGCAAAGCGCTTTGGCTACCCGCTTGTGATTTACAAGATCCTTTCGAAGAAGGGCGTTTCGCAGTACGCACAGAACTTCATGGTCTCGGACGAGAGTGAAGGCATTATTGTGGTGAACAAGCGCTTTCCGGAATCGATTGCCTGCGACTACTCGCTTAACGGCGAAAAGCAGGGCGAGATGCTCGTGACGGTGCCTTCGGATTCGCTCCGTATGGATTCGACGATGATTCACCCGGGCATGAACCGCGCGATGTTCGTGTGCTCGATGCCCGATGGCGATACGTCCGTGATTTACCGCGACTTCTTCCGCGAGAGCGAGAAGGCGGTGCTGCTTTCTAGCCTCAAGATGGGCCGGTTCTCGCAGGAGTGGGGTGACCCGCAGATGAACGAGTCCGTGGAACACCACACGCTTACGCTGGATGGCGAACCGTTCCGCTACGGTATCGGCAGCCATGCGAATTCGAGTATCGACTTCACGTTGCCCCGCGCGTTCGACGTGCTGCACGCGGTTATCGGTCTTGATGACGAGAGTGCCTGCGGTGACGGCGTGTACTTTATCGTGTCGGGCGATGGTCGCGAACTCTTGCGTTCCAAGAGGCTCTACTCGATGGAAAAGCAGATTATTGATGTGGATGTGAAGGGCGTGCGTCAGCTGAACCTGAGCATCGACATGGCAGGCGAGAAGAACTGTGACCACGGCGACTGGGCGAATGCCTGGCTGGAGGCTAGGTGAAAATCCTGGTAGCCCCTCTTGATTGGGGCTTGGGGCATGCGACGCGTTGCGTGCCCATTGTGAAGGAGTTCTTGCGCCAGGGCGCCGAGGTGGAACTTGCCGTAGTGAAGGCGAATGCGGGGTTCTTCCGTGAGGTTTTCCCGGAATTACGCCAGCGTGTGGCGCCGGGCTACAACGTTGTGTACCCGAAATACGGCTTTAATATGGCGCTGTGGCTCCTGAAGAACAGCGCACACCTGAATGCGGTTATGCGATACGAAAAGCGCTATGCCGAAGAGATGGTGGAACGGCACGGTTACGATGTGCTGTTTTCGGACAACCGTTTTGCGTTTTTTTCGAAAAAGGCTTATAGCGTGTACATGACGCACCAGCGCCGGATTGCGTTCCCGCCTGCAGTTGCTGCACTCGAGGGTGTCGGGGTGCGCTGGCACCGTGCCCGGATGAGGAACTTCGACGAGGTCTGGGTACCCGATGTGGAGGCTGCTCCCGGCTATGCGGGCGCGCTTTCGCACTTGCCGGCGTTGCGCGGGGAAAATGCGCCGAAGGTAAAGTTTGTCGGCCCGCTTTCGCGATTTGATGAGGTCGCGGGCAGTTTAAATGCGGGCAGTTTAAATGCAGGCAGTTTAAAAGCGGGCAAGTATCGGGTCGTCGCGGTCATTTCGGGTGTCGAGCCCGCACGCACGCAGTTCGAGAACCGCCTGCGCGATATCCTGCGCGATGTTCCGGGAAACCACCTGATGATTCTCGGGAAGCCGCAGGCCCCCCGCAGGCATTGGACCGAAGGGAATATCGAGTTCGTGACGCACCTGCCTACGGGTGATTTTGCCAGCGCGGTAGGGAATGCCGACTGGGTGATTAGCCGTGGTGGCTATAGCACTGTAATGGACATGGCCTACCTGGGCGCAAAGTGCGTGTTCGTGCCTACTCCGGGGCAGTATGAGCAGGTGGTGCTCGCGCGCGACCTCGCTACTGCGGGCTATGCTGTCAGCATTCCTGCGAACAGGCTTTCGGTGGAATCGCTTCTCGGTGCCTTCAAGAAGAATGTCGCGCTCCCGCGGCCCGAATCTTCGGGAGTGCTCGAAAATGCGGTAAAGGACTTGTTTTCGCGCGTAGGCGATAAACGTTGATGCCCCTTCGGGCAGAGGAATGAATATGAATAGGTTTGTACTTGCTTTCCCGATTCCGGTTGGTGTAGCGGAACCCTTCAAGATAACGGACGTCGTCTCGGTGAGTGCCGATGCGAAAAACTTGCTCGTTCCCGGTTGCAATGTGCGTTTTGACGTTGTACGTAATGCTCCTGCGGCTGGTCTTTCTGATATTTTCAAGGAACACCGCGAGATTTCTGCAGAAGAGGCCAGTGCAATCGATTCGCACAAGTCGCTGCTCTTTTTGCTGGGCTCGCTCAAGAGTGCCGATGAACTGCGCATGGTGAATACCGCCATCCTCAAGGTGCTTGCCGCGGGTGCGACGGGCGTGTATATGCAGCAGTCGGGTACGGCGTGGACGGCGGCTGCCTTCCGTGAGGAACTCGGCGATGCAGAATTCCCGATGGATACATGGATTAACTTTGTGGAAAGTGCGGATGTGCTCTATACGCTCGGGCTGGAGGTGTTTGGCCTGCCGGATTTGTGCATTTCGCACACGAATGGGGCACAGGAAGATCTGGAAAACATCCTTTCTGTGGTCGCGGATTCGATTTTTGTGGATGGAGTCTCTTCTAAGTCGGGTACGGAAGTCGATGCGGGCGATGCCGGCGTGTTCACGCTCCGTGCAGAAACCAAGAGCCCCTTCGCGAAGGATGCTCCGGAGTTCAACCGCCAGGGAATTATGCGTTTAGTGAGAAAGTAGCTTATGAATAAGGTTCAAGATTTTGCCACGCAGGTGGAAAACCTCCAGATGGATAGCGAATTCTTCCATTTCGGAATCGTCGTCCTTTCGATTGCGATTATTTTCCTCGCAATATATGTCCTCGTGATGCCGCTAATGAAGCGCTGGTCGCAAAAGAGCCCGAGCGCCTTGAACAAGATTCTTGTGGAGCGCCATCTGGCTTCGCGCCTTATGCAGATTATCCCGGCGACGGCGTTCTCTGCTGCGGTCCAGAATGTTCTTGACCCGAGTACGTGGCTTTTCGAGGTCTCCACGAGGGTGGCGAATATCTGGTATACGCTGCTTTCGTTTGCGATTGCGTGCTCGATTCTCGATGTGATAGAGCATTTTAACGGCATAAACGAACGCACGATGAAGCGCCCATTGCACGGTATTTTCCAGGCGGTGAAGGTGGCTCTGTTCTGCCTTGCGGCGATATTCATCGTGAGTCAGGTGACGGACAAGAGCCCGGTCATCATCTTCTCGGCCTTGGGCGCGATGGCGACGGTCCTGATTCTCATTTTCAAGGATTCTATCCTAGGCGTTGTTTCGGGTGTACAGATAAACTTGTCTGACCTGCTTTGCAAGGGCGACTGGATTGAAATCGAGCGCCACAATGCCGACGGTACGGTCATGGACATCACGCTGACCTCGGTGAAGGTACGCAACTGGGATAACACCATCTCGGTAATCCCTGCATACGACCTCATCACGAATTCGTTCCGCAACTACCGCGGCATGCAGGACTCGGGCGTGCGCCGTATAAAGCGAGCCATGTTTATTGACCAGAAGACGGTGCGGTTCCTCACGCCGGAAGAAATTGCTAGTTTGTCTAAAATCGATATTCTTGCCCCGTACCTGAATGCGAAGGCGCAGGAGATTGTGGGCGAGGAGTCCAAGGCGGGCTTGTTGGGCGTTGCACAGGGTTCTGTGAACCCTGATGTGCTCAATGACCGCCACCTCACGAATATCGGCACGTTCCGTGCCTACTGTACGGCTTACCTCCGTTCCCGCAAGACTGTCGCACAGAACATGACGCTCATGACGCGCCTGCTGGAGCCGACACCGCTGGGATTGCCGCTCGAGATATACGCGTTTGCGAATACGGTCGTGTGGGAGGATTTTGAGAGCATCCAGGCGGATATCCTAGACCACCTGATTGCGGCCTTGCCGGAATTTGGACTGGAACTCTACCAGCGCCAGTAGTTTTAAGTAGGCGATTTACTTCTCTACGACTTGGCCCAGTATCTGCTGGATTTTCCGCTGCGTGCGGAAGGCGTCGGTATTCGATATGCAGTAGAACATGTGGTCTACGAGCGCCTGCGTGTTGAAATCGTACGAAGGCAGGCGCAACATGTAGCTTTCGGCGGAATTGTCAAAGGCGTAGATGGGGCCGAGTTTCTCGATGCGGCCTTCTTCCTGCATTTCGAGGAGTGTGCTTGCAACGTCGTCGTTCACGCAAACGATGGGCATCTGCTCGTAGTCCTTGTTTGTCATGAGTGAGATCATCTTCTGCTTCAGGAGTTCACGTGCATACACTTCGACGGAGAACTTTTCCACCTTGCTGCGCGCAATCTGCTTGTAGTCCCAGGGGCTTGCAAACTCGCTATCGGTGTAGTCGATGACGGAAAGCCCCGAGTCGCGCAGGCCCTGAAGGCGGTCCATGGACCAGGAACTGTTGTGGTAGGGCGAAAAGTAGGCGACCTGGTTTATGCCGTGGGCGATGAGGTACTTGCCCATTTCCTTGCCGGGGGCTGTTCCGAAGGTCGAGTTGAAGAAAGTCCAGTTTTCCTTTTGCAGGTAGCGCGGCGGGAGCGCCTGCACGGGCTGTTCCCACCAGACGGCGATGGGGTACTTGATGCCCGCAAACTGCTGCAGTAACTTTAGCGGCTGCATTATGAGGAGCGTCGAGAGGATTGCCCCGACGGCATTCGGAAAGTCGGAGAGCCTGCGCGTCTTGCCGCTGCGGTCGATGAGCTTGCCGCTGTTCTCGTTCATACCAAGCAGTATTAGCTTGTAGTTGCCTGCACCCGCCTTCTTGTACACCATGCGGAGCAGGTCCATCTCGCGCTCGCTTTCGGCGGTAAAGCCGCCCCAGCTGTTGCATCGCGTGACGAAGATGATTTCGCTGAACGATTGCGGTGCGGTGTTCGTCTTCTGACGGATAAAGCTGTAGAGCCTTCCGGAACGGTTTAGCGTGCCCTTCTGCACCATCGCGTTCAGGAAGTTCCGGAGAATCGCCTGCGAAACGTTGTACCGCAGGGCGAGTTCCTTCATGAGCGGGAGCGGTTCGTCGATGCGGAATGTGCCGCGGTCCCAGTCCTCGCGGAAGAGGCGTTCCACCTTGTCGTAGGCGCTTTCCCTTGCTTGCGGTGCGGGGTGCCGCTCGTAGATTTTAGCGACTCCGCCCGATGTCCAGAAGCATCCCTTGCCCTGGATGCGGCATATTTGCGATGCTTTCTCTAGCATCTTGAGCGCCGACTGCACGGTGCTCGAGGAGACGCCGTAAGCCTTCATGATTTCGCGTACGCTCGGGAGCCGATCGCCGTCGTTGTGGGGGATATCCTGGATTATCTTTGCCAGTTCTTCGCGCATGCCCATAAAATAACAAAAGTCCGCGCGGCGCGAAGCTGCACGGACCTTTGTTGTTTGGAGTGATTAGGAGAATTTCTAGTACTTGAAGTTCACGCGGTAGCGGTTGATTTCCTTCACGTGGGCGCCCTTCGCGTTCACGATGCCGCGGACTTCCTTCGGCTGCATCTGCGGGGTGCGAACCTGCTGGATGGCCGTAATGGGCTCGCTGGAGGAGGACATCGGCGGGATAAACGGCTCGCTGCTGCTGGAGGATTCTGGCGGCGGGGTAACGCTGCTCGAAGAAACAGGGGCGGGCTCGTTGTCTTGCGGAACCTGTCCGTTGAAGGACTCCTGGCCCTTGCGGGTAAGGGCGAGAATCAGCATGCCGTCCTTGGAGTAGATGTTGTTCGGGGTCAGGTCGACACGGTTGCCGTCGAAGGTCCAGTTGCCCTTGCTCCAGCGGCCGGAATCGAACGAGTCGAAATTGTCGGTCCAGTCGAGCGTGAAGTCGCTGCCGTTTTCGCCCCGGCCCGGAGTGTACTTGTAGACCTTGACCCAGTTGATGAACTGGAAGAGCGGGAGCTTGGATTCGTCGAACTGACCGACCCATTCGGCGCTTTCGGAAGACCAGATGTTGAAGCGGAGGCCCTGGGTTCCAATCAGGTTTTCGACCTGGTTCTTGTTGTCGCCCTTTTTGGTCCTGCGGACTTCTTTCCCGTCGAGGGTCCAGCTGACGTAATCGGGGGTCCATTCGAGGCCGTAGGTGTGGAAACCCTGGTCGGCAGCCGGGCTTACCGAGTGATGCTTTTCGCTGGTAATCTGTGCGCCAGCCTTGCCGGTAATGATGTTGGACTGGAAACTGTTGGGGTTCTTGCCGAGCACTTCGATATCGACTTCGACCCAACGCTGGGCGCTGGCCTGTTCGGAGCCGTTCTGGTAGAGGAACATGGAACTGACTGTACCGGATGCGGCGGCCATTTTCATGCGGGCTTCGAATTTCCCGTAGGTGTATTCTTCATTGGTGTAGAGTTCAGCACCGCTGAAATCCTTTGCGTTGAGTGATGCTGCCATGGCTATTACCGCCAATGTTCCAGTGGTGAGTGTCTTTAGTATGCTCATAATCATCTCCTACCCATACACAACAATGTAAAATAGATTAGAATCTAGGGCTGCGCAACGCTGTGAAGATTTGAAATGAATAAAGTGTATCAAGTGTGTTGGAAATTCGCTGTTTTTGCGAAATCGCCCGTGTGGGGCGGGCGCGGGTTAAAAAACTGAACCATTTTTCTATCTTTCGGCTCATGGATTCCCATATGGAAATAGACGATTGGCGCATGCGTATCGATGAACTCACCGATACGATTATCTCGCTTTTGAACAGGCGGGCGGAATTCGCGACGGAGATTGGCAAGCTCAAGAAAGAGAAGGGCCTGCCGGTGTTCGATGCTGCCCGCGAAGGGGCGGTGCTTGCTGCTGTTGCCGAGAAGGCCGAGAAGGCGGGTGGACCGCTCCCGCCGGAATCCATCGTGAATATTTTCCGTACGATTATGGAAGAGACCCGCAAGGTGGAGGAATGATGAAACGTATTGCCTTGGTGGGTTTTGGACTTTTGGCAGGCTCGATCGCCTCTGCGCTGAAGCAGGCGAAGTCGAAGACGGTCATACGCGCGGTCAGTTCGCCCGCGACACTTGCCCGTGCCCGCGAGTTGGAACTTGCGGACGAGTTCTTTGAATACGCGCAGGTGGAGGAGTGGTCCCGCGACTGCGACCTGATTCTGCTGTGCGGCCCGATTCTGCATATTCTTAAGACGATTGACGCGCTTGCGCATGTTTCGTGGGTTAAGGAATTTGCGAGTGGCGCGGCGGGTAAAGACTGTGCCGCGAAATTAAACGGCGCCACCTGCCTCGTGAGCGACATTGGTTCTACGAAGGTCGAAATCTGCAAGGCGGGCGTGAAGTTGCCGGCCCCGTTCAGGTTCGTGGGTAGCCACCCGATGGCGGGTTCCGAGAAGCGCACCTGCGAATTTAACGACCCCGCAATTTTCGAGAACGCTTACTGGTTTGTGTGCCCGCCCGAGGGCACTGCCGAGAACGTGTACGCGCCGCTCCTGGATCTGGTAAAGTTCCTCGGGGCATCCGCCGTAGTGTTCCCGCCGGAGCACCACGACCGCACCATGGCGTGGGTCTCTCACATGCCGCAGATGCTGAGCTCTACGCTGGCGGCAAGTATCCCTGATCGCCTGCTGAGCCACAACTACCAGCACTACGCGGGCCGCGCCTTCCGCGACATGACGCGTATTGCCGCGAGCGGGTGGGCGATGTGGCACGATATTGCTGTCACCAACCGTGACGAGACGGTGCGTGCCTTGACCGAGGTACGCGATGGCGTGAATGCGACTATCGAGGCGATGCAGAAACTCGACGTGGTGAAGGAAGGCAAGCCTGCGGATGGCGACAAATCCGATTCGCTCGAAGGAATTTTCAAGGCGGGCAACGCCGGCCGGGCAAGCCTGTTTGCGCCGGGCCGTAATGCCGCAGCCGCATTCTTTGAAGTTACGGTGCCGCTCAAGGACAAGCCGGGTGCACTCTTGAGTGTGTTGCAGCCGCTTGCCGAAGAGGGGCTCAACATTCGCGATATTGAACTCATGAAGGTCCGCGAGAACGTGGCGGGCACATTGCTGATTGCCTTCAAGACCGAGGACGAGGCCGCCCGCGCGGTCAAACTGCTCCGTTACCTGGGTTACGAAGTTAAGGAACGATAATGGAATTTGCGTTGAATCCCGACAGGGAACGGATGGACCTTACGCTTTTGATGGGCCTGTTGGTAAACGGGCGCACCGTGCTCGACGA
>JAEEGG010017843.1_pt1 | contig 14542 bp, 14 predicted proteins | sample 9134161 | NCBI WGS metagenome assembly JAEEGG01 (sample SAMN16246543, study PRJNA631951) | gut metagenome | biome: gut microbiome; feature: rumen; material: CR-attached | host: Bos | place: Iran: Karaj | collected 2018-10
CTTATTGTAGGAATTATGTCAATGACAGGCTTCGGCGAACGTCTGGCATACGGTATTCTTTCTGTTGCCAACGGAAACCTGTTCATAGGACTTGCCTTTACTGCACTTATGTGTGTAATCCTGGGTATGGGACTTCCAACCCTGGCAGCATACATAGTTCTTGCAGCTCTGGGCGTTCCTGCTCTGGTACAGCTGGGTGCTCCAATGCTTGCGGCACACCTGTTTGTATTCTACTTCGCAATCCTTTCTGCCATTACCCCTCCAGTATGTCTTTCTGCATATGTAGGAGCAGGTATAGCAGGTGCAAAGCCTATGAAAGTAGGTGTCACCGCTATGACAATGGCACCGTTCATCTATTTCCTTCCGTTCATGTTTGTAATCTGGCCTGGACTTCTGTTCAACGCCCCATTGCTTATTGTCGGAAAGAATTTCCTGGAATTCATGCTGTTCATGTTCCCTCTCATCATAGTTCCGCAGCAGTTCTGGTTCACCAAGATGAGCATTGTGGAGACAATTCTGTTCTCACTCTCCACAATCAGCTTCTTCTTCATGAAGGATTATGCCCTTATCTCCATGATTATTCTGTTTGGAGCTGGCGCATTCCTCCACTTCGCACGGTACATCAGAGAGAAGAGAAAGGCAGCAGTTGCATAAGGAGATTATATGGACAAGATAGAACAGCAGCTTGTGCAATATGTGGATGAACACAAGGAAGATTTTATCAAGTTTCTTGGGGATCTGGTAAGGGTCCCCAGTATTACCGGCTATGAGAAGAAAGCCCAGGAGTTTGTCCGGGACAAGATAGCCGGTTATGGCTTTGAGACCGAGCTGGTGGAAGCTGATGTCAAGAAGATGTTCGAGCTTTTCCCGGAGGTGGCCCAGGTTCCTTCCATTGGCGAAGAGGGCTTGGATATGCCCCTTATGACCGAGGATAAGTTCACCTACGAGCAGCTGATGGCATCTCCTTTTGACCGTCTCAAATCCTACAAAGACAGACCTAACCTTATCGGAAAGCTGAAAGGTAAGGGAGGCGGAAAATCCCTTATCCTCAACGGTCATATCGACACTGTGCCAGTAGGCGACAAAAGCAAATGGCATGTTGATCCTTTCGGTGGCGAGATAAAGGACGGCAAACTGTACGGCCGCGGGTCTGTTGATATGAAAGGCGGAGTTGCCGCAATGGTAAGTGCTGTTGAAGCTCTGACTGCCCTCAAGGTTCCTCTTTCTGGCGACCTTATGCTCCAGACTGTAGTGAACGAGGAGCATGCTGGAGGCGGAGCACTGGGCATCATTGCTGACGGCTATAAAGCTGATGCAGCTATTGTCACCGAACCTGCAGGTCCTGGTGGAAACGTCATCCTTGACGGCAATGGTGGCGGAGTCTACTGGGAAGTGCGGATCAAGGGTCACGAGACCCATGCCGGATCCCGGTGGCAGAACAACAAGCCTTTCGGAATAAGTGCCATAGAGAAGGCAGCCCTTGTGGTGGACAGCCTTATTGCCCTGGAAAAGGGACTTAATAAGGAAAAAACCATGATGTCGCTGTGCATTGGAACAATCAAGGGTGGCACATATGCGACCGCAACCGCCGCAGAGTGTGTCATCAACGGAGTGGCCTATTTCTCACCTGGCCTTGGAACAGGCAAGGATGGAATAGTTCGGGTAAAGAAGATGCTTAAGGATGCAGCGCTGAACATAGATGATGAATGGCTTAAGGCCAACCCCCCAGTCATCAAGTTCCAGCACTACGACGATGCATACATGCTCCCACCGGACAAGCAGGAGATCAAGACTGTCACCGAGGATGTCATAAGGGACATTATCGGCAAAGAGCCTGTGATTACCCAGCTTGGCGGCGGTTGCGATGCCCGGCACTTCGGCAACCAGGGAAATATCCCGGCTATAGTGTATGGTCCTGGAGATATAAAGATGGCCCACAGCACCGATGAATTCATCAGCCTTGATGATTACATCAAGGGAATAAAGGTTCTGGCTGTGACCATTTACCGCTGGTGCAAGTAAAAATAATTCTCTTTTAGACATAACCTTGTATTATGGTGTATACTGTAGTACAAGGTTTTTTATTTTGGGGGAGAAGACAGGGTGGTAATAAGGTTCAAGAACATCAGAAAAATTGCAGTGCTCTTGTGTGTCGAATTTGTTCTGATAGGCATTGTGGTCTATACCATCACCACCTCTTTCTTCAGCCAGGAGAGCTTTATAGTAAAAAACTCCCAAGTTGACACTATGTACGAGAACTGGCTTATCCTCCGTACATCAGTCTTCTCTTATGTCACATCGCCTTCCCCGGGGCGTTCCGCAGAGCAGGAGAGGCTGGTCAGGGATTTTGAGGAATTTGATTTCTCAATGGTTCAGATCTCTGATGACAAGACATTCAATAAAATAGAAAGACAGTATCCCCAGGTCCACGATATTAGGCAGGTTCTGGTCTACAACTGGCAGATAACCCAGTACAAGCTTACCGAGCTTCTGCAGGCAGGCGAGAACCTGAACGAGTTTGCCACACTGGTGCTCTGGATTGCCCGCGACACCCAGGAGATGGACCGGTTCTTCGGTCTTCTGCGGCACTTCTGCCAGCAGGTTAACAGGTGGCAGCAACGGACAAACCTGCTTGTTTCCTATGCCATTGTTGTGATTTTTATTTTCATCTCCTCTTTCGCTATTTACCGGAATGCCCGCATAGAGCACAGACTGGAGAGGGAAGAGGAGATGCAGAAGATGGCCAAGACCCTTATCCATATAAGGGATGATGAGCGTAAGCGCATTGCCATGGATATACACGACAGCCTGGTGCACCGTCTCAGGGAACTGAAGGGCTATACCGATATTGTTCTGACCGACAGCCACAAGGATCATATCTCCAGCGAGATTTCCGCCATCATAGATGAGGCAAGGGATATCTCCTTCAACCTGATTCCTTTCATCTCTTCCGGCGAGGCGGGAGAGGACTTTGTGGATGTGATTAAAAGCTATGCCGCCGAGATTCTTATGGCCAAGGATATTCAGTTCGCGATATCGAGCACAGGCTTCAATAAGATTTCGCTGCCGGAGGATATGCGCATAAGCATGTTCCGCATTATTCAGGAGACTCTGAACAATGTGGTGAAGTATGCCGAGGCTTCCAAGGTGACGATGAAGTTCATCTACTCCTATCCTTTTGTCATGTTCTCAGTGGCAGATGATGGAGTGGGACTTCCTGACAGCAGCATAGGAAGGGGCCTGACCAGGGAGCATATCGGATTCTACGGCATGCAGGAGCGGGTAAAATATTATAATGGAACCTTTACAGTGAACTCTCAGCCTAACAAGGGAACAAAGATAAGCGTACGGATTCCGTTCAAAGGAAAAGATAATGGTTAAGAAAATTCTTCTGGTGGATGACCACCCGGCTATCAGGGCCAGTATCGGTGCAGAGCTTTTAAAAAAGAATATAGCGGAGCACATTTTTGAGGCAGGAAACAGCGAGGAGGGCTTTGACCAGGCCATGGCACTTAATCCTGACCTTATTGTGATGGATATCTCCCTCTACGGTGCCTCCGGTATTGAGCTGACCAAGAAGATTCTACAGAAGAATCCTGGTATAAAAATTGTGATGCTTTCCATGTATTCCAAGGTGATTTACATAACTGAGTCTCTGAAGGCAGGAGCCAAGGGCTATATCCTTAAAGAGGCAGATATGGACAGCATCATTGATGGAATAAAGAAGGTGCTGTCGGGCGAGACCTATGTAGACAGTCGCATAAGCAGCAAAGTTATTGCCAGCCTGATTTCGCCTGAAGAGGATTTGGAGCAGCCGGAGGACAGCACTTACGACACACTGTCTTCCCGAGAGCAGGAGATACTGCGGCTTCTGGCCGAGGGACGGGAGATTCGGGATATTGCCAAGGAGCTCTGCATAAGCTCAAAGACAGTTATAAACCACCGCACCAACATAATGCAGAAGCTCAACTGCAGCAACATGGTGGAACTGATAAAATACGCAATTCATATAGGATTGGTGGACGCATGAAATGAAAGACCGGATGACCGACACACCGGTATCGGGACTTGTCCTGCGCCTGGCAGTTCCCAGCATCATCACTATGATGGTGAGCAACATCTACAACATTGTGGATACTGCCTTTGTAGGCCTTCTGGGGACCAGCGCCAGCGGCGCGGTGGGCATTGTTTTCGGTTTTATGGCCATTATCCAGGCCTTCGGTTTTATGTTTGGCCAAGGAGGCGGCAGCATCCTGTCCAGGGCGCTGGGTGCCAAGGACAAAGAAAAGGCATCGCTCCATGCATCGGCAGGCTTTGCCAGTTCCATGTTTTGTGGACTCTGCATCGCTGTAATTGGCTTTATCTGGCTCCATCCCATTGTCATGGCACTGGGCAGCACCCCTACAATAGCCCCTTATGCCAAGACTTATATAATCTTCATCCTTATATCAGCCCCTTTTATGACCAGCAGCTTCACATTGAACAACTTCCTCCGTTACGAGGGAAAGGCAAAGCTGGGAATGATGGGGATGATGACAGGTGCAGTGCTCAATATGGTCATGGACCCCATCTTCATGTTCGGCCTTAAGATGGGGATTGCCGGGGCAGGCCTTTCCACTGCCATAAGCCAGTTCATAGGGTGGAGCATCCTGGTATCCATGTTCCGGCGGGGAAAGACAGAAACAACCCTTTCGCTGCAACTGGCCCTGAAGGCTACCCCGGCACTTGTAGCTAATATTGCGGCAACCGGGTTCCCCAGCCTGCTCCGGCAGGGGCTGCACAGCCTCACCACCGTGGTGCTGAATGCCCAGTGTGCCATCTACGGCGATGCGGCGGTGGCAGCCATGAGCATTGTTTCAAGGCTCACCTTCTTCACCTTTTCCTTCGCACTGGGGGTGGGGCAGGGGTTCCAGCCGGTATCGGCTTACAACTACGGGGCAAAGCGCTACAGCCGCATAAGGCAGAGCTACCGCTTCACCATAATGGCGGCAGAGAGCATCATTATACTGGGAGTAGTTATACTTATCATATTTGCACCGGAGCTGGTAAGGCTGCTCCGTAACGACAACGCAGTTGTGGCCATCGGCAAGCGGGCCCTGCGACTCCAGGCCTTTGCCTATCTGCTCCTGCCACCATGCATGGTAACCGAGATGCTTATGCAGAGCACCGGATACCGGCTGGGGGCATCGCTTCTTTCGGCATTCCGCAGCGGCCTCCTGTTTATCCCGTCTATCCTTATTCTTGCCCACTTCCGTGGGCTTGCTGGAATCCAGGAGGCCCAGCCTCTGGCTCTTATCCTGTCGGCACCGATTACGCTGCCCTTTGCCCTTTACTTCTTCGGCCGCCTGCCCAAAGAAGACGGCTGATTTCCGTCAGCCTGACACAGGTCAGGCTCGGGTATACCCCTGCTCCACCTTTATCTTAGGAATATTCTTCTCGTCCAAGCATTTAATAAAGTGCTCCACCTCTTTCACCACCTGGGCCGCATCGCCCCGGAAGCCGGCGGGGAACACAAGGTCAAAGAGCACATTGGTGTGGGTAGGACCTATCACAAGGCGCAGGTCGTGTATAGTAAGGCTGTTATCCAGCTCTTTGACCTTGCCTGCAATGGCAAGCCTCATCTCCGCCACCCGGCTGTCCTCGGTGACAATCGGATCAAAGTGTATGGAGGTCTGGACTCCCTCTTCCATCAGGTCATTTTCGATGCAGTCTATCAGGTCGTGGCTCTCCATAACATCCATCTCGGCAGGCATCTCTACATGGAGGCTTGCGAACTTATGGCCCGGACCATAGTCGTGCACCATTAAATCGTGAATTCCCAGCACTTTGGGGTAGCTGAGCACCTTCTCCTCAATCCTCTTAACCAGCTCCGGGTCTGGGCTCTCCCCCAGGAGGGGCGACAGCATGTCCCGCACCAGCTCTATGCCGCTATAAATAATGAAGAGAGCCACGGCCAAGCCTATAATGCCGTCCAGACGCTCTACCTTCGAGTTATAGCTGAAAATAATACCCACCAGGACAGCCGATGTGGTTATGACATCGTTGCGGCTATCTATGGCCACGGCCCGCAGCGTGTCGGACCCTATCTTCTCGCCCACCTTCCGGCTATAGAAGGACATCCAGGCCTTGACCGCAATAGATACAGCCAGCACCACTATGGAGAGCCAGCTGAAGGTAAGGGGCTCTGGATGTATTATCTTAGTCACCGCCTCTTTGCAGAGGGAAAGGCCCAGTGCCAGCACAAGGGCCGACACGGTAAGGCCGGCCAGGTACTCGTAGCGGGCGTGGCCATAGGGATGCTCTGCGTCGGGCTTCTTCTCGCCCAGTTTGAAGCCTAAAAAGCTTACCGCATTCCCTGATGCATCCGACAAATTGTTGAGGCCGTCTGCTACGATCGATATACTGCCGCTCAGCCAGCCGGCGGCCAACTTCCCGAGGCAGAGCATTACGTTGCAGCATATTCCTATAATACTGGCTCTTTTGCCATATTCTGTATGGTTCATTTTCCTTTTGTCATCATCCGGTGCTCTTCGGTCACCTGGCTGATCAGCTCCTTAACAGTAAAAGACATATTGGCGGGGGTGCCCATGCAGAAAGCCACATCCTGGGGCTCCTTAACCACCTTCTTAATGGCCCGCATTATCTCGAACACCTCTTCACGGCTAAAGCCGTTTATAAAAATCAGTTTATCTTCCATATCACCCATATTACTACAGTTCCTTTTTTTCTGCAAAGCTATAATAGCCCCGGGGCGAAAAAATAATGTGGTCCAAGAGCTCTATCCCCAGTATCTTTCCTGCCTGCTTTATCATCTCGGTCACATCCCGATCCTCCTTGCTGGGTTCGGTGCTGCCGCTAGGGTGGTTGTGGGCACATATTATGGCGGCGGCCCTGTCCTTGATAGGGTCAGCAAACACCTCCCGGGGGTGGACCATAGTACGGTTCACAAGCCCTATGGAGACCACCCGGGTATGGGTGACCTCGTGGGCCCCGTTCAGGGACATGCAGATAAAGTACTCCTGGGGCCTGTCCGCATAGTGAGCCACTGCCGGCAGTATATCCTTGGGGAACCGGATGCGCATGGTGGTGGGCAACAGCCGCCGCCGCACAAACTCAAAGGCGGCAGTCAGGGTGGTAGCCTTGGCCAGCCCCAGCCCCTCGGTCCTAATCAGCTCCTCTATCCCTACTCCTACGCCCCGGTCGTCAATCAGGCGCACAATCTCATCCGATAGGGCAAAGATATCCTTTCCCCTTATGCCGCTTCCAAGCATCACTGCCATCAGCTCAACGTCAGACAGGTAGGCTGCTCCGCAGGATAATAATTTTTCTCTGGGCCTCTCTTCCGGAGGCATTGTCTTTATGTTCATACCTCCTATAACAGAAAAAAATGCATTTTTGCTTCAATTTTCTGAAAAAAAGTTTAAAAAATATTTTAAAAAAAAGTGTCAGGGCAAAAAAAAAGTCCCCTTGCGGGGACTTCCATCATATTTAAATATGATCAGCCTTCTACAATTGCATCAGCTGGGCATGCGTCTTTGCAGCAACCGCAAGAAACACACTTGTCAGCAGCAATCACTCTCTTTCCATCCTGTTCGCTGATTGCTTCGTTTGGGCATTCGCCTTCGCAAGCACCGCAGTTCAGACATTCGTCTGCTTTGATAGAATATGCCATGTCATATCTCCTTTAATTAATATTAACCTATATATTATACAATGTATAATTGGTCTCTGTCAAATCGAGGAAGAATTACTTCTTATGTCTGTTCTTTCTCAGCTTTTTCTTTCTCTTATGTGTTGCGATCTTATGTCTTTTCCGTTTTCTTCCGCAAGGCATAGCCAGACTCCTTTTTTCAGAGATTTTTATTTCACGTTCAATGAGTTTAACCTTTTTTTTTGTTTTAGTACATAGTATAATTAGCAAAAATAGAAAAATTTTTGGAGATGCCATGAGAATAACAGCTGTTTCCGGGAGCCCGCGGGTTGAGGGGGTGACCAATTCCATACTTTTAGACATCCTTGAGAAGGCTGCCGAGAAGGGCCATTTCGGCAAGGTGGTGGTGCTGAACCGGCTTGAGCTCCACGGTTGCCAGGCCTGCGGCTATTGCCGTACAGAGGGGGATAAGTGCGCTGTAGATGACAAGATATCAGCTCTGATAGAGGAGCTTCCTGAGACCGATGTGGTGTTGGTGGGGTCTCCTGTCTATATGGGAAATGTGTCGGCCCAGCTCAAGATGTTCATAGACCGGCTCTACTGCCTTAAGGATGCAGAGCGGAAGCCTCGGCTAAAGCCCAAGCGGTGCCTTTTGGTGTTTGCCCAGGGTGCCGGGGACAAGGCCTACTACCAGAATATGTTTAACCAGGTGAAGAAGACCCTGGATGGCTATAACCTGCTGGTGGAGGATATTATCGTGGCCACAGGAAAAGATTACAAGAGCGACCCTGAGGTGCAAAAAAAAGTGGAGCATTTCTGCTCCACCTTGTAGACCCTGAAACAAGTTCAGTGTGACGCTTAGTGATGACAGCATTCGCAGTCATCATCGCCGCAGCCGCACTCATCATCATACTCAATGTCGCCGGCCTCGATCTCCTCGGGAGTAGCCTCGCGCACATCGGTGATAGTGATATTGAATTCCAGCGGCATATCGGCATAAGGATGGTTTCCGTCCAGGGTAACCATACCATCTTCAATCTCCACAACCTCGAAAATAACGTCGTCTCCCTCGTCGTTCGGCATCAGGATCTCCTGACCTACCTCGGGCTTGTTGTCGCCGAATTCAGAGATAGGGAAAGATACCACCAGAGAATCATCATATTCTCCGAAGCCCTCGTCCACGGTCAGCTTTTTCTGAATGGAATCGCCCGGCTCCAGGCCTTCCAGGGCCTCTTCCAGAGCAGGCAGCAGGTTGCCGTATCCGTGCAGATAGCTTGAGCCCTGTCCTTCGGTGTCCTCAAGCACATTGCCATCCTCGTCCTTCAGGATGTAATCAAAAGTCACTACAGTATTTTTTTCTATTTTCATGTGTCCTCCCAAATTCACTCTAATAATATACTACACAATTTCCAAATCGCCAACTGAAATCAGTAGCCCAGCTCTTCGCCTACCAGAAGCACCTTGATCCGGCCGGGATGGCGCGAGTAGCGGGTGATTACAGTGTGACAGCAGATTGTGCCGCTTCCCTTGCAGTGCATACAGTTTCCAGTTTTGGAACAGGGGGCTCCGGTGGAAAGGCGCATCACATTCATAGGTGCGGCCATATTCTTTATCCTGTCCATGGCAGCTTCCTCGTCTTTTACCACCTTGTTCATGCCGGCGATTACGAAAACCTGCTTAGGCCCGTAGATAAGGGCTGCCACCCGGTTGCCGTTGCCGTCTATGTTCACCAGCTTGCCATCCATAGTTATTGCGTTTGCGCTCAAGAAGTAGAAGTCGGCGTCAAAGGCCTGGTGCATGCACTTATGGGCCTCTTCCGGTGTCTTTGCCGCATCCCGGTCTATAAGCTTGCAGAGGCCACCCCGCAGCAGGTCGATTACCCCGGACTCGTACAGAGTCATGGAGCCGCCCCAGGAAGCGGTGGCTTTGGCGGGGACAACAGCCTTAAGATACTCAAGCATATCCTTCTTTGTCTCGAAGTAGATACACTCCATCTGCCTGCTCTGCATAGCTGCGATAATCTTGTCGGCGCAGGCCATGTAGTACGCGGATCTCACTTTCTGATTAGTGCCCATATACACTGCCTCCTATAAATTCCCTCAGGATAGAGTCCTGGGGTATGAATTCCATTCCCATGTTCAGGAAATTGCCTAACAGGTACTCAAGCCGCTTGGCCTCGGCATATTCCGCATGATAAGGTTTCACCGCTTTTAAAAGCGGCATAGCCAGGTTCCGGAGCACGCCGAACTCGTACTCCAGCGCTGTGTTGAACACTGCATCGGCATCGTTCTGGAATGGGAAAATATACTTGTTCTCGCCACTTTTTACCGACGGCCAGCGGGAGAGGGTGTCGATGGCGTTGTAGCCCCGGGTCCTGTAATCCCGCACCATGCGGCGCAGCAGACGGTTGTCCGATGTGCTTATCTTGTTGTGGTCGTCCAGGTTCATCGGGGTCAGAGCCGAGATGTAGATCTTGAACTTCTGCTCTTTTGGCACCAGGTATGTGAGCTGGTCGTTGAGGCCGTGGATTCCCTCCATCAGAAGGATTGTGTTCTTGTCCAGCTTTATCTTGTTGTTATGGTACTCCCTCAGTCCTGTCAGGAAATTGTATGTGGGGAGGTTTACCTCCTTGCCATCGAAGAAGTCCACCAGGTCCTTGTTCAGGAGCTCTCGGTCAATAGCCTCGGGGCACTCATAGTCGTATTCGCCGTTCTCGTCCTTGGGGGTCTGCTCCCGTGGAACGTAGTAGTCATCGAAGGAGAGGGGCATGGTCTTGATGCCTAAAAGCTCAAGGTGTGTGGAGAGCTTCTTGATGAATGTAGTCTTGCCCGAGGATGATGGTCCTGCGATAAGCACCACTCTGATGGCATCCTTGCGGGATTGTATCTGCTCTGCAATCTGTGCAATCTTCTTGTTCTGCAGTGTCTCGCACATAAGGATCACGTTCTTCTCCTTGCGGTCTGCCACCAGCAGGTTCATTTCGCCCACGTTGCTGAAGTGGAGTATGCTGCCTCTTTTCCGGTATTCCTCAAAGATGGAGGCGATAGTCGGGATATCGTAGAACTCGCCCATATCATCCACAGTGCCCTCCCGGGGGAAGAGAACAACAAAGCCGCTCCGGTAACCCTGAAGCCTATAGTACTTTAAAATTCCGGTGGAAGGGTAGAGCACATTGTGTGCCAGGTCGGTGTACTTGCGGCATTTAGCGATCTTAACCTCAGGGTCATTGGTGGTCATCAGTAGTTGCGATGCCCCAGGCATGTCCTGTTCCTTGAAAAGCTTCTCAGCCTTCTGGTACGGAATGGCAGTCTGCACGATAGGCTCGTCAGCGTCGATGATCTCCTTAAGCTTTTTGTTCAGCGCCTCAAGCTCGTTCTCGCCGATGTGCTTTATTCCCTCGAAATAGAAGGAGAAACTGTGTCCGATTGTGTTGCCGATAATAAGCCGGCGGTCGGGGAACAGCTCCTTTGCGGCCATTGCGATTACAAAACAGAATGTGTTGCGGTAGATCTTGGTCCCCTCGCGGGAATCCAGGTAGACAGGCTCTTTTGCAGAATTAACTGCGGTGGGATTGTCAATCTCTACTATGAGATTATTGACCTTTAAACCCACCACAGTACGGTTTGATTTTTTAGTTTCTTTTTTTCCCATATAGGGATTATATCACTTTTTCGAATTTAATGCTCTATCAAAAAGATCCAAAACTTCTTTTTCCGGTTCTTTTGAGAATACAGATACAACAACTGCGAAGATGATACCTGCAATAAAGCCAGGGAAGAGCTCGTAAATTCCTGTGGATGCCAGCTTGTACATCCAGAAGATATCAACAGCTGCACCAGCTACAATACCTGCAACAGCGCCGCTGAAGGTAAGCCGCTTCCAGAAGAGGGAGAGGAGGATAGCTGGTCCGAAGGATGCGCCGAATACGCCCCATGCGTTGGATACCAGGCTCATGATTGAACCGGAGTCTGGGTTTGCTGCGATAGAAACAGCTGCCAGAGCGATGATAAGAACGATAATACGTCCGCCCCAGAGCATCTCCTTGTCGCCTGCGTTGCCCTTTCTGATAACCGGCTTGTATACATCGCTGGCAAATGCAGAAGCTGCGGAGAGCAGCTGGCTGTCGGCTGTGGACATGGCTGCTGCCAGGATTGCGGAGAGGAGGATACCTGAGATGATTCCAGGGAATATCTTTCTTACCATGGTGATGAATACCAGTGAGTTCTTGTTGATGGTCTCGTCAAAGCCCAGGTGTGTACGTCCTACAAATCCTACAACTACAGCGAAGATAAGGATAAGAACTGTCCAGCTGATACCGATCTTTGCAGACTTCTTAAGTGATTCCTGAGACTCGACAGCCATGAAACGGATGATGATGTGTGGCATTCCGAAGTAGCCAAGACCCCAAGCAAGGCCGGAGATGATGTCCTGCCAGCTTGCCATCGGGTTCCAGTAGTTTTCGGGAAGAGCAGCAGCGGCAGCAGGAGCCTGGAGCATGAATGTGGCAAACAGCGGTGCGATAAGGAGGGCGCCCAGCATCAGCATGCCCTGGAAGAAGTCGGTCCAGCATACAGCCGAGAAGCCGCCCAGGAAGGTGTAGCTGATGATAATTGCTGCTGCGATGTACATTGCAACCTTTGCGTCGATTCCGATTACAGTGTTGAACAGTGTTCCGCAGGCCTTGATGGAGGATGCTGCGTAGATTGTGTATGCGAAGATGAAGATTACTGCGCAGATAATCTGCAGTGCCATGCTCTTGGAGAGGAACCGGTTGGTCAGGTACTGTGGGATTGTGATGGAGTCGTTGCACTCGATGGAGAAGCTGCGGAGCCGTGGTGCCTCGTAGATCCAGCTTAATGCGTAGCCGATTGCAAGGCCTACTGCGATCCAAGCCTGTCCCATTCCCAATGCATATACAGAAGCAGGGAGTCCCATGAGAACCCATGCGCTCATATCAGAAGCGCCGGCGGAAAGAGCCGATACCCATGCACCCATCTTTCTTCCGCCCAGGAAGTAGGTCTTGTCGCCTCCCTCTTTGTTCTTCAGGAAGAAGAAAACGCCGATGGAAATCATGAAAAGAAGGTATAAAATAAAGACTGAAACCTCAAAAATATTCATAGTTCAGTACTCCTTAAAATAAAAATGTTCCTATTTATATCATACTTTCGATTGTACGTAAATAGAGAATAAAGTTTATACTTTTATTAGACTATTTTAAGATAAATCAATGTCAAATGTTTTTATTATAAGTAATTAACAAATAGTCGCTTTATAGGATATATGTTTGTACTTTTGATTATTTTTCCCATTATTCTTCCGGCTGGCGCGGAACCCCTCCAGGAACATGGGCATCATCTGGTCGGAATACCGGGCCAGGGCGTACTTGCCGTTGCACAGGCACCAGTCGTACATCAGAGCCCGCTCGAACATGGCGTAGCTGTCCACAATCTCATTCACAGAGAGGTCGGTGCGGAGCTGCCCTTTCTCCTGTCCTTCCTTTATTATTTTCCACAGGAGCTTGAAGTAGGTGCGGTTCCGGTCCAAAAGGCTTTTCTCGCCCCGGGTGGTGAGCTGGGAAGAGAAGAGGCGGGAGAGGAGGTCCAGGGAGATGCTGTTGTCTATCATGGTGAAGAGCTCGTGGTTCAGGAAGATGAGTTTTTCCACCGCGTCGGATGCTGGATTCATTACGGTCTTGAGTTCCTCGTACTTGGCGTCGAAGAGCATGGAGAGGGTGCCCAGAAGGTCGTCCTTACCCTTGAAATAGTGGTAGAAGGAGCCCTTGGAGGTGCCTGAGTCGTCCACGATATCTTCTATAGTGGTGTTCTCGTAGCCTTTCTCGTAGAACAGCTTCCATGCGGACTCTGCCAGCCTGGCCTTGGTGTTGGCGCCTGTCTTGTTGGGCATAGCTCCCTCCTTTGGGTGTATTATATCACACGTTTATGATATTTTATATTGACTTTTGGCAGTTTTTATTGTACTCTAATTCACAATAAAAGAGGTGAGAGAGATGAAGAAGAACCTTACTTACAAGATTATTGAGAAGCACCTTGTTTCCGGCGAGATGAAGGCTGGCAAGGAGATTTCTATCAAGATTGACCAGACCCTGACCCAGGACGCCACCGGCACCATGGTTTACCTGCAGTTCGAGGCTATCGGGATAAAGAGGGTGCAGACCGAACTTTCTGTCTCATACGTTGACCACAACACTATACAGACCGACTACAAGAACCCGGATGACCACCTGTTCCTGCAGAGCTTTGCAAAGAAGTACGGCCTTTATTTCTCAAGGCCGGGCAACGGTATCTGCCACCAGGTGCACCTGGAGCGCTTCGGTCTGCCGGGGAAGACACTGCTGGGTTCCGACTCTCATACACCTACCGGTGGCGGCATTGGTATGCTGGCCATTGGAGCCGGAGGACTGGATATAGCCTGTGCTATGGCCGGTGCACCGTTCACTCTGGCTATGCCGAAAGTGATTGGAATACATTTGACCGGTGCTCTGCAGCCTATGTGCAGTGCCAAGGATGTGATACTGGAGTTGCTGCGCCAGTGCACCGTGAAGAACGGGGTCGGCAAAGTGTTTGAATATTACGGCGACGGGGTGGCGACCCTGTCTGTGCCCCAGCGGGCCACAATAACCAACATGGGAGCAGAGCTGGGGGTCACCACCTCCATCTTCCCCAGCGACAGGGTGACCCAGGAGTGGCTGCAGTTGCAGCAGCGGGGCGGGTGGCAGGCGCTGGCTGCCGACGATGGCGCTGAATACGACGATGTGATTGAGATAGACCTGTCCAAAATAGAGCCGATGATTGCTCAGCCTCATATGCCGGACCTGGTTGTACCGGTGCGGGAGATCGAGGGTAAGAAGATTGTGCAGGCCGCAATTGGTTC
>JAEEGG010017845.1_pt1 | contig 14541 bp, 8 predicted proteins | sample 9134161 | NCBI WGS metagenome assembly JAEEGG01 (sample SAMN16246543, study PRJNA631951) | gut metagenome | biome: gut microbiome; feature: rumen; material: CR-attached | host: Bos | place: Iran: Karaj | collected 2018-10
GAGACTGTTGGTGGCGCCATCTATCTGTTCGTTGACATTGGTGAAGCCCGACGAGGGGTCGAACATCGTGATGGCGGGTATCTCCTTCCAATGCTTCAACCTGTTGTCTATAGCGCTCAGACGGTCGAAGAGCTTGTGGGCAGCAGTACGTTTCCCCGTTCCGCTATTGCCCATGAACAGATAGCCATAGCGCTGTCCCTGACCCACGTATTCGTTCACGTTGGAGGAGTAGATTTTCTTTTTCTCCAGCATCGCCAGATAGGTTTCCAGCGACTCTGGCAGCGGGGTAGAATTCTGCTCCATGCCCAATCGCACCTTCATCTCATCGAGCAGCCGGTTGTACTCTTCCTTGTTGTTCAGATATCTGTCTTCTCCCCTGTCTCCTGAGTATTCATCGAACAGGTTCTCTACCTCATCCAGCAACTCGCCACTGCGATTCAGTCCGTTTACTTCCTTCATATAGGTCTCGGCCAACAGGAGTTTGCTGTAAATCAAATCGTCCTGGCAAATCACATAGTCATCCGAGCTTTCATCATAATACGTGAGTAGCTCTTCCTGCACCCTGCCATAGGTGGCCAGCAGTATCTTCTTCGTGTCTGAATTCATCGAAGAGATGTGTTCCGTGAGGTAATCCATCAGGATTCGGTCGCGTTCATAGATAGTAAGATCTGCAATAGCATCGAGCAGTTCTTTAGCGGACATTTGTTGGTAATCGCTCATGTGTTTGTTAAGAGTGAAATGGTGATGAAAATGACGGGAATGATTCTAAAGGGATGCAGCATCAGATGAGCTGAGGCAGGAAGCACGAGATGACCAGCACCACAATGCCGCAAATGAGCACGGCGATGGTCTTAGGCGAGCAGCCCTTCCACTCCTTGAGGATGATGCCCCATACGTTGGAGAACACCACGTTGAGTGCCATCAGAATGCAGAACGAGAGGGTCATCAGCGTGGGACTCTCGGTGAGGAAGCCTTTGCCCAGCGCCAGTCCGAAGAACTGCGAGTACCACAGCGCACCGGCCAGCAAGCAGAACAGCAGGTTGTTGCCCCAAACGGCACCTTTTGTATAGTCGCCCCACGTCTTGTTCACCTGGTTCTGATAGAAGCAGTAGATGGCGTTGGTCAGGAAGCCGCCAAAGGTGACGAGCAACGTGGCGGGCAGCGTGCGGAACATGGGGTCGGTCAGTTCACCGAAGTTGATGTCCTTACCAAACTCCAGACCCACGTTGAAGCAACCGCTCATGAAGCCTGCCAGCAGCGCGATGGCCAAGCCTTTCGGGAAGTTGAAGTCCTTCACAGCCTCCTTCTTCTCTTCTTCCGACAGGCTGGCAGCCTTCATGCCGCCTGCCACGCCGATGATGGCAATGCCCAGCAACGTCACCACCACGCCAATGATGACGGCGTAGGTGAGCGAAGAGAGTGCGTTGAGCTCAGGGAAGAAGATGTTGAGCAGCACCGGTCCCATGATGGTGCCCAGTCCGGCGCAGGTGCCGAGGGCTATCGACTGTCCCAGCGCCACACCCAGGTAGCGCATCGAAAGGCCGAACGTCAGTCCGCCAACACCCCAGAGCACGCCAAAGAGGATGGTCATCCACACATTGAACGACGGAGCCTGGGCAAACAGCCCGAAGAGCGACTGACCTTCAGGTACAGCCAACAGCGCTCCTAAGAACGGCAGCACCAGCCAGGCAAACACGCCCTGTACAATCCAGTACGACTCCCACGACCAGTCCTTAATTTTATTAATAGGTACATAACAGCTGCTCTGGCAGAATGCGCCAACAGCAATAATCAGTAATCCGATAATGATTTCCATGTCTTAATAAACTGTTTTAAATAATTGTTTTTGGTTTCTACGGCTACAAAAGTACAAAAAAAAATGGAACCACACAGACTTTTTCCATTTTCTTCTGCAAAAAGAGCAGAAGGTGGAGTATGATTTATTGCATTTTTCTTCTATTCCGACTTGCGAACATAGCGCATAAGTCGCTCCACTATGACTCGTTTATAAGCGCGTTTCATCTTGTCATTCAAGAAAGAACGATCAATGAGAGCGTATGCCTCTTGAGGTATCTGCATGAACATGTCAAGGACTTGGGCTACCCGTCTATCCGGAAGCCCAATTCTGTCACCAAAACGCTCAAAGTCCAGTCGGCAGGGATGACCCGTCCGGTCATAGGCATCACTCTTTTCAATATCAGGCGAAAGGCCGCCTATGAGCCCTAGATCACTGCCACTCTGAATGTGGATACACGTATTGATCAAGTCGTAGGCTGGGGCAAGGAAATACTCGCCCTTTTTGTTCACCAATGAAAAGTTTTTCGTATGGGCATCTTCATTACCATAGAGGTAGTCAAACACTACCATCTTGAAAAACTGCTCCATCTGCGGCATCCACGCCGGCACAAACTGCTTGATAGCATCAGCAATCTGGGCATAGCTGCCATGATATTTAAAATCGCTGCCACCACCTTCCTCTGTCATCTGTAGAATAGCAGCAAAATCCTCTTGGGAGCAGTCTTTCAGCCCTCTGTTGACATCAAAACGCTTAGTGATATAGACAGGTTGATGAGTGCTACTAAAACAGAGTCCATTAGAGGCAGTCTTTATGCCATACACCTGAGATGCTATCTGCATCGTAAGATGCTCGTTGGCAGGAATCTGCTTACGAGTGGAGAGTCCTAAACTGAGCGGTGCTGGTTTTAAAATGTGAGTAGCCTGTTCGCCTTTATTCGTCAGTCTGATTTTCCCATTATCTACAACAGCAGAGAATTTTTCTTGAGCACCAGAGATTGACATATTATTCATATTCTCCATAACGCACCGCAGGTCCCTGTCGTTCTCGAAGTCAATATCAATGAAGGGAGACACCACCTTTCCGTCAAAAAGTTCTTTGACAGCCTGTGGCGAATAGGTCTCATACCCTGAACGTAGGGTTGAAGGACAAACTTCTATTGCTTTCATCACTCAACTTTTCTTAAAACAAACTTTCCTATGGCATCCATGCCACAAATCATCTCCAGCATACCGAAAAAGTCTGTCTCGTCAACTTTCATCAACCTGCACAATGCCCTGCGATTAGCACCTTCAGGCAACATGTTAGTAAAGACTGGAAATATCTTGTCAGCATGATACACCTTTTTACTCTTAGGCATGTTGACTGAAACAGGAGGTGTGCTGCTGTCACTAAGGAAGGTGTCATCATAAGTGAACTCATAGCTGCCTTTCGACAATTCTACAAGCTGTCCTGCGTAGGTCTCTCCGTAATAAACGTTGACTTTTCTCATAGCTTACACATATCTTCTCTATTAAACAGTCTGCTTCACCTGCAACACAACTTCCATACCCACCACATCGAGAATTTTCATCAATGTATGCAACGACGGATTGCCTACACCTCGCTCCAGGTCTTTTACTGTCGAGATGCCCACACCCGAATAATCTGCTAAGTCTTGTTGGGAAATACCCAATAAAGCTCGCCGCTCTTTTATGGTTGCTCCTATATCCATTGAAGTATGATTTATCGTACTTTGGGGGCAAAGATAGGACTTTTTCTTGTAACAAGCAAGGAAAAGTACGATTTATTATACTTTAAGGCATAATACCTTATCTATTTTCTCTTGAGTTGACTGTTTATGCAACTGCAAAGGTACTAATTTTTTAGAAAATCACAACAATCAATTATCACATTCCTTCAATCTTCCTTTCTGTCAAGCCAGTAATATCAGCGATGTCTTCAGTATTGTATCCTTTGAGGCATACTCAATAATATCAAGTAGCCGTCCCTTATTCCTCGCTCTTTCTCTCATAAATCAGTTTTTTATCACGGTTAGCGCTCTCAGCTGCGTATGGACGAAGCGTTCCTTCAACTACTAAGTCCACATTACGGCCAAGTAATTCCTGTAAGTCCATAAGCATTCCGCCATGAGTGAAAAGCGTGAAAGACCTTTCACGGCGCGTTCTGCTCCGCGAGGAAAGCGAAGTCTTTTCGTACAGAATACTTGGCAGCTATTATTTTGTAACTACTCAGCACCCCCTGGGGCATGAGTAGTTACGTATGGTGATAAATGTCTCAAAATTTGTTAATCAATCTCGTCATCGGTGGGTATGGCGTAGTTTCTCCACTTTATGCCCGAGGTATAGCTGGCTGCGATTTTGACTAACCTGTCAAACAAATCGTACTTTGGATCATTTGAGTCTCTGAAAAACCTGCGATTGAACTTCCAGCAAAATTCGTTGAGATTTTAGTCGTCTTCCCAATCTGGGTATTGGGATCCACGTGAAAGGACACTACGTCCGTCGTATTCTTTGTTAGCGGTGGTAATGAAGTTGCTTTCAGACAGCAGGGAGGATGTTTGGATGCCGATGACTATTGTCTTGGGCGAAATATATGTTTTCTTATAATTTCTCATGATGCTTATTGTATATAGATTTTCTTTCCGTTTTTGATGTATAGTCCGTGTGACGGGGTTATTACTCTCTGACCTGCCATGTTGTAATATGAATCAGTGGTAGGTGCGGAACTTCTGACAGACTCTATGCCAGTCACGTCATCCTCAAATGAGAAGGTTATCTGTCTTGCATGATTGCTGCTATTGACAGGAACCTGCAGATAGGCTTTTCCTTTCGCAACTGTGGCAGAAGTGCTGTTGATGAGGTAAAAGCTTACAGAGGTATTGTCGTCATTTGCTGCCAATACATATTTGTCGTAACCTTCTTCCTGGCTTATTTCTGTTCCGTCACCTGCATGTAGGAGGTTTCCACTTACATCATCGGCATCGTTCGTTGTGAGGATGGGGATGGATTCCGCCTCAGTGCCTTCCAATAGTATGCCTGTGCCAGCAGGTACTTTCTCTACTTGTTGAAGATATACCTTGTCATCGCTCACAGTTGTTGCGATATAAGCCTTAACGGTGGCATTGGTGAAATCGAGGGCACAATCAGCAGCGAATGTCTGATAGCCTAATGTTGCCGCAGGAACAGTGTAGCTCATGTCCACCTCTTCGGCAATGGCTGAGGCGACAAGACTCTCGATGTTGTTGGTCACAGCATTGAGGATTATCGTTGCTGTGGCATTAGCTACTGGCTCCAGCACCCAGTTGTTGCCTTTGTCAAGGGGATGGTCGGCGTATGCATATACCAGTTCGGTACTGTTTTTGTTCTGCGCATTGGCATGCTGGTTGGCTTCACCCAACATAAAGGTGACATCGGTAGTAGTATGACTTTTGAGATAGTCTTCCATGTATTCAGTGTTTATTGCGACTTTGACAGCAGCTGGTGTGGTTTTGGAAAGTGTCCAGTAGGAGGTGGAAGGTGTCACGAAGTAACCATCCTTATTATATATGTAGTAATATCCCTCTTGTCCGCTGACCGGCAGCAGTGAATACTCTCCTTTTTCACTATCAGTATTGGTGGTGAGCAGATATCCTTCGTTTGAAGGTTCGGACGCAAGGTAACGATAGCGGTTCGTGTTGTGATGTGTCAACCGATAGACAGCCTGCGGTGCTATGCCGAAAGTAGCCGTGTTCTCTCCAGCCTCCTCAATTGCCCATTTTGAACCGCTGCCATAGTTTTTCACATCACCGTCGTTGTTGTCGTTGGAGTAAGCATTGGCATAACCTTCTGCTGTGCTACTGATGGTGAAGGCGTCGCCACTCTCGACGATGACCGCCTTGCCAAGAGTTTTAGTCGACCATGTCCATGCCGTTCCGTTGCTGCTATTACCGGAAGGCACTACATACTGATGGCTTACCACATCGTAAAGGTAGAACTTGCCCGTGGCATTCTCTACGCTGCGGATGATGAACTTTGCCGCTTCAGCCTCATTTGCCGTGCGGTGTATTGTAGTATTGCCAGTGGTGTCGTATTTGGGCGATTGCCAGTAGAGTTTCGTGTAGTTTGTGTGGTCATACCATTTGATGCGATAGACCTTCTGCTGGTCGAATGTGAGCGGCTCTACTTCTTCTTCAACGATTTCACCTTCCTGATTGCCGAAGTATTTCAGTGAGACGTTGTCCCATGCCACCCAATTGGCTGTGGTGGATGCAGCGATGTCGATACCTATTTCCAACGAACCAGCTTCTTCCAGTTTTATTTCTACCATGTATTCCTGTGGCGTGCCGTCTTTAGTGGCGCAGGTAGTGCGCTGGCTGTTGGCGTAGAGGGCTACACCTGTCACGGCATCGTTACTATTTTGACGGGTGGCAATGACCTGTGCACGCAGACGATAGCGACCAGCAGGCATGTCGGTCAAGGTCTGGCTGGCACGGTTGGCATAGCCGAGGGCATTTGCCTGGCTGACCCAATACTCCATGAAGCTGCCCTCGAAACCTTCATAGCTGGCACCTTTGGTATTAGTTTTCCAGCCAGGAGCATTGTCGGCATCCTTGCGGGTGAGTGTCCATTCTGAAAGGTCGTCCATCGTTGCATTTGGAATTGTGATAGCGAGTCCGTTTGTGGGAGATGCATTGGCATACTTATAGGTGTTGAGTGCTGCATTCAGGGTGGTCTGCTGTTCGGTAAGCGCAACCGTGTTGTAACATGTCACCACTGCCTTTGCATTGTCAATGGCAGTTCTTAGGTCGGCTTTTCCTTCGGTCAGTGTATCGTCGGCATAGAATGTCTCAGCTTCGTCGATAACGGTTTGCAAGGCTGACTGTGCAGCAAGGATAGCTGTCAGAGCAATATTCTCTTCGTTGAGCAGCGTCTCACCGTCATAGAAGCGCACAATGATAGTCTTATAGCCAGATTGTGCAGTATCGTCTTTCGTCAGAGTGACGGTTTCACTGGCATAGGCTGCAAGAGCACTGGTGGTACCATGAGCTAAGAGTGTAGTGCCATTAGGAGCATAGATGCGTACTGTTGTTGCTGTAGCAGCCAACTGTCCGTAGTTTGTCACACTGACTGTCTGTACTGTGCCGTCAGCAGCAAAGGTTGGCGTAACAGCAGAGAGCATAGCAGGCTTGTAATCAACACCAGGCATTTTGGCATAGCCGAAGGCGATGCTTCCGTCGGTCATCTTGCCCAGCATCTTCGGAGCCCACTCACCTTCGGTGATACCGCTCTGTCCTGTCACACCTGTGAAGGTGATGATGAGGTCGCTGGTACCGCTGTTCTCAGATGAGCTATAGCTGAGACCATTGCCGAAGTTTACTTTGTTGTGTGCGCCGAACTTCAGTGAACTGAGGTTTAGGTCTGTACGTGGATTAAAGCCATCTTCTGCCTTTACGAGCACCTGGATGCTGGTAGTAGAAGAGGTGATAGGTGTGTTGCCCTGCACCTCAAGCAGCAGCTGGCGTGTGACCGGCATATTGATATTCTTTGACGAGTGGGTATCGCCAGCCACGTCGCTTTGCTTTACGCAGTCGATGACGGCGAAGTTCATGCGGATGGCGCGTCCCAGTTCATCCTGATATACGCGTGGGCGCTCGTACTTATGCCATTTCTCCACATCGCCGTTAGCATGTTTGGCAAACGGATCCTGTCCGGTATATGCTTTTCCCGTCTCCATCACCCAGTGGAGCCCGTCCTTAGAGCGGTAGTAGTAGGCGTAGCGGGCCTTCCAGTCATTCACAATCATGTGATACTGCAGGTGGTCGCGCCAGATGACAGGGTCTTCGAGTGTGCCACGGTTGGTGACCGTGCTGTTCAGATATACCGAACTGGTGGAAACCTGGTGCCAGGGGTCTGTAAGACCATTGCGGCTCACCCAGATGCCGCCGCCTCTGTCTATCATCACAAACGAGCCGTCCTCACGCTTTGCGAACGAGCAGTTCGAGAGGCTTGTCTCGCGGTTTTCGCCTGCAATGAGAGCACGGTCGCGCAGGTCGAAAGTGTATTCGCCCGTCTCCCATGAGCCGCCCAGGGTAGTTGATTTGTAGTAGCCCAGTGGCTCTATCTTATAGATTACATAGGTGTCGCCCGTCTTGTAGATTTCAGGGTTGTGGCCTGTCCCCAGAGTACTTACGTAAGTGTAAGGTCCCCAGACATTATCGCTGGTGACATGGTAAACCATCGACTTGCTGGACCACTGCATGTGACCGCAAGTGGCCGAGGGCCAGCCTGCTACGTACATGTGATACTTGTCGTCGCTGCCCTTGATGATGTTGGCACCCCAGTAAGAGCGTTCGGCGTCTTCAATGCCATTGTCCTTCCAACGGCCTAAGGTGCCTTCCCACGTGCCTGCATATTGTGTATTCTCGCCTGCCGTGGTGCCCCAGTCGCTCTCGGTGGCTGCCACGCTGCCCTCCATAGGCAACAGCAGGTCCATAAACTGTCCGCCCGTCTGCAACTCGGTGCTCTGCTCTGGCATAGCATCCTCGAAGACCAGACCTCCGGCTTTCTCCAACCACAGTTGCTGCATCATGTAGTGACCAGCGGGCGAGGGGTGTATGCCGTCCCAAATCCAGTAGGCTTCGTTGGGTTGGTTGCTTGTAAGCGTTTCAAACAGTTCGTCGTATGGGATGAGAGTGCATCCCATGCTGGTGGCGATGGTTCTTACGCGAGAGGCAAGTTCAGCCACCATTGCGCTACGTGTCTCGTAGTCGGAAGAGCGACTGCCTACGAAAGGTGTTCCCAATGCAATCTGCACAAGGGGATTATCCGCCTTTACTCTGTTAATCAGTGTGCGGTATTGAGTCTCCCAGGCATCATAATCGAAGGCCGTTGCCTTGTCGCCCTTCAACCACTGGTCGATATCGTTGGTGCCGATGAGAATTGATAGCACGTCAGGACTGTTGGCTATGACGTCCGTCTCCCAGCGGCTGGCAAGGTTTACGAGGGTGTTTCCTGATATGCCTCGGTTGATAATCTCAAAGTCGGCTTCAGGGTAGATGGTCTGATACCAGGCACTACAGAGCATGGCGTAGCCATGTCCCATGATATGATCGAGTGCTGTCAGATTGCGCTGACCGACAGAAAGAGCTGAGCCGCCTGCCAGCCCCCATCCTGCATCAGTGATAGAGTCGCCGATATAGAGCACACGGCGCTTGCCGCAGCTGTCCTGTGTCTTAGCGGGACCGATGGTCTTGGGGGTGGTATCGCCGATGACATAATCATCGGCCACGTCGACCCACTGCTTGAACATCTCGTATTGACCTGCCGCCGTAGGTAGCGTGCCGTCCCAAAAGAAATATCCTGCCGATGGCTCATAATCAGCGATTTCATCGAAAGATACATAGGCTGCATTGAACTCTGTTGCCAGTGCCTCAACCTTTGCGGCCAACTGTGACAGTAGAGCGCTACGGGTAGTGTAATCAGCGGCCTTCGACCCACAGAAGGGGGCACAAAGCACCAGCTTCACGCTGGAGTTCTGAACACGTGCTGCTGTCAGCATGGTGCGGTATTTATTGGTCCATCCTTCTACGTCGAAATCGCCACTCTCGCCTGTACTTATATAATTATCTACATCCTTCGCACCGATAAGCACTGAGATAACGTCTGGATTCAGACTCAGGATGTCTGCTTCCCAGCGAGTGGCGAGGTCATCGAGCGTGTTGCCTACAATGCCGCGGTTCTGAATGTTGATGCTCAGCGTGGGATACTGGCTCTGATACCAAGCTGCACACAGAAATACATAACCGTCGCCCAAGTGGTGGTTCAGGTCGCCCAGGTTGCGGGCACTTGCTGCCGTGGCAGCACCCTTGCTGCGTCCCCAGGCACCATCCGTAACGCCGTCGCCTGCGAATACCACTTTCACTTCTGCCCTCAGTCCGACTATGAACGTCGCAAGGAGAACAATGATCATACTGATTCGTTTCATCATCTTTTTATTTGTTATTGGTTATTTGTCGTTCGATGCTGCAAAGGTACGGCGGAAATAGCGGCCAAATACAACAAAAATGTTGTTTTTTATATCAATTTTGTTCGTTTATCACGTTTTTTCTTAACTTTGCAGCATGAAACAGCTTCTATTGTCACTATTACTGACCATCATAGCACAAATGGGCTTCAGTCGCCAATACGACCTGACAGCTCAGTGCCTATCGACAGCCGACGGACTGCCTACCAACATCGTCAGTCGGATATGGCAGGACGAGACGGGCTATATGTGGTTTGAGACTCGTAGCGGTGTGTGCCGTTACGACGGCTATGAGATGATGCTGTTCAGAGAAGACGAGGTCATGGGGCCAAACAGGCAGGAGCAGCTGACCACACGCGATGCCGAATGGCGGCGTGAGGGTAAAGGTCGCATGGCCAGACAGGGGAAAGACGGCAGCCACGGGTCGTGGCAACTGATAGACGAAGCCATTGTAGAATATACCAGGAACGAGCATTTCCATGTGGCTGACGTGGACGAACGGACGGAAGCCATCTCCACCTATGGCGGCGGACTCTACCTCTACGACAAACCTACGGGTGAACTGACGCGCATAGGACAAGACAAAATAGGCAATCCTTACCTCACCTACCTCTATGTAGACCGGACGGGCTGTATCTGGGTGGCAGAAGACTACCTTGGCGTTACATGTCTGCGACTGAACAGACTGAACTATCAGCGACATCAGATAGAGCCGAAAGCCAGGATACAGGATGAGAACAACGTCAGACATATTGCCGTGACCGGCAGCGGCGAACTGATGGCGTCGAACCAGACGGGTGGCCTGTTCGTATATCACATCACGGAGGGACGAGCCACAGTCGTCAGACACTTCGACCATCGGGTCTATGCTGTACTGGAAGACGGGAATGGGCTGCTATGGATAGGAACAAGAGGCGGAGGACTGTCGCATGGGCAACAACGCATTGGGGGATTGCCGTCTGACGACATCTTTGCCATAACCGACGATGGCGAAGGGGGCGTATGGGTAGCCATGTTGAGGGGCGGCATAGGTCATCTGGACTCAAAAGGCACCTTGAAGCTCTACCTCGCAGGCAAAGACTGCCACGACATCAAGCAGGATGGCCAAGGCAGGTGGTGGGTGGCTGCTGAGGATTCACTATATATGATAGAGGTGAAAGGAAAGCAGACGATGACGAGAGCCGTTACCGACGGCTATTTCGTATGTCTCGGCCGCGAAGCTACCGGCAGAATATGGGCTGGCAGCGTAGGCAAGGGATTGATGGATTGCGAGAGCCAGAAGTACTATACTACCACCAACGGACTGGCCAACAACAGCGTGTATGCCATCGTGCAGGATAACAACGGGTATCTCTGGGCTGGTACAGAGGAGGGACTGTCATGCCTGAACCCTGCGACTGGCGACATGCGGAACTATCATTTCACGGACAGCCGCCTGTCTAATGTGTTCAACGAACGCGCTGTTCTGTGTACAAACGACGGTAAACTGTTCTTTGGTACTCACGACGGCATCATCGTGATTGAAAGTGAAAGAGAAACAATGGCAAATATTCCGCCACGGACGGTCATTACGGAAGCAAATGCCAATGACCGGCTCTGCTCGCTGACATTCACTTTCTCTAACTTCCAGTATGCGCACTTGTCAAGCGTCCTTTACCAGTACCGGCTGGATGGCATCGACGAAGCGTGGAGCAATCCCACCAAGGAGCACTCTGCCGTCTATCGCAACCTGCCACCAGGAGAATATACCTTTTACGTGCGCTCCAATAATGGCAACGGAGTCTGGGGCAAAGAAAGCAGCACGACGCTGCGCATCAGTCCACCTTGGTGGAACACGTGGTGGGCTTGGTGCTTGTATGTCTGCCTGACAGCTGCCCTCTGCTGGCTCGTCATCAGGACCATACGCCTCCGTCAGTCACTCAGCGTGGAACGACGGGTGTCGGCCTTGCAGAAGGACTTCTACGACCGTATAGAGCGTGAACTGAGAAATCCGGTCAACGTGTTGCAGGGGGCTGCTGAAAACGTGCAGATGTCTGGCACTTCAAAGACCACTGTGCAGAGCCTGAGACGTGGTTCAAGGCGCATGCTGAAGCTAATGGACATGATCAGGGAATTCCATAGCCTGAACGACATGGAGAAAATGGTGAAGGCTGAACGCGACAACATGAACGAGGAGACAGAACGGCGTTTCCGCGATATCTGTCAGTCGATTCACCAGCAGGAAGAAGAGTTCCGGGAATTGGCTCCGCCACCTGCCAACGGGCAGACGATTCTCATCATAGAAGAGGATGAGGACAACATGACGCACCTGAGAGATACGCTCAGCCCGCTTTTCCGTATCGTCGAATGTCATCAGACGAGCGACTGTGAGGACATGCTTCAGGAGCATAAGCCCCACCTCGTGCTCATTGACATTACGGCCAACGAGAAAGAGGCGCGTGCACTGACCAGAACCATCGGGAACAAGTATGAGAGCACCCCCGTCATCCACCTTTCGTCGTTCAGTGACGACAGCCATCAACTCAGCAGCCTGAGAGCCGGGGCCTGCGATTACATCATCAAACCTTTCAGCGGCAAGATCCTGATAGAGCGTATCAAGAAGGCACTTGACAGCCCCATCAAGAGTGTAGCCACGGATGACGCTGCTGGCGCTAAAACACCTGCCACAGAAGTTTTCACAGAAGTAAAAGACAGGAAGTTCCTGGAACAGTTTCAGCGTATCTTGACTGCACACGTTGCCGACGAGGGCTTCTCCGTGGAACAATGTGCTGAACTGATGAACCTCTCTCGCACACAGTTCTACAAACGTGTGAAATCGCTGACGGGAGAAACACCCATGCAGCATATTCACCGGGCTAAGTTGGAATATGCCGCCCGACTGCTCCGAGAATCAAACGCCACGGTGGAAAACGTCATGCTCCGAACGGGCTTCCATAGCCCTACACACTTCTACAATGCCTTCAGGAAGCATTTTGGCATGTCGCCTAAAGAATATGCTCTAAAAATGTAAGAAAGGCAAGACATTCTCATGGGATTGAAGCCAAGATTTGTTTTTGCCGCATAGTTTTCAATCGCACAGGACGAAATTATGTTATTATGTCTGTATTTATTGTGGAAAGAAATCTAAATAAGGGGGCCTCAAAAATGACTGGGAAAAATCGCAAAGGAGGTTTTTTTAACACTTTTTCAGGTGCTTTGAAGACGGTTTTTGATGTTCTGCATCGGAAACGAGTGTTCTATTTGGAGAATTTTAAGCGATTTTCAGCTCCTATTTCGACTGTTTTGGTGCCAAATAGCAGATAGCTTATAACACTTTTGCGACTAAGACATGCCAGGTTTGCGCCAAAATCACGATGTGATCTTGGACATATCACACCACGATTTAGGCTAAATCGCATCATGATATAGCCTAAATGATGTCACAATATGAACTATAACTCAGTGTGAAGGAGCCTAAATCGCTGAAAACATCTGTGAAAGAGCGAGTTACGCAAAGCCCATTTTATAACCTACTGAGGCTCAACGACTTGAAAAAGGCTCAAAACTCGCAAATTTTCGACCGAAGGAGCACTTGCTGATTTCGGCGCGAGTTTTGAAGGGGTATTTGTCTAAATAAGGATAATAGAGAAAGAGCGAAAATCGCTCGTAATCTCCTCATTCCCAGCATTCTAAATCACGCTCCAGCTCTGGCAGCTTAGAACGGTGGAATGTGGGGCTTCCGATGCCCTGCCGCTTCTGTTGCTGATAGTCGTCAAGCAAACGGAAAGCATACTTGCCCAGCAGGATGATGGCCACGAGGTTGCACGATGTGAGCAGGGCCATGCAGAGGTCGATGATGCTCCACACGGTGTCGAGCGACACCATCGCTCCGAACACCACCATCACGCCGCCTGAGAACAGGCGGTAAAGGGTGAGCGCCTTCTTGCTGCGGGTCATGAACCGCACGTTGGCCTCGCCATAGTAGTAGTTGCCGATGATGGAGGAATAAGCGAAGAGGAAGATGGCAACGGCTATGAACACAGGCCCCCAAGCGCCCACCTGCGTCTCAAGCGCGGTCTGGGTGAGCACGATGCCATTGAGCTGAGGATTGTCATAGATGCCGCTGATGAGGATGATGAAGGCGGTGCAGGAGCAGACAACCAGTGTGTCGGTGAATACGCCGAGCGCCTGAATGAATCCTTGCTTCACGGGATGGCTGACAGTGGCGGTGGCGGCCACATTGGGCGCACTGCCCTCGCCTGCCTCGTTGGAGAACAGGCCGCGCTTCACCCCGTTCATGATGGCTGCGCCCACGGTGCCGCCAACAGCCTGATGCAGTCCGAAGGCGCTGTCGATGATGACGCGAAACACATGGGGGATGTGCTGAATGTTCATGAGGATGATAATCAGCGCCAGGAAGAAATAACCCACGGCCATGAAGGGTACGAGCACCGAGCTGACCCGCGCAATGCGCTGTATGCCGCCAAAGACAATGACGAGGGTGAGGACGGCCAGCACCACGCCCACTGTCATGGGACTCCACCCGAAGGCTCCCTCCATCGCTCCACAGATGGTGTTGGTCTGCACGGAGTTGTTGGCAAGGCCGAAGGTCATGGTGATGAGCACGGCGAAGAGCACGGCCATCCAGCGGCAGTGCAGTCCGCGTTCAATGTAGTAGGCTGGTCCACCTATGAAAGACTCGGCATGTCGGAGCTTGAACAACTGGCCAAGCGTAGATTCGACAAAGGCGGTGGCTGAACCGA
>JAEEGG010017849.1_pt1 | contig 14538 bp, 9 predicted proteins | sample 9134161 | NCBI WGS metagenome assembly JAEEGG01 (sample SAMN16246543, study PRJNA631951) | gut metagenome | biome: gut microbiome; feature: rumen; material: CR-attached | host: Bos | place: Iran: Karaj | collected 2018-10
CCGAAGGGTGTCGTGAAGAAGATGTCTGCCCTGCTCAATTCCGCCGTCTTCCCTGGTCAGCAGGGTGGTCCCCTGGAGCATGTCATGGCCGCCAAGGCCGTCGCCTTCGGAGAGGCTCTGGCCCCCGGCTTTGCCGAGCACCAGCGGCAGGTCGTCGTCAACGCCCGCGCGCTGGCCGCCGGCCTCAACGCCCGCGGAGTCAACCTTGTAACGGGCGGCACCGACAACCACCTCATGCTCCTCGACCTGCGCGGCACTCCCGTGACCGGCATCGAGCTTCAGCACGCGCTCGACTCGGTCCACATCACCGCCAATAAGAACGCCATCCCCGGCGATCCGCTGAAGCCCACCGTGACCTCCGGCCTCAGGGTCGGCACCCCCGCGGTGACCTCGCGCGGCATGAAGGAGCCCGAGATGGCCGTCATAGCCGACCTGCTGGCCGACTGCATCTTCTCCTTCGAGGAGAAAAAGGAGGCCGTAGCCGAGGCCGCGGCCGCACTTACCGCCCGCTTCCCGATCTACGCGGACTGAGCGCGGCCGGCGGACGCCGCCGCATGCCCGCTCACGCCCGACGCAACCGTTTCCTGCGACTGTTATTTTAAAACCATAAGAACCGGCCCGCCGTTTCAGCGGGGCAAATCGAAAGGAGTCAACACATGAGCAAAGAGATCAAGATCGGCGTATTCGGATGCGACCGCGGCCTTGCCTACGCGCGTCTGTTCGCCAACGAAGACGCCATCGAGATGGTAGCCTTCTGCGACAAGAAGGAAGACCGTCTGCAGAAAGCAATGGAGCGTTTCCCCGGCATCCCCGGCTTCGCGTCATTCGATGAATTCATGGCCTACGGTAAGGAGCACGGGATGAACGCCGTCTTCCTCGCCAACTACTTCCACGAGCACGCCCCGTTCGCCATCAAGGTGATGGAGGCCGGCATGGCCGCCCTCTCCGAGTGCCTCCCCGCCTCGACGCTCAAGCAGTGCTGCGAGCTCGTCCGCGCAAAGGAGAGACTCAACGGCAAGTACATGTTCTGCGAGAACTATCCGTACATGGTCGGCAACCTCGAGCTCACCCACCTCTGCCACGAGGGCACGCTCGGCACCGTCATGTACCTCGAGGGCGAATACAACCACCACGACGGCCCCTCCGATCTGTACGCCAGATCCAAGGGCAAATATCACTGGAGGAACTGGGAGCCCCGCTGCTTCTACCTCTCCCACTCGCTCGCTCCTCTTATGATGATGGTCGACGGCATCCCGAGATACGTTTCCGCCCAGGCTGCCGTGTCCCAGATCCAGAAGGAGATGTTCACCTTCCGCGCCATCTCCGACGGCATGGCCCAGATGCTCTGCAAGTTCGACAACGGCTCCGTCGCCCGCTTCAGCGGCTGCAACGGCATAGCCTCCGGCTATTCCGCCTACCGCGCGTTCGGCGACAAGGGCGCCGCCGAGTGGGGCGGACAGACCAACAGACAGGTCCGTCTCAACTACAAGGGCTGGACCTGCCCTCCCGGTGTTCCGGATCTTCAGTATTACGAGCCCACCAGATACGTCTGCGCCAGGGATCCCAGGGTCGCCAAGGGCCTGTCCGCGGGTCACGGCGGATCCGACTACATCGTGGTCCAGAACATCATCGCCTATCTGCGTGACGGCGTCGAGCCCTACTTCGACGTATACAAGGCTGCCGCCATCGCCGCCACCGCGTGCCTCTCGCTCAAGAGCTGCATGAACAACGGCGAGATGTTCAAGATCCCGGATTTTCACAGCGAAGAGGAAATGAAGGAAGTCGAGAACGACGACCTGACCCCGTTCTACGACGACGAGGGCCACGGCGGCACCTACAAGCCGTCGCTCGAATACACCCCCGATCAGTTCGACCGCGTCGGCGTGTACGAAGGCTGATCCGCATCATCACAAACTGCCGGGCCGCGGAAGGCTGTCTTCCGCGGCCCGTATCAAATATGGCGGGCCAGACGCGGCCCGTCCACGGAGGAGAAAAATGAGCAAAGAAATCAAGATGGGCGTCTTCGGCTGCAGCCGGGGCCTCAACTACGCCGGACTCTTCTCGCACGAGGACGCCATCGAGATGGTGGCCTTCTGCGACAAGAACGAGAGCCGCCTCGCAAACGCCACCTCGACCTTCCCGGGCGTGCCGGGCTTCGCGTCATTCGATGAATTCATGGCCTACGGCAAGGAGCACGGGATGAACGCCGTCTTCCTCGCCAACTACTTCCACGAGCACGCGCCCTTCGCCATCAGGGTGATGGAGGCCGGCATGGCCGCCCTCTCCGAGTGCCTCCCCGCCTCGACGCTCAAGCAGTGCTGCGAGCTCGTCCGCGCCAAGGAGAGGCTCGGCGGCAAGTACATGTTCTGCGAGAACTACCCCTACATGACCGGCATTCTTGAGCTGGCCAGACTCTGCCACGAGGGGACTCTCGGCACCGTCATGTACCTCGAGGGCGAGTACAACCACCACGACGGGCCCGAAGCCCTCTACGCGAGGTCCCAGGGCAAGTACCACTGGAGGAACTGGGAGCCCCGCTGCTTCTATCTCTCCCACTCGCTCGCTCCTCTTATGATGATGGTCGACGGCAGCCCGAGATACGTTTCCGCCCAGGCGGCGGTCTCGCAGGTCCAGAAGGACAAGTTCCCGTTCCGCGCCATAACCGACGGCATGGCCCAGATGCTCTGCAAGTTCGACAACGGGTCCGTCGCCCGCTTCAGCGGCTGCAACGGCATATCCTCCGGCTATTCCGCCTACCGCGCCTTCGGCGACAAGGGCTCCGCAGAATGGGGCAGGCACACCGAGCGCAGGATCCGCCTGCATCTCAGCGACTGGAACAACCCCGAGGGCACGCCCGAGCTGCAGTTCTACGATCCCACCGATTCGGTCTGCAAGTTCGATCCCCGCGTGGCGCAGGGCCTGTCCGCGGGTCACGGCGGATCCGACTACATCGTGGTCCAGAACATCATCGCCTACCTGCGCGACGGCGTCGAGCCCTACTTCGACGTTTACAAGGCCGCAGCCATCGCCGCGACCGCGTGCCTCTCGCTCAAGAGCAGCATGAACAACGGCGAGATGTTCAAGGTCCCGGATTTCCACAGCGAGGAGGAGATGAAGGAGGTCGAGAACGACGACCTGACTCCCTTCTACGACGACGAGGGCCACGGCGGCACTTACAAGCCGTCGCTCGAGTACACGCCGGAGCGCTTTGCGCAGGTCGGCGTATACAACAAGGGCTGAGCCTCAGAGATTATCGCGGATCAGCCGAAATTCTCCGTCTCGAAGCTGTCCCAGGGGACCTCGATCCCGGTCTCGCCGCCGAGGAGGCGGGCGATGTGATGCAGCATCGGCAGGTCCTCCCTGCGGACGGTGCCGGCGGCCTCGAGCGCCTCGGCGGCCTCGGCCGTGCGGACGGCGATCGCCGTCGATTCCAGGGTGACGCCCGCAAGGCGCGCCCTGGCCTCGGCATAGCCGAGCCCGGTCCCCAGCAGGATGCCGAGGCGCCTCGTGCGGCCGCCGAAGACCGTGACGTAGAGGTCTCCGGCTCCGAGGGCGAGGCAGTCGTCGCCTCCGCCGCAGATCCGGAGCAGAAGCTTCATCTCCCTGACCGCCTGGCCGAACAGGGCCGCCTGCGAGTTGTAATGCTCGAACTCGCGGCCCTCGCGGCGGTAGGACATCCCTATGGCAAGCGATATGCCCAGCGCGTACGCGTTCTTCAGCGCGACGGCGCACTCGACGCCGCGGACGTCGGTCGACAGGCTCACATGGTAATACGGCGTCTCGAACCATTCGCGGACCGCCCGGAGCAGCTCCGGTCTGCGGCCGCAGAAGGTCACGCAGGAGGGGTCGAGATCCGCCAGCTCGTAAGATGTGCAGGGGCCGCCCACAGCCATGAAATCGATGTTCTTTCCGGCCTCGGCAGCGCGGCTCTCCATCCTCTCGGGGTAGGAGATGAGATTGCCCGCGCCCGTGTGGATCATGCCCTTTGTTATGGACAGCACGGGGACGCCGTCGGGAAGTCTGGGAATGACGCTGTCGAGGTACCAGTCGAGGCCGAAGCTGCTGACCCCGCATACCGTAAGGTCGGCTCCGTCCAGCGCGGCGTCGAGCTCGTCGAAACGGTAGTACGAATACCTCTCCGGGTTCCTTATCCTGCGCTTCAGGGTCAGGTGCTCGCCGGTCGCCCGGGCATGTTCGATTATCGCGTCGTCCAGCACCGAGCCGACAAGTCTTATATCGCAGCCGTTGTCCGCGGCCGGCCAGGTCACGGCGCTTCCCATCATGCCCGAGCCGATGACGGTGATGACGGGCCGCTCTGCTTTCGTCTTCATCGATTATAAAAAACCTCCGGAAAATCTTGATGTCGGAAATATTATACAGAAACCCTGTGAACAGAATCCCGGCTTTCTTTGAATAAACTGTTAAGAGACCGCCTCCGGCAGTTGACAGGCGCGGGATAAATATGCTATAATAATGTGATTTTATTCTTGCGGGGGTGATCGAATGAAGTTCGCATACGGCGCGTCGGGAGAGCCCTCCGTCGAACTGACCGTCTCCGAGCTCGCAAGGCTCTCGGGAGGCGCCCCGGGCTACCCTCCCGTGCCGGACGGACTTCGGCCTCTTATGGCCGGCCGGCTCCCCGGAGCACGGACCGGCGCAGTGCTCTCGCTCCGCTTCCGGGACGGGGACGTCGAGATCGTCCTGCGGGGCACCGCCGACGCCGTCGACGACCGCACCGGCACCGTATACGAATTCGTCTCCGCTCCCCGGACCCTGCCGAGATCGCATTCGGCGGCCCACAGTTCCGCGCTGATGATACTGGCCTGCCTCTACGCGAACGAGAATGGCCTGTCGTCGGTCGGCGTGTGCTCGGCTCTCGCCTCCCCCGAAGGGGAAGGAGAGTTCACCCCGTTCCCCGGTTCCTACCCGGCGGACGCGCTTTCGGCCGTGCTGTCGGCAGCCGTCGCCGCCGTAAGGGGCAGAATAGCCCACGAGAAGCGCCGCGCCGAGGTACTGGTCCCGGCGCTGCGGAAGCTTCCCTTCCCGCACTCGTCGCTCCGCGACGGACAGAGGGAACTCATAGAGACCGTCCACTCCGCCGTGAAGCGCGGCGAGAGGCTCTTCGCCCAGGCTCCGACCGGGATCGGAAAGACCGTCTCCGTGCTCTACGGAGCCCTCCGCGCCGCTCCTTCGGCCGGGATCAGAAGGATATTCTATCTCACATCCAAGGCCAGCACCAGGCGCGAGGCCTTCGCGGCCGCCCGCCGGCTGTCCCGCTCGGCCGAGCTCAGGACCGTGATCCTGACCGCCAAAGAGCAGATCTGTCCCCTGGCAAGGGGCGCCGACTGGGTCTGCGACCCCGACCGCTGCCCTCTTATGCGCAATTACGCCGAGCGCTCGCGCGAGGCCGCCGGGGTGCTTATGAGCCGCTACCTCGGCATATCGCCGCCGGCAGTCTCCGAGGCCGCGTCCGCGGCGGGCGTCTGCCCGTACGAGCTGTCGCTCGACGTCTCCGAATACTGCGATATCATCATCTGCGACTACAATTACGTCTTCGACCCGGCCGTCCGCCTGAGAAGGTACTTCTCCAAGGGCCAGGAGGAGCCCGAGTCGAGGGTCTTCCTGATAGACGAGGCCCACAACCTGCCGGACCGGGCCAGGGACATGTTCTCCGCCTCGCTGGGGCCGGACGATCTCTCCGCGCTCACGGAGCTCGCCGGGGCAGACACGCCTCTGCGCGAGGCCGCCGACGAGCTCTCCGCGATCCTTGCCGGCGCCGCCGCACTGTGCGCCGATAACTCCGTCACCGGCTCCGACGGGCTGACGTCGGGCTGGTATTACGGCCCCGAGCCCCCCGCCGGGATCGACGGCGCGGTCGGCCGTCTGTGCGTCCTGACCGAGCGCTTCTTTTATACGCACCGCGCCGACCGTCCGGCCGCGGCCGCGGCGGCAGGCGTGCTCCGGAAGCTGCGCAAGTGGCAGGACGCCTCCGACGCCTACGGCCGGCGGTACCGGACTTACATATCGCTCGACCGCGGCAGGGTCGCCGTGCAGCTGTACTGCCTTGACCCATCGGCCCGCCTGGACGCCGCTCTCGCCATGGCCCGCTCGTCGGTCTTCTTCTCGGCGACGCTCACCCCGTCCGACTATTTTGCCGACGTGCTGGGCGGAGGACGCGGCTATATGAGCCTGTCGCTCCCATCGCCCTTCCCGCGCGAAAACCTCTTCGTCTGCGCGGTGACCGGCATCGACACGAGGCTCGAGAACCGGCCGGCCTCGGTCAGGCGACTGGTCTACGTCATAGCCGCCGCTGCGGTGACGCAGCCCGGCAACTACATCGCCTTCTTCCCCTCCTACGCCTATATGGAGGCCGTCGCGTCAGCCTTTGCCGAAAAGTACCCGAACGTAAGCATCGCCGTCCAGAAGCGCGGGATGAGCCGCGCCGGACGGGAGGAGTTCCTGTCCTTCTTCAAGGACGACACCGGCGTGCTCCGGGTAGGCTTCTGCGTGCTGGGAGGCAGCTTCTCGGAGGGCGTCGATCTTCCCGGCAGCCGCCTCATCGGCGCGGTCATTGCCGGAGTCGGCCTGCCCGGCCTTTCGGCACAGCGCAACATGATAAGGGACTATTACGACACCGCCGGGGCGGCCGCGAGGGGCTACGACTACGCGTACGTCTTTCCCGGCATGAACTCGGTCATGCAGGCCGCGGGCCGTGTCATAAGGCGGGACACCGACCGGGGCGTCGTCATCCTGTGCGACAGCAGGTATTCCGAACCGCTGTACCGCGGCCTCATGCCGCCGCACTGGGACGGCATCCGCGTGACCGACGACGTCTCCTCGCTCCCTGCCGCGCTTCGCGAATTCTGGAACGGAGCCGGCGGCCGGAGCGGTCTTTCCAACTGAAACAAGACATTCATTTTTCTTCGGAGGAACACATGAAACGCACTCTCGTAAAAGACATTTTTGCCGATCCCGCTGCATGGTCCGGCAGGACCGTGACGGTCGGCGGCTGGGCCCGCTCCATACGCTCGAGCAACGCCTTCGGCTTCCTTACCCTGCACGACGGCTCCTGCTTCCCCTGCCTTCAGGTCGTGCTCGAAGCCGGGAAGCTCGATAATTATACAGAGACCGTAAAGCAGAACGTCGGCGCCGCCTTCGTCTGCACCGGCACCATCGTCCTCACTCCCGACGCCCCCCAGCCCTTCGAGATGAAGGCGGAGAAGGTGGAGCTCGAGGGCCCGTCCACTCCCGACTATCCGCTGCAGAAGAAGCGCCATTCGCTCGAGTATCTTCGCACCATCGCGCATCTTCGCCCCAGGACCAACACCTTCAACGCGGTCTTCCGCGTGAGGTCCGCCGTGGCGTACGCCATACACAGCTTCTTCTTCGAGCGAGGCTTCGTATACGTCCACACGCCTCTCATCACCGGTTCCGACTGCGAGGGCGCAGGCGAGATGTTCCAGGTCACGACTCTCGACCTCGCGGACGTCCCCAAGACCCCCGAGGGCGAGGTCGACTACAGCCGCGACTTCTTCGGAAAGAAGACCGGCCTCACCGTCTCCGGCCAGCTCAACGTCGAGACCTTTGCGATGGCCTTCGGCAACGTCTACACCTTCGGCCCGACCTTCCGCGCCGAGCGGAGCTACACCCAGCGCCACGCCGCCGAGTTCTGGATGGTGGAGCCCGAGATGGCCTTCGCCGACCTCGGCGACTACATGGACACGGCCGAGGCCATGGTCAAGTACATAATCCGATTCGTCAAAGAGCGCTGCCCCGACGAGCTCGCCTTCTTCAACAGCTATATCGACAAGGGGCTCGCGGATCGGCTCGACAACGTCATCGGCAGCGAGTTCGGAAGGATCTCTTACACCGAGGCCGTGAAACTGCTCTCCGAGAGCGGCCAGACCTTCGAATATCCCGTAAAGTGGGGCATCGACCTGCAGACCGAGCACGAGAGATATCTCACCGAGCAGATCTTCAGACGGCCCGTGTTCGTATACGACTACCCGCGCGAGATCAAGGCCTTTTACATGCGCCAGAACGACGACGGCAGGACCGTCGCGGCCGCGGACATGCTCGTGCCCGGCATCGGCGAGCTCATCGGCGGCTCCCAGCGCGAGGAGCGCCCGGAGCGCCTCGAGGAGGCCATATCCCGCTTCGGGCTCTCGCCCGAGGACTACACCTGGTACTGCGATCTGCGCAAGTACGGCGGCACGAAGCACGCGGGCTTCGGCCTCGGCTTCGAGCGCATGATCATGTACGTCACGGGCATGTCCAACATCCGCGACGTCGAGGCATTCCCGAGAACGACCGGAAACGCTGACTTCTGAGCGCCTCGCCGGCCGCTCCCGCTCAAGACCGTCAAGACAGAAACAAAGGATCATAAAATGTATTATTCAGGCATGGGCGCGCCGCAGCTGGACGCGCTCGAATCGGAACTCAGACAGCGCTACGAGGCGTTTCTGGCCGAGGGACTCAGCCTCGATCTTTCGCGCGGCAAGCCCGGCAGGACCCAGCTAAACATGCTGACCGGGATGCTCGACTGCATATCAACGGCCGACGACGTCCGCTCGGCGGACGGCTTCGACTACCGCAACTACGGCCTCCTGGACGGCATACCCGAGGCAAAGGCTATGTTCTCCGAACTGCTGGGCATTCCCGCGGAGAATCTCATCGTCGCGGGCAACTCCTCGCTGACCCTCATGTACGACACGGTCTGCCGCTGCATGCTGTACGGCACACCGGACAGGGAGGGCAGGTGCGTCCCGTGGAAGGACCTTCCCGCGGTGCGCTTCCTCTGCCCCGTGCCGGGCTACGACCGCCACTTCAGCATCTGCGCCTCGCTCGGCATCGAGATGATCAACGTCCCCATGCTGGCGGACGGCCCGGACATGTATGAGGTCGAGCGGCTCACCGCCTCCGACCCGCTCATCAAGGGCATATGGTGCTGCCCCAAATACTCCAATCCCGACGGAGTGACCTACTCGGACGAGGTCGTCCGCCACTTTGCCGCCCTGCGGCCCGCGGCCGGCGATTTCCGCATCTTCTGGGACAACGCCTACGCCGTCCACAACCTCTTCGGCAAGGACGTCCAGCTGCTGGACATCTTCGGCGAGTGCGGAAAGAACGGCACCGAGGACACCGTGTTCTACTTTGCCTCGACGTCCAAGATCTCCTTCCCCGGCTCCGGAGTGGCCATCTTCGCGGCCTCAAAGCGGAACCTCGACCAGATAAAGCCCATACTGGGAGTTCAGACCATAGGCTTCGACAAGATAAACCAGATCCGCCACGTCCGCTACTTCGGCAGCGCCGACGGTATCCGGATGCACATGAAGGACCTGGCCGGGATCATACGCCCCAAGTTCGAGATCGTACTCGGCACGCTGAAGCGCGATCTTGCCAACACCGGCATCGCCAGCTGGACTGAGCCCCGCGGCGGGTATTTCGTATCGCTGTACGTCATGCCCGGCACCGCGAAACGCACGTACGAGCTGTGCTCCGGGGCCGGAGTCAGGCTGACTCCCGCCGGGGCCACCTTCCCCTACGGCATCGACCCGTCCGACTCGAACATCCGCATAGCGCCGACCTACCCGTCGAACGACGAGGTCAGCCGCGCCATGGAGGTGCTCACCGTCTGCGTGAGGCTGGCCGCTGTCGAAAAGCTGCTGAAGGACAGGGCCGCGGCCCCGGCGGAGCGCACCGCCCCGGCCGAGCGGCCGGCGACTCCGGCCGGCTGAGCGCGCCCGCATAGGTTCCGCCGACACATGCCTAAAAAACCGACCCAGGCGCGGACGAATCCCTTCCGGAACAGCGATTCGAACAAGCGCTATTACACTTACGAATACTATCTGCGCCGGACATACGGCAGGAAGGTCGCACGGATACCGCTCGACGCCGGCCTCTCGTGCCCCAACATAGACGCCGGGGGCGGCTGCATATACTGCTCCGGGCGGGGCTCGGGCGACGGCATCCCGGCCGGGCTCGATCTGCGCGGCCAGTACGACGAGGGCCGCAGAAGGCTGTCCTCCAAATGGGACACGGACCTGTGCATAGCCTATCTCCAGGCTCACACCAACACCTACGCCCCTCCGGACGTGCTCGCGCGCATCTACGAAGAGGTCCTCGGCTTCCCTGCCCTGGCCGGCATCAGCATAGCGACACGGGCGGACTGCCTGCCTCCCGCCGTCCTGAGCCTGCTCGCCTCGGTCTCGGAGAGGACGAGGCTCACGGTGGAGCTCGGCCTTCAGACCTCGGACGACCGGACCGCAGCCGCCATAGGAAGAGGCCACGGCTTCGGGGACTTCGTCGACGGCTACCGCGCCCTGAGGGCGGCGGTCCCCGGTGCTGCCGTCTGCGTTCACATCATCCTCGGCCTTCCGGGCGAGGACGCCGGGACCATGATGAGGACCGTCCGGGACACGGCCGGACTCCGGCCGGACCTGGTAAAGATCCACCTGCTTCACGTGCTGCGGGACACTCCGCTCGCCCGTATGTATCTCGACGGCGGCTACAGGCCGCTCGGTCGGGACGAGTACGTCGAGCTTGCTTCCACGGCGCTTACGCTGCTGCCGCCGGACACGGTCGTCTGCCGGCTGACCGGGGACGGACTGAAAGACAGTCTGCTGGCCCCGGAATGGTCGAAAAAAAAGACAGCCGTCATCGACGCGATAGACGGCTATCTGTATTCGCACGGCCTTTACCAGGGCTGCGCCTTCTCACCGGAGGGGAACTGATAACATGAAAGAGACCGACAGCAGGAAGATCGTTGCGGAATGCGCCGCCCGGCGCCAGTTCTGCCGCGCGGTCTTCAGATTCGAATACACCCCGCATCCTCTTCTTCCGCTGAGCACCGGAGACGAGTGCTTTCTGGCCGGAGACGGCTCGGGCCTGACCCTGGACGGCTTCGTCATCCGCAGGTTCGACGACATCTCGTCCGTCAACCCCATCTCAGGGCCTCTGGCCGAGCTGGCCGGAGCGGCGGGCTCGTACGCCCCCGAGGAGCTTCCGCCCGTCGACATAACCGACTTCGGTTCGGCCGCCGCCTCCCTGTTCAGAATGGGCAAGAACGTTATAATCGAGCGCTGCGACGCGTCGGGCGACTCCCGCGTGGTGGAGATCCTGCCCTGCAGGATCATAAGCTGCGGGCCTCTCGGCTGTGTCGTGCTCCCGTTCAGCACGTCCGCCGGCTGGGCAAGGTCCCCGGTCAGGATATCCTTCCCGGAGATACTGCGCATCTCGTTCGGACAGTCGTCGCTGGAACTCTTCTCCAAGTATCTTCCGCCCTGTCCGTTCGTCTGAGCGACGGCGCGACTGTCGCGCCGTCACTTTTTTTCTGCGATCCTCTTTCTGCAGAGCTCGAGGAACCCGTCGGGGCTCATGGAGGTCGTCTGGTCGGTGTCGCGGTCGCGCACGGACAGCGTTCCGCTGTCGATCTCGTTCTGGCCCACGATCACCATGTAGGGGACCCTGTCCACCTGTCTCGCCTCGCGGATCTTGTAACCTATCTTTTCGTTGCGGTCGTCGAGGTCGACCCTGATCCCGGCCTCGTCCAGCATGCCGGCGATCTTTTTCGCGAATGCCGGATCCGTTCCCGGCAGCGTCATGACGGTCACCTGGGTCGGGGCGAGCCAGAGCGGGAAGCGGCCCTTGGTCTCCTCGATGACGAAGGCCATGAAGCGGTCGATGGACCCCAGTATGGCGCGGTGCAGGACCACGGGGGTCTGCTCGCGGGATTCGGAGTCGACATACTTGAGGTCGAACTTCATGGGCAGGCAGAAGTCGAGCTGGCAGGTCGACAGCGTCTGCTCGGCGCCGATGGCCGGCTTGACGTTGACGTCGAGCTTGGGTCCGTAGAAGGCGGCCTCGCCGATCTCCTCGGTGAATTCGATACCGAGATCGTTAAGGACCCGGCGCAGCGCGCTCTCGGCTTTCTCCCACATAGCGTCGTCCTGATGGTACTTGACCTTGTCGGCGGGATCCCTGAGCGAGAGCACGCAGCGGTAATCGGTGATCCCGAAGTCCCTGTACACTTCGAAGATGAGATTTACGACGCGGCCGACCTCCTCCTCGATCTGATCGGGAGTCACGAAGAGGTGGGCGTCGTTCTGGCAGAAGTGGCGGCCGCGCTCGATGCCCTTGAGCGTGCCGGAGGCCTCGAATCTGAAATCGTGGGCGATCTCGCCGATGCGTATGGGAAGCTCCTTGTACGAATGGGGCTTCGAGGCGTATATCATCATATGGTGCGGGCAGTTCATGGGGCGAAGGACGAAGGACTCGCCCTCGACCTCCATTGCCGGGAACATGTTGTCCTTGTAATGGTCCCAGTGTCCGGACGTCTTGTACAGCTGGACCGAGCCCACGCAGGGAGTGAGCACGTGCTGGTAGCCGAGTTTGCGCTCCTTTTCCTTTATGTAGTTCTCGAGCTCCTGCCAGACGATGTAGCCCTTCGGGAGGAACATGGGCAGGCCCTTGCCGACCAGATCGTCGGTCATGAAGAGGGACATCTCGCGGCCGATCTTTCTGTGGTCGCGCGCCCTGGCCTCCTCGACCTGTCTGTCGTACTCGGCCAGCTCCTCGGCGGTGCGGAAGGCGACGCCGTTGATCCTGGTGAGCATCCTGCGGGAGGAATCGTTCTTCCAGTAAGCTCCCGACTGCTGGGTGAGGCGGAAGGCCTTGAGGGCCTTAGTGTAGCAGAGGTGGGGACCCGTGCACATGTCGAGATAGTCGCCCTGGCGGAAGAAGCTTATCTCCGCGTCCTCAGGCAGGTCGTTTATGTGCTCCTCCTTGTATTTTGCCCCCTGCTCCCTCATGAGCTTCAGGGCCTCCTCGCGGCCGAGTATGAACGGCTTCAGCGCGATGTTCTCCTTTACGATCCTGCGCATCTCGGCCTCGATCTTCTCGAGATCGGCATCGGTCAGTTTTACGTCTCCGAGATCGATGTCGTAGAAAAAGCCCTTTTCGGTGGCGGGGCCGTAACCGAAATCAGCGGACGGATAAAGGCGCTTTACCGCCTGGGCAAGGACGTGAGCCGCCGTGTGGCGGATGACCTGGAGCTCCTGATCCTCCGGGCACTCCGAGACCGCTCCGTATTTGTCGATAATCTTCATAGCCTGACGACCTCTCCTCCGGCTTTGCCGGCCGCGATGCGGTCCCCGGAGGGACGCCGCGCCCGACGCAAAACGATCCGATGCGATTTGATCATTACAGCCGGAAAAACAATTTAGAATAGTATACCACAAAAGATAAAAAAAAACAAGTACCGCTCATCCGGAACGGTCCCTCCGGTCCGGCGGCACTTGTTTTTTTCTGCGGCGGCCCGGGCGCGGCCTCCGTTGCGGCCCTCCCGGGGTCCCGGTTCAGCGTCCCGCGGCCTTTGCGGGGACGGGCGTGACGGACAGTTCGGACTTGACCGTCGACAGCACGACAAGGGTCCTTGTCAGGGAGACGCCCTTGATGCTCTTGACGAAGGTCAGCAAACGCTCTATGCCGGCGCTTCCGCTCGTGACCACCTTGAGGATGAAATCGTAATCGCCGGTCACATAGTGGCATTCGAGGATCTCCGGATGCAGCTTTACCTGTCTGCAGAACTCCTCGTTGAACCTGGGGTGCTCGATGCGCACAAAAATGAGGGCTATGATGTCGTGGCCAATCTTCGTTTCGTCGAGAAGGACGGTGTACCCGGAGATGATGCCGGTGTTCTCCAGCTTGCGGATGCGGTCGGCCGTCGCGGTTATGGAGAGGCTTACCGTGTCCGCGATGGCGGAGAGCTTGGTCCGGGCGTTTTCCTTCAGGCAGGCAATTATCCTGCAATCGATGTCGTCCATGGATCTTCCTCCACTCGGGTCGATTTCGACGGGATCGTACTCTTATCCCGGTATGGATATATAATAAGACTCAAATACGCCGTTTGTCAAGCTTTTTTTAAAAAATACCTCACTTTTTTTTAAACAAATGCCGCCCGGCCGGAAAAAGTCCCGCAGGACGGCAAACATTCAATAATAACGGCCGCCCTGAAGGGCGGCCGTGCGGCTCAGAAGGTGATCCTGATGTCGGCGGAGAGCATCCAGTGATCGGACAGGTCGCTCTCCGTTACGGACGCGGACAGCTCCTCTATCCCCTCGGAGAGCACAATGTTGTCGATGCAGACCCGGCTGCCCGGGAAGGTCACCTTTCTGGCGTCTTCGCGGTTGACGAGAGTCCCGCAGGCGATGGGATCGAACTCCGTGAAATCCCCGGTGTTGAAGTCCCCGGTAAGAACGAACCGGCGGTAACCGCTGAGCACCCTGCCGAGTTCGGCGAACTGCCCGGCCCTCTCGGCTTTGCCGTCGAAGGCCAGATGAGTGTTGAAGAAATCGAGCGAAACGCCGTCCAGGTCCACGGCGACGTGTCCGGCCGTCCGCTCCTCCTTGCCGCCCTTCGGGAGCCTTATCAGCTCGAAGGAGACGATCGGATGCTTCGACAGAATGAGCGTGCCGTATTTGCCGCCCATGAAGTCGATGGCGGGCACGAAGCGGTAATAAGGCATCCCCGACAGCGAGG
>JAEEGG010017851.1_pt1 | contig 14538 bp, 8 predicted proteins | sample 9134161 | NCBI WGS metagenome assembly JAEEGG01 (sample SAMN16246543, study PRJNA631951) | gut metagenome | biome: gut microbiome; feature: rumen; material: CR-attached | host: Bos | place: Iran: Karaj | collected 2018-10
GAAATGTCTTCTTGCATCTTTCAGAGCAGCAAAATCAGAATCTATGGAATCCAGAGCTGATGCAAGCTATCGTAAAAATATCAAATTGATTTTAACTGACACCGGAGACCGTCCTACAGGAAGAAATGACAAAAACCCAGATATTCGCAATGATTTTTGGCCTTGTTCATCAGGTCCAACAATTTCTATGAGCGATTGTATTTATAAATATCAGGAAAATAGTAATCCAAGCGGTATAGACAATGCATATTCTACTACTTTCCATGAATATTCTCATTCAATGGATAGAACTTTCTCTCTCCAAATGAAGCCTTATGGACAAGACGGCACTCACTACAGAAATGAAGTTACAACTCCAAGAATGGCTTTCATCGAAGGTTGGGCTGAATATAATGAAATGTTGGAAAATGAAGCTCAAGCAAAAGAATATATGAAAGGTATGGATAGTTTAAGTGTTGAATCAACAAAAAAAGGCGAATCAGGTGTATATTCTGACTTAGCCCCTGCTTCTGCAACATTTAAACAACTCCTTAGTGCAGAAGCCTATAACTGCAATACTTTATACCGCTTATCTCAAGAATTAGACAACGGTCCTGAAAAAATAACAAAAGCTTTTAAAGATACCCGTTGGAATCTTTTCAGAGACTTGAATACTATTGTTAAGAAACTTGTAAAACAGAATCCTGAAGATACTGAAAAAATCTGCAAAATAGTAGACGAAATGTTCCTTGGCAAGATGAATGAAGAAGAATTCTATAAAATGGTTGGTAAAACAGATAAAACCAAAGCTTATTTTGAAAGCCGCGGTTCTAACAGTGAATCCAATGCATCTGAAGAAAACGAAAACCTTGAAATATCTTCTGATTCAACAGAAGTTGAAGTATCTAAGGATAAAATAACTGTTGAAAACAATAGTGGTAATCCTTTCGAAGAATAATCCTTAAAATAATATAATAATAAAACCTATAAAAATCCCTCAGTCTAAACTGAGGGATTTTTCATTCAAACCATACTATTCTACTGCTATATTCTACATATCTTTCAAATCAGTAAGATTTGGGCCGGCTGCCATATCGCAAACCAATGGGATATTTAAAGTTACACAATTTTCCATAATACGTTTCAATTCAGGAGCTAAAACCGGCAATTCATTCTCAGGCATAGAGAAAATCAGTTCGTCATGAATTTGTACAACCAGTTTTGCTTTAAATCCTTTTTGTTTTATATAATCACAAGTATCTATCATGGCCTTTTTAACTAAGTCAGCAGCAGAACCTTGCAAACGTGTATTCTTAGCCATTCTTTCGGCGGCACTTCTAGCCTGGAATTTAGAAGAATTAATATCTTCAATTTTTCTTACGCGGCCAAGCAGAGTAACAACTTCTCCTGTCTCTTTTGCATTATTAACAACCCCTTCAAAAAACTCATTAACCTTTGGAAAGCTTTCAAAGAATGAATTAATATATTCTTGAGACTGGTTTCTCGGTACACCTAAATCCTGCGACAAACCGTGAGCAGAAATGCCGTAAATAATACCGAAATTAACAGTTTTCCCAACAGAACGTTCAGCAGAATTAACTTCTTCAACTGGTTTTCTGAATATTTTAGCAGCACTTATAGCATGAATGTCTATCCCATTCTTATAAGCTTCTACCAAAGCAGGATCTTGAGAGAAATGTGCAAGCATGCGAAGTTCTATCTGAGAATAGTCGATAGACAAGAAAACATCACCACTCCTTGGCGGAATGAAAGCCCTGCGAATCTTTTTCCCCCACTCTGTCTTTATTGGAATATTTTGCAAATTTGGATTAGAACTGGAAAGACGGCCAGTAGCAGTGACAGCCTGGTTAAAACTGGCGTGAATAAGGCCTGTTTCCTTATCTACAAGAGAAAGCAGAGAATCGGCATAAGTAGATTTTATCTTTGCCATTTCCCGGTATTCTAGTAGCTCATTGCAGATTGGGTGAGCAAAAGAAAGCATTTTAAGAACATCGCTGTCTGTAGAAAAACCTGTTTTTGTCTTTTTCGGAGGAATCAGATTTAGTTCATTAAACAGCACTTCACCAAGCTGTTTTGTAGAATTGATGTTGAATTCATGTCCGGCATAATCATAGATAGACTCTTCAAGCTGAGCAATTCTTCCTTCTACTTCATCGGACATTTTATGTAAATAGTCACTATTTAAGCCAATGCCTACGCATTCCATATTCATGAGTATTCTAAGCAAAGGCATTTCTATATCTTCAAAAAGCTTAGTCAAGCGTCGCTGTTCTAATTCAGCTTTTAATTTAGGGTAAAGTTGCATAGTCAGCAAAACATCTTGGCAGCCATAGTCTTTGGCAACAGCAAGTTCAACACTAGCGAAATCTCCCGCACCAGCAACTTTATTATATTCTGTGACTTCGAAATTCAAAAGACTCTGACCTAATGATTTTAAAGCATTAGAACGAGTCGGGTCTATAACATAAGCAGCTATCAGAGTATCAAAAATACAGTTTGAACTTAAAAATTCTGTATTTTCTTTGCTTTCACAAGAGATTTCAACTCCTTCATTTCGCAAAAATTCTAAATCAAATTTTAAATTATGACCAATTAACAGCTTGTCAGGTAATTCCTTATTTAAGAATTCAAAAAGCTGTTTAGGCTCCATCTGGTCAGCGGGCGTCAAACCTAAGTAACTATGTCTTATGGGAACATATGCTGCTTTTTCTATACCAGAAGCAAAAGAAATACCAATTATTTTATCTTTAAATGGACTTAAACCGTCTGTTTCGACATCCAAGCATACTTTATCGCTAATCTGTTCTTTCCAGAAAGCTTTTAATTCATCCAAATTATGTATTAAAATTCTTTCTCCAGGCAGTTTATTTGCTGTATCAAATAAACCTTTTTCTGAATCTGCCTTTCTGGCAACGCCAAAATCATGAGGAATATCTGTAGCAACAGGTTTAAAATCAGCTCCACCACTGAATTCTTTATAAAGACTATTAAATTCATACTGCTGCAAGAACATTAGAAAGGCTTCCGAATTAAGATTGGCTTCATTCCAATTAAGTTCAGAGTTTGAATCAAATGTCTTTACATCTGTAACTATAGTTGCAAGAAAATGTGAAAGTTCTGCAGATTCTTTGCCATCAAGAAGCTTTTGGCGCATTTTTTCATTTTCAACTTTATCTATATTTGAATAAAGATTATCAATGCTGCCAAACTGCTGGACCAGAGCCATTCCCTTCTTTTCACCAATACTTGGCACACCAGGAATATTATCAGAAGTATCGCCCCAAAGAGCTTTTAATTCAATTATACCTTTAGGCGCAAAACCGTATTCCTGATTGAAGATTTCAGGTGTCATAGGCTTCATTTCACTAACACCCTTATGACAGAGTGTTACAGTTATTTTGTCGTCGATAAGCTGAAGCAAATCTCGGTCGCCTGTTATAACTTCAACATCATATGCTGTTTCCAATGCTTTTGCAGTAGAACCAATCAAATCATCAGCTTCAAAGTCCTCGTGAGTCATTATTTTGATTCCAAGAGCTTCAACAGCTTTATGAGCCAGAGGCAACTGCATCAAAAGTTCTTCGGGAACAGGCTTTCTCTGAGCTTTGTATTCTGGATATTTCTTTTTTCTGAAAGTATTTCTAGAAGTATCAAAAGCTACCGCAACCAAATCTGGCTTTTTATCTTTTAAAATCTTGGTAAGCATTCTGACAAAGCCATAAACAGCACCTGTCTGCAAACCATCCCTGGTTTTTAAACGCTGATTGCCAAAAGCATAGAATGCTCTGAATACTATATTATTACCATCAATTAAAAGACAATGAGCCATTGAGAGTGCCTCCGGAATTATTATCTGACAATGATTCTATAACAAAGGGGAAAAACAGGCAATAATTAATATAATTTGAGGTATAAAAATGTTATAATCATAATCTAGAATCGAGAGTCAAAAATAAACTATAACTCTTCTATTTATGGATAATTAATTATAAAAATGGATAATGATTTAAAAAAAGATTATAAAAACTCTCTAGAGTTTTGGAATTCGAGATTCGGAAAAGAATCCCAAGAATCCTTTTTAGAAAGCACAAAAAATTGGAAAGAACTTGCCCCATCGGGAAAATTTATTCCAGCTCTTTCTCTTCTCTCTAATTGCAAGAAAGTTCTTGATTATGGCTGTGGAAATGGCTGGGGCAGTATACTACTTGCAAAACTTGGGTGTAAAAGCATTACAGCAGTGGATTTGGTAAAAAATGCAATAGATTCCACTCTTTCCAATATTAATATTTTCGCTGAAAGAGAGTCTATCGAAGCCTGTTTAATTACTTCAGATTGGCTTCAAAAAGAAGAAACAAATAAATATGATGGTTTTTTCTGTTCTAATGTAATAGACGTTGTTCCCGAAGAAATAGCCAATAGCATTTTAAAAGAAGTCGCAAGAATAGTAAAACCAGATTCAAATGTGATTATTAGTCTAAACTTCTTTCTAGATATACAAAAAGTATCTAATAGACAATTTGAATTGAAAAACAACAACTACATTTATCGGGAAGGAATCTTAAGAATGGTCTCTAGAAGTGACGATGAATGGAATTCTATATTCTCTGAGTATTTTAAAGTTGAAAAACTAGTTCACTTTTCCTGGCCTGGAGAAACTACTGATACTAGAAGATTGTTTTATTTAAAAACAAGAAAAAATAGTTAAAATTTGATTGAGAAAGAAAAAAAATATGCTTGATATTCTATCCGCAATTCTAAAAAGCGTTGATTACACTATTCCTATATTTTGTATAAGAGCTATGGCTTTTATTATTGGTTTTTTCCTTGTTGCAACAATTCTAGCCAACCTCTTTGTTCCTTTGTATAATTTAATTTTTGCAAAGAAATATGGTTATAAAATAAAATTCCTTATTATTTTTGGAATGGTTTTTACAAAGATTGGCGATAAGTGGAAAAAAATACTTTATAACTCATCGCCTTTATCGGCAGCTATACCTATGATTGATAGTAACAACATTCAAAAAAATTACTTAGAAAAAGAAAAGCAATTAGCCTATTCAGAAAGATTTACAAAGCTTTTTCTAAGTATTATTATTTTCACTTTGACACTGAAACCTATAATTGGCTTCTTTAAAGGGGAATCTATCTCAATAATAAACTTATTTTTTATAGGTTTTTCAACAGGTATGATTTTTCATTCAATAAATCATATTGGAATTAGTATTTACGTGTATGAAAAATTATATAAAGGCATTTTGAGTTATATTCATAGTAAGACAGAATTACTATTAAATGGAGAAAGCATTGAAAATCTTGATTTAAAGCCCATAGAGGAACTTCCTTATAATTCTCCCTCAGCAATGGAAAAAATATACTACTATTTGTTTTATTCTTCATATTTACTTTCTTTAAATAAAACAGAAGAAATGAATAAAATATCTCTAGAAATGACTGATATTTTAATGAAAAACAATACAAATATTGTTAATTATCTTTGTAATTATCTTGGTTATTACTGGCTAGTTTTCTATTATTCAGAAATAAAAACGGACAAAGAAAAAGCTGAAGATTTTTTCAAAAAAATAGAACCTATTATAATGAACGATGAAGATTCTAATGCCAAAAGAGTTTTAGCCTATTATTACTACAGAATTAATAACGATGCAGAGAAAGCAAAAAGTCTTATAGAAGAAGGACTTGCAGGAATAGACAATTTTTCTTTCGGGCCAGATCGTGCCTTAGAAAAAGATTTATTATTAAAACTGAAAAATGAAATAATCTGATTTTCATCAACATAAAGAAATGCAAAAAAACTTTGGGAAAAAATATTGCAAGACAAAATGTTTTTAAAGATTATTTTTCCCTTTATTTCTTATGAAATACAACAAACAGAATACTATTTGTATAGAAGTAGCTACTGGTGTAGCTAAAGCTATTTGGAACAAGGTTACATCAGGATTCAAACTAGCAAAATAAGCAAATGGAATTCTTATACAAATTGCTCCCACTATTCCTTGAATCATTACAAAAAATGTTTTCCCGTAACCAACATAATAGCCTATGAAACAAAACAAAAATGGAGTTAGAACACAATCAATAGAATATGCCTTCAAATAACTATGGGCAGCTAAAATAACATCTTTTTTCTCTGTAAAGAAAGAACAGAGAAAATCGCCATGAATAAAAGATAAATAAGCCATTATTATACCAACAGCAACCGAAGTATATATTCCATACCATAAGGCTTTATATATTCTATCTATTTTTTTTGCTCCGATATTTTGAGAAACAAAGGTTCCTAAAGCTTGAGCAAATGCGGAAGGAACCAACATGATGAAATGGCAGATTTTTTCACCTATTCCAACACCAGCAGAAGAGACTAAATCTATTGAATTAACAAGAATCTGTATAACCATGAAAGAAAGCCCCACTAGCAAATCTTGGAGTGCTATTGGAAGCCCTAATAATATAATCATAATTATTATTTTCTTTTTAAATTCTATATTTTTTAAGCTAAATTCTAATGGTAAATTCTTTTTGTTTTTGATTATTATAATGGTAATAAAAACGCTGATTGCTTGCGCAAAAACCGTTGCTATTGCAGCTCCTTTAGCTCCCATATTGAATTTTGATATTAGAATATAGTCACAAACGATATTTATTATGGTTGCTATTACTACTGTTACAAAAGGAGTTTTAGAATCACCTAATCCTCTTAAAATTCCGCCTAATAAATTATAGGCCAAAACAAAAACAGAACCCCAACCGCAAAATTTAATATAATCTTGAGTTTGAGAAAAAGCTTCCTTTGGAGCATTCATTAATACAGCAAGATAATCAGATTTCCATACTGTAACTATTGTCATTAAAACGGCAATTATAGAGAATAAGGAAATACCATTTCCGATAATCATCCCCACTTGTTTTGGCCGCTTCTGCCCTACTTTTCTACCAACTAAAATTGTTACTCCTATAGCTAGGCTGCAAACGGCAAATGTAGTAGTCATCATCAACATACTACCTGTAGCAACACCCGAAACATCAGCAGTTTCAGCATATCTTCCAACAATTAAAAGATCTACCCCGCTATAGAGAGCTTGCAAAAACATTGCAAGAAGCATTGGAATAGTGAATTTAACTAAAGATGGATAAATTTTCCCTTCTGTTAATTCATTTTCTATTTTTTCTGTCCTATTTGTAGAGGATTCCATAAGTATATTAAATCATCGTTCATAAAAATGTAACGTATACTAACATTTATTATTTTATTAAACAAGATTTCTATTAGTTATTCCAGGACAATGGTTTTTATTTTGCCGTTCAGCTATTTTAGAGAAAGAAATTATTGAGAAAAATCAGTTAGCAATATGATATTATGATTACGAAAGCATCCTAAATTGAATATTTGGAAAAGTATCACTCTAGTTTATATTTAAGCATCAATTCTATAATTTTTTCATTTTCTAAAAAATCTAGATATTTTAAAAGCAAGGTCTTTTGTTGTGGAGTTAAAGAAATAAAACGTTTATCCTCTTCGGTAAGTTCCTGATTGTTTTCGAAATCACCAACTAACTCACCAATACTTAATTCTAATGCTCTAGCTAATGACATAGCTTTATCTATACTTGGTATAGATTCTCCGTTAAGCCATTTTGAAATTGAATTTTGAGAAACTTTTGCTAAATTCGCCAGCTCAACTTGTGTTAGGCCTTTTTTCATCATTGCTTGACGTAATCTATTTTGAAACTGGCTCATTATAGTTATTTCTATATTATAATTGACAAAATATCCCAAAAGCGATATTTTAAAATATACTAAATAACACAAAAGCCCCATTTAAATGAGGCTTTATATTATTTAGTGCGAAAACAGAATCAATAACCAGTATCTTGCAGATGTTCCTGGCAGAAAGTAGGCAAGATACTTAACATCACACAAGTGGAGTCACTTTTGTTTTGTTATGTACATCATAACATAATAAATCTGTTTTTTCCACCTGTTGAAATTATTATTAATAATGGCTTCAATAATTGATTTTTTAGATAAAAACAGTGATAATAACGTTCGCTTTCATAAAACCAGAAAATTTTTCATAGATGAAAGTAGAGATGATGTTATTGCTGAGAACTCTGACCAAGACAATGTTCCGAATGATACAAGAGGGATAATAGCAGAAAGCAATACCAGAAGAATTCCCGTAGTTGATTTACCACAAAAATTATTAACATCTAACACGACTTATTTTACTCATTTTTTAGATGGTTCAAGAAGAGTATTTAAAGTTGATGATGTTGAAATCGGTAATAAAATTCTTCCTATTATGGCTGGTCAAATAGTTGTTGGTTGTTGTTATCGTAAAGACAGAGATTCTTTTAAAAAGAAAAAACTAAAAATCTTTAATGTCATATCTGTCCCAAAACAGTTAAATACAAAAGGTAAACCAGAAGATTTTTCTCGGGATTATTGCAGTAAATTGAATCTATATTTAACTAAGAACAATAAATTTGTTAATGAAAGAAAAATAAAAATAGATAACCTTGTTTTTTATAAAACAGATGGTTCTTCAATCAAAGATCCTTTTGATAAAAACAAATATAGGAACAGTGCTATAGCTCAAATTCAAAATCAAATGGTTGATTTAGAGCAATATATGGTTGATGAACTTTGCCAAGATGGGGCACTTGATGATAATAACTGGTTAATAAAAGATGGTTCTATTCAATATAATCCTAGTTATTCAAATATAGATAAAATAGCTTGGAATAACATGAGAAGAAACTATAAACATGTTCTTGGTGTTTCAAAATCATTTGATCCAGATTTGTTAAAGGATTTTGAACACAAAAATTTATCTCAGACTATAGCCGATTTAAAACCTTTTCAAAGAACAAAAGCTTATAAATATAAATCAAATCAATCAGATAATTATTTTGCAATTTGGTATTTACGTTTAAGAAAGGATAACAATTTTAGAGAAACTAGATTTTCAGATGTTGTAAAATGTGAACTATTAATGATGGACCCATCTGAGCCTATATCTACAGACTTAATTAATGCATTAAGTTCTAGTTTGGTAAGAGAAGCATATCCAGTATGCTATGGTAAAGATTCTCGATGGGCAAACCACCTTTACCCTGTTTATCTAACAGAAACATTTTGTAAATCTCATTATCTTAGTAGTGAAGTTTTTCTAAAACTATTTTAAATATGAAAGACAGAGTCATAGGTAAAGTTTCTGCAACAGAGAAGTTTCCTTCAACTACAGATGAATTTTATTTTTGGACGGATAAAGGAGAAATATTAAGCCCTTTTGATGTTGTTAAAGTAAAACATCTTCCAAATAATGAAACTATTACTTATGGGATTATAGAAGAAATAAATCACGTTACTGATGCTGCAAACCATTTTACCAGCTATATTTCTAACGATTTCGGTGATAAAAACGAGATTGTTGGAAATATGAACAGACTGGGAATCAATTATGTAAAAGCTAGAGTTGTATGCAATACAAACAATATTTATTCCCCTGTATTAGACGGGAATCAAGTTTTTTTGTGCAATAAGGAAGATATACAAATCGCATTAGGTTTGAAAAATGTTAAGAATCCTATTGTTTGTGGTTATCTTGAAATGTACAGAGGAGAAGAACAACAAAGAATAAAAGTAGAATTAAATGCAAATTTTTTGATTGGTCCAGAAGGTGCACATTTAAATGTTTCAGGTATTTCTGGATTAGCAGCAAAGACTTCTTATTCTATGTTCCTTTTAAATGCTATTCAACAAAAATTATGCATAGAAAACAAAGAAGATATAGCCTTTGTGTTTTTTAATGTTAAAGGAAGAGACTTGTTAGCTATAGATGAATTAAATGAAGACTTAAAAGCAGAGGATAAAAATCTATATAAAGAATTAGATTTAAAAGATAAACCTTTCGAAAATGTAAAATATTATTATCCATATTATGACAGTAAACCCGAAAGAGTTTCTACCTGTGCTTCTATAAAAGATGTAAAAAAACAAAAAAGTAAAAATAAAGCTTTTTGTTATAAATTCCCTCTTGCTTCAGGTTTTAATGACAAATCAATAGAAAAAATAGATTTATTACTAGCTAATGAAGAAGACTCTACTGGAACTATGGAAAGCTGTGTAAATCATATTATTAACAGACAAAGTAATTTTAAAAATGTGGAAAGATGGGATACCTTAATAGAAGAAATAGAGAAAAATGCTTTATCTAATTCAAAATCTCCTGACAAAAAAGAAATATTACCATCTTCTTGGAAAAAATTTCTTAGAATTATAAAAAAAGCAGTAGATACTCATGGAATATTTAATGATGACCTTGCCAAGGATGAAATAGATCTAACACAAGAAATTCGAAATAATCTCAAGGGTGGAGATGTAATGGTCATAGATATGACTTTGTTGGATGATTTAAAACAGAGTTTTGTCTTTGGTAACATTGCAAGAGCTATTTGGGATATGAAATTTGATACGGAAAGAGACAATATTCCAAAGAAAGTTATTATATTTGTAGATGAATTAAATAAATATGCTTCTTCTGATACCCCTAAAAATTCACCTATTTTAAAGCAACTTTTAGATATAACTGAACGTGGGCGTTCTTTAGGTATTATTTTATTCTCTGTAGAACAGTTTAGAAGTGCTATTCACGACAGAGTTAAGGGTAATTGTGCAACTTCTGCTTATGGAAGAACTAACGCTATAGAAGTTTCAAAATCTGATTATAGATTTATTCCAAAGGTTTATCAAAATATGATGACTAGATTGCCTGCTGGCGAATACATTATTTCAAATCCAGCTTTACGTTCTTTAATAAACATAAAATTTCCTTACAACACTTACAAACAATTTCCAAACGGGTAAAACAATATGAGTTACGAACCAAAAATAGGTAAACAATTAGTTAGAATGCTAATGTTTCAACTTTATCCTGAAGCTGAAACAATTTTTCGCGAATACTTACAAAACGCTTGTGATTCAATTCTTAAAGCTATTGATATTGGCTTTTTAAAGCCTAATGATGCTTGTATTGACATAAAAATAGATGCATATAAAAATAAAATTGAAATACTAGACAATGGTACCGGTATTCAGTCTTGCTTTGTTGAACAAGTATTAAAAGATGTCGCAATATCTCAAAAACAAAAGGAAAAAATGTCTGCAGGGCAATTTGGTATCGGTCGCCTTGTTGGTGGAGGGTATTGTAAACATTTAATTTTTGAAACTTCTTACGAAGGAGAAGATAAAAAATCAATTTTAATATTTGATATAGACAAAACAGATCTTTTGCTTAAAGAAGAAAACAATCTAGATGCCTCACAATTAATAAATGAAGTTACAATTTTAAAAACAGAACCTTATCCAAAAGAACATCGCTTTTTCAAAGTAACTTTAAAAGATATAAAACCAGAATACAGTGAAATATTATTAAATGAAGAAAAGATAAAGAATTACCTAGTTCAAGTAGCTCCTTTATCTTACAAAGCTGAATTTAAAAAAGAATTATTAGATAAAGCTATAGATAAATTAGATATAGATGATAAAAACAAATATTTAGAGAGATTAAACCATTTAAATCAAGTTAAAATCTGCTTAAACGATGAAGATATCGTTAAGCAATATAGTTTAAACATTGATGGAACAAGTGATCAAATAGAAGAACTAAGATTATTTGATTTTTATGATCAAACAGAAAATAATATAGGAGAATTAGCCTGGGGTTGGTATGCAATTAGTAAGTTTTCTACTCAAATAAGTGATTTCGATATAAAACAGGGCAATAAACCTGTTTTAACGAGAGGAATACGTTTAAGAGATCATAATATTCAAATAGGTAAACAAGATTATTTGAACGAATATTTTAAACAAGCAAGAAGTAACTTATACTTCATAGGAGAAATTCACATAATAAATAACGGAATAAATCCTACTACAGATAGGTCTGGCATAGCTCCAAGTTGGCAATCTGTTGAATTAGATAGACAAATTAGTGATTTTTTTAGAAAAGAGCTTGAATCATTATATCAAAATGCAAATAAATTAAAAAAAAGTATTGAACGAAAAGAGAAAGCTCAAAATGATTTTGAGGAAATCTCTAAAAAAGAAATCAACAAAACTTATACAAAAGAATTAAAAGAAAACGACTTAGATAGCTTAAGAAATTCTATTTCAAATGCAGATGACGAACTTTTAAATTTCGTAAAAAAATCAGAAAAAAATAATGTTTATAAAAGTTTGTTAAATGCTTACAAAGAATCAAATAATGATATTTTCCCTGTAATTGAAGAGCCTAAAATCGATTATAACGCTGGAGATAAAGGCAGCAACAAAGAAGATAAAAAAATAAAGTCACCAAATATAGTCGCCCCTAACCCAACTAATAATAATCAGACAATAGAAGAAAGAATTGAATTACTTAAAGATAAATTTAACCCAAAAGAATTCAATATTGTTACGAATATAGTCAAAATACTAGATACTTGTATTACAACTAAAGAACAGAAGAATAAAATATTCACAGAAATAATTAAAAGCTTATTAAAGATGAAATGAAAAAGAAAGCCTTATTAATAGAACCTAATTATTCAAATAAATTTCCTCCTGTTGGTTTAATGAAGATAGCAACCTATTTTCGTAATTTAGGTAATTGGGAGGTCGTATTTTTTAAGGGTGATTTAAAAGCATTTGTATTGGAAAGAATAGTTGATAAATTAGTAAACACCTTAAATAAATTTGAAAATTCTGAAATAGATTGGTTTAGTTATAAAGATGTATTGTTTGATTATATAAAGCTTAGAAAAAAAACAATATTAGATCAACTGCCGATAGATAAAAATGAGATAAATCCCTTTTTATTAGGTTATATTGAAGAAGCAAAAGACTACTATATTAAAGGAATGTGGGAACAAAATCCTGAATGGGATTGGATTGGAGTAACAACCTTATTTACTTTTTATTGGGATATAACCATTGAAACGATTAAATTTGCAAAGAAACTAGTTAAAGATGAAAATAATTTGATGGTAGGCGGTGTATTAGCATCAATTCAGCCGGATGAAATAGAAAAAGCTACAGGAATTAGACCTCATGTTGGTATATTGGGACCAGGGGATATACATAAAGATGACCAACAAAACATTGATGAATTAGAACTAGATTATTCTATTCTTGATGAAATAGAATATCAATATCCTATGGCAAATTCCTTTTACCGTTACACTACAAGAGGCTGTGTTAGAAAATGTCCATTTTGTGCTGTTCCTATACTAGAACCCAAGTATCAATCTTATATACCTTTAAAAGAAAGAATAGAGAGTATTAGAGCAAAATATGGCGACCAAAAAGATTTGCTTTTGATGGATAATAATGTACTAGCTTCAAAAGATTTTGAGAAAATTATAAATGAAATAGTTGAATGTGGCTTTGGCAAAGGAGCAATCTTTAAAGAAGAAAATCCTCTGGCTATTTCCTTCAGGAATTTAACAAGTGGAATTAACGATAGAGCTTATATAAGAAAAACCTGGAAAATATTAGATGATTTCTATTTTTCTTTAAAAGGCGATGATTCATACTCTGTTTACTTAATTAGAGAAAAGTATCATATTGGGAAATTAATAACTACTACAAAAAAGAATTTAATAAAAGCTTGTAATGAATTAATGGATTTATATAATAAATATTTTAAACCCTCAAAAGGAAAGCTTAGAATAGTAGACTTTAACCAAGGCGTAGATGCCAGATTATTTACTAAGGAAAAAGTTAAGTTACTAAGTAAAATTGCTATTAGACCATTACGTATTGCTTTTGATGATATAAAAACAGAACCCCAATATGTAGAAGCAGTTAAAATGAGTGTAAAAGCTGGCTTAAAAAGTTTTTCTAATTACTTACTTTATAATTTTAATGATCACCCTGATGAATTATATATGAGATTAAAAATCAATGTTGAATTAGGAGAAGAATTAGGAGTTAGTATTTATTCTTTTCCGATGAAGTATCATCCTATAAGAAAAACAAACGATATGACAGAAGATTTTTCTCATAACAGAGATTATATTGGGAAATATTGGAACAGAAAATTTATTAGAGCTATTCAGGCAATATTAAATTCTACAAAAGGTAAAATTGGAAGAGGAAAATCCTTTTTTGAAAAAGCTTTTGGTAGAGATATTGAAGAATATAGGAAATTACTCGTTATGCCTGAAGATATGATTATTTATAGATTTTTCTTTGATTGGCTTTCTTTACCTAAGGCTAAAAAGATAGCTAAAACCTTATTTAATGATACTAGTATTTGCAATTATTCCACAGAAAAATGGTGGAAAATATATTGTAAATGCGAAAAAGAATTACCTAAAGAGGACTGGGAAAATTTACAAAAGGTAATATTTCAGAATGATTATAATTCAATAAATTTAGATAATTATTCCGGTTTAGCAAAAGAATTACTTGGTTTTTATACAGAACACAGAAAATCAAAAATGGAAAAAGGCACAGATTTATATAAAATGAAAG